>Ga0315903_10004503_pt1 | contig 18631 bp, 18 predicted proteins | sample LakEriMetagenome_7_FD_203524 | JGI IMG/M metagenome (GOLD analysis project Ga0315903, IMG submission 203524) | Freshwater fungal communities from buoy surface, Lake Erie, Ohio, United States - Buoy 2 MA119 | ecosystem: Environmental > Aquatic > Freshwater > Lake | place: USA: Lake Erie, Ohio...
TACTGACCTTTTGCGCACTGCCGTAGTAAGCATCGTAGTAACCGGATGAAAGTGCATAGGTACCAAGAATGATTCGACGCTTTACCTCTGGACCAAAACCGGCTTCACGAGTAGCAGACATTACCCTTTCAACCGTTGCAGCACCTTCTGGCATAACCCTTAGGCCAAATCGAACCGAGTCAAAGCGAGCGAGGTTGGAAGAAGCCTCTGCTGGTTGAATCAGGTAGTAAGCAGCGATTGCATACTGAAAGCTTGGACAGCTGACCTCTACTATTTCAGCTCCAGCTGCAACCAGCAGATCCAGCGCCTCATTAAATTTTTCAGAAACTCCTTGCTGAAAACCCTCGCCGGTGAGTTCCTTGATAATTCCGATTCGTAGACCCTTAACTGAATCGTTCTTGGCCGCTTCGGTCATGGAGCCCAAGCTCTCAGGTAAAGAGGTAGCGTCCATTGGGTCGTGACCGGCAATCGCATCTTGCAGCATCGCCGCATCCATAACATTTCTTGTTACTGGTCCAACCTGATCGAGCGAAGAACCAAGTGCAATCAATCCGTATCTTGAGACAGCTCCGTAGGTTGGCTTTACACCTACTGTTCCTGTCACGGCAGCTGGGAATCTAATGGAGCCACCGGTATCTGATCCAATTGCAAGCGGGGCTTGCATGGAAGCAACAGCTGAAGATGATCCACCGCCAGAGCCACCTGGGGTGCGGGTTAGATCCCATGGGTTCAATGAAGGTCCGTAGGCTGAGTTTTCAGTTGACGAACCCATTGCAAATTCGTCCAGGTTGGTCTTGCCAAGGATGGGCATCTTATTTGCAAGAATCTTCTTGACCACGGTGGCATCGTATGGCGGCACCCAACCCTGCAAAATCTTTGATCCAGCAGTTGTTGTAATTCCAATAGTTGCCAGATTGTCCTTGACGGCAATTGGAACTCCCGCGAGCGCCGGAAGAGATTCACCTTTTGCCCTTTGGTCATCTACCTGCTTGGCTTGGGAAAGGGCTAGCTCGTGAGTTACGGTCAGATAGCTATTGATCTTCGGATTCAGCTTGTCGATAATGTCAAGCTGAGCTTTAGTGAGCTCAACCGAGGAAATCTCTTTCTTGACCAGCATGCTGGCAAGCTCGCTTGCGGATTTGGAAAGAAGTTCCATTTAGTCCTCATCCAAAATTGCAGAGACTTTGAACCGGCCGGAGTCGCTGTCAGCGGCTCCAGACAGAGCCTGCTCCTGGGTCAGCGAGGCGGTTACAACATCCTCGCGGAAGACGTTAGCCATTGGAATTGGGTGGCTGGTGGCCACAATGTCCTGACTGGCAACCGCCTTGACAGTGGCAACCGAATCAACAATAAGGGCTAGCTGGCTGGCGAATTGTGCTACCTCAGCTTCGGTTACCTCTATACGGGCTAATCCAGCTAGGTGCCGAACCAGTTCGGGGGTGATTTCAGTCATGAAAACTCTCGGTTGATTAATTCGATTAAGTCCTGGCTTTTGGACCCGGAGGCCAGTCTAGCAAGATAGAAATTACTTGATATTGGGGTTGATTTGGGCGCTAAAGTAGAGACTTAGGCGAGAAAACCACCCCTCAAGAAAAGGCAGCTCAATTGGAAAACTCAGAATTCACGGTCGCATTTAGAGGCTACGACAAAGATGAGGTTGACACCGCATTTGCGTCCATGCGCGAAGAACTTGAGCACGTACGCGAGTACAACTACAAAGCTGCCAGCGAAGTAGAGTTTCTCAAGAGCGAGATCGCTAGCCTAAAGCAGCGCCTAAAGCGCGATTCCGGAACCGGATACGCAGAGCTTGGTGCCCAGTTCGAGCAGACTCTTCGAGTTGCCGAAGAGCAAGCCAGAAAGCTTATGACCGATGCAGGTCAAGATGCACTTCGTGTTCGCGAGACAGCTAAGGCCGAAGCCGAGCAACTAGGTCGTAAAGCAGAAGCTGCTGCGCAGAAACTTCTTTCTGAAACCGAAAGCAAAGTTAAAGAAATCCGCCTAGAGGCTGAAAGAAAGAGTGCTGAAATTCTCTCTGCCGCTAAAGCCCAGGCTGCGGAGGCGGCCGAAAAGACCGTTCACGCCCAGCGTGAAGCTGCAGCTATTCGTTCCGAGGGTGAAAGGTTTGCTGCCGAATTGCGGGCTCAGGTTCACCGCGAAACCGAAGAGGCAAGAGCCGTTGCTACCGAACTTTCTCAAAGAACTGCCCAGCTTCGTGTTGAGCTAGAAGCAGAACTAAAGACCAAGCGTGACGAGAGTGAGCAAGAAGCACTTCGCATGTATGAATCAGCTGTTAAGCAAGCTCAGCAGGCAACCGAGGAAGCAAACAAGGCCGTTGCCGAAGCGTCCAGGCTTTCAGCTGAGCTGAACGCAGAAGCAGAGCGAATTCTTCGCGAGGCGAAGTTGCAAGCCAACAACGTAACTGAAGATGCGCAGCGAAACGCTGGAAACCTAATCAACCAGTCTCGTCGTCGTGCCGAGCTACTTGCCCGCAAGTCTGAAGCATACGCAAACGCGGTTATCGTTGATGGCCAAGAGCGCCTAGCTCGCTGGGAGTCTGAATCGAACGAAATTGAGGACTTCCTTAACACTATGAAGTCGTTGATGTCCACCGAGTCAATGGTGGCAGCCGATGAGACCATAGTTCAAAGCGAATTAGAGGGCACTTCAGCTTCGATAACTGACGGAGCAGATCAGCCGGCCGTTGACTACAGCGAAGGCACCAGAGCTAGCTATGAGCCAATCGAAGTTGAATCCTACGAGGACAACAAGAGAGACTAATTCGCCTTTAGTCGCTTTAGAAACTCTGCTTCACTAATTACCTCAACACCAAGAGATTCTGCCTTGGCCAATTTTGACCCTGCGCTAGCACCAGCTAATACAAAAGCTGTGTTTTTAGATACCGACGATGCAGCCTTACCCCCGGCAGCAATAATGGCTTCTTCTGCCTGATCACGGGTAAGGGACTCAAGGGTTCCAGTAACAACAATGCTCATGCCAGAAAACACACCTGATCCGCCAACAGATACTTCTTGCGTGAGATTCACACCAGCTTTTTTCCAAGCCACAACTATTTCTTTATGCCAATCAACCGCAATCCACTCTTTTATGGTCTTGGCAACAACTTGACCAACGCCATCAACTCCAGAAAGTTGCTCCTCACTTGCAGCAAAAATTTCTTCTATTGAGCCAAAGGTGTTCATCAGGGACCGTGCAGCAACCGGGCCAACGTGCCTGATGGAAAGTGAAACCAACACCCGCCAAGCAGGTTGCGACTTTGCTTTTTCGAGCTCTTCCAAGAGTTTGGTCGCTACGGCAGCGGCCGAACCGTCTGCTTTTCGGAAGTACTCGACTACCTTTTCCTTTCCTTTCGCATCCAGCTTGGCAGCGCCGGTGTCAGCATCAACCACGCGGGATTTGATTGGCAGTAGTTTTTCTAGCGTCAAGGTAAACAGGTCAGCCTCAGATTTCACCGGCGGGTCTTTTGGTTCAATTGGCTGGGTTAGCGCAACAGCGGTAACAAAACCTAGCGCTTCGATATCCAAAGCGGAGCGGGAACCGATGTAAGCGATTCTTTCGCGAAGCTGGGCAGGACAGCTCTTGGCGTTTGGGCAACGAAGATCAACGTCACCGTCCTGGGCCGGGGCAAGCAAGCTTTGACACTCTGGACACTTTTTTGGCATGGCAAACTTTTTCTCCGAGCCATCGCGAAGGGCTACAACCGGACCCAAAATTTCAGGTATAACATCTCCTGCTTTTCGAAGCACGACGGTGTCGCCTATCAGGATGCCTTTGGCTGCCACTACCTCTTGGTTGTGTAGGGTTGCGAACTCAACCTCGCTGCCTGCCACCCGAATTGGATCCAAAACCGCGTATGGAGTGGCACGTCCTGTTCTACCTATGGAGACCTTGATGTCCAATAACTTCGTGTTGACCTGCTCCGGCGGGTACTTATAGGCAATGGCCCACCTGGGGGCTCTGGAAGTAAAGCCCAGGCTTTGCTGCTTCGAGAACTCGTCGACTTTGATCACAACACCGTCTATCTCGTGCTCGAGGGTGTGACGTTTGGCTTCGAAGTCCAGAATGTATTGCTTCACTTCCTTTGATGTTTTGTAAACCTTGTAACGAGATGATGTTGGAAGTCCCCAGGTTTTGAGCTGCTGGTAAAGATCCGACTGGGCCTTGACTGAGTCGTCCTTTAGCGCTCCGACCCCGTGCACAATCATCTGAAGCGGCCTAGAAGCAGTGACGCTCGAGTCTTTTTGACGCAGCGAGCCAGAAGCCGAGTTTCTAGGGTTAGCAAAAGGAGCTTTGCCCTGATCAATCAAGGTCTTGTTGAGTTTGGCAAAATCTTCAAGGGCATAGAACACCTCGCCTCTGATTTCCACTACCTCTGGAATGGCTTTGCCTGAGAGCTGGTGCGGGATTCCCTTGACGGTCATGACGTTGCGGGTGACATCCTCGCCGACTGTTCCATCGCCTCTGGTGGCAGCAGAAACTAGTTTGCCTTTTTCGTAGCGCAGGTTAATTGCAAGTCCGTCGATCTTTAGCTCACAAAGAAACGGTCCGCCGCCTGCTTTGTCCAACCAGGTATCAAGTTCTTCCATGGAAAAGACGTTATCCAGGCTCATCATCTTCTCGAGATGCACTGATGGTTGGAAGGTCTGACTCGCTTCTCCCCCGACGCTCTGCGTTGGAGAATCCCCGGTTATCAGCTGTGGGTACTTGGCTTCAAGTTTTTCGAGCTCACGCATTAGTGCGTCATACTCTGCGTCAGAAATAAGCGATGTGTTTGATTGGTAGTAAGCGGCTCGGTGCTTGTTGATTAGATCAACTAGCTCATTAGCTCGAGCTTGTTCCTTTGAATTCAAACCTGCTCCATCACTGCCGACACGGTTTTATCAATTGTTACTTGACCCAAGACCCTTGAGCCAAGGTAGACAACTGCAGTTTGGCCGGGTGAGACTCCCCGGATTGGCTCCAAAAGGGTAATCACCATTTGATTCTCGGCTAACTTGACCCGACATGGGTGCGAAAGTCCATGAGCTCTAACTTGAACCTCGGCCTCGAACCAATCAGTTGTGTTCGTTGGTGCCTCGCCGCACCAGGAGTACTTTGAGCCACTGAGCTCTGAAATAAGTAGCGCCTCGTCAGGGCCCACAACCACCACATTGTCTTTGGGCCTAATCGAGAGCACATAACGAGGCTTTCCATCGGAGGAAGGCTTACCGATGTTGAGTCCCCTGCGCTGACCAACCGTGAAGCCGATAGCCCCATCGTGGGTTGCCAGAAGGTTTCCCTCGAGGTCAACAATGGCGCCCTCGGTTCTTTCAATCTTGTCCGAGAGCCAACCTCTGGTGTCACCTTCTGGAATAAAGCAAATATCGTAGCTATCTGGTTTTTGTGCCACCGAAAGCTCACGTGCTTTTGCCTCGGCGCGGATGTCTTCTTTGTTGGCTGCTTTACCCAGTGGAAATAGTGAGTGTTGGAGCTGCTGTTTGTCCAAAACTCCAAGAACATAAGACTGATCCTTGGCCATCGCGAGAGAGCGATGCAGTTCTAGATTCCCCTTGGAATCAGTTTCTATAGATGCGTAGTGACCGGTGCAAAGCGCATCAAAACCTAGTGCTAGCGCTTTTTCCAAAAGCGCTGCGAACTTGATTCGCTCGTTACATCTCATACACGGATTCGGGGTCCGACCTGCTTGGTATTCGCTAATGAAGTCATCAACAACTTCCTGCTTGAATCTTTCAGAGAAATCCCAAACATAAAAAGGGATGCCAATCTTGTTTGCCGCACGCTGAGCGTCCATGGAGTCTTCTACGGTGCAGCAGCCTCTTGATCCAGTCCTTAGAGTTCCAGGCATCCGTGAAAGCGCCAGGTGTACACCTACTACTTCGTGCCCAGCATCAACAGCGCGTGCGGCAGCTACGGCAGAGTCAACTCCGCCACTCATTGCCGCTAGTACCTTCATCTATCTCCTGGTTAGTCCAGCTTTTTTCGCACCCTCGTACGCCTTGGGGAAGGCCTCCAAAAATGCGTCTATATCTTGATCTTTGGTGCTGTGACCAAGGGTAATTCGTAGTGTTCCCATAGCCTCATCATTACTAGCCCCCAAAGACAAAACTACGTGGGATGGGCCACTGACACCAGCGGTGCAGGCAGATCCGGTAGAGATTGAGACCCCGTCGCTATCCAGCAGAAACAACAAGCTATCTCCCAGGCAGCCCGGGAATCTGAAGTGGACATTATTTGGAAGCCTCGGAGCCTTCTCGGCAGAGACAATCACATCTGAGGCAACTTTTTTCACCCCAGCAATTAGTCGCTGGCTCATGATTTGGTGCTTTTGGGCTAAATCTTCTTGTTCGGAAACCGCTTCGGTTATGGTCAACGCCAACGCTGCAGCCGAAGAAGCATCAGGGGTGCCAGAACGTAAGTTTCGCTCCTGGCCACCGCCGTGGTTCACCGGAGTTAGTTTCTGATCCCTTCTCAGAATCAGTGCACCCGAGCCAACCGGCCCGCCAAGTTTGTGACCAGTGATTGTCATTGCTGCCAATCCAGATTTAGCAAAGTCAACAGGGATATGCCCAAGGGCTGCAATCGCATCCGAGTGAACTGGAATCGAATAACTCTTCGCAATTTTTGTGATTTCCGAAATGGGATGAATAACACCAATTTCATTGTTGGCCCACATCACGCTTACAAGAGCAACACGAGAAGCATTTTGCCCCAGGTAGCGCTCCAGTGCCGCAGCATCTAGAACACCTTGATCATCACTTGGAATTAGATACAGCTCTGCGCTTTGTGAATCAACTAGCCAGTTGATTGCATCCAGCACCGCGTGGTGTTCTGCTGCGGCACTTACGATCACGTTCTTGCTTGAGTCCTTGGAGTTTACGTCCCAATAGATGCCCTTGATTGCCAGATTGTCACTCTCGGTTCCGCCAGACGTGAAGATCACCTCGTTGCGATCACAGTTGATTGCCTTGGCGATTTCTTCTCGGGCCTGTTCGAGAATCTGCCTCGAGTGTTGCCCGAAGCTGTGAACCGATGCCGGATTACCTATTTCGGAAAGGGTGGCAACGTATAGCTCGAGAACGCTTGCGCGTATTGGAGAGGTGGCTGCGTGATCTAGATATACCGGCATAATCACTCCTAGAAAAGAAGCAGGCTTAGATTTTTACGGGCCTTGATAACGGCAGGATCTTCGTTTCCAACAACCAGGAACAGTTCAACAAATCTCAGGCGAATAGGCTCTCTTTGATCCTTGGCGGTACCTTCAAACAAAGCAAGCAGCTGCTCGAATCCCGCCGAGGCCGCTCCTGTGGCAACAAGTGCGTCCACGCGGTCCAAAACTGTGTCCGTGTCTTGCCCTACGGAGCTGACAAGGGTTGGCAGGTCTTTGCCCTCCAAGCGAATCAAGAGCTTAATCTGAGCTAACCCTGCTTCGGCTAGTTGATCATTGGGGTTTTCAACTAAGGCTTTTTCGTAAAGAGATCTCGCCAACGGGTAATTGCTTTCTTCGATGGCGGCAAATGCTTGCTGGTGGGTGATTGATAGCTCGGGTTCTGGTTCTGCTACTTTTACGGTTCCGGTGAGTCCGTTTTCTTTTCCAACTTCAAGCACTCGGTCGATGATTTGCTGCACTTGCTCCGATGATTGATCTCCTGCAAACAGAGGTGCTGGCTGGCCCTTAAGCATTCCTAGCAATGTTGGAATCTGCTTTAGGTCGAAAGCTTGGGCTAGCTCGGGAGACCTAACCGCGTCTACTACCAAAGTCAATATTTTGCCTGCGGATTTTTCCGTAAGCATCTTCACAGTGCTAAGAATGGATTGGCTCGCGGGGTCATTTTCTTGAACGAATAGAACAAGTACTGGAAGACTGTCAGAAATTGCCAGGTAGTCCCTAATCGAATTGACGTCTACCTGAATGACAAGAGCTGGGACGTTCTGTGCTCTGCCAGTGGACTTACCAAATTCGATGGTCACCTACAAAACCTCGATGCTAAGTAGAGACTGAGTGGCACCAAGAAGTCTTACTTTTTGATCAGAGCTTGCTAGCGGAACATAGAAAAGTAGCATGTTTCCATAACGAGTGCTTACTCCCCTTGTGCTTCCCTCAACTCCAAGAAGAAGCAGCTCATCACCCGAAACGGTAACTGCAGAGTTGCGATCTGTGGGTTTGATCTCCCAAGTGTCGACCATCATCAGCGCCACAATAGCCCCAGAGTCCGAGGTGGTTAACGAAACAACATTGAACTCACCAAGAGAATGAGAAAACTGTGTTGTCGCATTGCTTAAGCTCTCAGTTTGCTCTTTCTGGGTTTGCGATATTTGCTCATAGAACTTATCTGTCGATAAATCGAAGAGGCTGAAAAATTCACTTGATGGGCCGTTGTCTATTAGGTCACCATAAGTAGGTGCCAGGACGATTGGCGATACTTTCAGGAACTGGGAATCAACGTCAACAGGAATTGCGCCTTCGGTAGCGGCTGCGACATCCGGAAACTCAACCCCAGGCAGAAGGGCCATGTTATAAATCAGCTTGTAGGGATCTCTCGGTGATAGCTGCTCAATCACTAAAGTTTGCGGCAGATCATCACCATCTTGAGTAACCACCATAAATGATCTTGGCCAGTACTCAGTCTTTGAAATTATGGTGATTGAAACCACAGAAGTTGAAATTGGGGGTAAAGGTAAAATCTCAGGGGATTTAGACCTTAGGAGGTAATTTGCTTCGCGGAACAGTAGCGCTGGCCCATCAACTCGGGTTTCAAGTACAGCTACCTCTCCAGAGGCATCTGCTTCAGCCACCACACTTTGAATGTCTGCCAAGATTCTTGCAACCTGTTGCTCATTAATTGCTGGCTGAATTTGATCCACAATCGAAGCCGTAGATGATTCAGACGGGGAGGGTGTGTTCTGAGGAACTTCCGCCATCTGGCATCCACTCAGTGCCAGCACCAGCCCAATAGAGATTGGGGCTATTGCAATTTTGTTGCTGGCGGATCTTCTTCCGCGCTTTGGTAGATCGTAGCCTCTGTTCTTTGGCTTGTACCTAGGACCTTGGGGTGCCTTGGGGACTTTTCTTCTGGGTCCACGGTTTCGAATCATTTTGCCAAGTGCCAAAACATTAAAGAAGATTGCCAACACTAGTAATCCCAGCCCAACACCTAAGAAGATGTCAGATACGGTAGTCGAGTTCTCCGATGGCCAGGAAACTCGTACTCTTTCCGGTGCAGCACCGAGGCCATCACTGGCTACCAAAACGGAAAGTCCTTGAGCTTCTGGTACGAGGATTTCCCCAACCGAATCTCCCGAAAACTCGCTAAGCCACATATCCGAACCGGCTGGGCTGATGAAATCGTCAGTTCCAGGACTTGCCACGACCTTAAGAGATTGTGGTCCCGCCGATCCTTCAACGACTGAGTGACTGGTTGTACCAACCCAAGCAGCTACATCCACGTCTCTACCGACTGCCAAAAATACCTGGCCAGAGCCAATTGCGCTGATTGTGGCCTCTCCAGGCACCACGGCTAGGGCGTCGGCAGGAATAATCAAATATGGTTGAGATTCCTGCCCGACTAGATTAACTGCGAAAACTGCGGGCGGTGCCCAGATGGTCCGCTGAGCCAAGCCCAGCAAAAGAAAGGAAATTGAGAGAATGAATAGGGTAGCCGCAATCAAAAAGCGCATGATTATCCATTCCAGCTAAACTATTGACTTGGGCCGATGAGCCCTCCCTATTCTAACCAACCAAGCTGGAGGACGAAAATGTCAGGTGAAGGCCTTTCGTTCCCGAGCGCTCTGCGTGGCTACGCTAGGGCTGCAGTTGATGAGGCAATTCTTGACCTAAATAGGGACATTCTTAGACTTTCCTCCCAAAACTCTCAATTGGTAGACGAGCTAAAGCAAGCCAAGCAAGAAATTGAAGCTCTCCGCTCCAAATTAGAAGAGTCTAGTTCCCCCACCTATGCCGGTCTTGGAAACCAAGCCGCAATCATCTTGGCTTCTGCTGAGGATCAGGCCACACGATTGATGGCCCATGCTGAAGCTGAAAAGATCCGAATCTTTGGAAGCATCAATGAAGAAGTAGAGACCAAGAAGTCAGAGGCAGACAGTTACTACGAATCTTTGGTTGCTGAGGCAGATCGCAAGGGTCAAAGAGCTATTAATCTGGCCCGCGAAGAAGCCAATGAGGCACTGGCCAAAGCCGAACTCGAGGCCAAACGGCTCGTTGAAGAGGCTAGTCGCGAAGCATCCGCAATCCGCGGAGAGATCTCAACTGAGGTTGCCAAGCTTCGAGCCGACACCAAGCGCCAAACAGAATTACTAAAAGCGGAAGTCGAAAAAGACATTGCAGAAAAACGTTTGCTGTTGCAAAAGCAATCCGTTCGGGAAATTGATGCCGAAAAGGCAGCTCTGCTAATAAGCGAACAGGCGCGAATCGACCTTGAGCTAGAGCTCACCGGTCGACGAGCAGAAGCTGAGAAGGATTATCTTGCCAAGCACCAAGAGGCAGTTCACCAGACTCAGAAGTATCTTGATGATGCCAAGCTGCAGTTGCAAAATGCAATCGCTAGAACCAATGCGGCTCAGCTCGAGGCCGAAACTCTTGAATCAGCGGCTCGTTCAATAAACAAGAAAACAACTGATGAAGCAAGACTAAAGGCCGAGACCCTCATCGCAAGTGCAGAAGCCGAGGCTAGGAATCTAATTGCCGAAGCTAAGGCAAAAGTTGCCAAGGAGCTTGATGAATCAACCGCCAAGCTTCAGCAGCTTGAGGTTGAGAGAAGAACCGTCGGTTCTTACCTCGAGCAGCTTGAGAAGGTTATTGCAGCATCCAAGAATTCGTTGAAGTAGACAACAGATGACAATCCAAAACATGAAAATAGCCAGTGCTTTTCAGCTCGGGCTATTTGGTGCACTTGGAGTATTGACCGCTTTAGTAATTGGTGGGGCTATAACAACCTTGGCCAATGTAATTACCTACGTATTTGCTGCGGTCTTTCTAGCTCTTGGACTTGACCCGCTGGTCTCAAAATTGGAAAAATTCAAGTTTCCCAGGCCCTTAGCGGTTCTAACGGTGATAGTTGGATTAGTTGGCTTTTTAGCTGTTTTGATCTGGTCGCTGGCACCAACGCTTATTTCCGAAAGCACCAAATTCCTAGATAGTGCTCCCGACATTCTTCGAGACATCACCAAGTTTCCCCTTGTTGTAAGTCTTGATGACCAGCTAGATGGTGCTGTGGGTTCGGCTCTTGCTGATGCCGGGGGTTTCCTTACTGACTCAGCTAACTGGCCAAGCCTGGTAGGTGGCGTTGTCCAAGTGGGAATCAGCTTGTTCAATGGGGCTTTTGGATTCCTGATTATCTTGGTGCTTACGGTTTTCTTCCTAGCTTCTTTAGAAAGCCTGAAGGCATCGCTTACTAAATTGGTTCCAGCTAGTAAGCGTGAGCGGTACACCAAGATCTCCCAGCAGGTTTCAATTTCTGTTGGTAGATATGTCATCGGCCAAGTTTCGGTCGCAGCACTGAATGCGACCCTGGCTTTTATAGCGATGAGTATTGTTGGCCTTCCTTTTGCACTGGTTCTGGCTTTCATCGTTTTCTTGCTGGCAATCATTCCACTAGTTGGATCAGTATCTGGAGCTGCGCTAGTGGTTATGGTGGCGGCTGCCGTAGATCCAACTTCAGCTATTGTTCTGGGAATCTATTTCTTGATATACCTACAAATCGAAGCCTATGTAGTTAGCCCAAGGGTCATGAAAGTTGCTGTCTCAGTTCCGGCGCCAATAGTTGTTATCGCGGCCTTATCTGGTGGAGCATTACTTGGAATCCTCGGAGCACTAGTTGCCATTCCTTTTGCTGCTTCGGTGATATTCATTGTCCGAGAGATATTCATCCCTCGTCAAAACTCTCTCTAGAACTGCTTTGGTAGCGGGTAGCTTCCGGGAGCCACTATTTTGACAATTTCGTTTAACACAGTCCTTGTCGCCAGCTCCCCAACCCACAGATGCTTTGCTCCATCAACTGCAATTACTTCCGCTTCAGGAACTACAGAAAATCTCACGATTGCTTCTTTCGGAGCTAGATACTCATCATGTTCTGGCACAATCGCAACGAGTTTTCTTTTCGAGCCAATCCATTTGACCAGGTCGGAGTCTTTGGCTCGGTGAAGTGGCGGGGAAAGCAAAATGGCCCCAGCTATGTCTTTATCAAAACCGTACTTGATTGCCAGCTCGGTTCCAAAGGACCAACCAACTAGCCAGACCGGACCTAAGTTTCTCGATGACAGAAAATTGAGTGCTGCGTCCAGGTCTAGCTGCTCAGTTATTCCCTCACCAAAGACGCCCTCGCTGGTGCCATGTGGGCTTTTCGTACCTCGCGTATTGAATCTCAAAACTGCTAGGTTCGCTAGCGCCGGAAGTCGGTTTGCCGCCTTTCGCAGAATGTGTGAGTCCATGAAGCCACCGTGGGTCGGAAGAGGGTGCAGTGTCAGCAAAACTGCTGAAGGTGCGGTGTCGACAGGTAGCGCCAACTCGCCAATCAGAGTTAGGTTGTCGGAGGTACGTAGAGTGATTGCCTCGCGCTTGGAGGGAAGCTCAGTAGATGAGGTAATTTCAATCAAAGAAGTGATCCCTGAAATGCCTTCCAGCAGGAATTGTGAAAGTGTCTTCTGGTCTCCACGCCTCTGATTGAGTCCCAAGCAACTGTGTGGTTTTGACCCTTTGAAATTGCAAGGTTACAGTGTGGGCAAACCCAGCTCTTGTCTAGTTCGGCGTTTTGGCCAGATGTTGTTTGTACACTGTATTCAACGCCGCGCTTGATTTCAGTGCGCTTGACTCCGATTCGAACCCTATCCAGATCCAGTGGCTGAAACTCTGCTCCCCACTTAGACTCACGGTTACGTCGACTTTTCATTAGTACCAGTTATGAGCTTCCGAGTGCGCCCAAGCTCCACAAGGGCCGTTGTACCTTGAGGCAATGTACTTCACTCCCCAACGAATTTGGGTCTCGTGGTTGGTCATCCAGTCAGCGCCCTCGGTTGCCATCTTCGAAGCCGGCCAGGACTGCGGAATTCCGTAAGCGCCACTTTCTGGATTCTTTGCCAATGTTCTCCACTGAGATTCTCTGGTCCATAAATTTACGAGGCAAGAGTACTGGTCTAAGCCCCAGCCGTAAGACTTGATGTAGTTATAGGCATAGGCTTTCGCGGTTCCAGGTTCAGGAGTTGGCGCGGCCAGAACAAAATAACTCGTCGCCTCTTTACCGGAGACCAGCGTGAAGCCACCGCGCTCGAATGTGACAGAGTATTCGTCATCAAATCCAAATGCTTCCGATGTTTGCTTGTTAGGGTCAAAAACCTGCATTGTTGACGCGCTAGCTAAGTTGCCGGCGTAAGGATCAAAGGTGTAAACCATAGTGAATGAAAGAACAAAGAAGAATCCAAGAACTGGAAACGATCTTGCTCTAGTTAGCCTGGGGAGGTTCGGACGGGTAAGTCCCTTTTGAGCAAGCCGTTCGTCAAAAGAAAGAATGAGTCGCTTGGCAAGGGGAACGCGCACAGCTTCGTACTTTCCCATAACGATCCTTCCAGCGATCAATTACACCAACGACCTTCAAGTCTATCTTTAGTGTTGAATTGGGGCTAGAGCGCTCTTTGAACCCGCTTAGCCAGTGGGTAGCGCCTGATCTGGGCAATCCCGCAGCACTCGATTAATGGCGTCGTATTCGGCTTGAGTAACCCAAAGGTTGTAGCTGATTTTCACCGCTACTTGCCGGGCTACATATGCGCAGCGATAAGCCTTATTAGAAGGCAACCAGCTGGCGGCGTCCGAATCACTTTTTTGAGCGTTAGCAGAACCAGAAACTGCCAAAAGATTCAGTGGATCGTTATAAAAGGCATAGCGCTGAGCACTTGAAAGCTGCTGAGCGCCTTTTTGCCATGCGTCACTCACCGCGACAACGTGGTCAATCTGGACCTCATTCGAGGTTCCAACACCGCGAACAAAGTTGATGGTTTGCCCGGTGTATGGATCTAGCAAAACCCCAGTTGCTATAACGCATGACGAGTCGGATCGAAACTGAAATTCTACAAAATCTCGTCTCAGGATCTTGTTTCTCATGTCGCAGCCAAAACTGTAGTCCCAGTCGCTGGCAAATAGGTCTCGATCGTAACCAGTTTTTGGCGCCCGTCCTTTGATTGGAATAGTCGCGAGTGCAGTCAAGGCTGGTGATGTGGCGCTGGAAGTTGGTTCGGGGCTAGTTGAACCAGATGGGGTTGGCTCAGGCGCCACAGATTCAGTAACTGATGGTTCAGGGGTTTCCGTTACCGAAGATGAAGGGACACTTCGCTCTGGTTCAGAGGTATCTGAGCAACCAAAGAAACTCGAGAGGATAAAGACGGTGCCTAAGACACCGACAAGTAGATTGGCGCTACTCAGTGATTTCAAGCTGAATTGCCTCAATGGCACGGTCTAGAAAGCTATCTACTTGCGGCATGGAGTATCCAAGGCGCTTGGAGTGAAATTGAGCTCTTCTTAGATCGGAAACTCTTAGCTTGCTACCGCCGTCGAAGTGGGCAAGAAGTTGATCACAAAGATCATCCACCTTTTTCTTGTCATATCCTCTTGCAAGAATCGACACTTTGGCGAAGCGCTTGGTCTTTTCCCGTTTGAGCCTTGGAATCAGAGCCTCTCTAAGCTCTGAGTGGCGCTTGGCTAGCTCTTGATCCCCAAAGCGCTCTCGAAACACCGCCACTTCAGCCGCTATGAAATGATCTTCTAGATTATCCAAGGCGGCGTCAACCTGGTTTGTTGCGTAACCTCCGCGCACTAAATCAAGTCTCAAACCACGAAGATCCGATGCTCTTACTAGAACCAAATTTGGGTTTTCGTATTGTTGCTTAGCAAGATCTAAGAGTGCGTCGACTTGCTTAGGGCTATAACCCCTACCGGAGACAACCGCAAACTTCGCTGACTCAGCCAAAGAACACCACCATCACCAAGTAAGTCATGAGAGAGGAAGGAAGCATTGAATCTAGTCGATCCATCATTCCCCCGTGTCCTGGAAGCCAGGTGGACATGTCCTTAATTCCCAAGTCACGCTTAATCAAGGACTCGGCCAGGTCCCCAAATACTGCAGCAAGGATAAGTGCCGCTGCAAGGATTATTCCAACCCACCATGCCCCGCCCAGCACAAAGACGGTAAACGAGACTGCAGATATCGTGCCAATCACTATCGAGGCTGCTAAACCTTCCCAAGTTTTCTTCGGGCTTACTCCAGGAGCAAGCTTATTCTTGCCAAAAATTCGACCAAATAGATATCCAGCGGAGTCTATTAGGGCAACCGTTGTGACAAACGCCAGCACCCACCACTGCCCATCATCTTGGCGTAGCAAGAGCATTCCAAAACTCAGAGTCAGTGGCAGGTAAATCACCAGGAAAGCCGCCGCGCCAAAATCCCGCACCGTGCGCTTCAAAGTTTGGAAGTTTGCCTTCCGTCTTTCAAACAGCAGATGCACTGTTCGCCACACAATTAATGCCGCAACGATAGCAATGCTTGCTAGCCACTGAACAGCTGGACCACCGTAGTAGGTAGCCGGCATTATCAGTACCGAGCCAATAACAGCTGGCACTCTAGGGACGTACCATTTTTTTTCTCTAAGTGCAGTGGAAAGTTCCCAAGCGCCGATAGCGGTGGCAATGGACAGAAACAAAATGAACAACTCTTTATAGAGCAAAAGTGAAGCCAAAAATACTGCAGCTAGCAATAAACCCACTGCAACGGACTTGGAAAGTGACCTCCCCTGTGGTTCACTAACTTTTGACAATCTTCACACCTCTAGCAGTTCGGCTTCTTTACGCCTTAGTGCGTCATCGATGGCATCGACGTGTGCTTTGGTGATAGCGTCTAGTTCTTTCTCGGCTCTAGCGATGTCGTCATCGCCCGCCTGACCATCTTTTTTTAGAGCCTCTAGATCATCGTTGCCCTTGCGACGGATGTTTCGAACCGAAACTCTGTGGTCTTCAGCCTTGGTCTTTACCAGCTTCACGAATTCCTTACGGCGCTCTTCAGTGAGCTCTGGAAGGCTAACTCTTATCAAGTTGCCATCGTTAGTTGGGTTAGCGCCCAGGTTTGGAACGTCGCGAAGGGCTTTTTCAATTGCTCCAAGTGCGCTCTTGTCGTAAGGGGTGATCACAATCGTTCTGGCCTCAGGATTCTGAAGCGATGCAAGCTGAGCCAACGGGGTCATGGTGCCGTAATAGTCGACCATGATTTTCTGAAATAGCTGAGGGTTGGCTCTTCCGGTTCGAACCGTAGCAAAGTCATCCTTCGCTGATTCGAGGGCTTTATCCATCTTTTCAGCGCTAGTTTTCAGGATTTGATCAATCATTTTCTGTTCATCTTTCTTTCAAAACTAGGCAGTTACGCTAGTGCCGATTTTCTTGCCTTTGATGGCATCCGTAACGTTTGACTTACCCTGCATTCCAAACACCCTCATCGGCATCTTGTTGTCCATGCATAGGGAAAAAGCGGTTGCATCAACAACTTTCAGTCCCTGAACTAGTGCATCCTGATAGGTGATGTTATCGATTTTCTTGGCACCAGAATCTTTCTTTGGGTCTGCGGAGTAGACACCGTCGACACCGTTTTTAGCCACCAGAACCTCATCAGCTTTTATCTCTAATGCTCGCTGGGCAGCAACGGTATCGGTTGAGAAGTAAGGCAAACCGGCACCGGCACCAAATATTACGACTCTCCCCTTTTCAAGATGCCGCATGGCTCTAAGTGGGATGTAGGGCTCGGTAACTTGCGCCATGCTTATTGCTGACTGGACCCGAACATCCACCCCGGCCTGTTCCAAGAAGTCTTGAAGTGCTAGCGCGTTCATCACGGTTCCAAGCATTCCCATGTAGTCGGCTCTAGATCTATCCATGCCTCGTTGGGAAAGCTCTGCACCTCGGAAGAAGTTTCCTCCTCCAACAACGATTGCAACCTCAGTAGTTTTTGCACCTTCTGCAATTTCTTTTGCAAGGGAAGCAACTACATCCGGGTTTACTCCAACTGTGCCGCCGCCAAATGCTTCTCCAGATAGTTTCAGCAAAACTCTGCGTTTTTTATGTGGCAAGGCAATCCTCCAAGGTTCAGTTATAGTCTAGGTGAGCAAAGAAAAAGACTCAGCCCTATTGGGCCGAGTCTTTAACCGTTTCAAGTTACTTAGGCTCCAACTCTGAAGCGTACAAAGGCAGAAACCTTGGTTCCCGACTGGTCTAGGACCTTTTGGACGCTTAGCTTGTTGTCCTTTGCAAAGTCTTGCTCTAGCAAAACGTTTTCCTTGAAGAAGCCGTTCACTCTTCCTTCAACAATCTTTGCTAGTGCAGCTTCTGGCTTACCTTCGTTGCGGGCAGTCTCATCAGCGATACGTCTTTCGGTGGCAACAGTCTCTTCAGAGATCTGATCGCGAGAAAGAACCGATGGGCTAAACGCTGCAATGTGAACTGCAACATCATGTGCCGTTTCAGCGTTTCCATCGAACGCAACTAGCACTCCCACCTGAGGAGGAAGGTCCTTTGAGGTGCGGTGTAAGTAGGCGTCCACTGCCACGTCTGAAATCACAGCGACTCTGCGAAGTTCAGCTTTTTCACCCAAGATGGCGGCTTCGTCGTTGATTCCTTCGGCAACGCTCTTGCCATCTAGTGGAGCAGCCAAAGCAGTAGCAAGATCCTTGGCTCCGGCTGCAACGATTGCGTCAGCAATCTTTTCACCAAGTGCAACAAAGCGCTCTGCTTTTGCTACGAAGTCAGTTTCGCAAGCAAGCTCAAGCAAGTAACCGGTTCCACCGGAAACCCTGGCAACAACCAAGCCGTTGCTGGTTGCTCTTCCTTCGCGCTTGGTAACACCCTTCAGGCCCTTTAGGCGAAGAAGCTCAAAAGCCTTTTCTGGATTGCCATCGGCCTCGTCTAACGCGCCCTTGCAGTCCATCATTCCGGCTCCGGATTTTTCGCGAAGCGCCTTTACGTCAGCAGCAGTGTAGTTAGCCATAATTACGCCTTCGCTCCTTCTTGTGGAGCCGCGTCAGTCTTGTTGCCCTGCTCTAGTAGCTCGCGCTCCCATTCAGCAAGTGGCTCAGCTTCGACTTCTGGCTTGGAGTGACGAGCAATAAGTCCCTCAGCAACTGCGTCCGCAATGATGCGAGTTAGTAACTGAATGGAGCGAATGGCGTCATCGTTTCCAGGGATTCCGTAGGTTACATCGTCTGGGTCACAGTTGGTGTCTAGTATTCCAATAACTGGAATGCCAAGTTTCTTGGCTTCGGTAATTGCAAGATGTTCCTTATTGGTATCAACTACCCAAATCGCTGAAGGGGTCTTGGTTACGTTTCTGATACCACCTAGGGACTTTTCTAGCTTGTCCTTCTCGCGGCGAAGAATAAGAAGTTCCTTCTTGGTTAGTCCAGACTTCGATGCGTCGTTGAAGTCCATGGTCTCTAGTTCCTTCATGCGAGCAAGTCTCTTGCCAACAGTTTGGAAGTTAGTTAGTAGTCCACCCAACCATCTCTGGTTGATGTATGACTGACCAACACGCAATGACTCGGACATGATTGCTTCCTGAGCCTGCTTCTTGGTTCC
>Ga0315903_10004504_pt1 | contig 18620 bp, 13 predicted proteins | sample LakEriMetagenome_7_FD_203524 | JGI IMG/M metagenome (GOLD analysis project Ga0315903, IMG submission 203524) | Freshwater fungal communities from buoy surface, Lake Erie, Ohio, United States - Buoy 2 MA119 | ecosystem: Environmental > Aquatic > Freshwater > Lake | place: USA: Lake Erie, Ohio...
AAACTGGAGAAGTAAAAAAGAAAGAAAAACAATAATGGCACCTGCAAAATTCATAGGCACTCTCTTCCAGTCAAGAGACATGATGCACTTAATGCATCTTAAAACAGAATCATTCGCTGAGCACAAGGCATTGAACGCTTACTACGATGGCATACTAGAGTTGACTGATAGCTTTACGGAGTCCTATTTTGGCTACTATGGTAGATTGGACATCTCCATTCCTGCTTCAACCGCTGAAGATGCTATCACGCATTTAAAGTCAATGGCTAAGACCATTGATAGCGAAAGAGACAACTATCCGACCTGCTTGCAGAATATTTTGGATGAAATGTCGGCATTGATTTATAAAACACTATACTTATTAAGCCTAACCTAAGATGAAAATTTCACAGTATAACATAGACAGTTCTCCTTCTGTATCAGATAAATTAATTGGAACGGAAACGTCATCAAATAACGAGACTAAGAACTATACTCTGGGTAGCATTGCTGCCTTATTTGCTGATACTTTTGAATTTACTCCTGTCTTGGCTGCTCAGTCCACCGTGACTCAAGCGCCAAGCGCGTTGAACACAGCACAGCAAGTGACTTTCGGTGCGGCTCAAGGATCGTCAGGCGATGCTGTGATGATATCATCAGGTGGCTTGATTACCTTCAACCAAACTGGGTTGTATCTGATCAACGGGTACGGAAGTGTTGAGCGTCAAGGTTCATCAGGCGGTACAGCCATCTTGTTGTTCAGATTTTTAGTGAATGGCACTCAATCGGGGGCGGTAAAGGCGTTCCATTTGGATACTCCTAACTTGAGTTCTCCATACGAGATTACCTTCCCCATCAATATCACAACTGCTGGCACTACTGCATCGTTTGAAATCATGCGCGACAGTTCGGGAACGAATGCCGGTGGTCTGTATCCGCACACCAACTTGGGTGGATGGAGCAATACGCCATCAGCCGAGGTGAACATCTGGCAGCTCCAGTAATAAAACTTTTTAAATTAAATCTAATCAAATGAACTATGGATATCAGGAAAATAGCGGTTGGTCCAGATTACAAGAACGGGGCTATGCATTACATCGTTGGGCAAAAAGTGCTTAATGAAAGTAATGAAATACACCTAATCAAGTATGACGACAGGAAACAATCAATAAAAATCTATATTATAAACCAAAAGGAAGAAGTTGTCCTTTGGAAGGAGTTTTCCTCCAATATACCTGTATCTATAGAATACAATATTAACTATTGATGCAGTCACCATTCTACTTTATTGCAAAGCCACTAGAAGGAAAACGATACAACAACACCAAAGAGATAGGCGGAATTGAGCTTATCGTTAGTACTTCCGAGGAGGATCACAACTTCTCAAACAGGCAAGCCGAGGTTATAGAAGTACCTCGTGGATACAAGGGGCCAATTGCTCCCGGAGATATATTATTAGTACACCACAATGTTTTTAAATTCTACAACGACATCAGGGGAAATCGAAAGAGTGGGAAAAGTTTCTTTCGTGAAGATTTATTTTTCATCGAGCCTGACCAGTTTTTCCTATTCAAACGCAATGATGCATGGTACTCATACGACAGATACTGTTTCGTTCGACCCATACCTGCACAAGAATCATACATATTTAAGCCGTTCAGCAAAGAACCGCTGATGGGCCAGATGGTATATCCAAACCAATACCTAATAAGCAAAGGCGTATACCCAGGAGATATCGTATGCTTCCAGCCGGAAAGCGAGTACGAGTTTGAAGTAGATGGCGAGAAACTATACCGAATATTTGACCACCAAATAACTATAAAGCTATGAGAGACAACAAAGAAATCAAATTGAGAATCATAGAAGCTGGGTATGCAGCAGTGGAAAGGCTGATAAAGGTAGCCGAAGAAGAGATTATTAAACCAGGTGAAGAGGATGAGTTGGCTGCCGACAAACTAAAGAATGCAGCAGCGACCAAGAAGTTGGCTATATTTGATGCGTTCGATATCTTGAACCGAATCACATCGGAGAAAGAAGATATCGAGATTGAAGAACAAGGGGCTAAAAAATCAGACAGCAAACGTGGATTCGCAGAAAGAAGATCTAAATAGTCTTTACACAGTACTGAAAGACTACGTGCCGAAAGACACCATGAAGCACAAGAACACGTTAAAGGCGTGGCGATACGGCTATAGTGAGACTTACGACATGGTTGTTATATCCAAGGATGGTACTGTTGGTGATATTATAAACATATCGGGGTTGATAATAGCACTTCCCGGTGTGCCTGAAGATGTGTATGCTAGGGATAAGAAACACGCTGACCAATACTGGGAGCGAGAAGAATATCCTAAAGAACTGCAAAGAGTGCAGAGCATATTCCAATGGAATACCATGGCTACGGCATTCAAAGAGGCTTGGATTGATTACATTGAAAAGCAATTCGAATACAGAGAGAAAGGCTATTGGTTTATGAATGGTGGCGATCCTACCTATATGACCGGTAGTCACTGGATGTATCTGCAATGGTCTAGTATTGACGTTGGATATCCTGATTATCGTGAAGCCAATAGAATATTCTTTATCTACTGGGAAGCATGTAAGGCAGACCCAAGATGCTTTGGTATGATATACTTGAAGATAAGACGTTCGGGCTTCTCGTTTATGTGCTCGTCCGAGGTAGTAAACTTGGCTACGTTGGCACGAGACGCAAGGATTGGTATATTATCAAAGACCGGTATCGATGCCAAGAAGATGTTTACTGACAAAGTGGTACCCATCAACAGCAAGTTACCATTCTTCTTCAAGCCGGTTATGGATGGTATGGATAAGCCAAAAACAGAATTAGCTTACCGTGTGCCTGCTGCCAAGATTACCAAGAAGAACATGAACAAGCTAAAGGTAGACGAGATGGACGGCTTAGATACTACCATTGACTGGAGAAACACAGAAGACAACTCATATGATGGAGAAAAGTTATTATTTCTTTCTCACGATGAATCGGCTAAATGGCTGAAGCCCAATAACATACTGAATAATTGGCGTGTGACCAAAACTTGTTTGCGTGTTGGTAGTAAGATTGTGGGCAAGTGCATGATGGGTTCGACATCCAATGCATTGAGCAAGGGTGGTGACAACTACAAGAAGTTGTACGAGGATTCTGATCCATCCAAAAGGAATGCTAATGGTCAGACAAAGAGTGGGCTGTACAAATTGTTTATTCCAATGGAGTGGAACATGGAAGGCTTTATTGATAGGTATGGCATGCCCGTGTTGAGAAAGCCAAGCAAATCCATCAGAGGCATTGATAACCTTTCGATAAGGAATGGTGCCATTGACTACTGGGAAGCGGAGGCAGAGTCTCTCAAGTCAGACCCTGATGCATTAAACGAGTTCTATCGTCAGTTCCCTCGCACAGAGTCTCACGCATTCAGAGACGAATCCAAGTCATCACTATTTAATATTACCAAGATATACCAACAGATAGACTATAATGACTCTCAAGTAAAAGAGCATTTGGTTACTCGTGGATCGTTCATGTGGAAGGATGGAATCAAAGACACTAAAGTAGTATGGTACCCCGACAACCGAGGCAGGTTCTTGGTAAGTTGGCTTCCAGAGCCAGGGTTACAGAACAACGTAATCAACAGAAACGGAATGAAGTATCCAGGCAATGAGCACATTGGTTCATTCGGCTGTGACTCCTACGATATATCAGCCACTGTCGACGGGCGTGGTTCTAATGGTGCGTTGCACGGCATGACCAAATACCACATGGACAATGCACCGACCAATGAGTTCTTCTTGGAGTATGTTGCTAGACCACAGACTGCGGAGATATTCTTTGAGGACGTACTGATGGCGTTAGTTTTCTATGGTATGCCAGTCCTTGCGGAGAACAACAAGCCACGATTACTTTACCATTTAAAGAATAGAGGATACAGAGGGTATAGTTTAAACCGGCCCGATAAGCAGTATAACAACCTCTCTAAGACAGAGAAAGAACTAGGGGGTATACCTAACTCATCCGAAGACGTTCGACAGTCTCACGCCTCTGCTATTGAGTCGTACATAGAAAAGCATGTTGGCTTTGACATGGAGGGCAGGTACAGAGACTCTGATTTGGTAGGATCAATGCCATTTAACAGAACGCTTGAAGACTGGGCCAAGTTCGATATTTCTAACCGTACAAGATTTGACGCATCAATTAGTTCAGGGCTTGCTATTATGGCAAACCAAAAACACCTATATTTACCTGAAAAAAAAGAATCAAAAATAAGCATTACTTTTGCAAGGTACTCGAACAAGGGTGATATAAGTGAAATAATTAGATGAAAGATGTCTTAGTAAATATTTCTGCCACAGGGTTTCCAACTCAGTTTGTATCTGACCAAGAAAAAGCCTCATTTGAATACGGCTTACAAATAGGGCAAGCAATACAATACGAGTGGTTCCGGAAGGATGGTAACCAATGCAGATACTACGGTCAATGGAGAGATTTCCATAGACTTAGATTATACGCCAGAGGCGAGCAATCGGTCCAAAAATACAAAGACGAACTTGCCATCGATGGCGACTTGTCCTATTTAAACTTAGACTGGACACCGGTTCCAGTTATCCCCAAGTTTGTCGATATCGTAGTTAACGGTATGTCTGACAGATTGTTCAAGGTTAAGGCTTATGCCCAAGACGCAATGTCTCAAGCCAAACGAACTAAGTATCAAGACATTATAGAATCTCAGATGGTATCTAAGGATATCTTAGAGATTGTAAAAGAGAGAACCGGCATTGATCCTTTTACCATGGACCCTGATGAGCTTCCAGGGAATGATGAGGAGCTATCGTTGTACATGCAGTTAAACTATAAGCCTGCTATTGAGATTGCCGAAGAGGAAGCCATCAATACAATCCTTGACGAGAACAAGTACTTGGATTTAAGAAAGCGTATCGATTACGATATGGCTACTATTGGTATTGGTGTGGCTAAGCACGAGTTCTTATTGGGTAGCGGTGTTCAGGTTTCTTATGTAGACCCTGCAAATGTAGTTTACAGTTACACTGAAGACCCATACTTTAAAGATTGTTTCTATTGGGGCGAAATTAAAACATTGCCTATCATAGAGTTGCTAAAGATTGACCCCACACTCACCAATGAGCAGATGGAGGAAATCGCTAAGAGCAGTCAGAACTGGTACAACTACTATAACGTAGCTCAGTTCTACCAAAACACTATATTCTTCCGTGATACCACCACACTTTTATACTTCAACTATAAGACTACCAAGAAGATAGTTTACAAGAAGAAGTATTTAGAAGGTGGAGGAGTTAAATACATTGAGAAAGATGAGAACTTCAACCCACCAACAGACATGATGGAGGATGGTAAGTTCGAGAAAGTTGAAAAAACTATCGATGTATGGTACGAGGGTGTGATGGTAATGGGAACCAACTATCTCCTTAAATGGGAGATGTCTCAAAATATGGTTAGGCCTAAGTCTTCTTCTCAGCATGCGTTACCAAACTACGTGGCGTGCGCTCCAAGAATGTACAAGGGAACAATTGAGTCTTTGGTTCGCAGAATGATACCATTTGCCGACTTGATTCAGTTAACTCACTTAAAACTGCAACAAGTTATTGCTCGTACTGTACCCGATGGCGTATTTATAGATGCCGATGGACTTAACGAGGTTGACCTAGGTACCGGTCAAGCGTACAATCCAGAAGATGCTTTGAGATTATACTTCCAAACAGGTAGTGTAATTGGTAGAAGCTATACCCAAGATGGGGACTACAACAATGCTAGAGTTCCAATCCAGCAGTTGACATCCAATTCAGGTTCAGCTAAGACTCAGATGCTTATTGCTAACTATAACCACTACATGGATATGCTGCGTACAGTTACCGGTCTTAACGAAGCTCGTGATGCGTCTACGCCAGATCCTAACTCGTTGGTGGGTTTGCAGAAATTAGCAGCATTGAATTCAAACACAGCCACTCGACACATATTGGAAGGTGGTCTGTATATATTCAGGTCTGTAGCAGAGGCATTGACCTATAGGGTTGCTGACATCTTGCAGTACGCTGATTTCAAAGATGACTTCATCAGTCGTATTGGTAAGTACAATGTTTCTATCTTAAACGAAATCAAAGACTTATACATCTATGACTTTGGTATCTTCTTAGAGATTGCCCCAGATGAAGAGGAAAGAGCGCAGCTTGAGGCCAACATACAGATGGCTCTGTCTAAGGGCGATATCAACCTTGAGGATGCAATCGACATTCGTGAAATCAAAAACTTGAAGATGGCCAACCAGCTATTGAAGGTTAAGCGAATGAAGTTGCAAGAGCAAAGGGATAAGATGGATATGATGAAGCAGCAAATGGTAGCCCAACAACAAATGGAGATTCAACAGATGGCTTCACAGACAGCATTGCAGAAGATTCAAATGGAGGGTCAGACCAAGATGCAAATCAAACAAGCTGAAGTTGCTTTTGAGATTGAAAGAATGAAAGCCGAGGCTGAATTGAAGCGTCAGTTGATGGGTGAAGAGTTCAAGTACAACATGACTCTTGCTGGCATGGACGTTCAATCCCTTTCTACCAGAGAGAAAGAAAGAGAAGATGCCAAGGCTAAGCGTATAAGTCAACAAAACACTGAGCAATCCAAGTTGATTAATCAGCGCAAGAACAATTTACCACCTATCAATTTCGAGTCCACAGAGGACACGTTAGATGGGTTTGACTTGTCGTCATTTGACCCCAAATAACGATATTAAAAAAAATATATAAATTTGTAGCAAATTAAATTTAATCAAATGGAAATAAAAGTAAGAGAAGTTACGCCCGTAGAGACCAAGGGTGTTCAGGAGTTGGAAGAGGAGTTGTTAAATAGACATCAGGCAGAATTGGAAAATCAAGCGCCTGAACCAACACCGGAACCAGAGCCACAGCCTGAACCAACCCCTGAGCCTGCATCGGCAGAACTTAAAGAAGAAGACGTTCTTTCATATATAAGCAAACGCTACGACAAGCAAATCAATTCTTTTGATGACTTGATGGCAGAGCGTTCTCAGGAACAACTTCCTGAAGATGTATCTGCATACTTGAAGTATCGCAAAGAAACTGGGCGTGGATTCGATGACTTCCTAAAGTTGAGGGAGGATTTTGATTCGGTTAATCCAGATTCATTATTGCGTAGTTACTTCAAGACAACTCAGGTTGGTTTGGATGATGAAGATATCGATGTGATGTTGGAAGAGTATTCGTATGACGAAGACCTGGATGACGAATCATCTATCAAGAAAGCCAAACTAGCCAAGAAGAAAATGGTTGCAGAAGCCAAGCAGTACTTCAATACTCAGAAAGAGAAATACAAAATGCCCCTTGAGTCAAGACCGGCAAACATGTCTCCAGAAGAGAAAGAAGAACTAGAGGCTTACAAGCAATATATATCGCAGGCGAAAACTATGGAGCAAGAAGCCGAGCGTAAACGTGAGTGGTTCTCAAAGAAGACCGAGGAGGTATTTAGCAATGAGTTCAAAGGTTTTGAGTTCAAGGTAAACGACCAAATTTTACGTTTCGCACCGGGGGATGCTGTTGAATTAAAGAAGTCTCAGATGACACCAACAAACTTTATCAGTAAGTACTTGGACGAATCAGGGATGATTAAAGATGCAGTAGGTTACCATAGAGCGTTAGCGGTGGCTATGAATCCAGAACGCTTTGCCAAGTACTTCTATGAACAGGGTATGTCGGCAGCTGCGGAAAGTGTGGATCGCAAGATTAAGAATATTAATATGAGCGAAAGACAGGCTCCTCAAGCAATGAGCAAAGAAGGATTCCAGGTTAAGACGGTGAACCCTGATTCCGGCAAAGGATTGAAAATACGTAGTATTAAAAAACTATAACTAAAAAACAATAAACTAAACAATGGCAATTTTGTCGTCCCCTACCTTTCAGTTGCAGCCGAGTGCGCAACAGGTACCCCTAGCTACTAATTATATTACCGACTTCAACTTCTTGAACCAGTATCTTCCTGATACTTACGAGAAAGAATTTGAGCGTTATGGTAATCGTACTATCGCTTCTTTCTTGCGTATGGTTGGCGCTGAAATGCCATCCAACTCAGACATGATCAAATGGGCTGAGCAAGGTCGTTTGCATATCAAGTACGTAAACTGTACAACCACTACCTTGACTAGTGCTGATACTGCTACTTTCACAATCAATGACGTATTGGTTCCTAACCGTGCTTCTATTGGTTTGACTGCTGGTAGCATCGCTTTGCGTGTTGGACAAACTGTGGTAATCACCCCTAACGTAGCTGGTCCTACTCAAAACAAAGGTATCATCACTGCGGTTAACACCAGTGCCGGTACTATTGATGTAGCTTTCTACGAAGCTGCTGGTATGACCAATGCTTCTGCTGGTAACACTTTCACCATCTTCATCTATGGTTCTGAATTCAAAAAAGGAACCAACGGAATGGTAGGTTCTTTAGAAGCTGAAGACGAAATCTACGACAACAGCCCAATTATCATCAAAGATAAGTACGCTGTTTCTGGTTCTGACATGGCTCAGATCGGATGGATTGAAGTAACTACCGAGAACGGTGCTTCTGGATTCTTGTGGTATTTAAAGTCTGAGCACGAAACTCGTTTGCGTTTCGAAGACTACTTAGAGACTGCTATGATTGAAGCTGTTCCTGCTGTGAGCGGTTCTGGTGCCGTTGCTGCTGGTTACAAAGGTTCTGAAGGAGTATTCTACGTAGTAAACGATCGTGGAAACGTATGGGGCGGTGGTAACCCAACCACTTTAGCTGACTTCGACTCTATCGTTTCTCGTTTGGATAAGCAAGGTTCTATCGAAGAGAACGTAATCTTCGTTAACCGTGACTTCAGCTTTGACATCGATGACATGTTGGCTACCTTGAACGGTTACAGTTCTTCTGGTTCTTCTAACGCTGCTTCTTTCGGTTTGTTTGACAACGATGTGAACATGGCGTTGAACTTAGGATTCAGTGGTTTCCGTAGAGGTTATGACTTCTATAAGTCTGACTGGAAGTATTTGAACGATCCTACCATGCGTGGTGGTTTGACTTCTTCTTCTACTGGTGCTAGCACAGCTAACGTAATCACTGGTCTTTTAGTACCTGCTGGTTCTACTACTGTGTATGACCAAGTATTAGGTAAGAACGCTAAGCGTCCATTCTTGCACGTTCGTTACAGAGCTACTGCTACTGAAGACAGACGTTACAAGACTTGGATCACTGGTTCTGCTGGTGGTGCTGCTACTAGCGACCTAGATGCTATGGAAGTTAACTTCTTATCAGAGCGTTGTGTTTGTACTTTAGGTGCTAACAACTTCGTATTATTCCGCTACGGTGCTTAATAATCACTGTATCGGTAAATAGGTTTCCATGCGAGAGAGGGTGTCGGAAACGGCACTCTCTTTTTTTAAAGAACATTAAATTTTATCAAATTATATCATGAAAAAAAATGCAACGCCCGTAGATAAAGTCTACAAACTATTACATTCGTCACCACTTTCTTTTACTATCCCATCTAGGAGTACACGAAGATTCCCTTTATTGTGGTTTGACGAAGAACAAAATATCAATCGCCCTTTGCGGTATGCGGTAAACCAAAAGTCCCCATTCGAGGATGAGCAAGACGGCAACGCCATCGTTGAACCTATCATTTTTGAAGACGGTATGTTACGTGTACAGAAAAACAATCCTGTATTGCAGCAGTTTTTACATTACCATCCAATGAATGGTAGCGTATTTTCTGAGGTTAACTACGAGAAGGATGCACAACAAGAAGTGGATTCCTTGAACGAGGAAGTAGAAGCTTTGATTGAGGCTCGTTCTCTTAGCATCGAACAATTGGAAAACGTAGCCAGAGTTTTATTTGGCAAAGACCCATCAGTTGTTAGTACTGCTGAATTGAAGCGAGATATTTTAATCTATGCCAAGAGAGAACCAAAAGGTTTTTTAAGCATAATCAATGACCCTATGTTGAGATTAGAGGCCAATGTACATAAGTACTTTGATGGCAAGGTATTGAATTTTAGAAACGGAAACAAAGAGGTTTGGTTTAACACTCCTTCCAACAAAAAGAAGATGATGAACATCCCTTATGGTGCAGATCCGTATACTGAAGTAGCCTTGTTCTTACAAACTGACGAAGGTATTGACGCATTGAAGCTGCTTGACAACAGCTTAGATTTGATGTATTAAACTTTATTATCCTTTAAATAGAGGGGGCAAATGCTCCCTCTTTTTTTTTATTTATCTTTGCTCTAAACAATAAGATGATTAACGAAGTAAGAAATACCGTATTGTCGATATTAAACAAGAACAATTACGGTTATATATCTCCATCAGACTTCAATTTGTTTGCTGAGCAGGCCCAGATGGAATTGTATGAAGAAATGTTTTCTGCCTACAATAAGATAATCCATATGGAGAATATGCGGTATTCAATGAGAACATTGACATCCGGAACTGATTATGCAGATTTGAAGAGAACTTACGAAGAGGCCATGGAGCTATTTAACGTAACCAACCCATTGAGCCACTTTGCTGGTAGCGTATTTTTCTTGCCAAGTTTCTCTACCACTGGAGACAACTACTATATGATGACCAAAGTGATTTGCTATCCAACTATCTTAGATAGCGGTTCCAATACATCAGTGGTATCATTTCAACTAGTTGATAGCGGAGCTACATTTACAGCCGCTGGCATAGTCCCAGGTGACGTTGTTGTTAATACCACTACAAGAGCATTTGCTTCTGTGGTTCAAGTATCAAGCAACACTGCAATCTTATTGGACAAGAATATATTTACCACAACTCCTGTTAACTTCTTGATATTAAAAGCGTTAGACGCAGTAGAGGCAGAGAAGGTGACTCAAAGCAAATCTACTTTGTTGAACACATCGTTGCTTACTGCTCCATCATCTTTGTTCCCTGCGTACACTCAGCAAGCAGATGTACTTACTATCAGTCCTGTTACTTATAAAACTCCTGGTCAGGTGATAGCCAATTACTTTAGATACCCATTCGCACCCAAGTGGACGTATGTAAGTATATCGGGAGGTAATCCGGTATTTGACCAATCACAACCAGACTATCAAGACTTTGAATTGTCTGAAGATTATGTCTACAAATTGGCAACTAAGATTTTAGAATATGCCGGCATGTCTATCAGGGAATCAGAAGTGGTTCAGTTTGGCATGACTCAGCAGGCTCACGAACAACCCACATTTAGCGTACAGCAATAATAAATCATGGCTTATCTATCTACATATCAGTATTATGAGAACAATGGCAACTCTCCGGAAGATGCTAATTGGGGTTCATACCAATACGTTAGCCTTCAAGATATCGTAAAGAATTTTCAGTTAATGTATGCCGGCAATCACTCGCTGGTTAACAACGAGGAGCGATATAGAATTTTGTTTCACGCAAAGCGTGCAATACAGGAGTTGAACTACGATGCATTCAAGGAGGTTAAAGTCCTTGAACTCACAGTTGGTAGCAACTTGAGATACATTCTTCCAAGTGACTTTGTGAACTGGGTGCGTATCTCTTTGTATCAAGATGGATACTTATTACCAATGACTGAGAACGTGCAGATTCTTTCTTCTCGTGCCTACTTGCAGGACAATCAAGCCAATATCTTGTTCGATCAGAACGGGAATATCCTTGAGCCACAAAACTCACACATAGATACCATGAGATTGAATGGCACCAAGAAGAATATCTATATGAATCCAGGTGGAATGTTTGATGGGCAATGGGGATGGGAGATTGATGGGCAGTGGTATTTTGAATATGGACTCGGTGAGCGTTATGGTCTTAATACGGAGACTGCCAACGTAAACCCCACTTTTGCTATCGACAGAAAAGCCGGTGTGATTAATTTTAACTCGGATATGTCGGACCGAGTATGCATACTTGAATACATATCTGATGGCATGGAAGGCGGAGACGATTCTTTGATAACTGTAAACAAGTTATTTGAGAAATACGTTTATGCTTACATCCAATATGAGATACTAAACTCGAAGCTTGGTGTACAAGAATACATTGTAGCTAGAGCAAGAAAAGAAAAGTCAGCACTATTAAGGAACGCTAAGATTAGATTAAGCAACATACACCCAGGTCGTTTATTGATGAGTTTGAGAGGTATGGATAAGTGGATAAAGTAATATGGCTAACATAACAAGAAACTTTATAGCAGGTAAGATGAATAAGTCTCTCGATGAGAGGCTTGTACCTGATGGTGAATACATAGACGCAATGAACATCCGCATGGGTTCTACCGAGAATGCGGAGATAGGCGTTATAGAAAACACCAAGGGCAACGAATCATTAACCACATTAACGTATATAGATGGCACAGCATTAAGTGCCAACGCTAGATGCATAGGAGCTTACGAGGACGGAGAAGCAGAAACCGTTTATTGGTTTGTTCACGATCCCGATTTTGCAGTAGGAGCTACTGGCAAATTGGATTTGATAGTTTCTTTCAACGTACTTACAAGTATATTGACCTATCATGTTATCAGTATTGATGATGGCGATGGTGTAAATACCACATTAAACTTTAATCCCCAGTACTTAATCAATGGCATTAATCTAATTAAGTCTGGTATAACTACTGAGAATCTTTTATTTTTTACCGATGACTACAACCCACCGAGGGTAATCAATGTAAGCAAAGGATACACTCCTCCGGTTGGTAATACAGACCAATTTTCTCCGGAAGCGATATTGGTTATCAAGAAGCCACCAGTGTCTGCTCCTACGATACAACCGATATCTGCATCTGGGCAGGAGAACTACATGGAGAATAAGTTCCTGTGCTTTGCTTACAGATATCGCTATGCAGATAACGAATACTCTGCTACCTCTCAGTTTTCAGAGCCTGCATTTGTGCCAGATGCCTTTAATTTTAGTGTGGATAGCTACTTAAATGAGGGGATGATAAATGCAGTTAACACCGTAAATATCATTTACAACTCTGGGGATTCCCTTGTTGTTGGTGTAGATTTATTATTCAAGGAAGCTAACTCAAATTCAATCAAAGTAATAGAAAAGCTCGATAAATCTGAATTGGGATTGGTTGATAACGCTGAATACAATTATCAGTTTAGCAATAGCAAAATATTCACTGTATTGCCAGAATCGGAGATATTGAGGCTGTATGACAATGTACCGCTACAAGCCAAGGCACAGACAATTATGGGTAACCGATTGATGTATGGCAACTACGTGGAGGGGTACGACTTAGTGGATGACAATGGTAATCCTGTAATGTTCGAATATTTTACAGAGTTGATTACCGAGGAAGTTGGAAACGAAACATTAGACTCAAGCACAAATCCAGGTATTTATACTATAAATGGGGTGCAGGCAGTAGGGGACTGTATCTTATCTTTTGATTTAACAGATGTTGATTTAATAAAGGGATCTTCAATAACTTTTGATTTCAGGTTTAAACACTATTCGTTTTCAGGGTCGCCCACTCCGGGAGAGACTACATCAAACATACCCATCACTTTTACTTTTTTTCTAAATAAGAATTATACTTCTGCTTTTGATTTAGCTACAAGCACAGAGTTCCAAGAAGCAATAGGAACCACTGCTAACATACAGACGGTAGCAAATGCATGTACTGGTAATACACTAACCGATGAGTTCAACTGCGCTATACCGCAAACACTTGGTACTTTAACTAAATTTGAAAGTGGCGTAAACGCACTTAATGAGCCTATATTTATAGATACGAGCACTAGCAGCAACATAGTTAGTTTTAAATTACCTGCTATGAGGTTTGTAGATAGTACCACGACTCCCACAATAAACGTGTATGAGTATTATCAAATAGAGTTTGCTCAGGTTACATATCAAAGAGTAACAACTCCATCGAGCTTGCATAGCAATAGAGACTACGAGATTGGCATTGTGTATATGGACGATTTTAACAGGGCTAGTACGGCTTTAGTTAGTACGAACAATACAGTACATGTACCATGTGGCAATTCTGCTTTAAAGAACTCTATACGGGTTACCATACCATTTACTCAGTTGCCACCATATTGGGCTACTCGATACAAGTTTGTAATTAAACCAAGTAATACTTTCTATGAGACCATATACACATATATATATTTTGCCGACCCAGATTCAAACAATGTATATTTCTTGCTTGATGGGGAGAATGCTCAAAAAGTAGAACAAGGAGATAGATTTATTGTAAAGTCAGATACTAGCGGACCAACCCAATCTTGCACTTACGCCACTGTGTTAGAGAAAGAATCCAAACCATCTGACTTTATCATTATCAATAGTCAATTAGACCCCAGTGTTCAGATTTCTGTTCCTTCTGGAGTGTACATGAAGATAAACCCAAGCACTTTCAATATTATCAATGATGAGTACTCTGTAATTGCCCCAGGTAAAAAAACTGTCTTACAAGAAGAAAGAAGAAAGTATCCGATACTATTATACCCAATGAATATATTGGATCCAGCAGACCCAAGTTCAGGTATGTATGTAGATTACACCGTGCCGGCTGGTAGCAGAATAACATTTTCATTTCAATTTGAAAGAAAGGGATTTGGCGCAGGCGATGGTAATTGTGAAGCTAGGACATATATAGTAGAAGCTACAATGAGGGCATCTGCCGACTACGATAATATGTATGATTGGTTTAATGGTGATAATATTGCAAGAATTGTAGAAGACGGTACAGCGTTCGCTGGGGGAGATGCATGCACTCCAGAAGGGCAGTACATCTCAACAATCACAACAAACACGACCACCATACCTACGTCTGAATGTATTAATTATTTTCAGTTTTATAGAAACACATCTAACAATGCACTGTATTTAGCAATGACGGGCGCACGTGCTTGTAATGGGATAAACATACAAAAGAGAGCATCTAAAATAAGCGCAACTATTCAAATATTCAGAGCTGAGAATCTCATTGTGTTTGAGACCGAACCAACCGAAGCATTGCCTGATGTTTTCTACGAGAACAACTTGTCATTACCTATTACCGGTGGATACCATATGGGTAACGTACCGGGAGGAAACCAAACAGCAACCGACCCGGCTATTATCGATACCGAGTTCTTCAATTGCTATGCTTTTGGCAATGGCGTAGAGAGTTATAAAATTAGAGACTCTATCGTTGGCAGGAGTTTTGGCTTAGGCAACCGTGTTAATTCTGTTTCTGCTCAGGACTACAGACGCATAGACCGGTTTGCTGATATTACTTATAGTGGTGTATATTACGATGAATCAAATGTAAACAAACTCAATGAGTTTAATTTAGGTTTACAAAATTTTAAACAATGTGAAGATTCCTTTGGACCAATTCAAAGACTTGATGCCCGTGAAACAGATGTACTCGTTTTACAAGAAGATAAAATATCTTATGTTCTTGCCGGGAAGAACCTTCTATCTGATGCTGGCGTTGGAGGTTCTATCGCTGCTATTCCTGAAGTGTTGGGGACGCAAATAGCAAGAACTGAAAAGTACGGAATCAGCTTTAACCCTGAAAGTTACATTCATTGGGGATTCAATAGGTTCTTTACCGATGTAAAGCGTGGTGCGGTAATCCAATTGATTGGTAACTCGTATGCGCAAGATCAATTGGTGGTAGCATCTGAACTAGGCATGCGTACTTGGTTTAGAAGCACGTTCATTGAATCCTTTCCGACTCAGAAACTGGGCGGATGGGACCCATATATGAACGAGTATGTATTAACAATCAACGAAGAGGATATCCCTCAGCCACCTCAGTGCGTAGCTTGTGGTCTTCAGCAGACATTCACCATGTCAGATAACGTCATCCAATATTGCGTTGATCTAAGCGCTTTTGTTGGGGATGTAAACATTGACTACAATGTCATATCAATTGGTGCAGGAGACGACTTCTTATTGTCTGCTACATATAATTCTTCCACGGTAACCACTGGTGTAGTTTCATCAAGCGGTACATTGACATTCAACAAGAGTGTGAACAATGTAAACCAAGCTGATATATCTATCACCGCTAATGGTAATGTGGTATTATCTGTATTGGTTAATTGCCCAAATCAAGAATTGATGACTGTAATACAGATTGTATTAACCAATGATTACGATGCAGGTGAGACCAACCACGTACAGTTCAGATACACAGAAGGTACATATACATCTCCGATTCAAACCAGCTTTGTTGAGTTTGCTTCCGGATCTTCAGTACCGTTGGTATCGCTTTACAATGCAACTACTGGTCCTAAAGGATTTGGATCGATACCAGTTGACAACAGCGATGTGTTTATGTTCTCAAACAAAATCCCACCGGATACGTTTGACTTCGATATCTTAAATGACAACTTCAGATATCACACATCTAACACATTGTACAACAATAACTCAGCGAACATACTGACGTTGTTGGGATTGTCCACCAATGTTACACCAATCATACAATCGGGCAATATATTCCAAGCATCTTTTAACGCAGGTACATTGCAAGATTACCTATATTTGATATGGGATTACAGAGCCTCCACCACTGTTGATTTGTGTTACTCTAGTGTCGATATAGAGGATGTTTGTTGTAATTGCACAGAATAAAAAGAAATGGCTACTAGTTCAACATATTATTTGAATGCACCCTCGTTAGCTTCCGCTACGGGGGTGTTCACCGATCCCGACATGACTATATGTGCGCCAAACGGATTCTATTCCGATGGTTTAGTAGTTAGAGAGTTGGTTGATTGCGTTTTAAGACCTCAACAATCCTGCCCATTCTGTACGTCAGAATGTCCAGCAACGGGGGTAACTTGGTCTACTTTCCCATCGGGTAACCCAGGTGTATTTACATTGGATGTAGATGCAGGGTCAGCAACCGGTGCTATCGAGATAACATTCAACCCAGGAGATGTTCCTGTTGGTATTGTAGCGGTATATGATGGTGCTTCTTACTCATCTGTAGTATCTGAAAACTTTGGATATTTAGCATCTGCTACACCGGCACTGCCTGTTTATCTTGGAGACACAGCCGATAATTGCGGTCTAGTTGCTAACAGCCCATATTTAGATGTACCTGTATACAAATGGGATGGGGGCACTAGCTTTGATCCTACCGCATATACAAGGAACGAGACAGTAATATCGCCTCAATTACAACTTACACTCGGACCTCCAGGAGATTGCAAAATGATAATACCAAAAGTATCTGCAACTCCAACCGATGTAAGGGTGTATATAATTGTGCTTTGCGGTACCCCTGATGTATTCACAGTAGACGTTGCATGTCCTGCATTGCTTCCTGATTTTGATAGTAGTGAAGGTGGAGGTACAGCTACTAGCGCATGCTCATCTCCGGTAAATCAAACTTATTATTTTGTACAAGTAGGTGGAGCTGGAGACGAGATTGGGTTGTACGACATGGTGTTCTCAGACCCTTATGGGCAGAATCCTTTACCAGATGGGTTTTATCAGTCGCCCAATGTACCAGCCCCGAACAATTGGTTTAGAGTTGTCAATGGGGTAGTTGTTTCTTTTGGCCCATGTACTTTTGGTGGTAACTACTTGCTAGGAAACTGTGCAGCTATAGGTGATATAGAAACCGTAATTGCCTCTTATGTAGGATCAACAATACCAATTGGAACCATTTGTACTATAGATGAAAGCGATTGTTGCTGGGAAGTATTAGCCTACACAGGGACCACAGCTACTGAAACCATAGTAAGTACTAGCCCTGGTGACGTTTGTGCTGATTGTTGTGCAACTTATAGATTGACTAATAACACATTGTCAATACAGACAGTTACTTATGACGACTGTGCTGGTGCGCCACAATCACTAAACATCAACCCAGGCGACTCAGCTAATATCTGTGCATTGGTCGGAAGCATGAGCTACCCTAACTTAGATATCATATTGTTAACCTGTGGAAGTATCTGCTTATAATTAAACTATGCCAAACTACACCCTCACATATAGCCCAAGTTCAAAAGGATGGGTATCGTTTTACTCCTACAATCCTGACTTTATGATTGGCATGAACAATTACTTCTACAGTTTCAAAGGAGGTAATCTATATCGCCATAACACAAACGAACAACGAGGCACATTCTACGGAGTATTCACTGAATCCACAATCACAAGTGTATTCAATGAATCTCCGTTGATTAACAAGCTATTCAAAACACTAAATATTGAAGGAGATGATGCTTGGGATGCTCAATTGTACACTGACCTACAGTCTGGAGGTTTTGCATTGTCGAGTTACTTCGAAAAGAAAGAGCAATCTTACTTCTCATTTATCAGAAATTCTGGAGTTATTCCGGCAAGCACATCCGAGTATCCGTTAAGGTCTGTAAATGGCATTGGACGTAGTGCGAGTATTGTCTCCACTGTGCCTTCTGCTGTGGTTGTTAACTATGCCATAGCCATTGGTAGCATTGTATCTATCGGAGATTACTTATATTACTCATTGCCACCAAGTTACTCTACGCCTATTTTGTTTGGAGAGATAACTGATATCAATATCGACTTGAAGAATGGCATCAATCAACTAATAGTTGACACGACTGTTTCTGGTGGTGGTATCCCATCTATTCAG
>Ga0315903_10004513_pt1 | contig 18606 bp, 20 predicted proteins | sample LakEriMetagenome_7_FD_203524 | JGI IMG/M metagenome (GOLD analysis project Ga0315903, IMG submission 203524) | Freshwater fungal communities from buoy surface, Lake Erie, Ohio, United States - Buoy 2 MA119 | ecosystem: Environmental > Aquatic > Freshwater > Lake | place: USA: Lake Erie, Ohio...
GCTGTTGGTAAAGCATCAGGTGCTAGAGTTTAAGCAGAATAAAGGTTATATATTTGTGTTATGAAGTTTGAGCGCAAATATGAAGATGATGATACTATTGAAACGTGGACGTTTGATTTAAGTAAATTTAAACAAGGTCCAATTGAGGTAGATATTAAGTATAAGGCTGGTGCTGAAAAACGTATTAAGCAACGTGCTAAAGAGGCTAAGCAAGAAAAGAAAATAGCACGTCAAATGAATAAAATAAATAATAAAAATAAATGAAAATAGGATTAGTTGGTACAATGAGTGTAGGTAAAACTACATTAGCTAAAGCATTAGGTGAAACTGATCGTTTTAAAGATCATAGTGTGCAAACAGAACGCAGTAAATACTTGCGCGATTTAGGTATTCCACTTAATACTGATTCAACATTAAAAGGTCAATTTGTATTTTTAGCTGAGCGTGCTAGTGAATTATTTCATGATAATATTATTACAGATCGTACAATTTGGGACGTAGCTGCATTTACTTTATCAGCAAAATCAATAAAAGATTGGGAAAAGCGCGATTTTGTATCAGCAGCTATGCATCTTCGTGAACAATATGATGTGGTTATTTATGTATCTCCTGATGGAGTTAATGTAGAAGATAATGGGATTCGTGAAACTGATGTAGAATATCGTAAAAAAATTGATATTGTTATTAAAATGTTGCTAGAGGAATACAAACCTACTAAATTAATTACTGTTAGTGGTACTACTGAGCAACGTATTGCTACAATTTTACAAAATATTTAATATTTATATGCACAACACCAACGAAATGAAAAGATCCGAATTAAAAGAAATGATCCGTACCGCTATTGCGGAAGCTATAAATGAAGATGCAGCCGCTGACAAAGCAGCTCAACAAGCTAAAAAAGCAGCAATTGATAAAGAAATTGTAGCATTACAAAAAACTAAAGCTGAATTAGATAAAGAAACTTCTCCATTAGCTGAAGAAAATATTGATGAATTAGCTAACGTAGCTGTACGCTACGAGCTAGCACCTGATGCAGCTGCCGCTGATTTTACAGGTAAAAAAGCTAGAATTGTTGCCGCTATGCAAGCTACAGAAGAACCAATGTCAAAAATGGATGTAGCTGGTGCTTTAGGATATGATAAACAAAATCCAATTAATGCTGATTTTATGGCATTAGTAGCTGATGGTACAATTGTACCTTCAGGTACTCAAGCAGCCCCTCGTTTAAATCGTCCTGCAGCTACTGAACCAGAAGCTGGTGAAGAAGAAACAGGCGATGAAGATATTGTTGCTAGAGATTTAAGTGATGAAGAAATTGAAGCATCATTTGCTAAAGCAAAAAGAGCAGGTGAGGAAGAGCCTGAAGCAGGTGAAATTGAAAAAGCAGATGTAAGTGCTGCATCAATGTCAGATGCAGATTACGATGCTTTTATGAAATATACTGATTTAGAAGGTCGTTTAGCTAAAGTTAAAAGTGATATTTTAAAAACTAAACGTACAAGAGGTGTTGCTGGTGATATTGCTGATCAACCATCAAGTGATTTAGAAAATTTACGTGGATTGAAAGCTAGAATACAAGCTAAAATGGATGATTTATTAGCTGGATCTGAATATTTACAAAAACGCCAATCAAAAATTACAGGCAAACCAATTAGTAAACCAGAACCAGAGGAAACTGAAGAAGAACCATTAGACGAATGGACTAAAGGTAGAATGCAGTATTACGCTGGTATTAAAAAATAAAATATGAAAAAATTTGTTTTAGCTATTGTTGCAGCTGTTACATTATTTAGTTGTAAACCAAAAACAGAAGACATTAGTAAAGCAGTAAAGATTCATGAAGGATCTTTTGCTTTTTGTGGTGCCTCTGGAGCAACACCAACAGGAAAAAAGATTATTGTTCAAGGAGTAGAATATAATGAAGGATGTGCTATATGCCCTGTATTAACAGGACCATCTATTTCTAACTTAGCAATGGAAGGTGTAAGTGGTACTTTTGGGGAATTTAATGTAAGTAAAAATTTTCAAACTCCTGATGGCACTAACAACACAGTATGGTCTTTATTTTGGTATTATGATTCAACAACTTTAGTACCTCAATTTAACCCATCTACTAATGAGTGGGAATTATTACCACCTATTAATCGTGCCTTTATTATCAATCTTGATTCCGCTAACACAAGCGAAAGTAATATGTTTGCAATGCCTGGTGTTATATTTGATACAACATCTACTGGTATTGTATTAGCAAAAGTATATGGCCCACTTAATGAGGCAGCAGTACCATTACGCAAAGCTATTCCAGTTGAATCAGGAATGAAATCCATAACTGCAGCTAAAGAAGGTTTCCCTTACCCTGTAGGGACACCAGTTCCTATTAGTGATTTAAGTAAGGAATTACAGAAAAAAAATAAATAATAAAATATGAGTCAAGTTAAAGAATTTGCTAGAGAAAATAGGAAAACAGTATGGTTAGCTTTATTGTTGCTTTTAGGATTTTTTATCTATGGTAACTTTACTAACAATTATCATAAAAAAGAAATTAAAGCATTAGAGACAGAAATTGCTGTTGTACAAGATCAATTTGAAGAAGCATTTAACGAAAAAGAGCGTTTTAGAGATTCATCTATCGCTTATGAGCTATTAGCTGAACAAGCTGGAGATGAGGCTGATGCTTTTAAAGCTAAAGCCGCTAAAGAACGTAAAGCAAAAGAAGAAGCATTAGCTGCTCTTCGCAACTTACCTAAAGATGTAATTGATACCTTCTTCATTAATCGCTATGTTAATGTAACTAAATCAGACATTGGTTTAGAAATTGACAAAAATGTAGGTAACGAAATTATAGTTGAATTAGTTGAAAAAGATCATTTAGTAGGTGAATTAGCTACCGCTGAAAATTTAAGCAATACATTAGGTGTTCAAGTAAAATCATTAGAAAGTTCACTTATGTTTTCTAAAGCAGCATTATCACAAGCCGATTCAGCAATTGCTTTTAGAACAAAACAATTTGAATTATCACAACAAGTAAGTGATTTACTTAAAAAAGATTTAAAAACCGCTAAAAATAAAGCCTTTTGGAATAAATTCAAAGGCGCTGGTGTAGGTGTTGCCGCTGGTGTAATGGTTGGTTTATTAGTTAAATAATTTCCCCTTGCATACCCATGACTAGCCCGTCCGTTAAGGACGGGCTTTTTTGTATATTTATATATATGAGTCAACAAGCCCAAATTAAAGAAATAATCAAGGCTGAGTACATTAAGTGCGCTACAGATCCTGTGCATTTCTTTAGAAAATATTGTTATATCCAACATCCGCTTAAAGGAAGAATATTATTCCATTTATACCCTTTTCAGGAAGATGTGTTAAGTGATTTTAGAAACAATCGTTTTTGTATTATTAACAAGTCACGTCAGTTAGGTATCTCTACTTTAGTAGCTGGCTTCTCTTTATGGACAATGTTGTTTCAAAAAGATAAAACTGTATTGTGTATAGCCACTAAACAAGAAACTGCTCGTGGAATGGTTGAAAAGGTACAGTTTATGTTTGATAACTTACCTGCTTGGTTAAAAGGTAACCAAAAACCTTTAGCTAATAATAAATTATCGTTCCAGCTAGCTAATAACTCTAGAATAGTAGCTACATCAGCTGCCTCAGATGCAGGTCGATCTTACTCAGTATCATTATTGTTAGTAGATGAGGCTGCCTTTATTGAGGGTATTGATAAAATTTATACAAGTATTAAACCAACCATTGCAACGGGAGGTGGAATTATTGCATTATCCTCTCCAAATGGTATTGGTAATTGGTTTCATAAAACATATACTGAAGCTGAAATTGGCAAAAACGATTTTAAAGCAATTCGATTACCTTGGAATTTACATCCTGATAGAAACGAGCAGTGGGAACAAACCGAAAGAGCAAATATGTCACCACGTGAATTTGCTCAAGAATATGATTGTGACTTTTTAGGATCAGGTAATTCAGTTGTTGAACCCGACTTATTATCATTTTATGAACAAACGTACATCCAGGAACCTATCGAACGCCGCTTTATGGGTGGCGACTTTTGGATATTTCAGTATCCTGACTATACTAAGTCTTATGTTGTTAGTGCTGACGTTGCTCGCGGTGATGGTTCAGACTACTCTGCGTTTCACGTTATTGATGTTACAACGTGCGAACAAGTGGCTGAATATAAATCGCAAATCGACACTAGAACCTTTGGCAATATGCTTGTTTCTGTTGCTACTGAGTACAATAATGCTTTACTTGTGGTTGAAAACGCAAACGTGGGTTGGGATGTAGTTAATACTATAATTGAAAAACAATATCCCAAATTATATTATTCACCTCGTGCATATGGTGAAATGCAAATGGATAAATGGATGGCTAAAATGGAATCTGATCAAACAGTTCCTGGTTTTACTACATCAACTAAAACAAGACCTCTTGTTATCTCAAAAATGGAGTCGTACATTCGAGAGAAGGCCTTTGTATTTCACTCTAAGCGTTTATTAGAAGAATTACGTGTGTTTATTTGGCAAAACGGTAAAGCACAAGCGCAAGTGGGATATAATGATGATTTAGTAATGGCATTAGGTATTGGGTTGTTTACTAGAGACACAGCAATGCGTTTCTATGAACAAGGAATGGATTTAAATAGAGCAATGATATCTAACATAACTAAAACAGGACATAGTAACGCTCCTACCTTACCTAGTGGTGTTCGAAACCCTTATATGATGAACGACGGGCGTGGTGGGTTTGAAGATGTGTCATGGATATTAGGGTAATAAATATTTATTGGTATAATTAAAACAAGATAATGGCAGATCAAAAACCAGGTTTGTTTACTAGGCTAACGCGTCTATTCTCAACCGATGTTATCATCCGCAATGTGGGTGGTAATCAATTAAAGGTAGTAGACGTAGACAATATGCAAGCCTATGGTAACGTAAAAACAAACGCCCTCATAGATAGATTCACTAAACTTCATCGTTATGGCGCTAATATGCCATATAACCCAACGATGAATTACCAAACACTTCGTATTCAGTTGTATACTGATTATGAGGCAATGGATACAGAATCAATTATATCATCAGCACTTGATATTATCGCTGATGAATCTACTTTAAAAAATGAATCGGCAGAGGTATTACAAATTAGAAGTGCTGACGAGAATATTCAACGCATCCTTTATAATTTATTTTATGATGTTTTAAACATTGAATTTAACTTATGGATGTGGATTAGAAATATGTGTAAATACGGTGATTGGTATTTGCATATGGAAATTGCTGAGAAATTTGGTGTATACAATGTAACACCATTATCAGTGTACGACATGGTTCGTGAAGAGGGTATGGATCCTCAAAATCCATCTTATGTGTGTTTCCGTATTGATCCAATGGTAATCGCTGCTGGCGGTATTGTATCACGTGTTAAAGATAGAGATGGTAAGATTAAATTTGAAAACTACGAAATAGCTCACTTTAGACTATTAACTGATGCTAACTATTTACCTTATGGTAGATCGTATATTGAGCCTGCTCGTAAAACTTATAAGCAATATGTTTTGATGAAAGATGCAATGTTATTGCATCGTATCACACGTGCCCCAGAAAAACGTGTATTCAGTGTAAACGTTGGTAACATTCCTCCACATGAGGTAGATGCATACATGCAGAAGGTGATGCAGAAAATGAAGAAAACACCTTACATTGATCAAAATACTGGTGAATATAATTTACGTTATAACTTAATGAACATGATGGAGGATTTTTATCTTCCAACTCGTGGCAATGATTCAGCAACTAAGATTGATACTATTAAGGGTCTTGAGTATAACGCTATTGAAGACGTAGTATTCCTACGTGATGAGATGTTAGCTGCCCTTAAGGTACCTAAAGCGTTCTTTGGATTTGAAAAAGATTTACAAGGTAAAGCTACATTAGCTGCTGAAGATATTCGCTTCGCTCGCACAGTTGAGCGTATTCAACGTATTGCTTTATCTGAATTATATAAAATTGCATTAGTACATTTATATACTCAAGGATATGATGGTGAGGCATTAACTAACTTTGAATTATCATTAACTACTCCATCTATTGTTTACGAACAAGAGAAAGTAGCGTTATGGAAGGAAAAAGTTGATTTAGCCAAATCAATCCAGGACACTAACTTAATGCCTTCAGATTGGATTTACCACAATGTATTCCAATTTAGCGAAGATCAATACGATGAATATCGTGATTTAGTACTTGAGGATAAAAAACGTGTGTTCCGTTTAGCCCAAATCGAAAATGAAGGTAACGACCCAGCTAAAACTGGTAAATCATACGGTACTCCACACGATTTAGCTTCATTGTATGGCAAAGGTAGAACAGGAATGGATAAAGATGGCGCAGTTCCTCCAGGATATGATGAAAAACGTGATGTAGGTCGTCCTAAAGAAAGATCCTCTATCATTAATACACAAAAAGATCCATTAGGTAAAGATAGATTAGGTGCTGGTGAAAATGGTACACTATATACCGCTAATCAACCTGAGGAAGGTAGTGGCACTCCTAAGGCAATGTTTGAGTATCAACGTAATAAAAAGTTATTTGAAGGATTTAATATAGCTCGCAAAGAGCTTGTGGTAGGACCTGATCAAGAACCGTCATTATTAGACGAGAAAAACATCAAGGATATACAGTAAATACATATTTATAGATAGTGCATACTATTAATTATGAAAATTAAGCATAGCAAATTTAAAAATACTGGTATCCTATTCGAGCTATTGGTTCGCCAGATCGCATCTGATACTGTATCTAATAAAGATTCTGCCGCTATCGGATTGGTTAGAAAATATTTTGGCAAATCCGAATTAGCTAAAGAATATAAGTTATACCAAGCGTTAATTCAACCTAAATCATTAAGTGAAGCTAAAGCCGAAACGTTTATCAACGCAACGCTTGAGGCTTCTTTGCGTTTAAACAAAACTGCTTTACGTAAGGAAAAATATAACTTAATTAAAGATATTCGTGAGCATTATGATTTAGAAGAATTTTTTAAAGCAAAAATCAACAACTACAAGCAGTACGCTGCTGCCTTTAATTTGATTGAGGCTCACAATTCACTTGAATTTACTGAACCACAACAAATCATCGATAATAAAATTACATTATTAGAGCACATCACTCGTAAAGAGGTAAATAAAGAAGGTGTTAAAGACCGTGTAATGGAAGAGTTTGCTAATATGGATAAAGGATCTCGTATACTTGCTTATCGCATGTTGTTAGAGAAGTTTAATAGTAAATATGCTACTTTATCTGATCGTCAAAAACTTACATTAAAAGAATTCATTAACAACATCACTAATACAACTAAATTACGTGAATTTGTTAATAATAACTTTAAAGCTATTACTGAGGAAATTAATACATTAATCCCTACAGTAGCTGATAAAACCACTCAAATTAAATTAGCTGAGGTAGTTAATTTATTACAGCCTTTAGATAAAACACAAAGTGTAAAGGATGAAAATATTGTTTCTCTTTTACAGTATTATCAATTGATTGACGAATTAAAATCTGTAAAGTAATGAATAGATTGCAACAATTAGCTGGTTTAAATGAAGATGCTACAAGTGCTCCTGCACCCGTAAATGCACCTGCTGATGTAAAAGCTTTAGGTAAAGCTCAAACATCTGCATCAACTGTAACTTCAAAAGCTAAAGCAATCAATAGTATTCAAGAATTTCCTGGTGCATTTGAAAACTGGTTTAAAACACTAGGATTCCAACCAGGTAAAATATCTAAAGGTGCTGTACGTGCTGAGGTAGAAAAAATATTAACTAAGTTAGGATATAAGTAATAATGGCTGAATTAAACACATATGGTGATTTAAAAAAAGTTATTAAAGCTATATCGTTAAAACAAAAAGGTGAGAAAATAGGAAATGTAGCGTTAGGAGCGGTTATGGGACTTATACCTGGAGCTGAAGCTGCTAAAACAACCTTTGATTTTATCAAAGCAGCAATTTCAAAACCAGATGCCAAGAAAACAAATACTTGGTTAGATAAGTTAGATGTAGATGATAAGATGAGTGCCATTGTTGATAATACTGTGGAAAATGGATTTATGCAAGCAATGGCTAAATCAATAGAAGGCGAATCAGATACTAAACCATTAGAGTCTGATTTTAATATGAATGCTAAAATGGTTAACTACCTAAAACAACAATATGGTGGTAGACATATAGCAGGTATAACAGAAAATAAAGATATGGATTTAAAAAAATACATAGAAGAATTAGTACGTAAAGAACTAGAAGAAATGTCTGGTTCTGGTGCTGCTGGTCCTTATTCAACTCCCTATGCTTTTGCTAAACCTGGTCAAAAATCAAACGCTGCTGTTAAAAATGCCGAGGAATCAGGTTGGAAATTAGCAAAAAAACCAAAAACATCTAAAGTTGTAGATTATAAAAAAATATTTGAAGTGAAAAAATTACAAGATATTATTAAAGAAGAGTTACTTAATGAAGTAACTTACCACAAATTTAAATCTGAAGTTAAATTCAGAACTAAATCTGAACAATTACATAAAGCAATTCGTGAGGTAAAGAAAAAATTACAAGAAATCGATCGTATTGTTGAATACACTTCACGCATGAAACAAGAATTAAGTGAGGATGGAGGAATTAATTACTGGAAAGCAACACAAAAGAATGTTGCTACTATCTCAGAAATGGTAAATCAACTAAATAATAAAATTAAAAATCTCAATCAATAATGGCAAACGTTCCTTCAAATTTTAGTGCAACTGTTGTAAGTGGATCAGGTTCAGTAACAGGTTCATTTTATGGATTTACTGTTGCTCAAGCTGCTACCTTTACAGGTTTAAAAGATGGATATGGTAGTACTTTAGCTGCTGCTTCTTCTACTTTAGTTTTCCCTGCAGGTGCTAATGTACCTTTAACTGTAACTAGTGCATCTATCTCAGCTGGTGCCGTAGTATTTTATAACTAATTAAAGTAAAAAGGTAAAATGGCAAAAGCAAAAGGTGGCGCTAAAGAAGCTCGTAAAATAACCTTTGGTAAACGTAAAGGTGGTAAAGCAAAAAAGTCACGTGGACCTAAAGATAAAAAAGTATCAAAATACAGAGGCCAAGGCCGCTAAATTAAAATAAACATGAAAAGTATAGCTAACCAATATCGTGATTTAAAAGAAGGCAGAATGTCACAAGCAAACTTCATGCGTAATTTACGTATGAGTATGCCTCAACACGTTACTAATGTAACTTCATTTAATGATGCTGTTAGAATTTTAAAAAGTAAAAGCATTTTAACTGAAGCTGCTTTAGGTGAAAATAACTTATTAGATGAGCTTGAATCAGAAATGGAAAACGGTAAATCATATGCCGAAGCTATTTCTATTGTAGCTGCTAAACATGGTATGGGTGAAGATGCTTTAGCTACTAAATATCCTGAAGAGGCTGTTGGCAATAAAGCTTATGCTGATAATTATGACTATGCTGATGATGAATACCCAGCAGATTATGATACTTTTAGTGATTATGATGATGGAGAATTTTGGGAAGGTAAAGAAATGGAAGTTAGTAACCCAGAAGTAAAAGTAGGTGATATCGTTATTCCTAATAAAGGACCACATGAGGGAAGAACGCATGAAGTTATTGCTATTTTTCCTGATGGTTCTTTTAATATTAAGCCTAAATGGGCTGGATTAAAAGCAGCAGATATTAAATATAAATTAGGTGCTGCTAAAGCAAAAATAAGTGATGTTGAAGTACTTGCTGAAGCTGAAAATCCAAACCTCAGAAGTCCAGAAGGAGTAGCTGAGTTAGTTGCTAACAAATATGCTGATAAATTAATCGCATTAAGACCTAATTTTAAAGAATTTCAAAATGCTGCTTTAAACTTTGCAGGACAAGAAATGTTAGCTGGTGGTATGAACAAAACCGCTGTATCTAACTTATTATCTGCTTACGGATATTTTGAAGATTGGGTTCCTGACTTTATAGATGCTCTTGATAGTGAGCTTGAAACTCAATCTATGATTAGCAAAGGTGAAGAAGAAGAATCAGGCAAATATACTAAATTTGATGATTTTGAAGGTGGAATTAGCGAAGTTGAAGAAACAAAATACCCAGTTGCTGGTGAAAAAGGATATATTCGCGTTAGCCAATTAAAAAAGGGTGATGTGTTAGGTGGATCTGGTTTAGAGATTGTTAATATGTCTACTGGCGCTACAACACCATCAGGTAAAATTGAGGTAACTGTTAAAGATCCTAAAACAGGAAAAGAATTAACTAAGCTTTGGAATAAATCAACTACTGTAAGACTTAAAAAAGAAGATTTAAGCGAAGCTAAGAAAAAAGCTGAACCTAAAGCCGAATTACATCCAAACAAAATTCATCCACAAGAATTACGTATGGGTATTAAGGTTGAATTAGAACATACTGATGATTTAGATAAAGCAAAGAAAATTGCTTTAGATCATTTAGCTGAAAATCCATTCTATTATACTGCACTTAAACTTTCAGGAATTGAATCACCTTCAGCTCCTAAAGCTAAAGCACCAGCAGAAAAGAAAGCTAAGAAAAAAGAAACAGTTGAATTGGTTGATAAAGAAAACCAAATGAAACCCGTTTCAAAAAAAAAGCTAAAGGAAGCTAGATTAAACATAGATGGCGAGCCAAATACTGTTGTAAAACAAGCTATGGCATATGTTGATTCAAATCCTATGTTGAAAATTATATCTGATGATATTGAATTTCAACAATCAAGTAACCCAAATGAAGCTATCTTAAGATACGGATATTGGGAAGAATTACCAGATGAAGCTATTGCAAAATTAAAGTTGCAATTTAATGTAGAGGAAGATTTAGATTATGATACAAATACTGGCGACATGTTTATGTATCTATTAACACCTAAAGCTAAAACAGGTTCAACTGATTTAGGTGCTTCATTTGAAAAATTTAAATCACAACTTGAGGAAATGATTCGTGAGGCGGTAAATGAAATGCAAAGTGATGAACAAGAAATAGACAATATAGCTATGTCTATGGACGAAACATTTGATGGACGTGATAATTTAGCTGATGAAATTGCAGCTCAACAAAAATAATATATGAAAAATCTATTAGTAGATCATACTCCATTTCAAAGCGCAAAACTTACTATTGCTGAAAATAAGCAATTAGGTGAAGGTAAATCTCTTGTTACCCTTGTTGGTAAATTACAAGAGGCTGAGCAAAAGAATGGTAATGGCCGTGTATATCCTCGCGAAATTCTTGAAAGAGAAGTTAAAAAATACGCAGATGGCCCAATTAAAACCCGCACTTCTTTAGGAGAGCTTGACCACCCTGAAGCATCTGTTGTAAATTTAGCCAATACCTCTCATGTTATTACAGAGGTATGGTGGAAAGGTAATGACTTAATGGGTAAATTACAATTATTACCAACTCCAAGCGGTAACATTGCCAAAGCACTTGTATTATCAGGTATTCCACTTGGTATTTCATCACGTGGTATGGGTTCTGTTAAGCAATTAGGTGAAACAGTTGAGGTACAAGATGACTTCGAGTTGCTCTGCTGGGACCTTGTTAGTGTTCCTTCCACTCCACATGCATATATGAAACTTGCTGAGTCAAAGCAATTTGCCTCTATTAAAGATTATAGTAAAGTAAATGGTTTAATTACAGAGATTATCTGTAATGCAACAGGAGTTTGTCCTCTCTGTTAAGTTCCTTTGCGTTTTATTATATCTGCATATATTTATGGGCATCCTGTAATAGGTTGCCCATCTCTATGCAACCTGGGTAGATTATAAACCCCCATTAAGATTCCTAATAATCTTATTTCCGTAAATTTAATTTAAGGACAATGTCAAACAAAGACTTATTCAAAGAGGCTATCGCCGACGCCAAAGCCGTTCGCGAAGCAGCGTTAGCAAACGCAAAAGCCGCTCTTGAGGAAGCCTTAGCTCCAAAAATTCAATCTATGCTTGCTGCAAAATTACAAGAAATAGAATCTGAAGATTTAGACGAAGCAAAAGACAAAGACGAAGTTGAAGAAGGATTTATGCCTGACGTAACTGGTGATCTTGGTCAAGATGCTGAAAGAGCAAAAGGATTCGCTCTAGAAGAAGGCGACGATGAACTTAGTGAAGATTTCGATTTATCTGAAATCTTAGCCGAATTAAGCGAAGAAAAAGAAGAAGAGCTTGATGAAGCAAAGAAAAAAGATAAAGAAGAAATGGATGAAGCTAAGAAAAAAGAAGACCTCGACGAGGCTGAAGAAGCTGAAGAAGAGGAAGAAGAAGAGTCTGAAGAAGCTGAAGAAGAAGAAACTGAAAGCGAAGACAAAATCACTGATTTAACAGTTGACGAATTGAAAGACATCATCAAAGACATCATTTCTGCAGAAATGGGCGGTGGCGAAGAAATGGCCGCTGACATGAGCATGGATATGGGTGGCGAAGAAGGTGCTGAAGACGTTAGCGTAGATTTAAGCGGTGAGGAAGAAATGGCTGAAGATTATTCCTCTGATGATGAATTAGACGAAATCGATTTAGAAGAATTATTGGCTGAACTTGATTCTTTAGACGAAGTTAAAGACGAGAAAGATCTCGACGAAGCTAAGAAAAAAGACAAGAAAAAAGAAGATGAAAAAGACGAAATGAAAGAAGCTCTTGAGACAATCGAGACTCTTCGTAACGAGTTAAACGAAGTTAACTTACTTAATGCTAAGTTGCTTTATGTTAACAAAATCTTCAAAGCTAAAAATTTGAATGAATCACAAAAATTAAAAGTAATTGCTCAATTTGATAAAGCAACTACTGCTACTGAAGCAAAAACTATTTTTGAATCTATGAACAATGCTATTGAAAAATCTAAAAAGAGCATCGTTAAAGAATCATTAGGATTTGCCTCTAAAGCCGCTGGTGTTGCCCCTAAAAAGCCTATCGTTGAGGTAGATGCTACAATGTCAAGATGGCAAATGCTTGCTGGTATTACTAAATTTTAATTATTAATTTTAAATTCATTTGACAATGAACGTACAACAATTATTAGAGTCATCTAACCAATACAAAGTTGTAATGGAAGATGCAAAACGTTTGTCAGGAAAGTGGGAAAAATCAGGCCTCTTAGAAGGTATCAAATCCACTACCGACAAAAACACAATGGCTATTCTCCTTGAGAATCAAGCTAAACAATTAATCACTGAAACTTCTGCTACTGGTGGTACTAATAGCATGACAGGTGGTGGTTACAATTCAGAAAACTGGGCTGGAGTAGCTTTACCATTAGTTCGCCGTGTATTCGGTGAAATCGCTGCTAAAGAATTCGTTTCTGTACAGCCGATGAACTTACCTTCAGGACTTGTATTCTATTTGGATTTCAAATATGGTACTGGTGTAAAACCATTTTCTGCTGGTGGTTCTTTGTATGGTGCTAACGCAACTACAAACGTAACTGATATCGCTTCTCAGTCACTTTACGGTGCTGGTAAGTTCGGTTACTCTATCAACCAGTTCTCAGCTTCTATCGCTGCTGTAACTACATCTATCGCTTGGTCTGATTTCAACTTGGATGCTAACTATTCTGCTTCTGTAACTCAATACAAGAAGATCTTAGTTCCACTTCCAGCTGCTGCTGACCAAAACGGTGTTCGCGCATTCGTATTCACTTCTGGTTCAATCGCTGCAACTGATATCTTACAAGCTTTCACAGCTGTAAGTAACAACACAGCTTCTTTCATCGTAACTGGTTCTTTAGTTACTAACGTAACTGGTGCTAGTGCAGGTAACGTAGTATTGTATTATGATGTACAACCTACTCCAGCTGCTCGTGGTGATTTCGAAGACCAATCAGTTTCTGGTGGTGCTGGTAACGGTGGTGATGGTGGTTATCCTAACGCTCAAAGCGCTACTGCAATCGCTATCCCAGAAATCAACGTTCAGTTGAAATCTGAAGCAATTGTTGCTAAAACTCGTAAGTTGAAAGCACAATGGACTCCAGAATTCGCTCAAGATCTTAACGCTTACCATAGCGTAGATGCTGAAGCTGAATTAACTGGTATCTTATCTCAATACATCTCTATGGAAATCGACCTCGAAATCTTAGATATGTTGATCGAGAATGCATTCACAGTAGATTACTGGTCTGCAATTAACAACCAATCAGTAACTTCTGCAGGTGTAGCTGTATCTGATTTAGGTTTCTATAACACACAAGGTGGTTGGTTCCAAACTTTAGGAACTAAGTTACAAAAAGTATCTAACACTATCCATCAGTTAACATTGCGTGGTGGTGCTAATTTCTTAGTAACTTCTCCAACTATCGCTACTATCTTAGAATCAATCCCAGGATTTGCTTCTGATGGTGATGGCGAAAAGGCTGAATTTAACTTTGGTATCCAGAAGGTTGGTTCTTTAAACAGCCGTTATAAGGTTTACAAAAACCCTTATATGACTGAGAACGTAATCTTAATGGGTTACAAAGGTGCTCAGTTCCTTGAGTGTGGTGCTGTATTTGCTCCATATGTTCCGTTAATCATGACTCCACTTCTTTACGATCCAAATACCTTCACTCCACGTAAAGGTTTGATGACTCGTTACGCTAAGAAGATGATCCGTCCTGACTACTACGGTAAAGTATATGTTGCTGGTTTAAATACTCTTTAATCTAGTATAACATAATTAGCCCCGTAAGGCTATGAAACAATTAGGGCTCAAGCGCAAGCTTGGGCCCTTTTGTTATATGTATACCCGGTACCAACAAATGCGCGTTTTGTATTTTTTAACCAAAACCCCATTTAAAACATGGAAAATTTAGCATTTGTATTACACTGGCATTTTTTGTTAGGTGTAGCAGTTGGTGTTGTGGTAGGACCGCACATCAAAAATTTAGTTTCTAAGTTTATTAAAAAATAAACTAAAAGGCCCGAGCAATAAGCTCGGGTTTTTTATTTATATTTATATCAAATGTTGTTGCATGAAGGAACCAAACCGTGAGAGAAAAAACGACATTAAGCTCATTAATGCCGTTCAGTTAAATGATGAACAAAAAGAAGCAAAAAGGTTAATAGTAGAAAACCAAGTTGTAATTGTAACAGGTAGAGCAGGATCAGGTAAATCATTAGTATGTGCTCAAGCCGCATTAGATTTTCTTAAGAAAAAACAAATCAGCTGTATTTACAATACACGTGCTGCTGTTGAAGTAGGTAAATCATTAGGATTCCTCCCAGGAGCATTAAATGATAAGTTCGATCCATATATGGAGGCACTTATCGAAAATCTTAATAAATGCTGCACCAATAAAAACGAAGTGCCTGGATTAATTGAGGATGGTAAGGTTAAAGCATTACCAGTTCAATTCATCAGGGGTAAAACTATCGATGATATACTAATTGTTGAGGAAGCACAAAATCTTACCAAAGGTGAGATGCTAGCTATATTAACACGATTGGGCAAAACTGGTAAAATTGTTATCAACGGTGACAACGAACAAACCGATATAAACTCAAAAACAGGCGAAATAAACGGGCTCTCTTACGCAATCGAATTATCTAAAAAAATCGAGGAGATCAAGTGGATTAAATTGAAAGAAAACCACAGATCGGATCTAGTCGGAAAGATACTTGAATACGAATATGGAAAATAGCTATATTTATACGTGTTAAATACTACTTATAAATGGCTATCAATCTCAAAGACCTTTACGACATATACTATGGAGATACAGCATACCTTTCACCAGTAAAGGGTAATACTCCATTTGAATACTACACAAACGACCCAGAATTTACTAGAGATGCTAAAAGTGCTGCTAAATTTGTTGCGCAGCGCTTAGGTGTTTCTGGTCCTTTATATAATGCTGCTAATGGTACTTACCTAGCTAGCCCTGCTCAATTAAACATTTCTGATTTAACAGTTTACGCTGCATTTGAAGAAGCAGTTACCACTTACGGTAACATGGTTTATCAATTTAAAATTAGAGATAATTATATTAATATTGAAGGTTCTGATTCATTACCATTTAATAATAGTGCTATTACATTTGTTAATAGTATTGATGTTAACTCACCAATTACTTGGTCAGGCCCTCGTTTAGCAACCTGGGAAGATATTGGATATGATCAAGCATATTCACAATCAATTGTTGATGGTGAAATTTATGCTATATCAGCCTCATTATCTAATTTTATAGCATTAGATCAAAAACAAATTAAATCATTAACATTTGCTAATGACTTTTATGATCAGTCTTTAAATGCAACTATTGATTTAAGTGTATATGTTTATAACCAATTCAATAAAATGGGTGGTTTAACATCAGGATCAGGCACATCAGGCAATCCTTATGTAATTACTACTACTGGTTCTTTTGTTTATACCTTTGTAACATCACCTCAAATTGCAGGTGGTGGAGCTCCATTTGGTACAGGATCTATTCCAACAGTATATGTTCAGGATAGTAATGAACCTGCATTAAACAATAGATTAATTAGCAATAACTTAGCTACTCTTACAACTACAATTGCTGAGGATTACGCCTCAGAGGCAGGAGTAGGAGGACATTATAATGTAATTAGTGGTGCTATTCCAATGATAGCAGGTGTACAAGATTATGATTTAAATGCTTGGGCTTCAGCCTCAGCATCATTAGAACCAGGTGATAGAATTGAGGTTAGAAGAGTTTATTATGAAGAACCACCTGCAATTGTAAGATATTTTGATCCATATGCTGGTACAGGTACTGGTATTCAATCCTTACTTGAAACATTTGGATTTGGTCAATTTTCTCCTGGTATTAACTTCTTATTAATGCCAATTTATTTTGATGTTCAAAGAATTCAAGCAATTGAATTAAACGATCAAATAAGGAGAGCTGCTTATTCATTTAATTTAGTAAATAATAAGTTAAGAATATTTCCTATTCCTAATGTAAATAAAAATTTATTTATTGATTATGTAAAAATAAGCGATAAATTTAGTGCTGTAAAAGATCCTAGAAATAATATTGTAACGGATGTAATGAATGCTCCATTTAGAAATCCATTATATTCTAGAATTAACACTGTAGGTAGAACTTGGATCTTTAAATACACATTAGCATTATGCCGTGAAATTGAAGCCCACATCCGTATTCAATTTGCTAATTTAAATATTCAAGGTGTAGGACCACTTCAAGGATCTGAATTAATTACGGATGCTAGAACTGAAAAAGAAAATCTATTAACTGAATTAAAGGAAATGTTGAATGAAACCTCTCGTAGAGGTCAGTTAGAAAGAAAGCAACAAGAGGCTACTTTCCAACGTGATACATTACAACAAATTCCTTTACCAATTTATATATTCTAATGCCAGGAGGAATACAAGTATATCCACCAATAGGAACGAGCATAAATCCGTATCCAACGGGCTCGCCACCTCCTCCTCCTCCCCCTCCACCACCACCACCTCCTCCAACAGGATCTGGTAATCCACCTTCTGGTTCTGGTGGCCCAACAGGCGGCGGTGGCGGAATTATTGGTAACTTAGATCAACAAATCAGTTATTCTAACCAAAAAGTTGGTTATTTTAAAATTGATTTGTATAATACTAAGCCAAACTTATATGGAGAGTCATTAGAAAAATGGTATTATCCTCCAATTGAAGTAAAATGTTTAATTGAAAGAGGAGTTATAACAAATACAGATACTGAATTTGGTGTTGATGTAAATCAAACATTAACTGTAACTGTAAGTAAAACTGAGTTTGAAACAACATATAACTTTACTCCTGAAGTAGGTGATATTGTTACAGATCAAAGTAAATACTATGAAATAAGCAGCATAGATAGACAATTTGTAACAATTCCAGGCACTGGAACTTCATCATCAACACTAGGTAATGCAACAAACACACCAGGATTTATTGTATTGTATGTACTATCTGCTTACTTAGTAAGAACAAGTAAACTTAATATATTAAAATATAGTACATAATGGGACTATTAGGTAAAATATTATTAAAAGAAGGTATCACAATTTTTAGATGTGATGTTTTAATTAAAACCGATGCTGAACAAAATAAAGTTGAGGTTTATAATGAAATTAGAGCATTAGAGGGTGTAGTTGTGGTAACTATTGAACAAAGTGATTTTTTAGATGCTAAAGCAACTAACAACTACGAATATTCTTTATTAAAAATAAAATATATTGGTAGAGGTGATGCTAAAACATCAATTAAAGATATAGGTATTAGTGCGGTAACTAAGAATCGTGTTCCTGGTTTATTGCAGTTTATACCTCGTTATAATACAATTGTAAAAGTAGGATCATATTAATATTAACAGCAATGAAATTACTAGACATTTTAAAAGAGTTAGACAATAACGACGACATTATTAAAAAAGGATTTAAATTAAGCGAACCAGAGGTAGATCCAGAAACAGGAAGAGTTACTAGCTCTGTAACTTATTTACCTAAGTTTAAACAAATTCGTATTGATCTTTATAAAGTAAGAGATCAATTTAGACCGTTTAAACAATCAACTAATCCTGATATTGCAGCTACAGCTAAAAACATATCTACTACTATTAATAA
>Ga0315903_10004515_pt1 | contig 18601 bp, 22 predicted proteins | sample LakEriMetagenome_7_FD_203524 | JGI IMG/M metagenome (GOLD analysis project Ga0315903, IMG submission 203524) | Freshwater fungal communities from buoy surface, Lake Erie, Ohio, United States - Buoy 2 MA119 | ecosystem: Environmental > Aquatic > Freshwater > Lake | place: USA: Lake Erie, Ohio...
ATGTCGATGTAGATGCGGATGCAGATGGAACAGAGCCATCTAACGCAACCGTGGAACTCATAGCCATATCGCCGACTGTGTTTTGTAACTGCGCAGTCATACTGTTAATGCCCTGTATGTAACCAGCAACTACATTTTCACCGATCTCGGCAAAGGCTTTTGATGGTGACGCAATTCCTAGTGCTTGTTTTGCCCACTTAACTGGATCGCCTAGTTTGCTAGTGAGCCAAGACTTAAAACTGCTCCAACTGTCGCTAACACCTTGCTGTATTCCAGCGACTAGATCAGAACCAATAGTCCTGAATTGTTTTAATAGTGTCGGTGTAAATTCTGTAACTGCTCGATAAAGTCGTGCAAGAGGATGATGCTCTGCGATAAATGCACCGACTGTATTAAATACATCTACAATGAAATCTTTTGCCTTAACAACAATGTCTTTTATGTTAGACATAGCATTGCTTGCGGATTCTTTTAATAAGTCCCAATGATCAATTACATACTTAATACCTAAGACCATCAAACCGATCGCGACAATTACCATACCGATTGGATTCAGTGCCAAGAACTGCATAACAATTCCAACGGTTTTAAAAATCACAACGAGATTACCAAGTGCGCCAATTGCCATACCCAGAACTACAAGCAGTGGACCTACGGCTGCAACAATTCCTAGAATTTTTACAATCGTGTTTTGTGTTTCTGGTGATAACTTACTGAACTTGTCTACTAATTTTTGAATTGTGCCAGCAACGGATTCTACTGTTGGTGCTAGTGCCTGACCGATTGCGATTGCCGCAGTATCGACGGAACCACTTAATTGTTCCAGCGCACCTTTAGTTCCAGACATTCTTGCATTAGCCAAGTCTTGCGCAATGCCTTGCTTATTTACGGCATCAGTCAGATTTGCATATTCCTCTGTGCCAAGATTGATTAAGGTATTTGCAGCACGCATACCCTCAACACCAAATACCATTTTTAGTGATGCGACTTTGGCAGCATCGCCCATTCCACCGTATGTGTCTGTTAATTCTTTAACGATTTCATTCATCGGTAGTAACGAACCATTTTGATCTAAGAATTCCAAACCAAGTGCTTCTGCTTCCTTAGCAGCCTTACGAGTTGTAGGAATTAAACCAAGCAACATTCTGTTTAAAGATGTACCAGCAGTTGTAGAATCGATGCCCGCATTGTTCATTGCGGCAAGTGCGGTGATCGTGTCACCCATACCGACACCTAAAGTTGATGCTGTCGATCCGACATATTTCATACCATCGGCTAAATCTTGCACGCCAGCCGTAGATGCAACTGCACCAGCAGCAAGAAAATCAACAGCCTTAGTCGTATCCTCTGCGCTGAGTTTGAACGTGTTCATTGTTTGGGAAATAATTACAGCAGCATCAGCAAGTCCCATACCCTCAGTTGCCGCCAAGTTCATAGTGGCTTCCAAAGCACCTGCCTGAATTTCTGCTGGTGCCAAACCACCCTTAGACAATTCAAGAATTGCGTTTGCTGCTTCGCCCGCACTAAAGACTGTGTCCTGTCCCATTTTTAATGCAAGATCACTTAACTGTTTCATCTGATCGCCAGTTGCCGCAGCGTTTACTTGGACAGATGCCATAGATACTTCGAATTCAGCAGCAGTGTTTACGGCGTAGCCACCCATTAACGCTAAAGGTGCTGTGACATTCATCGTTAATGACTTGCCCGCTTTTTTAAATCCCTCGCCGATTACATCTGCACCGACAGCGAACTGTTGAAATGCACCCTCAGCCTTTTTAATGTCGGCGATTGCGCGGTTCAGATCCTTGTTATCCCACGCGGCAACGATTGGCAGAACAATAGCCATTACTTAACCACCAACTTTGCATTTAATTCAGCAGACACTTTCTCTAAGATTACAAGAACATCTGACCTGATCTTTGGTAACTGTGACATTGCGCCACGCCAAACGAATCGAGATGGGCTGGCGTATCTTGCACCTAAATTATTTATCAATGCAGCACCTTGTCCATTTACTAGGTGTGTTTGCGATCTACCTCTGCGCGTGTATGGTTTGGTTTGCCCGCGTGAAGTTTGATTACGCTTGCCAGCCATATCAGCAATCTGTAAACCTGCCGCACCTTTAGTACCTTTTTTGCCACCAACCCAGATAGAAACAATTGAATGTTCATTCCGCGCTGCGCGCTTACTAAAGTTTGTACGCACAGTTGCTTTAATGTTCGATTTATCCCACGATGTACGACCAGTATGGCGCATACCGCTTAACGGTGGTGAATCAGGAATCCAACTCATAATGTTTGTCGCTACTGGTTCTGCCGCGTTTTTTAAATCTCTGCGTGCAGCAGTGACGATAGTACCCTCAACAAGTCGCAGCGTGGCAATAGTTTGATCTACGCCATACACTCTCGGTGTTGCCATTCGTCACCTTCTCATTGTTTACTGTTTCGGTGACGCAGATACATTCCCATCGTAAATAACATACGATCAGATTCATCTAGCAAAACTGACGGAGCAATGCCAGTTTCACACGCTAGATACGCTATGTACCAGTGTTGGCTGCTGTCTCCAAGACCTGCGATTTTGGGTCAGCATCACTTGGGGCAATACTTTCCACATCATCTAACCAAGAATCAAAGTCTTTGTCAGTTGCCTTTGTGCGATTCAACGAATGCCACGCCAACCACAACAGGTCAGTTAGTCGCATCTCAGTGTCTAGTCTTGCAACACTTCGTTGGTACTTATCCTCAAAGGCAACCAGATCTTTAGCAGAACACACTACGTCACTTGTTTTGTTGTTAGTGAATTCCACGCGCAGGGTGATTCTCATTAGGCAGTAGCCCTACTGACGGTGCCAGATGTAGGCCACGTCACGCTGAATGTTGCAATGTCGCCGACAGAACTAGCGTGTGGTGTATATGAATTCACCAAGCAAGTTGCGGTGTATGACGGATTAGTTGCAGAAACAGTTGAAGATGTCGGAACAATTACAACAGTTGCAATGGTGTTGTAAAGCGGAAACAAAGTTGCGTCTACTGATGCTGCTGCAAAATCTTGCATAAATTGCAATGTCAATGAACCTGTTTTAAGTCCACCAATGCGCTCACGGAAAGTTCCACCAAATGCGGTTGTTTCCAAGTCATCGGATTCTAGTGCAAGTTCAACACTATTTAAGTTTGTGGAAAAGTTAGTGCCATTGATGGTCACCTTGTAATCCGTGGCTGCGAATTTTGCCATTCTTTTTTTGCTCCCTTAGTCTGCGTAGCAAAGTATGATGAACTCTGCTGAGAAATAGTTTACATCACCAGCAGACACTTCACCATAATTGCGAACTTCAGACACTCGTACGTCATACGCTGCACCGCCAAGTGTCTTATCTGATTCTATTGCAACTTTGATTGAGTTAGCACCTGTCGATGAAACCCACGAATCCAATGTATCTTGACCAGTTCTCTCGGATACACGGCTGACCAAAAGTAAGACAGAGAAATTGTATGTGGTCATTCCACCTTGATACGCGCCGTCATAACTTACAGATTGCGGCAAGACAATTGCAACTGGTGGCTTTGGATCGTCAGGAACTTTTGCTGCCGTTCGTAATCCAGTAATTGTTGCAAGGTTGGTTGCAATTCCCGTTCTAAGTTCTGCGACTGATGCCATTATGCAAAGTTTCTTGTTTTGCGATACGGAGCAATCAACTGCTCTACATCTGGATCAAGGTAACGGCTAACACGAACTGCGCCCATATCGCCGAATCCCGCAACGCCAAGTGGTGAATCTAAACGCTTGAACAAACGTGACGATTGAATTACACAAGCCTGCGTAATTGCGATCGGGACAGCAGGCCAGCCAAACACCGCAGTAACTTTTACCAAAGCCTGTTCTACTTCGACAGGAAACAAATAATTTTCTACTGCGCGGATGCGTGTGTATGGAACAGACAGACCATCGGTGTATCCGTTGTTCGGTTCTAGTTGATAATCAATGACTGCCCACGTTGTATCAAAAATACCATCACCAGCAGATGAAGTTTGTAGCGTGATCGCAGTTCCCGCAATGTCGTCAGTCTGTACAACGTAAGAATCGTCTGCTGCGTAGTAACGCGTGGCAGTACCAGATGAATAGAACGATCGCATTGCAAAACCATCGATAGCGCGTGATGCGGATTCAACTGCCATCTCGATTAGTGTGTCATCGATATTGTCTGTAATGCGCATTGCTGCTTTTACTTGTGCCAATGTGGCGTAGCCATTTGTGATTGCCAAAGTTTGCTCCCTGAGTCTGTATCTATTGTATGCCAGACAAAAGAAAACCCCTGACGAATCAGGGGATATCTTTTGGTTTTAAATTAGCCGTTTAGAATCTTATCTATTTTTTTAATACAACGGGTGCAGCCGAAATCATCTGCGTAATGTGGTTCTGTTGGAAAAACTATAAAACGAGAATTGCAAATGGCGTTTGTTTTTTCATCGTTACCTAAGTGAACGATGTTTGTTTTGCAATCCTGAACTAATGTAAAACCTAGTTCTATTGCTTTTGTTTTGTAACTAATCATTTCTTGCTCCTCTGTCCTAGCGGGTGTCCCCGCGCTGTTACGACAAGCATACGCCTATGTATAACATTTGTCTAGTTAATTTCAGAAGTTTTTTTGCTTAGTGCCATAAGGGTTTTTGATAGCCAATCCGAAATAGTTGCCCGCGCCTGTCCATCGTTAGGAACAAAATGCCCCTCATATTCATAGTCCACATCTATGTCTAATGTCGCATCATAAGTCGCGCCCGACAGTGCAGTTCCCAACCAAAAAACCCAATCATCAAATGGTGCGATGCTTTGATCAAATGAAATTTTTTTCCAGAGCCATTTTCTAAACGGTGAACCACACGGAATCATATTTGCACGCATACTTAAAATTTCATCTGCTGATGTTTTTGCAGGTGTCCAGAGTTGTCCTGTGTCGTATTGAAAACCAAGTGCTAATACGTCTGCTGTGCAATTATCAATCTTGTCTAACGCGTGCGGGCGATAACGATCATCAACGCCGATCCAAGCAATCCAGTCTGTATCACAATTCTTAATAGCAAGATTCATCATATTGCTGTACTCAAAATCACCAGACCAAGCAATGACTTTTATTCCATCCAAATTTAGATCGTCAGGAATAATTTGATCCCAGAGAACTAAAACAACTTCATCTGGTTTTCGATTAAGTTGATGTATGGATGCGATCCAGCCATTTAGTTTCTCAGGATAGCCGTGACAGATGCCAACTATTCCTACTGTTGCACGAGTTTCCAAAAGGTATCCCCCGCCCTGTCAATCATTTGCCGTAGCGCATCTGGATCATCCCAATCTTGTACAGATGTAATTCCCACATTGTCGTTCGTGTGTATTTTGCAACCAGACAAGACTGCTTCCATTACAGCGCGGCACTCAGATTCAAATGCCAATGGTAAATGTACAAACCATTCCACCCGCGCCATAGCATCTAGAACCACGGAACGATCGACATCAGTTAGATCGAGAAATGGCAAATCATTTTCTAATGCCCACGCGTGCGCTTTCAATCTGCCTTTTAACGGATGATTGCGAGCAGCCCACAACGCCATAGCCTTTTTATCGAAATGATTGTGACATTTACTTGTATCGAAATAAGAAAGCACCTGTGCGGTTTTACGCGGTTTTGCCCAAGATAACTCACGGCGCATATGCGCTGGCGTATGAGTAACGAATAGCCGACTGCCGCGAATTAAAGCGTTAAGTCCTGCGCGTGGTGTTTGTAAATGATGAACGAATACAAACGGGTCATACTCACTTAGCCGAAATAACTGCTGATCAGTGAATAGATCTGTGCCTGTAACCACTACGGAATCGAATTGGTGTATGTCGTGTGTATCGAATGTGTATGGCGTCACGATTTGTATATCAAAATCCAAAGGTGCTTGCTGCTGGTATTCCCAATCAGACATCTCAGCCCCGCCCGCGAACATTCCACTGAATACCGATTGCTGCCCCTCAGAGCCAATCTCAGGGGTTTTTACAACGTGGTGGGTATACCAGCCGACTTTCACGCACTTGGCCGTTCTACGCTGCGCTGTGCCAGAATTTCCAATGCTGGTTTCCAATGCTTGTTATACACCGCATCTGCTTCATAACCTTTAGCGAAATCAATTGCTTTCTGAGATCGTTCCTGCCCGCGCTCATAGGCTGCTTCCAATGCTTCGACAATTTTTGGAATAGACGGCATATGGAACCACGCTGTTTGTGGCGCATCCCAAAGCGGTTGCCCATCTACTAACCAGCCGTCACCTAGTAGTTCTGTGGATGCCGCAAACTCAGAAACAATGACAGGTGTTCCGCAGGCTTGTGCTTCGATCGTAGGAATTCCAAAACCCTCACCATAGGAAGTAGCGAGCAGAACATCCATCGCCGTGTAAATCGTTGCAAGTGTTTGCTGATCAATGCCGGTGCGGTACAAATACGGATCGATGAACTTGTACTGATGTTTCTGTAATCCGACTGCCGCCAATAAATCAATTAGTTTAATTCCGCCTAGCGCACCCATCCAGTCTGTGTGTAAGTACAAGATTGCATCATCGTGATTCTGAGCAAACATTGAAAACGCCAAGATGTTTTCGCCAAACGCTTTTCTATTTGGACTGATGCCTTTATTTGCTGCATTCATTCCGACAACAAATTTGTCGTTTGGGATATCAATGAAATCTCTGCCAGTAATTCCTTTATGTCTTTTCATTGGCTTAAACACAGATTCAATTCCGTGCGGAATGTACAACGCTTCGATGCCAACATTTTCTAACATCGCTTGCCCGTACTGACTCATTGCGATCGGTGTGACAAAATCTTGCCGACACCAAGCAGCAACTTGTGGCGGTGCTGGAATGTGATCTATGGGAACCCAACTGGCAACATTCCAGTCTGCCCATCGTGGACCTTTGAAAACCCACACATCATAAAGTGTAAAAAGAATGTGCGGTTGCTTCGGATCGCGCAAAGTCCAGTCGTGCATATGCGCAGGCACAACATCATTCGAATACAAGTCTGCGCCACGTTGGTAAACGGGGATGCCGTTCCAGTCTGTGTTGCTTCCCTCTAATCCGTAGTTGTTAAAAATTGCAACATCGTGTCCTTGTTCTTTCATTCGTTGCGTTACTTGCGCAGTTTGTGTTCCGTAACCAGTCGCAGCCCACGGCGCGTTGCTATTCCAACCGATTCTTAATGATGATTTGTTTTGCACAGATGCTCCCTTGATTTATGAACAGCCTAATTTAACAACTCTGCAAAGTCTAATAACCACGCCAGAAAACAGTTGTGTAATTAACTAGACAAATGTTATACAACACTTTAGAATTGTAGTAACAGCGAGGCGCAAGCCTCTAGGACAAAGGATCAAGAAATGAAAACAACTACCGCAAAGAAAATGATTGCAACTGAAGTAAAGGCTGCACGTCATTGGACAAAAAATTATCTTGAAGGCATTAACGATGCAATTGAATCAGGTGACTGGGAAGCAGCAGAATACATCGCATCTCAGTTAGCACCAATCTGGGGCGAAATAGAAAACACAATTGTTGATATGCGTAACTCAATGGAATTGCCAGTGCGAGTAATTACGGATGGTGAATAAAAATGAAATGCTGCAACATCGTTTACTGGAAACACGATGACGGATGGGATGTATTCCGCAGATCAGATTGCTTCAAGAATTGGGATGGCAGTTTTGTTCCAACAGGATTCGATTGCGCACTCATTGAGGATTACCCAACAAAGCAAGCAGCGATCGTGGAAATGAAAGACTGGCACAAATACGGAATCTGTTTGGTCAGTACCGCTTGGTGATTCTAAAAAAGAAAAAGTAAACCCCGTTGGCCTGCGCTCCAACGGGGTTCACGTTTGTTCCTAATTACTAGGAAGCAGCACCTGCGAAATACTTCACGTGTGAAGTCTGAACAAGGTTGCCATCCACGCGCATAGTTGCACGGAATGTAATCAGGTCATTCTGGAATGCGTAATCATCGGAACGATCAAGACGCAAACCGCCAACTGTACGCACGAAGTAACTTGGAAGGTGTCCAAAGATTACTGACTTTGCGCTAGTGGCTGGTGACACGATGGCTGGATTCTCAAAGATAGGGTAACCAAGCAAAAGATCACGAGCATCAGCAGTTAGGGATGGGCTGAACAAGTACTGTCCTGCTGAATCCTTTAACTTGCGAACAGCAGCGATGCTTGTTGCATTCATCTGCCAACCTGTTCCTGGCAAAGTACGACCAGCAGTATCAACCTTGTAAACAAGATCGATCAAGTTGTCAGCGGTGAATGCACCAGATACGCCAGTTCCGCCAGTAACGCCTGAGCCTGCGGCAGTAACGATACCTGTTGGCTGTACAGTGCCAGTTCCAACAGTAAGTGCGTTATTGACTGCATAACCAAGAGCATTACCAGTCTGTGACGCTAGGAATCCAAGAATATCCACGCCTGCATCCTCAACCATTTCACGGCTGATCTGAGTTAGGAATGAGTACTTGTATGCACCAAGCGTGACGAACTGATTGAATGTTGGATCGCTTTCACCAATTGCTCCTGCTTCAGATGTAACCGTACCTGTGCTGTATGCGCTTAGGCTTGGGATCTGCAAGTTTTCGCCACCTGCGGTTGCAAGTGTGGTGGAAGTTTCTAGCATTGGTCCAACGTGACGGGCAAGCATGATTACTTGATCGTAGAATGAAGTTGGAACTGGTGCGCCAGTTGAACCCTTTGTGACATCGCGCTTCTCAAATGAATGTGAGCGAATTTCGCCACGAGCAAGTGAACGGATTAGATCGGATTCATTGATTGCTGGAACAGCAACCTCTGGACGTGCCTGTGATTCAAAACCACTCATTGCTTCGGCAGCGCGTTCCTCACGCTCTGCTTGTGCTTTGATGGTGTCGATAGTTGCCGCACGCTGATCTAGATCAACCATAATGCGGTCATACTTTTCGTTTTCTTCTGAACTGAGGTCGCGCTTTTCTGCTGCTGCGGAATCTAGCAATGCTTTTGCTTCATCCCACGCTTTTGCACGAGCCTCTACTTGCTGACGAATGTAGTCAGACATTTAGAACTCCTAAGTTGTTTGTTGTTTTATGAAGTCTGTGTGGCTCCACAACAGAAAGCACGATGGTGGCTCCACTCGATCGCACATAACAATTATGACACAAATAAAAATAGGCTCAGATGCTTCCCCACATCCAAACCTATTTCTGTAAACACACTATCGTGTTTCTGTAATTTTTTCCAATCGGGTTTCATCCACCGGTGAAAAGGATTTGACCTCAGCGGGTTTTTTCTCGCCAAATTCCGCAACTATGGCTTCAGATATAGCATCGGCGAAATCAACAAAAACACCAGACTGAGGATTACCAAGCACAGAGAGATAAACCCTTTTGACATTTTCCGCATCCATTAAAATACCTTTGACATAAGATCAAGTTGCTTGCGCTTAAGTTCCAGCAGTTCGAGATTACTTGGCTGATCGGCTCGTAACTTAGAAACTACCTCAGCAATTAAATCAGCGTGTTCCGCTTCCAAAGTTTCGCCTGCTTCCAGTCGTGTAATCGCATCACTTAACGCATCTACATCGACAGCAGTACGCGTAGCAAGAATGTCTAGCGATCGCACAGATGCAGTTGTCGCTTGGTAAGCGGGGAATCCAGTCACAATAGAAACTTCGTGCAAACGCACCTGATGAAGTTCGCGGGTTGCTCCATCCTCTGACCACTTATCGCCACGCGGGGGAACGCTAAAACCAAATGACATTGAATTAACATCGCCACGTTGCATTAGTACCGATAGATCACGACCAGCAGTTGTATCTGGCAGATCTGCTTCTGCAAGTAATCCGCGTGAATCCTCTGACAAACGCAAAGTACCAGCGCGACTAGAACCAAGAACAACATCGGTGTTGTGATTCATAAACAGTTTAATTTCGTTGCGCGACTTTAGTGAACGCTGGAATGCTCCACCCTTAATTACTTCTGTAAATGGCAACGGTTCTGATGGTGAATCGAACACGGCGGCATAACCAGTGAAACTCATACCATCGCTGGATGCTTCCCCGTTACGCACATCAAATTCGACTGTGTTTACACGACGTTCTACTGTAGTTGTCATTTGTTGCCTTTCATCTTTGTTCAAGTTTAGTGCAATGGTTTTCCATTTTTCGTTCTGCTCTGCATTACGATCTTGTTGCTCTGCTCTAATTCTTTCCACAACGCGTTCAGCATAAGCCATAGTGCGCCTTGCTTGTTGTTTAGTCGCTCCTGATCCCCACAAGAAATGTGCGACTACTCCTGCGCTTGGGTAGTTCTCGTTGCTAGGACTGGCGGCAGGGGCATCTAAGTCAGGCATATGACGTGCAATCCACGCTGCAATCCGAATCCACTTATCATCAGAAACTTGCCCGTCAGCCATAAGTCTTGCTTCACGAACAGTTTTATCTGTTAAGCCATCGCCCGCTTTTCCATCGGCATAGAACGCTAGACCACGGCGAGCAGCAGCACGCATAAAACTAGGTGCGCTTTGATTTATTGCACGCTCATCGTATTCCTCGAATGATCGTGAGGATTTAGGATGTCCTGCTGGTAATAAATCGTTGTCCTGTTTGTAGTTTGCGTTTTCAGGTTTTCCATTACGCAACAGAAACAAATAAGCATTTACTCTGCCCATCGCCCATTGTCCGCGTGTCATTCCTGGTCTGTGCGAAACTGAGTATGCGCCAGCACCTCTGCGGTAAACCGCTTTGAGCGAACCTAAAGTTGCGCGTGTCCAATCTGGTCGATTGTCTTTCGACATAGCATCATTGTGTTCGCTGACTTTATTTTTTAATGCTGTGGTTGTTTTTGCATCAAAGGTAATACCGCTACCAGATCCCTCAGCACTTCCTGCTGGATTAGTTTTACTGCCTTTGATTTGATCTTTCTTAGGTGCGGGTGCACGGTTTTCATCAACATTATTTTCATTTTTTGGTACATCTGGAATGTCAGATACACCTAATGCCGTAATGCCTAAATCTCTAAAGGCTGCCCGATTATCTGGATTGTTATCTATCGCAAGAATGACATTGTATTCCTCTAATAACTTTGCCGCAGTTGCTTTTTTAAATTCAACAGAATCAACTGAACTGTTTTCTTTCATAAACAAACGGTCATAGTCAATTCCTAAAGAATCTAATTCAGCAACAGTTTCATCGCGATCGGCTACGACACGAGCAGTGACGATAAAAATTTCTGTATCTGACATATCCTCTAGAAAGTTGTAAGTGCGTTCTATTAACTGACCGTTGTTAGAAATTAATGTGCCGTCAATATCTACAATTACAGCCTGTGGTCCAGATTCGATTCTTACATCATCTTCCATTTCGGAATCATCTTGCATTTCCTCTTGACCCTGATAATCCATTTTGGTTAATGGCGCAAAACCTTTAACTACAAACTCATCAGTTTCAGTAAGTATTCCATTGTCATTTGTATAAACCTGAATTGTTGCAAGCGGTCTGGCTTGTGTTGCAACTATGTCCCCGCCTAAAGGATTTTTAACTGCTCCGAAAGTCGATACAGAAGTGATCTCGCCATACATTGTGTTTCCTGCGTTATCCCAGAAAACATAATCACCAACTTTAAGTTCATCATTTAATGCGCGTTCACCGCCCACTTCGACATCCTCTGCAATTGAAATAGCAACCATCTGATCTATGGCTGCTTGCTTAGTTTTATGACAGCCCATTATTTCGCCATCCTCTTTAATAGTTGCCCATCCAGAACAACCCTCTGCGCTATCTGTAATGAAGTATGGCATTAGTACGATGTCTGCCTTAACCACGAAATCAAATGTGTACCTGTTTCTGAAATAGCATAAACAGATTCACCGGCATTTAAAATCAATTCCATACTTTCTAATTTTTGTATGGCAAAACCATTTGTAGTGCTTACAGAATCATTACCTAAAAATAGAACTTTAGTATTGTCCAAATTATGAATGTGTAGGCGTGACGGATTTGGGGAAATTCCATCGACTAACTGACGTGTTGTTCCTATCAATTGCTGACCAGATGTAATTGCCACAATTAAACCTCATAAACTGATTCAGGATTTTCGGGATCAATTTGTGCGATACCTTGCAACTGTACAGATGGTACGCCTGTGTGATCTATTGACGGCAGATTTAAAGCAGCCAAAACGCCAGCAGGATTAAAGCCAGCCAGAATAAGTTTCGATGCCATCGTGACACGCTTGTCTGTTTCCACGAGCGATGCAGCACCCAAATCCACGTTAGCCAAAGGTACACGGTAAACGTCACCACCATCGACAGGGCGCAGATCCTCGAACCTACGGATGTCATTGACTGATAAAAATCCTGCTTGTGAACCAATGCTGTATCCGTTCATTCGTGTAGCAAAATCACCGCGCAGTAATCCATCTACATTAAAGCGAATAAATGCACCCTCAGGAAGTAGTGTGCTGTAAGCATCCTCCATCTTTGCAATGTATGGGCGCAAAGTATGAGTTACAAAGTTAATGTTCTGCTGCTCTACGGAATTGTAAGACATAGCACCCGCAGATGTAATACCGATCATATGTGGCGGTACGCGGAAAATTCTTGCGATCTGTTCAACCGCAAACTTTTGCGAATCCAACATTTGTGCTTCATCAGGATTTACACCAGTGCGAACAAACTTTGCTCCACCCGTTAGGATGCCAGTCTTATGTGCTTTCTTGTAACCCTTATGGCGAGAATCAAAACCCTCAACTAATTCTTTTGCTTGTTCCCGATTTAGTCCCATAGGTGTTTCGATAACACCAGAAGTTGTAGCACCTTGTCCAAAGAATCTAGATGCAAAAGATTGTAATGCGCTAGCAAGTCCCAAGTTATCTTTTAATTCAGTCACGCGACTTATGCCACGCAGTTCGCCAGCCTTGCGCATTTCGGTAATGTGCAACATATCCCGCGCAACTACTGGGTATTGATTATTGTCATCAATGATGTAAATCAGTTCACGAGTTACTGGTGTCCGTGTTACCTGAACTCTGTTTGGATCTATTACAACAAGATTTGCAACCTGTCCTGTTTGATCTCTGTAAATACGCACGAACGCATTGCCATCAAGCAATAACGAAATAAGCACCTGCTGGTAATGCTCGGTGCGTAATAAATCAACATCTGGTCTTTGTATCCACGCTGGTTGTGGTCGATAAGGTACGCGGTTGCCATCAACACGGCGGAAAGAATCAACTGGAAGTGTAGAAATTGTGTCAGAAATTAAAAGCACGCAAGCGTAGAAAGCATTAATGCGCATTGAAGTAATTTGATCAATGTTCGTTCCTGCTTCGGTAGTAAATGCAAAGGAATCACCAGAACCCCAGATTGACTGGAAACTGATTGCGCGTTCCTCTTGTTTGTTGTTACTTAAACGCCCAAGCATTATTCGTTACCCCTCTCAAATGCTAAACCTACGAGAATGCAACTAATACCTGTTGCAACAATTCCTAAAGGCAAACTGAATAAACCTAACCCCAGAGAGATACACGCAAGACCAACTAATTGCAAAATTGTGGCTAACAACAAACACTCCCTAAAAACTAAAGAATTGTGGGACAACGGGTTCATCACGCGAAACTGTTGCCCTATCAAATCCAATGATACTAGCAACTGCCGCATCGATCTTGCGCGGTGATCCACGGTGTTCTTTAACAATGCGTGGTCCAATGCGATCTGTTTTGACAACGGCGTTTGATAAATGCCTAGTCAGCAAAGGATTGCCATCGTGAGTTAGTTTGCCAGAAACAACGGCATCGTAAAATTTTGCGCACGCTGGCACCATACGCGCTGGTGAAGTCGATGGCCATTCAACGATAGGTAAGCCAGCATCATCTAGAACTTGCATTGTACGTTGCCAACGGAATGGGTCACAGGCAATTTCTTTCACGTTATGTGTAGAACAGAACTGAATGATTGTGTTTTCCACATCTAAAATGTCCACACGCCAATCCTCATCATCATCTGGTTGCTTTTCCCAAGCCTTAATCATAAAAACGTGTGGCTGATCCTCTTGTGTTACACCGATAATGACAGACGCATCGCCAGAGAACGAACCATCAAAACCAAGCACGACTGGTGTATCTGCATCAATCTCACGTTCTATTGCTAATGGTTCCCACGATCCATTAGGTAACCAAGAAAGTTGCGAACTGACCCACTGGTTGCATCGCTTAGTTCTAAATTCTGATTCTGGTGTTCTTTTGACCATCGCTGCAAAATCTGCGGGATCATTTAAATCACCAAAGGCTGGATTTGCTGCTTTCCAAGTTTTTTCTATTGTGTGATCTGCTTCATTATCTGCTTCCCACCACGCCATAAAAAATGTTGGATCATCAACTTCACCGGCAGCGACACGTTTGCCGTACTGATACAAGTTGTACGCAATAGAATCTTGTCCAGTTGAATCCGATTTGACTCCAGCAGTTGTAATTGCAATTGCCATAGGTTCTCTACGCGCACCCATACCAAGTTGCATAACATCCCAGAGTTCACGATTCGGTGCGGCGTGCAACTCATCGAATAGGACAAGCGTAGGTGACAAACCTTCCTTGCTGTAACTTTCTGATGACAGTACGCGATAGACAGAGCCAGTTGCTGGAACTTCGATTGCATCGCGGTAAACTTTGCACAATTCAGATAGTTCTGGTTCTGCTTCAATCATTTTCTTAGCATCGCCGAAAACAATGCGCGCCTGTTCTTTATCGGCGGCACAAGAATAAACTTCACCACCCTGCGCGCCCATAATTAAAGACCATAAACCTATACCAGAACCCAGAGCAGATTTGCCATTCTTTCTTGCCATTCCGATTAGTGCAGTACGATGCTGAAACTTACCTGCGTCATTTACTGCAAACAAATTATCTAACAGTTCAATTTGCCACGGTCGCATTTGCATAGGATCGCCCGAATATCCCGCAACAGTTTCTTTAGTTTGAATTGCAAACGTGTTAATAAAATCTGTAACTTGCCAACCGCGTGATTTTTTCAGCGCAGTTTTATCCACAGGTGTAAGCCACGCAGGTGGCCAAGAATCAATTTTGGCTGGCACGCGACTTTAATTCCTCCAACTTAGATTGTCTTTTAACTTCTGCAACACCTAGTCTGGTGCGATCTGTCGGCGTGAATCCTAGTAAAGAAAGATTTGCAACAAGTTGTCTATCCAACTCACGCAATGCTTTTCGTTCGTCTGGTCGATTGCTACTCATTACCTGAATACGCAAATTCCAGCGTTCATCTAATAATTCGCAAGTCATAAGTAATAAATCTATGTCAGTTGTCGGACTGATCCAACTTTGTCCCATTCCCCAAATGCGATCCCATAGTTGTCTGCCAGCAGACAGTAACGGTCTGTGTGGTTCTGGAATTTCATAAGCAGATGGCAATAAAACCATTTCACCTTGATTCGGTAATGGTCGCTTGCCAGGATTGCCAATCATTCGTTTTTGTTCGGTTGGTTTTGGTGGCCGTCCACGCGTTGTCATTTTTGCAACCTTTAATTTGTTTTGCGTTCAACTAATTTTAGTTTGTATTTGTTTTCATCTGGTGGAACATAATCCGCTTTTTTTATTAGTGGTATTTCTTTAAACTTTTCGTAATTAACGTGATGATGCCAACGATTAAATTTCCAAGAAACTTTAGACACATCTGGATGCGCATCTACAAGCATTTGTGATTTAGGCAATGTGCCTTCCTCTGCATAAAATGCTTCTGTATTTCCGCCAGCCATTTTCTGTGTAGTTATTTTGTATTGTAAAAACGCATTGAATAAAACGGTTTGCCAGTAATTGCTTTTTAGAATGTCTAACGACAAGATCGTGTCCTCATTGTATCTGCCACGCCATCTGTACGGTAAATCATTGCGGATTAAGTTACAGGAATAAATGCGTGTGCCGACAACGAATGGTGGAAGTTTCGCACGACTAGGTGCAAACATCCAATACTGTGGACCAGCCATTGCAATGTTTTCATAACGCAACACAAATTCCTCCATCGCGGCAAAGATAGTTCCATCACCTACGGGTATGCGCTGATTTTTATGCAGTCTGGCAAACAGTTGGATGTTGTCGTCCATAGTCCAATGAAATTCGTGTCCCTCAGCAATCGAATGTTCCCAGAGAAAATTGCGCGCTGGTCCAGAACCAGTTGATTGTCCCTCTTGTAATTCCATAAGTGGGTCAAATGTTTTCTTGTAAATCGGATCAAGAATGATTAACTTTTGGGCAGGGAAAAATTTGTTGTATTCCGCAAACTGTTGTTCCTCGATTACTAAGCGATAGGGAACACCTATGCTGTCTAAGAATCTTGGAGTGGTTGCAATTTCGGCGCGACTTTTACTTGGTATGTAAACAGGAAATTGTAGTTGCATTATTCATCAGCGACATAATTTAATTTGACTGTTGAACCTATGTGACCATCATCTGTTGGCCACCACATAGAACCTTTTTTTGGTCGATCTATTTTTGTGAAAAAATCATTGGCATCTTGTTCGGTTGGAAAAGCAATCGAAACTCTAAATGCCGCGACTTTATCATCTGATTCATAGTCAGGCATACCCGTCCATTCATCCATCGGATTAAGCGGTGGTTGCAAACTAATAAATCCAAACTGTTCTAATTCCCAACCGACAGAATCAAGTTCCAGCAATTGTTCTTTTAGAACTTCTGCATCCCATTCGGCAAGTTCTGCTGTGCGATTATCTGCCAATGCAAATGCTTTAATCTGATCCCACGTCCAGCCGACAGGTGTGCGACTGATCGCAATTTCTGTCCAGCCTAAATTCTTTGCTGCTTCCAATGTTCCGTTACCAGCAACGACAATGTTGTCTGGCGTGACGATAATTGGCTTACGCTGTCCAAATAATTTTAGTGAGCCTGCAATGGCTTCGAGATTTTTCCCGTGATGCTTTCGAGCATTCGTTGGATCGAATTTTAATGAATCAACTTTTACAGTTTCAATGCGCAGATCAGTCATAAATTGGAGCATACAGGAAAATGCTTACAAATCAAGCACTTTTAAAAAAAACCGCGCAAACAAAGGGTTTTTCAAAAACTGGGAATTTTGCGACAATGCGTACAGGGATGCGGTCGGGGTCGATAGCATTTTCACGGGCAATTTTTTGCCCCGCCCCCCGTTGAGACCATTGGGGGTTAGTACATATGTTCGAACGGCTTATTTCCGCGTGCTGCGTTACATCGGGCGTGTGCGGGCATCAAAACTGAACCCTTTACCCCTGCTATTACGTGGTCTGCTTGAATTTCTGAGCGATCGGTAAACGCTTCACCGCAAAGCCAGCAATGAGTTGCAAATTCCTTGATAATCTTTGCTTGTTTCTTATGGTCTGCGTCATACAAAGTTCTCTGTGCTTTTCTCGCATTAACTTTCGCATCTACAATCGCTTGATGCTTTTCGCATCGTGAGCCAAGTCTTGTTAGTTGTCCGCACTCTAGGCACGGGCGTTGGAATCCCATACCCCTATCCCCTAGCCCTTAAAAACTTTTCCAGTGTGATGAGAATGCCATCTGTCTAGTGTCCCCCGTGTATTTGGATCGTGCATACTGGCTACTTGTGCAGCGTGTACGGCACTGATGTCGTGATTTTTGTACCAGTCACGGTTGTATTGGCTATGCGCTAAGACACCTAATGCTAACTCTGCGCCCGAACCAATAGCCCAGTAAGGGTTAGCGGATAACACACTCAGGTTCTCGCTTATTAGGAATGCTTGGCCGTGTGTAACTAACAGGCACTCTGCTTCCATCTCGCTGTCTTTGATTACATCATCGATTAGTGGGATTACATTAGTCACGATCCACTTAAGCCATTCGCCAGACTTAACTACATCGACAGGTGGCTTAGGGTATTCGACTAGATACTGTAACTGATCGCACACTCTAGCGTTACCCGCTACACCGATAAGCCAAGTATCTTGTTGCACTATCTTAGGCATATCAGGATGTATCAAGTCGCTGGTTATTCCACGATCTGCTACTAATGTCGCTGAGTTATTACCGCTTGTCGTGATGATAGTTGTCATACTGTGTCCGTAACGTGTACGCCATAACGCACTAACTCTGATGCTGCGCTTATTCCAGCAATAAATTCAACGGGAACATCGTCACCTAGTATTCGGTAAGTCACTAACGCTTCGATCTCGGCATCTAATACCTTTGCGATCGCTTCCCGTGTAGCACCGACTGATAAGCCTGTTCGGATAATACTTTGATGAAGTTTCTTAGGATCGGCATCAGGTTTTTGTTTTATCGCAAGGTTGTACATCTCGCTGTGTATCGTCTGACCTACGGTATCTGCCCAGTTCATACAGACAGTCTAATCATCCCAACTGTTCTTTAACCAGCCCTCAGCCTTACCTTGTGCTGGATTCTGTGTGATTAGTGTGTGACACGGTCGGCAAAGCAACGCCAGATTCTCACGATCCGTAATGCTTCCACCTCTGGCGCGTGTCTTAATTTCGTGTACATCGGTTGCATACGCCACAGCGCAACGCTGGCAAGCAGGG
>Ga0315903_10004521_pt1 | contig 18579 bp, 14 predicted proteins | sample LakEriMetagenome_7_FD_203524 | JGI IMG/M metagenome (GOLD analysis project Ga0315903, IMG submission 203524) | Freshwater fungal communities from buoy surface, Lake Erie, Ohio, United States - Buoy 2 MA119 | ecosystem: Environmental > Aquatic > Freshwater > Lake | place: USA: Lake Erie, Ohio...
CCCTTGGTCCGCACGATGGTGGCCAGCACCTTGCGCCGTTCTTCAACCTTGTCCTCCTGATCGCGGACAGCCTTGTCGAGTTCGGCGAGTTGCCGTTCGGCTTCGCGTTGTTCGATTTCGCGGCGATACACCTGATAGTTTTTAGTCACCTCGCCAGCGATGTCTTTGGCGAGATTCGGATCTTTCTCGCGGGCGCGGATTTCGACGAGGTCAGTGCCACGGATGTTTTTGGTTTCGATGCGATCCTTGAGCCGCTTGAGTGCGGTTTCCTTGTCAACACCCCAGCGGCTCGTCAGTTCGAGGTTTTCGACGACCTGTTCGAGATTGTTGCGGCTTTTGATTTTATCGAACTCGGTGGCGAAGAACTGAGGGCTCATGCGATTCGCACCTGGCGCTTCAGCCATCATCATTCCCAATGGCGACATGCCGCTGCTGCGAGGTTTGATCTCGATGGTGGCGGCGGCTTCGTATTCACCGGGCAGCAATGAGAGCACCACCAGCGTGAGCACCACACAGGCGGCGATGGCGAGCAGGGCGCGGCGGCCGCTGTGTTTGACGCGGCGTTCGCGTTCGGCTTCAAGGCGGACCACGGCGGGTTCGCCGAAGAGTTCGTCGAGCGCTCGGCGTTTGTCCTCGGGCAGCTTCCAGCCTTCGTCGGGCTGTTGTTTCTCGGCCTCGGTGAGCAGTCCGTGGAGGGCGCGCATGCGGCGTTTGAAGACCATGAGTTCCGGGCGTTCCTCGCAAAGCCGCTCCAGCTCCGCGGCCTCGAAGGCGGATGCCTCGCCCAGCACCCAGGACACGATCCGCGCCTCCAGCGCCTCGTCGCCGTGGGTGGTGAATGGGGTGTCGTTCATGGATTGGTGATTGAAGATTGAAGATTTGAGATCAGCCCTCGGCTGACTCGATGCCCAGTCGTCTCAGAGAATCGGCGAGGTGTTTGAGGGCGTGGTGGAGTTTGTAACCGACGTTGCCGACGCTGAGGCCGGTGCGTTCGCTGATTTGGTCGTAGCGGAGGTTTTCGTGGTATTTGAGGGAGATGAGCTGGCGGTCGGAGGGTTCGAGTTCGGCGACGAGGAGTTGGAGCGTGCCGAGGGTTTCCATGCGGCCGAGGGCCTGGTCGGGTTCGGGTTTTTCGGATTGGAACTCATCGGTGCTGTCGATGGCGGATTCCTTGCGGTGGTCGCGGAGGTGGTTGAGGGCGAGATTGCGGATGGAGCGGAACAGCCAGGCGCGCGGGTTGGCGACTTCGTCCCAGTGGGCGTGGAGTTTGAGAAACGCTTCCTGCACGAGGTCCTCGGCCGTTTCCCGCTGGCCGACGAGGCCATAGGCGAACCGGAGCAAGGGGGATTCCTCCGCCTCGAAGACCTTCCGGAGTGGCGGCTTTTCCTCCATGGGGATTCGTTGCGGGATCACCGGTTGTCGTCCGGTTTCAACCAGCTGACGGGAGTTGGCGGTGAGGGTTTCCATGAATCGGCGCGCGCTGGATCATGCTCTTCATAGGGTAACGACACGGCGCGGGGAAATTCCTTGGAAGATTTTCGCTGAAATCCGGGGACCCGTTCCGGTTTTCCAATCATCCCGGGATTTTCCACGTTCCAAACCGGAAATCACCACCTAGTCTCGCGGGCGTTCGGCCATCCGCAGCACCATGAAACGACCCTCCAATGTCACCGCCTTTCCGCCCACAAGGTTCCGATTTTCCCCGCGCTGGATTCTGATCGCGGTGGCGGCGGGTTTTCTTCTAATCGGCGGGTTTTCCTGCTTCTTCACCGTAAGCCCGGAATCGGTGGCGGTGGTGCAGCGCTTCGGGAAATACCAATACACGGCAAACCCGGGGCTACACTTCAAGCTGCCCTACGGCATCGACACCGCCCGGGTGCTGCCGGTGCGCCGACAGCTCAAGCTCGAGTTCGGATTCGGCACCGCCCAAGCGACCAATCCGGAGCAGATGGGCGAATATCCGGAGCGCGAGCGCGACATGGTGACCGGGGACCTCAACGCGGCGCAGGTCGAGTGGATCCTCCAATACAGCATTTCCGATCCCAAGAATTATCTCTTCCGCACCCGCAACCCGGGATCGACGCTGCGCGACCTCACCGAGGCGGCGATGCGCGAGGTGATCGGCGACCGCACGGTGGACGAGGTGCTCACCACCGGACGAAACGGCATCGAGGTGGAAGCGCTCCGCCGGCTCAAGGAAATGCTCAAGCCGCTCGACATGGGCATTTCCGCCGAACAGGTCCAACTCAAGAACGTGCATCCGCCGGGACCGGTGCAACGGTCCTTCGACGAGGTGAACCGCGCGCAGCAGGACCGGGAAACCGCGATCAACGAGGCCAACGGCGAATACAACCGGGTGATCCCTCGCGCCAAGGGTCTGGCCGACCAGCGGATCTCCGGCGCGGAGGGTTATGCGGTGCAACGGGTGAACGAGGCGCAGGGCGATGTTGCGCGCTTCAAGGAACTGCTCGCCCAGTATGAGAAGGCCCCGGATATCACCAAACGCCGTCTCTATCTGGAGACCATGAACGAGGTGCTGCCCAAGCTCGGACCGAAAATCATCCTCGACGAGGATGCCAAACAGTTCCTGCCACTGCTCAACCTTCAGAACAAGTGATCCTGACCGCCATGAAAAGCATTCTCATCATTATCTTTGCCTTCGCCGCCATCATTCTCGTTTCCGGCAGCGCCTACACCGTGAGCGAGTCCGAGCAGGTGTTCATCACGCAGTTCGGGAAACCTGTCGGTGAACCGATCAACTCCAAGCCCGACCGCAACGAGGCGGGCCTGCACTTCAAGCTGCCGTTCATCCAGCAGGTCAACCGCATCGAGAAACGCATCCTCGAATGGGACGGCCCGGACACCGAAATGCCGACACGCGACAAGCTCTACATTTCCGTGGACAACTTCGCCCGCTGGCGCATCTCCGATCCGAAGGCCTATTTCGAAAAACTCCGCGACGAACGCAGCGCGCTTTCGCGCCTTGACGACATCATCGGCAGCGAAACCCGCAACGCCATCGCCGGACACGACCTGATCGAGGTGATCCGCAGCGAGAAGGACCGCAAGCCCGAGCGCGACGAAACGCTGGCCGCCGCCGACGCGACGGTCGGCACCCTGCCGCCGATCCGCTACGGTCGCGGCGTGCTCACCGCGCAGATTCTCAAAGCGGCCCAACCGAAGGTTCAACCATGGGGCATCGAGTTGCTCGACGTCCGCTTCAAGCGCATCAACTACAAGCAGGGCGTGATCGAGAAAATCTACGCCCGCATGGCTTCCGAGCGCCAACAGATCGCCGAGCGCTTCCGTTCCGAAGGGGCGGGCGAGGCGGCGAAGATCATCGGCCGCAAGGAGCGCGACCTGCTCACCATCGAATCCACCGCCTACCGCCGCGAGCAGGAGATCCGCGGCAAGGCGGACGCCGAGGCCACCGGCATCTACGCCGCCGCCTACAGCACCAGCCCGCTGGCAGCGGATTTCTATCAGTTCATCAAGACCCTGGAAACCTATCAGAAAACCCTCGGCAAGGACACCACCACCGTGCTCACGTCGGATAGCGAACTGTTCCGCTTGTTCAAACGGATCGATTCCGCGAAGGAAGGCGAGTAGGCGCGTTCGTGAGAACGCGCCAAGCAGCTTCGGCCATCCCGCTCTCACGAGCGGGCCTACATCAGCCCTCTTCCTGCACGGGCGGGCCCGACTCGAAGCGCATGAGTTCGGCGATGAAGGTGAGCGGGACATCGCCGGTTTCACCGTTGCGGTTCTTGGCCAACAGGAGGTTCGCCTTGCCGGCCTCGGCTTCGCGCTCCTCGTCGTTTTCGGCGTAGTAGGCGGTGCGGTAGAGCAGGCCCACCATGTCGGCGTCCTGCTCGATGGCGCCGGACTCGCGGAGGTCGGACATGCGCGGCACGCCGAGGCTCTTGCCGGTGCGGCCTTCGGGACCGCGGTTGAGCTGGGCGAGAATCAGGATCGGCAGGCTGAGTTCCTTGGCCAGTCCCTTGATGCCTGCGGAGATTTCCGCGATCTCGCGTTCGCGGGAGTTTTCCGCCTGCTTGGTGCGGGATTTCATCAACTGGAGGTAGTCGATGGCGATGAACTGGATGTCCTCGTCGCGCTTCTTGCGGCGCGCCTTGGCACGGAGTTCGTTGATGGAAATGCCGGGCGTGTCATCGATGAACAGCTTCGACTGCGTGACCTCGGCGGCGGCGCGCTGGATGCGCTGGAGGTCGCCCTTGTTGGGCTTGTAGCCGCGCGAGATCTGGCTCATCGCATAGCGGGCGCGGGAAAACAGCAGGCGCTGCACGATCTGGAAGGAGCTCATTTCGCAGGAAAACACCATCGTTGGCTTGGCGAGATCCACGCAGATGTGCTCGACGATGTTCATCATCAGCGAGGTTTTGCCCATCGACGGACGCGCGGCGACGACGAACATTTCACCGGGTTTCAGCCCGCTGCACTTGCGGTCGAGTTCCTCATAACCGGTGGACATGCCCTGCGCGCCCTGTTCTCCGGCGAGCAAGGCTTGGAACTGCTCGATCACCTCCTCGACCGACTGCCGGATGGTGGGAGCCTTGTTGGTTTCCGAACCCTCGCGGATGGCGAGGATCTTCGCCTCCACGCTGTCCAACAGAGTTGCCACCTCGTCTGGCGCGTCGTAGGCCTGGGCGATGGCCTCGTTGGAATTCTGGATGATCGAACGCAGGACGAACTTGTCCTTCACATGCTGCAAGTGATGCCGGAAATGCCCGGGACTCGGCGCGTAGGTGTAGAGGTCCGTCAGCGCCGCCGGTCCGCCCACCCGGTCTAACAGTCCGCGGTCGAGCAGGCGCTGCACCAATGACACCAACTCCACCTCGTGACCGCCCTCGAAGAGTTCGATGAGAAATCCGAACAAGGTCGAGTGGGCCGGCAGATAGAAGTGCTCCTTGGTGAGTTTCTCCTCGATGGCCACGCCGATGTATTCCTGCGGATCCTGAAGCATCGAGGAGAGCAGGCTTTTCTCCGGCCCAAGGGCGTGCGGCAGAGCGCGCGTCACATCATCGGCCGCCGTGGTGGCGGGTTGCTGGAGCGAAGGCGCGGGATTCGGCGAAACAGGTGCGGGCTTGAGATCGGCGGACATTGGGCAAGCGGGAAGGTGACAAATTTCCCTCGCCCCGGTCAATGGCGGCAAGCTGCGAAGAGGATGTGAACAACATGCGGCGAATTCCGGCTTGCGGTGATCGGTTTCCCCGGAATGGTGGCGGCATGTTCGCCCGCTGGATGGTCGCGCCAATGCTTCTCGCCCTGCCAATGGCGGCATTGGGCGATGGGATCGGCGAAACTTTCCACCTCGACCGCCTCGCCGCGATGGAAACCACCACCCGCACCGCCATCGCGGCTGGTCGCACGCCCGGCGCGGTCCTGTGGCTGGAGCGCGACGGCGTCACCTGGCAGCGGGCCATCGGCCACAAGTCGCTGCGGCCCCGGCGGGAGGCGGCGGAAACGAGCACGATCTACGACGTCGCCTCGCTGACCAAAGCGGTCGCCACAACCACGGCAGTCATGCTGCTGGCCGAAGACGGGAAACTCGGACTCGACGACCCGCTTGCCCGTCACCTCCCGGAGTTCGCCGGCGGCGACAAGGCACAAGTAACCCTCCGTCACTTGCTCACCCATCACTCCGGCCTGCGCGCCGGGTTGCCCGTGGGTGACGAATGGACTGGTGCCGGGAGGGCGATCGAACTCGCCGCCACCCAGCCATCCGCGATGAAACCCGGAGCCGGGTTCCTCTACAGCGACGTGAATTTCATTCTGCTTGGCGAAGTGGTGGAACGCCTTTCGGGACAAAGCCTCGACGGTTTCTGCAAGGACCGGATCTTCGAGCCGCTCGGCATGAAGGACACCGGTTTCCGCCCCTTCGATCCTGCGAATCCGCCCGCCAGCGACCGCCGCATCGCGCCCACCGAGCGGCTGGCGGATGGCAGCATGCTGCGCGGCATGGTGCACGATCCCACCGCGCGGCGCATGGGCGGAGTGGCCGGACATGCCGGGTTGTTCTCCACCGCTGCCGATCTCGCGCGCTTCTGCCGCATACTGCTGAATGGCGGGACGCTCGATGGAAAACGCCTGCTGAAACCCGAATCCATCGCGCTCCTTACCTCGGTGCAAAGCCCCGCCGGATCGGCGCGCCGCGGGCTCGGCTGGGATATCGACTCGCCGCTCGCCCACCAGCGCGGCCCGCATTTTCCGCTTGGCGGATTCGGCCACACCGGATGGACCGGCACCTCGCTTTGGATCGACCCGTTCTCCCGCACCTTCCTCATCATTCTCTGCAACCGCAATCACCCGCAAGGTGGCAGCGGCGTGGCGGACCTGCGGCGCGATCTCGCGGCCCTCGCGGCCGAAGCTGTTAGAGACTTCAACTTCCTCCACGCGCCCGGCGCGCTGGAGCCCGACCACTTCACTCCGCCCGCACGCCCGCAGCCGTCGTCCGGTCCGGTGCTCAACGGCATCGACGTGCTGGTTCGCGACGGCTTCCGCCAGCTTGACGGCCTGCGCGTGGGACTCGTCACCAATGCCAGCGGCCATGACCGCCTACGCCGCAGCACCATCGACCTGCTGCATGAGGCGGAAAACGTGACGCTCGTCTCGCTCTTCAGCCCCGAGCATGGCATCCGCGGCGATCTGGATCAGGAGAAAATCCCCGATGGCAGGGACGACGCCACCGGGCTGCCGGTTCACAGTTTGTATGGAGAACGGCGAACTCCCTCACCGGATCAACTGAAGGATCTCGATGCCCTGGTTTTCGATATCCAGGACGTCGGTTGCCGTTTCTACACCTATCTCTCCACGCTCACGCATTGCATGGAGGCCGCGGCGAACGCCGGCATCCGCTTCATCGTGCTGGATCGCGTCAACCCGATCGGCCCGACCATCGAAGGCCCGTTGCACAGCGAGCCGCGTTCGTTCGTCGGCATCCATGAGATTCCGCTGCGCCATGGCATGACTCTTGGCGAACTCGCCCTGCTCATCCGCCACGAGCGGAAATGGAAGGCCGACCTCTCGATCATCACCTGCGAGGGCGGGAATCCCGTCAACTGGTTCGATCTAACAGCCCAACCGTGGACCCATCCCTCGCCGAACCTGCGCAACGCCACCGCCGCGCTGCTCTATCCCGGAGTCGGCATGCTGGAGTTTTGCAAACTGAGCGTCGGCCGCGGCACCGACAGCCCGTTTGAAATCATCGGCGCGCCGTGGATCGACGATCTCGCCCTCGCCTCCGCCCTCAACCTCGCGAATCCGCCGGGCCTGCGATTCACCCCCGTCCGATTCACCCCGGCGTCATCGGTATTCGCCAACGAGCGATGCGCGGGGGTGCGGATCACCGTGACCGACCGCGACCAGGTCCGCTCCTCGGACCTCGGGCTGCTGCTCGCCCACACGCTCGAACGGTTGCATCCGGGAAAAGCCGGACTCGATGCCAGTCTGAAACTGTTAGGCCACCGGCCGACGCTCGACGCGCTGGCGGGTGGCGCGGCACCCGCCGCCATCCGTGCGCGCTGGCAGCCCGCGCTGGCGGAGTTCGAGCGCCGCCGCAGTCCGCACCTGCTTTATCCGCGACGCTAGCGCCTCCTCTTTCGCGTCGGCGGCCGCTACAGGCTCGCATGTAGCGGCACTCTATGAGTGTCGATGCCAATGGGACGCGCGGAGCTTCTTTCGTTCCGGCATCTCCTTCGCTTCGGCGGTCATGGACACGTTGCTACAAGGCGCGGTTTTCCGCCCCCTTCCGGGCTTGCCCTGCGGGTTTTACCGGGCATGCTTCGCGCCGTCGTGAGTTCCATCCCGGTCGAACCATCGTTGGAAGCCTTCGCCCAATTGGCGGAGAAGGGGAATGTCGTGCCCGTTTACACCCAACTCGCCGCCGATTTCGAGACCCCCCTTTCCGCCTTCCTGAAGCTGCGGGACAGCCGCCACTCGTTTCTCCTCGAAAGCGCCGAAAGCACCGAAAAGGCCGGCCGCTGGTCGATCGTCGGCAGCCAGCCGCGCGCTGTCTTCGAGGCCCGCGGCAAGGACATCACCGTCCGCGAGGGCTCGAAAACCCGGACTTACACCGCGGACGACGATGTGCTCGCCGCCCTCGAACGCGAAATGGCACCCTACCGGCCCGTCACGCACGGCGCGCTGCCCCTCTTTTCCGGCGGTATGGTCGGCTACCTTTCCTATGACGCCGTCCGCCAATTCGAACCCACGCTGGGCGATCCGCCGCCCGACCCGCTGGGCATTCCGGACGCGTTGTTCGTTCTGGCCGACACGCTGCTGGTTTTCGACCACCGCCTCCGCCGCCTGCTGGTCATCGCCAACGCCTTCGTCAACGAGGCCGCCACGCCGCAGGACGCCCACGCCGAGGCCTGTGGAAAAATCGCCGCCATCGTCGAAATCCTCAACCGCCCGCTGCATGTCCCCGCGCTCAACGGACTGATCCAGGTGGAGCCGGTGGATGCCCGCAGCAACACCACGCAGGAGGAGTTTGAAACCATGGTCCGCCAGGGCAAGGAGTTCATCGCCGCCGGTGACATCTTCCAGTTCGTGCCCAGCCAGCGCTTCGAGACCGACTTCGATCTTCCGCCCGTCGACCTCTACCGCGCGCTGCGCTTCGTGAACCCGTCGCCCTACATGTTCATCCTGGAGTTTGGCGACTTCGCGCTCGTCGGCAGTTCGCCCGAGGTGCATGTGCGCTCGATCCACGGCCGCATCGATATCCGCCCCATCGCCGGCACCCGCTGGAGGGGGAAGACCCCGGAGGAGGACGACGCGCTCGCCGCCGATCTGTTAGACGATCCCAAGGAACGCGCCGAGCACCTCATGCTTGTGGATCTCGCCCGCAACGACGTCGGCCGCATCGCCAGGCACGGCTCGGTGAAAGTGGACGATTTCATGATCGTCGAGCGCTACAGCCATGTGATGCACATCGTTTCCAACGTCACCGGCGAACTCGATCCGACGCACAGCGCTTACGACGTACTGCGCGCCACGTTTCCCGCAGGGACCGTGAGCGGCGCGCCGAAGATCCGCGCCATGCAGATCATCAACTCGCTGGAGAAAAACAAACGCTGCGCCTACGCCGGCGCGGTCGGCTACTTCGGCTTCGACGGCTCCCACGACTCCTGCATCACCCTGCGCACCTGCCTGCTCAAGGACGGCAAAGCCTACGTCCAGGCCGGTGCCGGTGTGGTCGCCGACTCCGATCCCACCTACGAATACGTCGAAACCGTCAACAAGGCCAAAGGCATGCTCCGCGCCATCGCCCTCGCCAAAACCCTCGAAGACTGATGCGTTTCAAATTTCGGATTTGGAATTTAGAATTTCACCGCGATGCTCCTCATCCTCGATAACTACGACTCCTTCACCTACAACCTCGTCCAATACTTCGGCGAGCTGGGTTGTGAGATGAAGGTGTTCCGCAACGACGTCATCACCGTGGACGAGGTGAAGGCGCTCAAGCCCTCGCGCATCTGCATCTCGCCCGGCCCCTGCACGCCCAACGAGGCGGGCATTTCCTGCGACTTGATCCGCGAACTCGGACCCACGACCCCCATTCTCGGCGTTTGCCTCGGCCACCAGTCGATCGGCCAAGTCTATGGCGGCGAGGTCGTGCGCGCCGACCGCCTGATGCACGGCAAAACCTCGCCGATCCATCACTCCGGCAAGAGCGTCTTCGCCGGCATGCCCGAACCCTTCGAGGCCACACGCTACCACTCACTCATCGTCAGACGCGAAACCCTGCCCGACTGCCTCGAAATCACCGCTTGGACCGACGAGGGCGAAATCATGGGCCTCATGCACAAGGAACTGCCGGTCCACGGCGTCCAGTTCCACCCGGAGTCGATCCTCACCCAGGACGGCAAGAAACTGCTGGCGAATTTCCTGGAGATGTAAGCCGCATCGGCAGGGACCGTTCTCCGCAACGGTCCGGCGAATGCTCGGAGAATGAAATGTCGATGCCGAGCCTCACGGACCTCCCATCAGCCACTCATTCACATCCCATTCTCACGGACGCTTGCGGAGAAGCGTCCCTGCCTACGCTTCTTCCGCTTGCCCGCGTTGGGTCGATAGGCGTTCGCCCAGTTCTTCCGCACGAGATCCTTTAACCCGGCAAGGGTCGCGGCGTGTTGCGGGTCCTTGGCAAGATTGCGGAGTTCGCCGGGGTCGTTTGTGTAATCGTAGAGTTCGCTGCCTTGGTCGCCGCCGTCCCACTCCGTGTAGCGGAAGCGTTCGGTCCGCACGCTGTGTCCGGCGAAGTTTCCGCGCCACACCTGGGTGAATGCCGGCCGTTTCCACTCCGCCTCCGGATTCACCAACAGCGGCTTCAAACTCGCGCCACCAAGCTCCTTGGGCGCTTCAAGTCCGGCGAGATCCGCGAGTGTCGGATAGAGATCCAGCAGTTCCACCGTGCGCGGCGAAGCCTTGCCCCTGGCCATTTCGCCGGGAGCTGAAATGATCAGCGGCACCCGCGCCGAACCCTCGAACAGGCTCTGCTTTTTCCACAGTCCGTGCTCGCCGACATGATAGCCGTGGTCGCTCCAGAAAACGACGATCGTCCGTTCGGTGAGATCCAGGCGGTCAAGCGCGTCGAGCAGGCGGCCCACCTGCGCGTCCACGAACGAGATCGTCGCGTGATACGCCTGGAGCGACTCGCGCGATTGCTCCTCGCTCACCCCGAACCACGGCCATGGCGTGGTGGATGCGAGCGCCGCCTTCGGCACATTCGCAACCTCGGCAAACGGCCCCTTCCGCATTGGAACGCGGTCCAGCGGATACAGATCGAAATACTTCTTCGGCGCCACATACGGGCAGTGGGGACGGTAAAACCCGGCGGCGATGAAAAACGGACGATCCTTGTGTTCCTCCAGCAGCCGGATGGTTTCGGTGGCGACGATGCCGTCCGTCTGTTCCTCGTCCGTGCCTTCCGCCTTCAGCAGGCTGAGCGAACTGCCGAGCCCGCGCCGGGGCGTGTGGTTGATGATGAGCGCCTCCTCCGCCTTGTCGCGGCCCTTCGGATTGACACGTTGCTCCCACGATGGCTCGTCATCCAACCCATTGGTGCCGATCTCGCCCGGGTTCCCGTAATGATAAATTTTGCCGACCCGCGCCGCGAAGTAGCCGCGACGCCGGAACAACTGCGACAGGGTCACCGCATCGGGCAGGTGGTGGCGGAAATGATACTGCAAATCGAAAGTCCGTGTCACATCCGGACGCAGCCCCGTCATCACCGAGGTGCGGCTGGGAGAACACAGCGGAAACTGGCAGTAAGCCCGGTCAAAACGCGTCCCCGCCATCGCGAGACGGTCGATGTTCGGAGACTTCACCGTCGGATGGCCGTAACAACCGAGATCGTTGTTCATGTCATCCACCGCGATGAACAACACGTTCGGCCGCCCGGCGGCGAATGCGGTGATTGAGCAGAGGAGAACCAGAATCGGAGTGGCGGCCAGTTTCATGGATAAAGGCTTTATCCTTCTTCATTCCCGCCTGTCCATTCGCATTTCATTCTCGCGGACGCTTGCGGAGAAGCGACCCTGCCTCATTCGCGCTCCAATCCCGCGGACTGCACTGATTGGTCAGTCCCCGCCGGGTTCAACGCTGTTTTCGCCCGCCTTCGTTCAGTTTCTCAATGCTGGAACGCAGCACCCTGAGATCGGTCTCCATGCGCTCCAGCAACTCCGCCAACTCCGGGCCGGCTGCATGGTGTTCCGGCATCACCGAGAGTTCCTGCATGGTGGAAACGATGATGCCGATGAACAGGTTCAGGATGGTGAAGGTGGCGATGACGATGAAGGGCACGAAGAAGGCCCAGGCCCAGGGATGGCTTTCCATCACCGGGCGCACGATGCCCATCGACCAGCTTTCGAGCGTCATCACCTGGAACAGCGTGTAGAGACTCTTGCCGAGCGAGCCGAACCAATCCGGATAGGTCGCGCCGAACAAGCGGGTGGCCAGCACGCCGGCGGTGTAGAAGAAGATCGCCATCACCGCCACCACGCCGGCCAGTCCGGGGATGGAGTGGAGGAACGCGGCCACCACCTTGCGCAGCGAGGGCACCACGGTGAGCAGACGCAGCACGCGGAGCACGCGCAGCGATCGCAGCACCGCCCACGGTCCCGCTCCGGGCGCGAGCGCGATGGCCACCACCAGCAGGTCGAAGATGTTCCACCCGCTGCGCCAGAATTGGCCGCGATAGGCGGCGAACTTCACGCCGAGTTCGATGATGAAAACCGCGAGGCAGAGCTTGTCCAGAAGCAGCAGCACCGATCCCCACCGCGCCATGATGCCGGGCGAGGTTTCCAAGCCGAGGATCACCGCGTTGAGCAGGATCACGGCCACGACGGCGTGCTGCACCCTCGCCGAGTCCACCCATGCGGCGAGTCTGAGCCTGCCTGGTGAGATGCCGGGGGTGCGCTTGAGTTCGAGAAATTCCTTGTCGCCCATGGTAGTCGAAATGATGGCGCGACGGATAACCGTGCTTCAACGGACTTCAAGAACCATTTCCAATCGACTTCAGCGCCGCCTGCAATCCGAGCACCGCCTCGCGCGGATGCGCGGCCGAGACGCTGATGCGCAACCGGGCGCTTCCGCGCGGCACCGTGGGGTAGCGGATCGCGGGCACGATGAAGCCCGACTCCGCCAGTGCGGAAGACGCCGCGAGCGCCGCCTCGTTGGAACCGAGCAACCGCGGAATGATGGGCGACGGGAATTCACCGAGCAGGCAGGTGTTTTCCTCTAACAACCGACGCCGTCCCCTCCCCTCTTCCGAGCGGATGATGTCCAGGGCGGTGATCGCCGCATGGGCGAGCGCGGGCGGCGGCGCGGTGGAATAGATGAACGATCTCGCGCGGTTGATGAGGAGGTCGATCCATTCCCGCGAGGCGGCGAGGTATCCGCCCGACAGTCCCGCCGCCTTGCTGAGGGTTCCCATTTGGAAGGTGATGCGGCCCTGCAAGCCCTCGCGTTCGGCCAGTCCCATGCCGGATTCACCAAGGACACCGAATCCGTGGGCCTCGTCTAACAGGAGCAGCGCGCCGTGGCTTTCCGTGAGTTCGACGATGCGGCGCAGCGGGCAGAGGTCGCCATCCATGCTGAAGACCGACTCGGTGACGACAAGAATGCGCGCGGCGGCGTGTTTGGAACGGACGGAAACGAGCAGCCGTTCGAGTTTGTCCGTATCGTTGTGGGGAAACACGCGGAGTGTCGCGCCGGAAAGGCGGGCGGCGTCCACCAGGCAGGCGTGCGAGAGTTTATCTAACAGAACAAAGCCGTCCTTGCCGACGATGGCCGGGATCGCCCCGAGCGCGGTGGCGAAACCGGATGAGAACGACAGCGCGGCCTGCGTTTGTTTTGCCTCCGCGAGTTTGTCTTCCAACAAACGGTGCGGTGGCAGCGTGCCGCAAACGAGCCGCGAGGCGGCGGAACCCGCACCGTATTGGCGGACGCCCTCGACGAGCGCGCCTTCCAAGGCCGGATGTCGGGCGAGGCCGAGATAATCGTTTGAGGAAAAGTTCCAACATTCGCGACCGTCGCGGATCACTCGCGGACCGGCGGGTGAATCCAGCGGTCGCAAGGACCGTAGCAGCCCGGCGGCTTCGAGCTCGCGAAGTTCTCCGAGCGGACCGGACATGTCGCTCCGACTCACGCGGCGGGGCGTTCGAGCGCCCAGCGCAGGAGTTTGGTCGAGTCCGTCCAGATGTTGGCGGAGTTGGATTTCAGAACGACCACGATCACCGAGCGGCCGTTGAGCGAACCGGTGGAAACCAGGCAACGGCCCGAGGCATTGGTGGTGCCGGTTTTCATGCCGTCGCAATAGGGCAGCGTCTTGAGCACCTTGTTGGTGTTTTCCAGCAGGCGGGTGCGGCCGTCATTGAAACGGAAAGTGAAGGCCTTGGTCGCCGCATAGGACCGCAGCAAGGGACTGCGATAGGCGGCGCGCGCGGCGATGGCCATGTCGCGCGCGGTGGAATACTGTCCCGGCTCGGTGAGTCCGTGGGGGTTCTTGAAGTTCGAGTTGCGCATGCCGAGCGAGGCGGACTTGCGGTTCATCAGGTTGGAAAACGCTTCCTGGCTGCCCGCCACATCGCGGGCGAGCGTGCGGCCCACGTCGTTGGCACTCTTCACCATGAGCACCTTCACCAACTCCCGGCGGGTGTAAACCTCGCCCGGCTTGAGCCCGAGCTTGGTGGGCTCGCAGGCCGCGTCGGACGCCTCGACGGTGACCGGTTTGTCGATGTTTCCCGCATCAAGCACGCACAGGGCGGTGATGATTTTCTGGGTGCTGGCCACCGCTCGCGGCAGGTCGGCGTTTTTCGCGTAGAGCACGCGGCCGCTGACCACATCCACCACGATGGCGCTCTCGCCGACCACGGCCGGCGGCGGGGTTTGCGGAATGGCGGCCACGCGGACCGGTTGTTCCGGCACCCGGCTGACCGGCTGGCGCACCGGCTCGGCACGGTTCGCGCGGGGCGGCGGGTTGCCACCGCAGGAAGTGACCAGCGCCGCCAGCACCGAAACGGCGGCGGCACGGACTCGGAAATCGCTCAGCATCATGGGCGGAAATGATCCCCATCACGCCTCCCGGATCAAGCCGCGAATGCGGCCGTTAGAGGAGCGGCGCCTTACGGCATGCGCGGCGGCAGCAGGCTGCCGTCAAGTTCGGTGCCGGGCTCGGGCAGTGTCGGCTCCTTGAAATCCACCGGTCCGCCGAAGATCCAGAAGCCGCTGCGTTCGCGCTTGTAGGCTTGGGCGAGCTCCTTTCCGGTCTTGAAATCCTCCAGATCCTTTTCGCGCACATCCACCACCTTGATGCGCCGACCGGGCATCAGGTTCGCGAGGCCCATGTCGGGCATTTTCGGCATCTTGGGCGTCGGAATCGCCTTCACCATCGACGCCGTGGCCGATCCGGTCTTTTTCACCGCCGCCATCGACGACTGGCCCACCTGTTTCAAGGTGCCGCAGGAAACCAGTGCGAAGCTGGACATGACGACGAGCAGGGACGCGCTCCGGACGATGGATTTCATGACGACGAGGGACTCCAAAAAACGTAACAAGATACGCGGAGTTGTCCACCCCCTGTTTCATGGCGGATTCGTCACCGGGTTTTCAGCACGAGGAAATTCCTCACCGCCCGGTTCCACGGCGGGCGATGGCCGGCCGGGCCACCGGAAACCGCCCCGGAAACCCACAAATCCACCGATCGTCCGCCGTCGAGATTGAGGGCATGCCGCACGTTCCATCCGGCCGGGCCGGCCCCGGCCAAGGCGTTGGCGAACGCCGCGAGCGTGCAGGGCGATCCGCGGCCAAGCCACCAGCGCGTGCCGCCGTCCCACAGGATGACGGTGCGGGCACTGGACTTCTGCGACTCCAGTCCGCCGACCCCGCGGCCGTTTTCGACCAACATCGGGCCGACCTGGATCAGCTCGCGGGTTTGCAAGGCCGCGGACTTCCCGAGATCACCGCGCCGCCGGATCGCGGGCTTGCCCGAGAAGTCCTCAAACCACACGCCGCCGCCAAGGGAGGAGCTGGAGTTCCACGACCCCGCCGCCTTGCCTGCGGAAACCACCAGTCCGAGCGGCGTTCCCTCCGGAGTGAAAAAACCGGCGTTCAGCGCCATGATTCCGCCGGTCCGCGATCCGGCGTCGGCCGCCGTGGCGTATTGCGAACCCGGTCCTCCCGCCTGGTCGGCCACCACCAAACGGTGCGTCCGCGAGTCGAAGGCCACGCCCTCGAATTCGATCCCGCCGATGCTGCGGCGCGTAAGTATCGGAGCTTCAACCGGATGCGAAGGAGTCGGCACATCCGGTTTTTCCACCACCACCAGCGGCACGGCTTGCGGCGGACGTTCCACCACTGCCGGAGTGCAGGAGGCGACCACCAGCACGGATAACAAGAACCACACTCGGCGCATGCCCGAAAATCTCCACGCGCCGGGCCGCTTGGCAAGCCCGTGGGGAAATGCTTCGCTGCCCGCCAAACCCATGGCCGTCCACCGTACTCTCGCCGCGCTCGCCGTTCTAACCGTTTTCAGTCACGCGGACTTGCCCGAAGGGCTCCCCGACCCGCTGATTGCCAACGACGGCAGCCCGGTGAAATCCGCCGACGCCTGGTGGCAAACCCGCCGGCCGGAACTCCTGCGCTTCTTCACCACCCACATGTATGGACGCTCACCCGCCCGGCCCCAGCGGATGGACTTCGAGGTGTTCGACCGCGACACGCAGGCCCTCGGCGGCAAGGCCACACGCGTCCAGATCGCCATCCATCCGGGCGGCGCGGGTGGTCCGCGCATCGACCTGCTGGTCTATCTGCCGAACGGCAAAGACAAACCCATGCCCGCCGTCATCGGCCTGAACTTCTGGGGCAACCACGCCATCCACAAGGACCCAGGCATACGCATCACCGAAAGCTGGGTCGAGGAACGCGCCGGGAGATATGTCGATCTAACAGGTGTGGAAAACCACCGCGCCACCGATGCCACGCGCGGCGTGAACTCCTCGCAATGGCCGGTCGAGGAAATCATTTCGCGCGGCTACGCGCTCGCGACGATCTACCGCGAGGACATCGCCGCCGATCACGAGCCGCATTTCCAATCCGGCATCCATCCGCGGTTTCCATCCTATCAGGAAAGCGATGACAACTTCGGCACCATCGCCGCCTGGGCGTGGGGACTTTGCCGCGGACTCGACGCGCTGGAAACCCTGCCGGCCATCGACCCGAAACGCGTCGCCGCCTTCGGTTTCTCGCGCCTCGGCAAGGCCGCGCTGTGGGCGGGTGCCACCGACCCACGCTTCGCCATGGTCATCAGCAACGAATCCGGCGCCGGCGGAGCCAAGCTCTTCCGCCGCGCCAGCGGCGAAAGCCTCGAACGCCTCAACACCCATTTTCCCCACTGGTTCTGCCGGAATTTCCGCGCCTACAACGGCAAGGACACCACGCTGCCCTTCGACCAACACCAAGTCATCTCCCTCATCGCCCCGCGCCCGGTCTATGTCGCCAGCGCCATCGAAGACAAACACTCCGACCCCGAAGGCGAATTCTGGGGAGCCAAGGCCGCCGAGCCGGTCTATCAACTGTTAGGAAAACCCGGCCTCCCCGCCGGAGCATGGCCCGAGCCCGGAATATCCGTCCAAGGCACCCTCGGCTACCACGTCCGCCCCGGAGTCCACGACGTGACCGGCGAGGACTGGAAACACTATCTCGATTTCATGGACCGGCATTTCGGCGGCGGTCCGGGAAAGTGAATGAAATCGGCCACAACAGCTTTGGAACGACGTTCAGGATTTTGTTAGAGCCGCCGCCACCGTCCTGAAGTTGTTCAAACCCGCTTCGATGTTCTCGATGATTTCCTCGGCGAGATCCGCAGGCTCGGGGAGATTGTCGAGGTCGGTCAGGGAATCGTCCTTGAGCCAGAAAAGGTCGAGGCTGGTTTTGTCGCGGGAGGCGAGTTCGGCGTAGGTGTATTTGCGCCAGCGGCCTTCCGGGTGCTTTTCCGGGTGCCAGGTCTCCTTGCGCTTGTGGCGGTTGGCGGGTCGGTAGAAGTCGATGAACTCACGCAGGTGCTCCAGACGCAGCGGGTTGCGCTTGAGGGTGTGGTGGATGTTGGTGCGGTAATCGTAATACCAGACTTCCTTGGTGGCGACGTCCTTGCTGGCGGCGCGGTTGTCGAAGAACAGCACGTTCGCCTTCACGCCCTGGGCGTAGAAGATGCCGGTGGGCAGGCGCAGGATGGTGTGCAGCTCGGTGGTTTCCATCAGCTTGCGGCGCACGGTTTCCCCGGCTCCGCCTTCGAAGAGCACGTTGTCTGGAAGCACCACGGCAGCGCGGCCGGTGGTCTTGAGCATCGAGCGGATGTGCTGGAGGAAGTTGAGCTGCTTGTTCGAGGTGGTGGCCCAGAAGTCCTGGCGGTTGTAGGTCAGTTCGTCCTTCTCCTGCTCTCCCTCCTCGTTGGTGAAGGTCATGCTGCTCTTCTTGCCGAAGGGCGGATTGGCCAGCACGTAATCCACGGTCTGGGACGGCTGCATCACCAAGGCATCGGTCGGGGAAATCAGGCTCTCGCCGTCGATCTCGCCGATGTTGTGAAGGAAAAGGTTCATCAGGCACAGGCGTCGGGTGCCGGGGACGATCTCGTTGCCGTGGAAGGTCTTGGTTTTGAGAAAGGTCTTCTGACCCCGGTCGAGCGGATGATGCTTCACCAGATAGTCGTAGGCGGAGAGGAAGAAACCGCCGGTGCCGCAGGCGGGGTCGGCGATGGTCTTGCCGGGCTCGGGCGCGACGCATTCGACCATCGCGGCGATCAGCGCACGCGGCGTGAAATACTGGCCGGCACCGGATTTCGTATCCTCGGCGTTGCGTTCGAGGATGCCCTCGTAGATGTCGCCCTTCACGTCGGCATCGAGCGTGGTCCACTGGGTTTCATCCACCATGGCGATGAGCCGGGCAAGCTTGGCGGGGTCCTGGATCTTGTTCTGCGCCTTGGTGAAGATCTGCCCGAGCATGCCCTTCTCGGTGCCGAGTTCGCGCAGGGTCTCGATGTAGTGACCCTCCAGCTCCGCGCCCTTG
>Ga0315903_10004522_pt1 | contig 18578 bp, 10 predicted proteins | sample LakEriMetagenome_7_FD_203524 | JGI IMG/M metagenome (GOLD analysis project Ga0315903, IMG submission 203524) | Freshwater fungal communities from buoy surface, Lake Erie, Ohio, United States - Buoy 2 MA119 | ecosystem: Environmental > Aquatic > Freshwater > Lake | place: USA: Lake Erie, Ohio...
CGCCCTTCGGGACGCGACCACTGGCCCCACGCCTTCACCGCCCTGGTGGCGGGGGGCGGAGTCCGGGGGGGGCAGGTGTATGGGGCCACCAATTCCAACGCGGGATATGTGGTGGACAAGCCGGTGACGCCCGCCGACCTCACGGCGACCATCCTGTCGCACCTGGGGGTCGATCCGCAGCAGGAATACCACGACGAATTCCAGCAGTTGCCCCGGCGGTTGAGCGAGGGGCACCCGATCACCGACTGGTCGTGAGGGAGGGGTCACGGGGTTCCACACGGGGGAATATCCCAACCCCGGTTGGAGTGCGATATACTCGATCCGAACCGCCATGGCCGCGAAGCGTACTCCCTCCGTGCTGCAACTGTCTGATCTCCCCCCCCTGGTGCGGGAGACGCCGGGCTTCGCCGAGGTGCGCGCGGCCCTTGCGGCTGGCCAGACCGGGTTGATTGACGGCGTCTGGGGATCGGCCAGCGCGCTCGCCTGCGCCGCCCTGCTGCCCCCGTCAGCGACGGCGGGCGAACCGGCCGACACGCAGCGGCCCACCGCCTCTCGGGACGGGACCGCGGGCGGGCGGCCCGACGGCGGCCCGGTGTTGCTGGTGGTATTGGCCCACGCGCGCGAGGTGGACGACTTCGCCGGGGATCTGGCTGGGTTTGCCGGTGCGGGCCCCCTGGTCTTTCCGGCGTGGGAGTCGGTCCCCACCGAAGAACGGGCCGATGACCCGGTCTACGCGGGTCGCCTGCGGGTGCTGCGGGAACTCTCGCGCCCGGCGGCGGTCGCCGCGTCCGCGGGTGCCGCGGCGGCCCCCGCTTCGAAACCGGGGATCCGGGGCATGTTGCGGCAGAAACGGGGCACGACCGCCGCGGAGCAACCGGCCCCCTCCGCGCAGCCGGTCTCCCCCGGCGGGCCGCGGCGGGTTGTCGTCGCCAGCATCGCGTCGCTGTTGCAGCCGGTCCCCAGTGCCGAGGAACTGCGGAAATCGACCCGCACGCTGAAAGTGGGTGAGACGCATGATCCGGAAGAGCTGGTCCGCTGGCTGCACGAGCGGGGGTTCACACGGGTCCCGGCGATCGAACTGCCCGGGGAATTCTGCATGCATGGTGGAATCCTCGATTTGTTCCCGTATGCCGAGACCGATCCGGTGCGGATCGAGTTTTTCGGGGATGAGATCGAATCGCTGCGGCGGTTCGACGCGCAGACCCAACGCAAGATCGAGGCGCTCAGCAGCCTGTCTTTGCTGACGGTGGCCCGTCCCGCCAGAGCGTCCGAAGACGAGACCGAAGAGGAGGCGGAAGACGAGGACGACGAGGCGCTGATCGCCCTGTCGCAATACGCCCGCCGCCGGTCGGGCCCCGCTCCCGCCGCCATCCTGGGAGAGAGCCACGTGGCCGACTGGCTGCCGGCGGGAAGCTGGGTGGCTCTGGTCGACCTGGTCGAGATTCATCACGAGGGGCGGCAATATCTGCAGCGGCTGGAGAATCCCCGGGGGTACTTCAGCGTCGATGGGGCGATGTCGCGGCTGAACCACCACCCGCGGGTGGTGATCTCGGCCATCTCGGAACACGGCTACGCCACCGCCTGCCACCTCTGCACCGAATCGATCGAGAAGTTCCAGGCCCCCGTGGCGCAGGTGGTGGAGGAACTCGACCGGATCGTGGCGGGGGACCAGGCCGAACTGCCGGGCGAGCGGGTCGTGCTGGCCTGCCACAACGCCGGGGAACTGCAGCGGGTGCGCGAGTTGTTCGCCGCGTCGCGCGTGGGGCAGAGCGGACGGCTGCAGCTGTGTGAAGGGAGGCTGGTACGGGGATTCCGCCTCGTGCAGCAGCAGCTGGTGGTGCTGGGGGATCACGAGTTGTTCCACCGCCGGGAGGTGCGGCGGGCGACCCGGAAGCAGACCTCCTCAACCCCCACGCGGGCGATCGACAGCTTCCTCGACCTGCGCGAGGGGGACCTGGTGGTGCACCTCACCAAGGGAATCGCCCGGTATCGCGGCCTGCAGCTGATGGCCAAGGGGGATCAGCAGGAAGAGCATCTGGCGCTGGAATTCAAGGACGGCGTGCGGGTGTATGTGCCCGTGGCACTGATCCATCTGGTGCAGAAGTACGTGGGAGGGGCGAAATCGGCCCCCGGGCTGTCTCCCGTGACGGGGACAGGCTGGGAGAAGAAAAAACTGGCGGCCGCCCGGGCGGTGGCCGACCTGGCGGGAGACATGCTCACGCTGCAGGCGGCCCGCGAATCGAAGCCGGGTATCGCCTGTCCTCCCGACTCGCAGTGGCAGGACGAATTCGAGCAGGCGTTTCCGTACGATCCCACTCCCGACCAGCTGGCCGCGATCGACGCGATCAAGCAGGACATGCAGCGGACCCGGCCGATGGACCGCCTGATCTGCGGCGACGTGGGCTATGGGAAGACCGAAGTGGCGATGCGGGCCGCATTCAAGGCGATGGATGGCGGCCGGCAGGTGGCGGTGCTGGTCCCCACCACCGTGCTGGCCGAGCAGCACTTTCGCACCTTCACCGAGCGGATGGCCGAGTTCCCCTTCCGCATCGAGGTGCTGTCTCGGTTTCGCTCGGCCAAAGAGACGCGCGCGGTGCTGGAGGGGTTGGAGCAGGGTTCGGTCGATCTGGTGATCGGGACGCACCGGCTGGTCTCTCCGGATGTGAAGTTCTCGGAACTCGGTTTGTTGATCATCGACGAAGAGCAACGGTTTGGAGTCGAGGCGAAAGAGAAACTCAAGGCGCTGCGGCTCGAAGTCGACGTGCTGACCCTGAGCGCCACCCCGATCCCCCGAACGCTGCACCTGTCTTTGCTGGGCGTCCGCGACATCTCGAACCTGCAGACCCCACCCGTTGACCGCGTGGCGGTCGAGACCCGCGTCTGCCGGTACGACCACGACCTGATCCGCCGGGCCATCGTGCGGGAACTGAACCGCGGCGGACAGATTTATTTCGTCCACAATCGGGTGTACAACATCGAGACGATCGCCGACCGGCTGCAGACGATTGTTCCCGAGGCGCGCATCGGCATCATCCACGGGCAGATGGGAGAGGGAGAACTCGAGCCGACGATGGTGGCGTTTGTCGACGGGCGGCTCGACATCCTGGTCGCGACCACGATCATCGAAAGCGGGCTCGACATTCCCAACGCCAACACGATCTTCATTCACCAGGCCGACAAATACGGACTGGCCGACCTGCACCAGCTGCGGGGGCGGGTGGGGCGGTACAAGAACCGGGCGTATTGCTACCTGCTTTTGGAGGCGGGACAGAGCCTGACCGGTTCCGCCGCCCGCCGGCTGAAGGCGATCGAGGAATTCAGTGAACTCGGGGCGGGGTTCAAGATCGCGATGCGCGACCTGGAGATCCGTGGGGCGGGAAACATTCTGGGGACCGAGCAGAGCGGGCACATCGCGGCGGTGGGTTACGAACTGTACTGCCAGCTGCTGGAGTCGGCGGTGCGGGCCCTGAAGAAGGAGCCCGTCCGCGAGTTGGCTCAGGTGGCGATCGACCTGCCGATTGAGGCGTTCCTGCCGTCGACCTACGTTCCCGAGGGGCGCCCCAAGATCGAGGTGTACCGGCGGTTTTCTCGGATCCAGACCGCCGAGGAACTGCGCGACCTCGAACTCGAATTGGTGGACCGGTTTGGCCCCCTGCCGAAACCGGCCGAAATGCTGGGGGAACTCAAACGGATTCAACTGCTGTCGCAGCCGTGGCAGATCGACGATATCCACATCGAACCGGGCTACCTTGTGTTGAAGTACCGCAACCCGGCCCGCATTCGGCAGTTGGTCCGGGCGAGCAACAACCGGCTGCGGGTGGTGGACGAGCGAAGCGCCTATCTTCCCCTGGCCCCCGAAATGGCCCAGGGCCAACCGTTGTTGGCGCTGACGAAAGCGCTGTTGCAGCAGTCTGTAGTTCTGGTGTAAAAACCGCGTCCCTTCCAGTTTCTCGGAGAGGCTGCGGAATTCATTCCGCGGTTCCGCCCGTGAACTCCCCTTCTCCCCCTCCCGACCCACTTCCGGCGCTCACTCCCCACTGCGGTGCCTGCGCGGTCCTGCGCGGAACTCACCGGACCATCACGCCCCTGCCGGACCCCCGACTCATGGACGAGCTTTTCCGAGCGAAACCGCGGCACCTGGTGGGTGCCTCGCTGCTGTTGAGCCTGCTGGCGGGCTGCGAGGGGACCGGCAGCAAGGTCAAGGATCCCGTCGTGCCCCCGCCGCCGCGGCGGATCTCGATGGAGGAGTCGAGCAAGGCTCCTGTTCAGGACGACGCGACCGAGCTGGCCGCGGCAGCGGATTCGGAATCGGGCGAGGTCCGTCCCGCGTCATCGAGCGATGGAACGGGCGACTCGGGGGTGGCTCGGATCGCCAGTCCCCATCCCCGGGGAGAGGTGGCGGCGGTGGTCAACGGCCAGCCGATCTTTTATGACGACGTGCTGGTCCCGGCGACACCGCAACTGAAGCAGGCCAAGGCGCAGCTCTCCCCCACCGAGTACAAGCGGTTCCGGCGGATGGTGGCCGAGAAATTCATCGAACAATACATCGAGCAGGAACTGCTGTTGCAGGCGTTGCGACGGAAGCTGAAGCCCGAGCAATTCGACGGGCTGCAGGCCTCCCTCAACAAGCAGGTCGATGAAGACCTCAAGAAGCAGATGAAGAGCCTGGGGGTCAGCAGTATCGGCGAGCTGGAAGTTGAGCTGCGGAAGTCGGAATTGTCGGTCGAGGTCATGCGGCACAAGATCCGCAGCCAGAAGATGGCCGAGCAGTTCCTGGCGAGCAAGGCGATGCCCCGCGACGGGTTCGACCGTCCCGACCTGCTGGCTCATTACCGCGAGCATCTTGAAGACTACAAGGTCGAGGCCCGGGTGCGCTGGCAGCAGATCGATCTCGAAAACAGCAAGCACGGCGGCCCGCAGGCGACCGAAAAACTGGCCCGCGACCTCGTGCGGCAACTGCGGAGCGGAGCCGATTTCGACGCCCTCGCCCGCGAACACTCCAATGGTCCCACCGCCAAGACGGGGGGGATTCGCGACTGGACCACCGAGGGAAGCCTCGCCTATGCCGAGGTCGACACGGCCCTGTTTGAGATGCCGATCGGGTCGATCAGCGAGCCGTTCCCGATCAAGGAGTCGTTCTGGATTGTGAAGGTGCTCGATCGGGACGACGCCCACTACAAGCAATTCGAAGAAATGCAGGACGCCATCAAGGAAGACCTGCGCCGCAAGCAGTTCTCGAAATCGGTCAAGGAACTGCTGGCGGAACTGCGGCAGAATGCCGTGATCTGGATGTTCCCGGAAGACAAGCAGCAGTAAGCCACCGCCCGCGGGGCTCTCGGCAATCACTGGCGGCAATCACTGGCGGCAATTTGGGCCACCCGTCTTCCGGAACACCATCGTCGGAATCGGTATCAACCTGGCAGCGGGCTGTCGCAGGGCAGACCGGCGGCCTCCGTCAGGCGATTGAACTGGGCGGCCTGGGTGATGCGGTAGACAATCTCGGCAACCTCGGCATCGGGAAACACCTTCCTCAGCCCGGCGATGTCGTCATCGGTGATCCACTGCGGGGTCACCGTCAACTTGCGGGTGAGCTGCAGGGCCAGCTTGTCCCCCTCCGAAAGATCTTCCCCAAGAGTGTCTAGGGCGAAGATCTGGTCATCGGTCTGCTTCAAGGCGCGCAATTGGGCTCGGGCGTGGTCGAGAGCGTACCAGGCGTGATCGTGACGCGCCGCCACCCAGGCGATGCGAGCCTTCAGCAGGGGACTGACCTTGCCGAACTGCTCGAGGTTGAGCTGGCTCTGGATGGCTCCCACGCCAGTCTTGGGGAAGTGGGCCAGCAGACGGATGTAGGCGGGGAGCGGTCCCGCCGGCAGATCGGACTTCATCTGCCGGGCCTCCGCCTCGCTGAGGAGAGGAAACCGGGGCTGGCGGGTGCGGGCTTCCGACAGAAGGCGTTCGACCTCGCCGCGTGGCTCGAGTGCCGGACGGGGGGCGTCGACCGCCACCGCCGAGACCTTCGCGGCCGGCAGTGGGGCGACACCGCTGGGACGTTTTTGGATCGCCGCGGCGGTGGGGGTCAGGTAGTCGCGGTGTCCCTCCTGGGGAATGCCCAGGCTGTCGGTCCAGCGATTGGTGGCGTTGTAGCGGGCGACGAGGTAGACGATCTCCACCGGCTGCAGACCGGGGTAGTATTGGGCCAGCGTGGCGACATCCGAATCGGTAATGCGGTGGGGCTCGTAGGTCAGCTTCCGGGTGAAGGCGAAGGCGGCCTGCCGGGCGGGCGATTGGTCGCTCCAGTCTCCGTCCAGGGCGGCGACCTGGTCTTCGGTCAGTCCGTCGGCGGCCAGCTTGGTTTCCTGATGCCCCAGGCAGTAGTGGCAGTTGTTGACCCGCGAAGCGATCCAGAACAGTTCGGTGATGAACGGCGCTTTGAGCTGCATGACCGGGTCGGGATCACGCGAGAAACCGGTTCCGCGCAGTTCCTCGGGAAGGTAGCGGTTTCGCATGCGGGCGTTGTTGACCAGCCCGCCGCCCAGACCGCGGGCGGCCGTGTTCTGCTTCGCCTGTTCCTCTTCTTCGGGCGTTGGCGGCGGAAGCGGCAGGCGCGGTTGACGCGACTTGAGGCGGTCGAGCGCCCCTTTCATCTCGTCGCGGGTCGCGGGGACCGCCTTGGGACGGGAGGTGTCCCCCGCCTGCTGGCTCCACGCCAGGCTGGCATGGACTGCGGGAAAGATCCACACAAGTGTCAGGCAAAGCTGGCGGATTCCACTCAATGTCATGGGATGTCCTTAGAAAACTGACAGGGCCGACGGCGCTACAGGTCCCCACCTGCTGTGGTGGGGACCGGGATGATCAACCGGAAGTGGGACGATCAGAATTCGGTGTCGTCGGCGCGGATGATGGAGATGGTCGGCTTGAGGGTGACACCATACGCCAGGCTGCGTTCGCGTTCCCCTTGTTGCGGATGGACCACGACCGCCTTGACCGGAATGCGCCACAACCCGCCGAATTGCGTGGCCGTCCCCATCTCGAATGATTTGAGCGTGTAACCCGCCGCCCATTCTTCATCCACCACGGTCATGGCGGGTGTGCGCGACTTGGCGAAGTCGGCCAGGCTGGTTCCCTCCTGCCAGGCCTTCAGCATCGGGCCGAGCACCTGTCCCCCTTCTTCAGGGGAGCCCTGAAGCTGCAGTTGTTTCTCGCCACATCCGGCCAGCAGCATGACCAATCCTGACGAGAAGAGAACTCGCCTCACCCCCGACCAGCCTCGCTCGTTCACAACACCCTGAAACACAGACAAACTCCTTGATCCGAGATTTTCACATGGCTGCCCTGAAGCAGGTCCCAACTCCCAACCCCGCTTCCATTCGCCGGGAAGAAACTTCATTCCGCCAACAGCCACTCACCACATCCCGCAGCGTGTGCCGCGGTATCAACCCCTGGGCGCCACGGGCCACATTTGCCAAATTCCGGGGGAATTGGCATTCCCCCGGAAATCTGTTCTTCCCCGTGCGACCGGCGGTGTTAGAACTCACCGAGGATGTCGCGGCCATTGCGGCTGCCGAGGGCTCGCCAGGTGGCCAGGTTCACACTGTCTCCCACGAACCGCACCGAGCCATCGCACAACAAGACATGCACGCCCCCCACATGCCGGCTCTTGGCGGTGGTCGAGATGCGTCCCGGGGGGAACATGCAGCTGCGGGTGTTGGGGGGAGCGACGTGGAAGTACTGGGTGGTCGAGTGGTACGACTGCATCCAGGGGGCCCCGACGTTCGATACCCCCTGGAACGACAGGTTCAGGGGATCAATCGCATTGCACTGCAACACCGCCTCGTCCGCCGTGTTGGGAAACGTTCCCGGCCGGAACGTGTCGGTCGGGCTCGAAAACCCATTGCTGAAATCGCCGATCGGGTGCTCGCTGAAGGCCGCGGTCTGCGAGGTGCCATCGGTGATGTCGGCCATCGAGAGGGCCAGCTTCGAGATGAACACGCCGTTGGCATTGGGCCGGCCGTAGTTCGGGTCGCTGGCGGGGACCCCGGTGTTGTTGCCATGGAGGATTTCACTCCCCTGGTTGGCCCGATAGTTGGTGGCCGCCCAGCCCGTGGGCAGACCGGAGGAGGTATCGGAGGGGCAGAGGAACACCGGCAGCTTGGAGTCGACGACCGGTGCGTTGCTGAGATGCGACCACGCCTCATTGAAGTTGATGCGGTTGTAGAGCGGCGCCTGGTCGAGGAACGGAAGCATGTAGGCGTGCACCGAGATCGCCTTGGGGGTCGACGTCAGGCAGAGGGGCAGCACCTGGTAGGTGTCGGCGTAGTTGTGAATCGCCAGACCAATCTGCTTGAGATTGTTTTTGCACTGGGTGCGGCGGGCCGCCTCGCGGGCCTGCTGCACGGCGGGCAGCAACAGCGCCACCAGGATGCCAATGATCGCGATCACCACCAGCAATTCGATCAACGTAAACCCCCGCTTGCGACGCAACACGACAGACTTCATCAGAGACCTCCGGGAACACAACAGAACCAGAACAGGAAACTGGCCGGGGAAGACCAGAAGAAACAGACCAGTCAGGCACAACGGGCAGGGATCATCAGAGGGCACCCTGCGAGACATGCCGATTCCTATCAACCTGCGACTGCCGGGCGAACCAATGAGATGCCGCCGGGGCAACGGCGGCGGACCCGCGCTGGAATCACGTCCAATCCTGGGATTGCAGTGAGGACAGATTCGTCCCGCAGGCAGGCCAGCAGTTGGCATCTCCGTCGGGAAAGGAGGTTGCTGTGATTCTCAAGAGACCCTGCTGTTCACCATCCCCCAAGGGGGACGCAACGAGGGGACCACTTCTCTCGAATCACGAGTTTTCAGAGCCATTCCGCTCCGATCGGCAGGCCGGCAGTCGGGAATCAGTGCGGCAAAATTTCGCCAGCAACTCCCGCACACTGCTGACTGGACTTCGCTCAGAATTTGAGGAAGTCCACAGCCCGCCCAACTCCAGACGTTTCCGACATGACCACTCTTATGGTCGCAGAGACGCCCCGTCAGGCGACCCGGGGAGGACGATACAGCCCTCGACCCGGCATTTGATTGGTCATCAGCCCTACCGCCAGCGCCTGCTCATTCGGCTGCAGTACGGGCGACAGATCAACGAGTTCAGACAACACAGCGTCCGAGCGTTCCAAAGACACCACCGTAGAAACGGGCAGCCCCTTCGGAGCCTTCCGCTGCCGACACTGGGGCCCGTGGCAGGGAACCGGTTGCCCCGGCTTCCGACTCCCTCCGAAGCCATTCAATTGAGTCGCGTCGAAGGATGGGGCACGGTGACCTTCCATCTCCATCACCACATGCCGATTACCAATCAGCACATAATCGCCGCAACTCGCCTCCGCCCGCCCTGACCCCCACCCGACAACCCCCATCGCCAACAGCAGCCACAGCCAAGCTGGCTGAGTCCGCAAGCGATTGAGGGCGGGCTGAATCATGGAAGGTCGGAAGAGGGAAATGAGTGGGTGAACTGCTGCCCGCTGGTGGAAAATCCGAATCTTTTCAGATTCGGTTAACAACTCCACGGACTCTACAACGGACACCCGTTGAAAAATACGCAGTCAATCTGAGGATTGCAAAACAAAAAGACTGATTTTCTTCCAGAGACCTTGAAATTCGAGCAATTCCTGCACTTCGAGCCCCCGCAAGGGGGACATCCCCCTCCCTCGTCAGCCCCCACCCGCGCCCGTGCTTCGGACCGTCATCCCCGTTACAGTCGGTCCAGCACGCCGTCCACATCGTCGCTCTGGCCTCAATCCTCCATGAAAATCGTCTCTCTCCAGACACACGCCTTGCAGGTCCCCATCGATCGCCGGGTCGGCCAGGTCGCCGAAACCAAGGGCTTTCGTTTCCACTCCCAGATTGTGCTGGTCTCCGTCCAGACCGATGTCGGTCTCACCGGCTGGGGAGAAGTGAATGGCTCCCCCGATTGGAGTGGCGAAACCGCCGCAGGGGCCAAAGCCCTGATTGACCAGCACTTCGCCCCCCGTCTGGTCGGCGCCGATCCCCGCCAAATTCGACTCTGCCTCAAGAAACTCGAAAAGACCTGGGGCAACTCATTCGCCAAGGCCGGGATCGAAATGGCCCTGTTCGATCTCCTCGGCAAGTCGCTGGGGGTCCCGGTCTATCAACTTCTGGGTGGGGCGGTCCGTTCGCGGGTCATTCCCCTGCGATTCCCCATTATGCCCCTGCCGGCCGAACCCTCGGCCCAAGTCGCCCGGGCGGTGGTGGCCGAAGGCTTTGGCACCGTCAAGCTGAAAGTCGGACACGACACCCTCGACTTCGATCTGCATCGAATTGGAGCCGTGCGCGACGCGATCGGCCCGGGCATTCGCCTCACCGTCGACGCCAACGGAGGCTGGACCGAAAGCGAGGCCATCCGGGCAATTCCGGAACTCGATCGGCTGGGAGTGGCGTTCCTGGAGCAACCCGTGCATCGCGAGAACCTCGAAGGTCTCGCCCGCGTCCGGCGCCAGTCGACGCTTCCCATCATGGCCGACGAGGCGGTCTTCACCCCCAAATCGGCCTGGCAGTGCCTGAAACTCGGGGCCTGCGACATCCTCAGCGTCTACCCCGGGAAACACGGGGGCCTCCTTCCCACGCTGGAGATTGTGGCCATGGCCGAGGCGGCTGGCGTTCAATGCGCCATCGGCAGCAATGTCGAGTGGGACCTCGCCTCGAGCGCCATGGCCCACCTGGCGGTCGCGCTCCCCAACATCACCGTCGAGCAGCACGCCGCCGACATCATCGGCCCGGTTTTCCACACCACCCGCTGCTGCTCGCCCGCGCTCTACTCCGGCCAGGGGACGGTCGAACTCCCCGACATCCCTGGTCTGGGACTGACTCTCGACCCCAACCTGATGGACAACCCTCAACACATAAACTAACCTTGATTTATCGCGGAATCTGACTGTTGGACTCGGGGGGGGACGCCATCGTCATCTCTCGCGGCGACAGCCCAGCGACCGACTTCTCGTTCACTGCTTGTCGAGTCTGCTTGCATGCCCAGACACCCTTGGCGAACGGCGTGTTTTCCCCTCCTGTGGCTGGGTTTGCTGGCGGGGTGGATTCAACCCAGGGCCGCGTCGACGGCACACGCCGCGCAGCCGCCAGCGGGGTCCCCCACGGCGGCCGGGGTCGACTATCTCAAGCACATCAAGCCGGTCCTGAAGGCACGGTGCTATGCCTGCCACGGAGCCTTGGCCCAAAAGGCCGGCTTGCGGGTTGACACCGCCGAACGGTTATTGAAGGGGGGCGACAGCGGGGCCGTTTTGACAGCGGGAGATCCCGACGGCAGCGAGTTGATCCGGCGACTGGTGTCGACCGACCTGACCGAGCGGATGCCACCGGAGGGGCATCCGTTGACTGCCGAGCAGATCGAGCACTTCCGTCAGTGGATCGCCGCCCGCACTCCCGGCCCCGCGAAAGAAATCCCCGAGGCCGATCCCCGGGCGCACTGGGCCTTCCAACCGCCGGCCCGCGCTCCCCTCCCGACGCTCCAGGGCCGACAGCCGACCAATCCAGTCGATGCGTTTGTAAGCCAGCGGCTGGAACAGGCGGTCCTGTCACCCCGTCCCCCAGCCGACCGGGCAACCCTGTTGAGGCGGGTCTCGCTGGACCTTACCGGTCTGCCCCCCACCCGCGAAGAACTGCTCGATTTCCTCTCCGATACGTCGCCCGAAGCCTACGCCAAAGTGGTCGACCGCCTGTTGCGGTCGCCCCATTATGGAGAACGCTGGGGCCGGCACTGGATGGACGTCTGGCGGTATGCCGACTGGTTCGGCCGCCGTTACGTCCCCGACGTCTGGAACAGCGCTCCCCAGATCTGGCGGTGGCGCGACTGGATTGTGAATTCCCTCAACGAAGACCGCGGCTACGACCAGATGGTCGCCGAGATGCTGGCCGCCGACGAGCTGAAACCGGGTGACCGTCACGCCGCGGTGGCGACGGGGTACCTCATCCGCAACTGGTACGCGCTGAACCCCAACGACTGGATGCGGAACACGGTTGAGCATACCGGCAAGGCCTTCCTTGGCTTGACCTTCAACTGTGCCCACTGCCACGACCACAAATACGACCCCATCGCCCAGACCGATTACTTCGGCCTGCGGGCGTTCTTCGAACCGATTGCGATCCGCCAGGACCGGCTCCCCGGGGAGGCCGATCCGGGCCCGTTCCAGGAATACAACTACAGCACCCTGCGGAAGATTCAGCGGCTGGGAATCGTAAGCATTTACGACAAGACCCCCGACGCCCCCACCTGGCTGTATACCGGAGGCGATGAGCGCAACCGGGTCAAAGAGAAAGGCTCGCTCCCCCCCACCCTGCCCGCCTTCCTGAAAGCGCAGGTGCCGCTGGAGATCCAGCCCATCCAGCTCCCTCCGCGGGGTTATTACCCCGGACTGAGTCCCGAGCTGCAGCAGACGGTCCGCGACGACGCCCAGCGGGCCCTGATCGCGGCCGAGCAGAACCTGGCCCAGGTGAAATCGCTCGACGCCACGGTTCCGGCCGCGACCCTCGAAGAGCTGGCTGCCGCCGGGCAGGCACTCGACCAGGCGAAGACGGCGGCGATCCAGGCGGGCAATAACGGGCCCCTCGTCGGCAAGCAGTCGCTGCTGTTCGACGCCACCCTGGGACGCCGCGTGCTGATGAACCGGCTCCCCGGCCTGAAAGAGGTGCAGGATGGCTTCACGATCGAATTCCAGGTGCGATTGCTGACCCCGGGCCACTTTAACTTCCAACTCGCCAAGCACCTGATTGAAGGGCTGACCGCCGGCTATGTGGCCTTCGATCAGGGACGGATCATGTCGTACCAGCCTGGTACCTTCACCGAGTTCGAAGCGGGCCAATTCAATCGTGATGCCGGGCAGGACCGCTTCCACGTGAAGCTGGTGCTGCAGACCACGGCCAACACCATGCTGCTATCGGTCCGCTCGTTGTCCGACAATCAACTTCTGGTCGACAAGGTCCCCGTGGCGACGCATGGCTGGAACCCGGTGGGAGATTCCACCAAGGGAATCTCGTTCGATGCCCGCACCGGCAGCGTGGCGGCGATTGACGAACTGATCCTCACCCAGGGCCCGGCGGCTCCCGACCAACCGGGCGAGGTGGTGGCCCATTTCGACTTCGAACCCCCCGCCTATGCCGGGGGCCGCGACGTGGTCGGCCTGGGAAGCTGGGAGGCGTCGAGCTACGGCATGGCGCCCGCCACTTCGCTGCTGACCGATGTGCTGCAGCCCAGCGCGCTCGTGCCTCTGGAACAGCGGTTGGCAGCCGCCCGCCGTCAGGCGAAACTTCCTGAATTGCGTCTGCAGTCGGCTGAGGCGCAGTTGGCCTCGGCCCAGGCGGGTATCCGGGCCGTCGAAGCCCGGATCACAGCCGACCTCGCGCGGTTTGTTCCCGCCAGCGAACTCTCGCCCTCAGCCGCCCCTCAAGCCGCCCAACAGGCCGAACGGGACGCCACACGGGCTGCCGCCCAAGCGGCGGTGTTGCAGGCCGAACTGGCTCTGACGAATGCCGAGGCCAAACCCGCCTCCGACGCCAATCGGACGAAAGAACTCGAGGCCGCCCGGGCGCAGCAGGCTGCCGCCGCGAAGGGGCGGGAAACCGCCGAGGCGGCCCTGGCACAACCGGTCACCGACACCTACACGCCGTTGAGCCAGACCTATCCCTCCTCCAGCACTGGCCGTCGGGCCGCTCTGGCGAAAGCGATCATTGACCGCCGGAATCCGCTCACTGCCCGGGTTGCCGTGAATCACATCTGGATGCGGCACTTCCACCAGCCGCTGGTTTCGAGCGTGTTCGATTTTGGCCGCAATGGCACCGCTCCCACCCATCCGGAACTGCTCGATTGGCTGGCGGTGGAATTGATGGACTCGGGCTGGAGCATGAAGCACCTGCATCGCCTGGTGGTGACCAGTGAGGCCTATCAGCGGAGTTCGGCCGTCGCCGATTCCCCCGCGGCGCAGGCCGATCCCGAAAACCGTCTGCTGTGGCGGATGAACGTCGGGCGGATGGAGGCCGAAGTGGTCCGCGACAGCCTGCTGGCGGTCGCCGGCCGCCTCGATCCCACGCTGGGAGGCCAGGAGCTCGAAAACAAAGACTCGCTCACCACCTTCCGCCGCAGCCTCTACTATTGCTGCCAGCCCGAGGAAGATGGCAAGAGCCAACTGGGAATGTTGTTTGACGGCCCCGAACCGGCCGACTGCTACCGCCGGTCGCGCACCATCATTCCCCAGCAGGCGCTGGCCCTCAGCAACAGCGAGTTGGCGCACGACCTCTCGGCCCTGCTGGCCGGTCGGCTCCACGAGGCGCTGTCTCCCGCCGAACGGCTGGGGGTGGCCCCGTTCATTGTACGGGCCTATCAGCAGATCCTGTCGCGCAGTCCCACCCCGGCGGAACTGGAGGCCTGCGCCCAATTCCTGAACGCCCCAGCCTCCACTCCCGAGGCGGTCCGATCGGGGCTGGTGCGGGTGCTGCTCAATCACAACGACTTCGTGGCGATCCGCTAACGACCCAGGTCTCCCCCCATGAATCCCACCGACTCATCCCCGTTCTCCTGCTGCACCCCCCATCCGCGACGGGCCTTCCTGGCCGACTTTGGCATGGGGTTCACCGGCCTGGCCCTCTCGGCCCTGCTGGCCGACGACGGTGTCCAGCGCGCCGCGGCCGAAGAACCGGCTCCGGCCGAGCCCCTTCCGCCACTGCCCGCTCCCCGGGCAAAGTCGGTCATCTGGATCTTCCTGTCGGGGGGTTACAGTCACGTCGAGACCTTTGACCCCAAGCCTGCCCTCAACGAGCACGCCGGCAAAACGTTCGACAAGACCCCCTTCGAAAACCCCCTCAACTCCCCCCTGCATCGCGCCCGCTTTCGGTCGGTTCCGGCCGAGGAAATCAACGTCCGCGACGTCTATCCTTCCATCTACCCCATGCAGGTGGGCTGGCAGAAACACGGACAGGCGGGCATCGAGATGACCGACTGGTGGCCCCACCTGGCGACCTGCGTCGACGATCTCTGCTTCGTCCGCAACATGTGGACCACCGACAACGACCACGCCGCCGAGAACCAGATTCACACCGGCCGGCACCGCCTCGACGAGCCCCAGCCCTCGATTGGGGCCTGGGCCACCTATGGCCTCGGTTCGATCAACGACAACCTGCCGCAGTTTCTGGTGCTGGGTGGCCCCACCCGCTCCGACACCCGCCAGTCCATCGATTCGTACTACCTCGGCCCGCAATTCGCCGGTGTTCCCCTGGCACTCGATCCGAACAATCCGCTCCCGTTCGGCAAACGGCAGGCGCAGCAGACCGCCGAGCAGCAGCAGCGGGAATTCGACCTGGTCAACCGGCTGAATGGCCTGGCCGCGGTCGAGTACCCCGAGGATGCCGAGTTGCGGGCCCGCATCCGGGCGTATGAACTCGCCTACCGCATGCAGGCCGCCGTCCCCGAGGCCATCGACTTCGCCCAGGAGACCGCCGCCACCTCGCAGCTGTACGGGCTCGACAACGACGCCACCAAGGTCGCCGGGCAACGACTGCTGGCCGCCCGCCGCCTGGTCGAGCGGGGGGTGCGGTTCGTGCAGGTCTTCCCCTCTCCCTACGGCGTGTGGGACTCGCACCAGAAGCTCAAAGACAATCACACCCGCCTCTGCGCCTCGGTCGACAAGCCGGTCGCCGGGCTGATCCACGATCTCAAGCAGCGAGGGCTGCTCGAAGACACCGTGGTGGTCTTCTGCACCGAGTTCGGCCGGACCCCGGGGCTGGAACAGCGGGGTGGGGGGAAGGATGGCCGCGACCACCACCCCAATGGCTTCACCATCTGGATGGCGGGGGCGGGACTCAAGGCGGGGCACGTGCACGGAGCGACCGACGAGCTGGGTTATCACGCCCTGGGAGAAGGACACTACGTGACCGACCTGCACGCCACCGTGCTGCACCTGCTGGGGCTGGATGGCCGCCGGCTGGAGGTCCCCGGCCGACGCCGGCTCGACATCGATCACGGTCGGGTCATTCCCGAGATCCTCGCGTGACGGGGCGAACGGACTGACCGTCGGCTCAGCCCCGCGGGGACCGGCTGACCAACACGCGGTCGATCCGGCGGCCGTCGAGGTCCAGCACCTCGAAGTTCCAGCCCTGCCAGCCGACCGATTCCCCCAACTCCGGCAGTCGGCCCAGTTCATGCAGCAGCAGGCCCCCCAGCGTCTTGACCTGCGGGTGGGCGCGCGACTTCAGCCCGGGTGCCCCCATTCGCTGGAAGAGGTCCGGAAGGGGACAACTGCCATCGACCAGCCACTGTCCCTCCTGGCGGACGACAAACATCTGCTCGGCCCGCAGCCGGTTTTCCTCCAGCAGATCACCCACCAGCAGATCCAGCACGTTCCCCAGCGTGACCACGCCGCGGGTTGCCCCGAATTCATCGACAACCACCGCGAGCGTGTCGTGCTTCTCGCGAAACTTGACCAGCAGTTGGTCAATCCGGGTATTGTCGGGAACAAACAGCGGGGGCTTGAGCAGCGGCTGCAGCTCGCGCAGGCTGACCTGCGGCTCGATCCCCAGCAGTTCCTTCGGATCGAGAACCCCCACGATGTGGTCGAGATCTCCCTGGTAGACAGGCACGCGGGAATGGCCATATTCCCGCAGATCGCGCCACAGGTCGTCCCCCTGGGCCTCCAGCTCCAGCGCCTGGATCGACGAACGGGGACGCATGATGGTCCGCACCGAGCTCTCCCCCAGCCCCAACACCTCCGACGCCAGCCGCTGCTCCACCGAGTCGATCACCCCTTCGGCCGCTCCCTGTTCAATCAAAAAGCGAATCTGTTGCAGCGACGTGGTCTCCGCTCGCTGCGCTCCACTCCCCCCCCGCCGTACAACCAGATCGGTCACCTGCGACATGAGGTTGGTCAGCGGACCAAACACCCGCTGCAACCACTCCATGGGCAGCGCCAGGCCCCGGGCAAAAGTCTCGGGCGCAAGCACCGCCAGACGTTTGGGAATCAGCGTTCCCAGCAGCAGCGAAATCAGCGTTACCATGATGGACACCACCAGCACTGCGGCGGCATGCGCATACCGGGCCCCAGATTCTCCCCACAGTCCGCCCAGAAGCGATTCAAAATCACTGACCAATCGGGATCCCAGATAGACCGACGCCAGGCTCGACAGCAGCTTCCTGACGGTGGCCACGGTCGACAACAGGCGAATCGGCTGTTCGGTGATCCGCAGCGCCCGGGCCGCTCCCGCCGAGCCCCGCTCTGCCTGCTCGCGCAGCGCCAGGCGATTCGCCGACAGCAAGGCCACTTCCGCCGCTTCGATCAGGCCATGCAGTACGAAGACAGCACAGATTCCCCCTCCCACCAGCACCAGATCGACTTCACTCCACAGCATCTTCGTCCCCGTACCGATTGTGCAGCCCTTGATTGCGACTCAAGACGGAGTCAGGCGACGTGACTCCCGTCCGGACCAGAACGTTTCTCGCGGGACAAAATCCCCCGGGGTTTTGGCCGATCGTCTCGCGACAGCGTAGGAAGCCCCGGGAGAGGCCACAATGCCTGCCGGGGTGGTTGCGGAATGCGTGGTTCCTTTTTCGTGTTTTCCGACCCGGTCCGCGTCCTGTGGCATGGCACCTCCCCCCTGTCCCGCCTCACCAGCTCTGGATCTGGGCCATCGACGGGTCGCACCCAACCCATGCCGTGTCAGCCATCCACCTTCCCCCCCCCGGGACTGGCGAAGAACCACCATTTCGGTCAGACTTTCGAACGCCCGACCCCGGCCCTGGAGCCAGAGGTTGCGGGCCAATTCCGTTTCGCGCAGCGGAACTTTTCTCACCCCTTTTAGTCCGCGTGCATGACCTCAACGGGCCCTGGTTTTGAACTGCAGCCACGCGAATCCATCACGGTTATTCGTTTCCACGATTCCCGACTGCTCGCGGCCGAGCGGATCACCGGGATCGATCGGGATCTGTCCGCCTGGCTGACCGCCCATCCGGGAGCCAGAGTGGTGCTCGACCTCTCGGCTGTGGAGGCGGTCTCCAGCGATTTCCTGGCCAAACTCATTGGCTGGCGCACCCAGGTCCAGAAACATCAGGGGCGATTGAAACTGGCCGGAATGGGACCGGCTTTGCAGGAACTGTTCCACGTGACCAGGTTGTCGAAAAAGTTCGAAATCGAACCGGATGTCGAAACGGCCGCCAGCCGCTTTTGAGTCGCGCCAGACACCCCGACGTGGTGGCCTCCCGGCCCGTCACTCGACTTCTCCCGGCCACAACCCCGCTTCCGACGGGCGACCAATTCCCACACTGCGCCAACCCGGCACCAGGCACAGGTTTCTGATGTCGATTGAATCGGAAGCCCCCCCCACCGCCTGACGATTCGGGTCGACCACGCCCGCATCCTGGGCAAAAATCCGTTTCAGGACCAGGAAGGGCACACCGAGCCCCTGTTGACCAGCCATCCCGGACAGGAAATCCTGCTTGCATGGACCGCGCCGCAAGTGGTCTCCAGCGCGTTTCCGGGGCGTCTGGTGCCATGGAAACAGGTGGCGGG
>Ga0315903_10004524_pt1 | contig 18570 bp, 14 predicted proteins | sample LakEriMetagenome_7_FD_203524 | JGI IMG/M metagenome (GOLD analysis project Ga0315903, IMG submission 203524) | Freshwater fungal communities from buoy surface, Lake Erie, Ohio, United States - Buoy 2 MA119 | ecosystem: Environmental > Aquatic > Freshwater > Lake | place: USA: Lake Erie, Ohio...
CCTGCTCAGTTCTCTGAGGCACAATTCACTCCGTACGGAGGATTCAAGGCCGGTGTCGCTACACCGTTCACCGAGTTCGAGGCTGGAGTTGCGCGGGCGCAACAATACGACCCCGCTCGTCAATTCAGCGGTCAGGAAGTCTCGACCTACATGTCGCCCTACATGCAGGCGGTGGTGGATCGTGAGAAGGCGTCTGCCGTTCAGGAGTTCGAGCGTCAGCGTGGCTCTCGTGCGGCCCGTGCCATTGGTGCTGGAGCCTTCGGCGGCTCTCGTCAGGCTGTGCAGGAGGCGCTCGCAGAAGAGGCTCTGGCCAAGCAGGTCGGCGACATTCAGGCCAGCGGAGCGCAACGCGCCTATGAGCAGGCTGCCGCCCAATTCGGCGCCGACCGCGCCGCTCAGATGGAGACGCAGCAGCGTCAGATCGCGGAGCTTGCAAGAGCTGAAGGCATCACCCTCGAAGAGGCCGCTCGTGTCCAGCAGGCTCGCGCTGCCGAGCAGGCGAGGACTCAGGGCATCAACATCGCCGAACTTGCCCGCGTACAGGGAGGCGAGGCTGGAGAGCGTGGCCGCGTAGAAGCAGGCCGCGCCGGGGAACTCGCCCGCGTGCAGGCCGCTCGTGCTGACGAGGCGATGCGGCAACGCGAGTTCCAACTTCAGGCCATGGGCTTCAGCGCCGAGCAGGCCCGTGCCGCAGCAGACCTCGGTGAGCGCGCCCGTGCCGGGGACATTCAGGCAGCGCAACTCCTCGAGGCTCAGGGCCTTGGTGACCTGTCCCGCAGGCAGGCCGGTCTCGACGTGGCCTATCAGGACTTCCTGCGCCAACAGGGCTACCCGATGCAGCAACTGGGCGCCTACTCCCAGTTCATTCGTGGTCTGCCCGTTGCCGACGCTGGCACGGCAACAACCTATCAGCCGCAGCCTAGCCCGCTTCAGCAAGCTCTCGGTGCTGGCATCTCCGCATACGGTCTCTACAGGGGTCTTCAGTGATGATGAACGTCATCCAGATTCAGGAAGCTCTGAAGGGTATGCCGCTCGAGCAACTCGTTCGCGAGATGCAGATGCCGTCAGGGCAAGCGCCTCAGTTCCTCGTTCTCGGCGAGATCGCGCGCCGGAAGCAGATGGAGCAGGAGTTCTCGCAGCGGCAGGGGCAGCCGCAGACCACGGTCGCAGAAGACGCTGTGACAGCCGCAGGTGTCCCTCAGCAAGGCATCGCCAGTGCCGCTCGAGCCATGGCACCCAAAACCGACATGGCCATGAACACCGCTCCTACACAACAGGCCCCCGTGCAGGGAATGGCTGATGGCGGGTATGTGCAGAAGATGCGGGATGGGGCGCCTGTGGTTCGTGGCGGCTTGATAGTTGCCCCGCCCTACCCTCTTGGCGGCTCTAGCGAAGAGCAGAACATGTGGCTCGACCGCTACGGCGAAACACACAATGTGGACGGCTCTCCCAGATCGGCTGGCATTACTCGCAGGCCGTTCCTCCCCTCTGCGCCACCTGCGTCCATTGGCGGCATCGCAGGGCTCATGGAAAGGCCCTCCATTCCTGCGGCACCGCAGCGTGCAGATCGACTTGAGCCTTCGGAGGGCGGTGTTGCTAGCGGTATCTTTGATGCCAGCGACGACCTTGGCTACAGCCCTGCGTCAATGACGGCAGAGGAGATTCTAGCCGCTGCTTCTGGTCCGGATGCACCGCTGCCAACAAGCCCAGAGGTCAATAGGGCCGTTGCCGCTAGGGAGGCGCGGCAGTCTCGCATTGGCATGGACACAGCAGAAGCCGCTACGCTGAGGAACAGGGGCGACATACTGGCCAATTCAGCCCTGCGCATTCCCGGGGCAATGCCGCCATACTCGATGCCCATGGGCGGGCTTGATGCTCTCATGACCAGCAGGCGACCCCCTGATGAAGTTCTGCCGAGCCTTGCCGAGATCGAGTCGGGTGTGCGGCCCGAGTATACTGCGCCACCGGCAGAGGAAATGGCTGTTGAGCCCGGCGTCGTTACGCCCCCGCCGGAAGCGCCCCCCATGCCTCGCGATGACCGCGCTCCCGCTGGCACCTACACTGGCACAGGTGTCTCTCGGCCTGTCGCTCCCCCGTCCACTGACCGCACGGGAGGAGGCATTGCTGCTGCCATGTCTCCGCTTGAGACGGAGATCGGCAACATCCTCCAGCAGCGCGAGCAGCGTGCACAGCAGGACAAGTGGCTGGCTCTGGCTCAGGCTGGCATGGCCCTCATGTCCTCTCGTCAGCCGACGTTCGCAGGCGCCCTTGGAGAGGCTGGCCTCGTTGGCGTCGAGGGCTTCCGCAAGGCTCGGGACCAGTACGAAGAGGACCGTCTGTCCCTGATGACGGCACAGGAGAGGCTCCGTGCAGCACGCGCCGCTGCTGGCGCCCGTGGCGCCGCTACCGTCAAGGCCGAGACCAGAGCCCCCGTTTTGAAGCCCGGTGACATCGCCACCTATTACGGCAAGAGGGCGGAGATCATAAGGAACATGGACGAGGCTATCGACGAAGAGACAAAGGAGCTTTACCGGCGAGAACTTATAGCGCTTGAGCGCGCGTTCGCCGCAGCAACGTCCGCCCCATTTGACGCGACAGTTGGCGAGGAAGGGTAACTCTGTAGACTGACGCCATTGGGTGAGGTATAGTCTCCGCAGTACTACGGAGATCGCCTCATGGCCGTCATATACGTCCCCGGTGCCTTCAGCGGCACGCAGTATGCTGTCAACATCGCGGGGGACGTACCGACCCCAGCAGAGCAAGCCCGGATCGATCAGTATGTGGCGCAGCAAGAGTCTGCGTTCCAGTCGCGGTATGAGTCGATGTTCGGGGCTCCGGGCGAGACTGAAGCCGCTCCACCCGAAGACACCACCGCATTCGGTCGCAGTGTCGACATAGGGCTAGCCGGGCTAGGCCGAGCATACGGCTCCACTCTGGAGGGCATCGGAACCGTCACCGGGCTCGAGAGCCTTGCTGGATACGGCGCTGGTGTCGCGGAGCGTCAGGGTCTTGAGCTTGATCGTCTGGCTGAGGCTGCCGCCCTCGAGAGGGAGCGCGAGGCTCAGGGCGCCATAGGCAGCGCGGCGACTTATATTGGTGAAATCGCAGGCGCGTCAGCACCGCAGACCGCTGTCTCGCTCGCTGGCGGCTACGCTGGTGCAAAGGCCGGTGCTGCAATTGGCGCGTTCGCTGGTCCGGTAGGCGCCGTTGTCGGCGGTACGGTGGGTGCCCTCGGTGGCGCTGCTCTCGCGTCTCTACCGTACTTCTACGGAGACTTCCGCGAGCAGCAGAAGGAGGCTGACATCGAGGCGGGTCGCCCCGTTGAGGTGAGCGAAGGCGCTGCCGCCCTTGCTGCTACATCGGCATCTCTGCTCGACGGTGTCCTGTCTGCTGTCGGAGCCAAGTATGGCGCAAACGTCCTGAAGAAGGCCGCTGAGGGCGGTCTCTTCACCCGTGCCGCGCGAGGTGCTGCGGGTGGCGTTGCCATTGAGGTGCCGACTGAACTTGGTCAGGAACTGCTCGGCATTCTTCAGGCTGGCAAAGACCCCCTGAGCGAGGAGGCAATTCAACGCTATGGCGAGGCTGCACTCGGAGCCGCCGTCCTTGGTGGTGGTATCGGAGCTGCGGGCGGCGCTCTTGTCACTGGCCGCAAGGAAGAAGCGGAACGCAAGAAGCGAGAACTCGACGAGGACATGGAGGAACTGGGCGCTCGCGGCGACCAGTACATCCAGAACGCGCGAGAAAGCAGGGCAGCAGAATCCGCTGAAAAGGTCGCCTCCCCAGAGGCTGCGCCTCTTGCCCTACCCGCTCCATCCACGGCCCGTACGACGCCTCAGGAAGAGACAGCACTGCGTGGTCGTGCGGGTATGGAGGCTATCACACCTACCCGCCCTGTGGCTCTCACGAGCCTCCCCATGGAAGAGCGCGTTGCCATCTCTCAGGCGCGTGCCAACGCCGGTCGGGAACCGTCCCCTGAGGTCACGCTAGAGGAACTGCAAGCCATCGTCGGCACTGCCGCCTCCGAGCGTGAGGCGAAGAAGCAGAAGCCCGTCACTGGCGGCATTGCCCGCTTCGGTCCGGTGGAGAACAAGACCTTCACCCAAGACCAATATGATCGTGCCGTTCAGCAGGTGAAGGCTGACAAGGGCGTCAGTTTCCCCAAGATTCAGAAGGCCGTGAGGGACATCACCAAGGCGAAGGTTCCCAACACGGTGGTCCGCGACATCCGCGACGAGATGGTATCTCGCGGCGTGATACGCGCCGACACGAAGTCTCGCACAGGCTACAGCCTCGAGCCCATCGCCCGCACCGACAGCATCGAGACCGGCCTGCGTCAGGAGATCGACGGGCTGAACAAGCAGATCGACCTGTCGCAGAAAGAGCGCAAGAACCTCATCGAGGAAGTCCGCCGCGTAGAGCAGACCGGCAAGGACTCGACCGGGAAGAGGGCCGATCCTGCCCTGTTCAACCAGAAGCTCGACACCCTTGATGCCTCAATCGAGGCAGCGAAGGCTCGCGTCGCTGCGGCTGAGACCGAGATCAAGAGCGCGAAGCAGGCTGGCGCCATCCCGTCCGTAGAGCGTGTGGCGCTGGATGCTGCCAAGGTGGCTGTGCCTGCAACCGAAGCAACGGCACCAGCCATCCAGCAGCAGATGGAGACGCTGCGGCAGAACATCGCGGGCTATAACCAGCAGATCAGTGATGCGGAGAAACAGGCTGCCAATCTCCGCAAGCGGCAGAAAAAAGTTCAACTGAACAATGCCCAGAAGGCACGGCTTCAGCAACTGGAGCAGACGGCAGCCGACCTGAAGAAACTGCGCGACACAGCCACGGCACGACTCCGCGACCCCTCTGCCACGGTGCAGGCCGCAAAGGAGCGCGAGGCCGCAGGTCAGGCCCGCTTCAATGCTGCCACGATGAAGGAGCCGGTGAACTACACACCGATCTTCACGGCACAGCAGCAGAAGGTGTTCGGAGCCCTGCGCAAGCGGCTCAACAACCTCGGCCTCAAGGACGTTCGCCTTGAGGGCGCTCAGGCCATGCTGGCGCGCGACCAGTCTGGCAGGGTCATGGGCGTTGCCGAGGGCAAGTATGATCCGGTCAAGCGGATCATCAGCCTGTCGATGGGCATCTACCGCAAGGGCATGACCGATCAGGAGTTGTTCGACTCCATCGCCAGCGTCATGAACCACGAGGTGATCCACGCCCTTCGCCTGATGGGCGTTCTTACCGATGCCGAGTGGAGCACGCTCACCACCTACGCCAAGAACAAGAAGTATGTGGCGATCAAGCAGGGCAAGCCCGTCGAGCGTAGCTACACCTACGAAGAGCGTGCCCGCGCCATGGGGTACGATGAGGCGGTCATTCAGGAGGAGGCTGTTGCAGAACTCTTCCGCGACTACCTTGATGGCAAGACCACGGTCAAAGGACCGCAGAAGACGATCTTCGAGCGCCTCAAGAACTTCTTCAAGGCTCTCATCGGGGTACACACCGAGCGTGGCTTCGACTCGGTCGAGAAGATTTTCGAGGGCATCCGCTACGGTGAGATCGGAGCAAGGCCGCGTGGCGCCGCTCCTGTCGCTCAGGCTGCCGCGCCCGCCGCAGTCCCGACGGCAGAGGCTGATGTCTCTGTCGATGACCAGTTGTCCCCCGAAGAACTGGCCGACCTGAACCGGCAACTTGACGACCTTGCCGTCGCAATCGCGGCTGACCCCCGCGAACGCAAGTCGTTCATGCCTGTGCCGTCTCCCGTGAAGAACAGGGACGGCACTGACTCCTACTCCTACGGCAATATCATTGACTACCGTGGCAGGAAGCAGTCGGTCATCCTGCCTGTCGGCGAGCACATCTTCCGTGAGCGTGGTGTCGATACCGGGTACGGGCTGAAGCACATCATTGCCCGCAAGCACGACCAAGAACTCTACGAGATGTCCAAGTACAAGGACGTCAACAAGGCCATCTTCGACATGCTTCAGGTCTGGAAGCAGCAGGGGATGAGGAACGGCGACTCCGTCATCGGCGGCAAGGACGGTGATCAGTTCGCGCTCGAGTGGATCGACAACCGCCCGCTCAAGGCACCGCGTCTACGTCTCGTCCTGTCCGAGAACAACAGGCTGACGCCAGACCCGTTCCACTATGTCCACAGTTTCTACCCGTCAGAGACGCGCGTCTACGAGCGCGGGCCGAAGCCGTATCGTCGGTTCTCGATGGTGCTTGCATCTGAGGGGGCGTTCAAGACAGACGGCGTGTATGACCGCGAAAAGGTCGCTGACTTCAATGACTGGGCCGAGGGCCAAGCCATTACTCGGATCATGGCGTCTGGCGATACTGAAGATCGTATCTCTACTCGGCAGCCCTACACCAAGAGGGCGACCGAAGACCCGCTGACGCAGAACCTGATCGTCGACCTGAACGCGATGAAGCAGAGCCCGCAGGCCTTTGCTCACAATATGCAGGTCATCAAGGGTTATCCGGGGTTCGTGACGGCATCTGAAGACCCTGACCAGATCGCAGAAGACTTCATCCAGTTTGTCTCCGACAACCTGCTGTGGCTACACAACCGCGTGCCTCAAGAGATCAGGAAGCGGTCCAAGTTGTGGTACAACGGCGCTCGCAAGATCGCCGAGCGGATGTCTGGTCAGTACCAGATTCCAGACTTTACGGTCGCTGGGGTTCTCGCCGCTCTGTCGCCTCAAAAGGACTGGTATCAGAACGTCTCTCTGGCGGAGCGCCTGATCGACATCCACCAGACTTTCTCTCGCGGCAACATGATCGCGTTCACGCCGACCGTGGAGATGGCCGAGACGGCACAGCGCATCTACGGAAAGGAGCAATACGCTCCCGCCCTCCGCATTGTCATGTCCAACAGTTACGCCGGTCTGGAAGACCCGGTCCTGAAGGCCATGTGGCTTCGCCTATACGACGAGACCTACAACCCGAGAGGCTACCGCACCGTCAGCGCTGAGGGTGACTTCATCGGCGATCCGTCAGGCAAGGTTGGCTGGGGGTCGAATGTTGAAATCGCCAAGGCCATCTATGTCCTGACGCACCAGAGCCGTGAGGCCACGAGCCTTGCGATGGGCGACCAGCACAAGGTCAGGAACTTCTTCAACAACATCCTCGCCCCTGATGCGCCCCATGGCGATGTCACCATCGATACCCACGCTGTTGCCGCAGCACTGATCCGCCCGCTATCTGGGAGCAGCGCAGAAGTTCATCATAACTTTGGGTCCAGCCCGGCGAAGGCTAAGCAGCCGCAAGGCTGGATTGCAGCAAAGAGCATTGGAGACACTGGCGCTATCGGTGTCTATGGTATATACGCTGAGGCTTACAGGAGGACGGCTGGGTCGCTTGGGATCACGGCGCGTGAACTTCAGTCGATCACTTGGGAGGCTGTGCGCGGTCTCTTCCCTGCTGAGGAGAAGCGCAGCAAGGCGAAGGTTGCCAGAGTTAATGGCATCTGGCGTGAGGTTAACGAGGGGAAGCGTTCCGTCGAATCCGCGCGGGACGATGTTGAACGGTTCATGGGAGGTATCAATGAGCCTACTTGGTTTGGACCCGGTGGTGGGGCTGCTGGTAAAATTGCGCCTTCCTCTTACGAGGGAGAACTGGCTGGCGTACGCCTCGACCGATCCGTCGGCAGACGAGCAAGCGGAGCTTCTGTCGGATATGCCGATAGAGTTGAGGGAATTGGACGAGGGGCAGGCGCTGCCGGTGGAGGAATACGTCCGCGCCAGAGAAGAATTACCGGAGGTCGCGAAGCGGATCGATATTCAGCCGTCCCCGGACGAGGAGTCGGAGGACTTGGAACTCGGGAAACTGAGGCTCGCACGCTGGCAGCACCAGAACGAGCAGTTGCTCTCTCGCCGCTAGAGCCGCTGCCCGGAGCGCCCCGCGTCGAGGGCTTCACTGGTCCTGACCCAAGTCTTGTTCGCATCGCCGACAAGTACGCCAAGAGCATCGGGCTCGATCTTAGCCGCCAGTCAGAGTACGTCGATGTCGATCCCGAGCGAGCGGCGCGCATTGCTGCGGCGTACGACGCCATGCCTCATGCGCCGCAAGACCCCAAGGTTAGGGAGGCATACCAGAACCTGATTCGCCAGACATTGGCGCAGTACAATGCGCTGGCGCAGGATGGCTACCAGTTCTGGTTCACCGATCTGTCTCGCCCTGACAACGAGGCATATCTGTCATCCCCTTGGAACGCACTGCGCGATATCAGGGCGAACAAGCAGATGGGCGTCTTCCCAACAGCGGGAGGCTTTGGCTCTGGCGCGACCGAACTGAATGTCGAAGACAACCCCATGCTCGAGGACACCGGTCTTCGCTGGCCGGTTGGATCACCCGATAGCGAGCAGACGGCGCCAGTCCTCGCCAATGACCTCTTCCGTGCCGTTCACGACGCATTCGGCCACGGCCTAGAGGGCTCTGGCTTCCGCGCCCGTGGCGAAGAGAACGCTTGGCAGGCGCATGTGCGCCTCTTCACCGGCTCTGCCGTTGGGGCAATCACATCGGAAACTCGTGGCCAGAACTCTTGGCTGAACTACGGACCCTATGGCGATTCGAACCGGAATGCCAAGGTCGAGGACACTGTCTTCGCGGATCAGAAGACTGGCCTCATGCCTGATTGGACATGGACTGAGGGCAGGGCTGGTGACATGCCAGCCCAAGAGCCCACCTCAGCGCCATCTCCAACGCCTCTGGTGCGGCAGTCCATGGTGCCGACGCGGAACTCTGTTGCCGGAAATGTCCAGCGCCAGACGGCACAGAAGCAGACCAACGTGGTCTACTCGAAGGCTGCTGACCTGTTGGCAAAGGGCCTTCGCATCACCGGCATCGGGGCAGACGAGGCACGCTCCAAGCAGATCGCTGACGGCATCATCAAGAAGTTCCAAGACGGCATGATCCCCGTGGGTCGGATGATCGATGAGCTTCGGGCCAATGGTCTGAACATCACCGACGCCATGGACACCTACATGCAGGAGGAACTCTACCACGGCGTGGTTGGGGAGAAGGTGGAGCAGGCACAGACCAACCTGTACCGCCCGCTCATTGACCTCGTCGGCAGCCTCAAGGTCACTGACCAAGCCAAGCAGCAACTCATCGCGGCGTCCAACTCTGCATCTGTTGGCCGTGGCTTCGCCGATGTGGCCTTCAATGACACACGCAGCAACGCTCTCTCGATGGCTGACATCTTCCTCTACGCCAGCCATGCCAAGGAGCGGAACGAGTACATCCGTGGCATCGATCCAGAGAACGATGCTGGCTCTGGCATGACTGACGGTGAGGCCGACGCGATCCTCGCTTGGTTCGCAAGCAGCCCCTACGCCAGCACGATGCAGAAGATCGCTGACGCTACGCAGAGGATCGTCCAGTCGACCAACGATGTCCGCCTTGAGGGTGGCCTGATCCCGAGGGAGTTCTTCCAGTACACAGACCCCACCACCGGGAACACGGTCGATGTTCCTCAGTACGACAACTACATCCCCCTGCGTGGCAAGCGCGACCCCTCTGGAGAGCCGGTGGATGAGCAGGCCACGGGGCCGTATCGCTCGCCCATGTACGGTGCCCGCCGCAGGGAGGACCGGCGCTCTCTGGGTCGCTACGACTACGCTGACAACATCATCCCGAACCTGCTCGTGCAGAACCAGAACGCGATCATCAGGGCAGAGCGGAACAAGGTGGGCCAGTCCTTCCTGCAACTGCTGCGCTCCGACCCCGCCAAGACCAAGGGCTATGGCCGCATCCTGAAGCCGGGCGACATGAAGGATGTGCAGAAGCGCGTCCTCGTGGAGCGCAAGCGCGCTGACGGCACGGTGGTCCAGACCGTCCAGACCGTGCTCGATCCGAACTTCCGCAACGAGCCAGACATCTTTGTCGTGAAGGAGGACGGCAAGGAGGTCATCGTCAAACTGGAGAGCGATGCCATCGCATCCGCCCTCAAGGGGAGCATGTCGCCCACTCACAACAACGGGCTGATCCGTGCCTTGGCGACAATCAACCGGTACTTGGCTAGCATCAACACCTCTCTCAACCCGGCCTTCTTCATCACCAACATGTTCCGCGACCTTCAGACTGCGGGCGTGAACGTGGCTCAGTACGAGATCGATGGCCTGACGCGGAAGATCGTGAGGGATGTTCCGGGTGCACTTCGCGGCATCAAGCAATCCATCCGCAACAACGACAACTCTTCCGAGTGGGCCAGAATCTACCGTGACTTCGTGAAGAACGGGGGCCAGAACGCGACGAACCAAGTCAACACGGTTGCCGACCAGATGAACAACATCAGCGGCATCATCGGCGACATCGCCGACAGCGGTGCGCGCAAGCAGTTCAACCGCGTGAAGAACGGCTTCGTGGGCAAGGGGGCGATGTCCCTCCTTAGCTTCGTCGAGGACTACAACACGGTCATCGAGAACGGCATCCGCGTCACAACCTACAAGGCCCTACTCGACAAGGGCTTCACGCCTCAGCGTGCGGCTCAGGCTGCCCGGAACATCACCGTCAACTTTGCCAAGGGCGGCGACTACAAGACGTTCATGAACGCCATGTACCTGTTCTACAACGCCTCGCTTCAGGGCTCCTTCGCCATGCTGAACGCGGCACTCAGGTCAAAGAAGGTTCAGAAGTTCTGGGCTGCCGCAATCGGCGTTGGCATCATGCAGGACTACCTCAATGCCATAATGTCGGGAGACGATGAGGATGGCGAGAAGCTCTACGACAAGATTCCTGAGTACGTCCTCGAGCACAACCTGATCCTGCCTGATGTCTTCGGCTTCACTGATCGCTCGTACATCTCCATCCCGATGCCCTACGGCCTGAACATGGCGCACAACTTGGGCCGCGCCATGGGACGTCTGTCGCGCGGAGCGTATGAGCCAAGCGAGGCTGCCGGGAGCATTGTCGGCACCATGCTGGATACGGTTAACCCGATTGGCGGTAGCGAGAGCTTTGCCAACGCGGCCTCCCCAACCGTGCTCGATCCGTTCATCGACATTTGGCAGAACGAGAACTTTGCCAACCAGCCTGTCTATAAGGAAGGCTTCCCCGGCGACAGGACTCCCTCCAGCCAACTCTACTGGTCAACCACAAGTGTTCCGGCTGTATGGCTGGCCAACGCCATGAACTCTGTCACCGGCGGCACGACAGAAGTGAAGGGTATGGTCGATGTGTCACCTGATCTCATCGACTTCTGGTTTGAGTATCTGACAGGTGGCGTCGGTCGCTTTGTCATCAGGACGGCAGAGACGCCGTTCAGGGCGTATGATGAGGGCTTCTCTGAAGATGTGGTCAGGAATGTTCCGATCTTCGGGAAGATCATAGGCACCGTCACGACAAGGGAAGACACAGGCGCCTACGTCGAGAAGAGGAACCGCGTCCTGACCGCCCTTGATGAGGTCAAGGCTGCCGTAGAGGAGGGCAACACGGAGCGCCTTGCTGATGCCCGTGAGCGCTTCTCTGATGAACTGAAAGTCTCTGGCGCCGTTCGTGCGATTGACAATGCTCTCAGGAAACTCTCCAGACAGATGCGTCAGGTCAGGGAAGGCAGACTACCTGAAGACCAGAAGCGTCTCATTTTGGAGAGGCTGGACGAGCGGAGGCAGCAACTCACCGCTCGCGCCAACCAACTCATGAGGGACATCTGAAAGTTCAGATGAACTTCTTGTAGAGGAACCGGGCACTGCCCGGTTCTTCTTTCATGCGGTGGCCCTGCTCGACAGCCACTGCTCGACATCCTGCTTCACCCACCTCAGTGTCTTCGGTCCAAACACTATCGGCTTCGGGAACGTGGGGTCTTTGTTGTCCTTGATGAAGCGATAGAGGGTCTTCTTGTGGACGGACAGCATCGCTGCGATCTCGCCCATGTCTAGGAGTTCCGGGTTGCTCATGGTTGTGCCTTCTTCCATTCCTTGAAACGGTCTCTGAGCGACTCGAACATCTCTCTGGCCTTTGGGCTATCGCGAAGATCGGCCCGGCTCTTGATATTGCAGAACGACTTGACCGCGCTGGTGCTCTCTTTCTCCATCGCGTCAGCCTCTGTTGCGAAGTCACACATGCCGTGCTCGAACAGGAACTCGTAGAACTCTTCGTTCCTGCACAGCATCCCAGCGGATGCGATCATGCGTTCTATACGTCTCTGCTCGTCGCGCATGTCAGGCTGATCGTCGTCCGTCAACTTGACCATGGCGACCATGTACCGCGTCCCGACCCAGTCAGCCAGCAGTTCCTGCGGGCAGTCGTTGGGGTGGATGCTGAGGCGCAGAGCCATCCCCTCCTTGTTCTGGTTCATCGAGACCTTGACTGCCTCGAAGTGGATCGCGGCTTTCCTCACTTCTTCCATTTGAAGAACCTTGAGATGAAACCGTCATTGGGTTTCTCGGGGGCGAAAAGCGCCTTCAGTTCATCAGCGGGAATGAGGGTACACCCACCGACACGAACGACCCTGAGCTTTCCATCGGAAACCAACTTGTACATGGTAGTCCTGCCGATGCCGGTCATCTTCACAGCCTCGTCGATGCGGTACGATATGCGCTCGGTGCCACCCGGAACAGCGCTCTTCTTGACGACCTCACCGAGATGCGATGTGCCCCCAGAGGGGTCTTGTTCTGGCGCTGCATCGAGCTCCGCATTGCGAATCCTCTTGCGCTCATTGCACAGGGCTACCGACACAGCGGCCTTCGTCCTGCCAAGCTCGAGCCCGATGCGGGCGCTCCCGTACCCGGCCTCTGCCATCTTCAACATCTTGTCCAAGTCGGCACGCGACCAGATAGCGTTGTGATTATGCGTCATTGTACTTCCTCCAGTTTTTGCTTGCCCAGTCTATGGGATCAACACCCTCTAGCGCCCACCACACAGACTCATTGCCGTAGTGATGGAGCGTCATGTGGCATGGGTGACAAAGGGGAACGACCCAGTTGTCACCCACCTTGAGGGACACACCGCGCGCCTCTGCGTGGTTGACATGGTGCGCCTCTCCCGGCTTGCCGCAGATGAGGCAAGGCAAACCCCTCACGGTATTGAGGTATGCCTCGTCTCTGATTGCTATGTGCTTCGGTATAAGCATTTGATTTCAAAAAGGGATTTCGTCGTTGAGGTCATTGCCAGACCCCATCGAGAACGGCGTGCTCTGCGGGCTGCGGCGGTTGCTGTTGCCGCCGCCCTGCTGACCTTTTTCGTATGGCTTCTTGGCGCTGATGGATATGAAGTGCTTGCCGCCGTTGCTGACCTTCTTCCATGCGGCAAGGTCGAGGGCGGGAAACTCAACACCAGATCGCACCTGATCGGCGATGCTCTGCACCGCTTCCTTCGACAGGCAGATGTTGCCGGTGAAGTCAGGGTGGTTCTGCTGCTGCTTGCGGTTGTTCACGAAGAGGACGCCGCCCTCACGGACTTGTCGGTCGTTCATCTCAGTTCTCCTTCAGTTCTGCTTTGCGCTTCGAGAATGCCGCCATGACCTGCGCGTGGAGGTCTGGCTTGGTGGACTCCAAGTAGGCAATCGCCGCCTTGTTCTTGGTGTAGAAGCCGCTCAGTTCCTTCATCTCATTGCATGTCGGGATGAACGCCATGAACGTCGCGGCGACAGTTTCTGGCGCCTGATCCGTGCTTACCGGAGCAGAGGCTTTGGGAGCGCCGGTAGAGGCCGCTGCCCCAGCCTGCACCCCCGACACCTGAGCAGACTGGTTGCCGGTCTGCCGGGCCTCTGCGGGGCTCTGCGGGGCCTCCTGCTGCGGCAGGTCTTCGCCAGCGTAGATGTAGTGCCCGAGGCCGTGATAGGCGATGGCCTTGGTCAGGCACCGCTGGAGCGAGTTGTTGACCGCGAAGCTATCCGGGTTCTGGATCGCGCGGTTGCGATGGTCGAGGACCGGCATGGTCTCGGTGACATCGTTGTCTCCGCTGTGGTCAAGGCCGACAGTGACGCGCACGAACGAGTAGCCATGCTCGTCCTTGAAGTAGGGCAGGCCACCCATGTCTTCGTGCTTGCGGAACCATGCTCCGGGGTAGTGCTGCTTGAGCACGCCCCATGCCCATGCCCACGACAGGTAGGATAGGCCGTTCTTCTTTTCGATGTGCTGGGATACGTCGATCTTCGACAGCACTTCCCAAGGTTCTGGCATCTTCTCTGACATCGTCATTCCTCTGTATCTGTGTTGCCGGGCAGGTCTGCCCTCTTCATCTGCTTGGTTCTGAAGAACCCACTGTACTGCGGGTGCTTGTGCATGAAGTACCGCGCATAGAGGGCGATGAAGTCGTTGCTGATCTTGAAGTCCTCGCCCTCCGTCTCAATGCTTGTCTCCCATCGTATCCTGTTGACGATCAGCCAAGCGCTCAGGTTCTTGTGCCCCCTGCCTATGGCGATCATGGTAAACTTCTCGAAGAGCCTCCAAACGTGCGGGTTCTTCTTGTGCCAAGACCACCATCGCTTCTTCAGGTCGTCTTCATCTGCGACATCAACACCATCCCTCACCCCTAATTCTCCCCGTCTACCGCCGAAGACACTTGATCCATGGCCCACTGGTTGCAGAACTCGGACACGGCGCAGTAGTTCGCGCAGCGTGTGTACTCACCCTTGCGATGCTCGATCTCGTGCTTCGCTGGCAGCGTGGCGACGTAGTTGATCGCCTCCTGATGCGACCAGAGCACCTTGATGGCCCGCTTGGCTCCGGGCTTCTTCACAGCCCAAGAGTCTTCTTTCGCCCACCGCTCCGCGTCGGTGCAGTCAGGCAAGTTCTCGTTGAGGTCGTGGTCCATCTGCGCGGACTGGTGTGCCGATATCCGCTCGCTGATGTAGGCCTCTGCCCTCTCGTGGGCCCACAAGTTCAATCGAACTGTCACCACCGGGGACTGCGGATAGTCAGGCTTGAACGCAGCATCCCTGCGGTTCCAGTCCCTGAGAATGGCGCAGATACTGATCGACCCAACCTCCATGCCCTTCACCTTGCGGATCATGTGGGCATAGACGTTCTGCTGGAGTTCCCACTCTTCCTTGCCGAAGATGACGGACCACACCGAGGTAACCTTGTAGTCCGTGATGTGGACCACGTTGTCCACGATCTCCTGATGGTCGATGGCACCAGACAGGGTCCATCCCTGCACCTCCATGAACAGCCGCTCCTCCTTGACCACGTTCCCCGTGGAGGTGGACTGCTCCAAAATGTTGTGGACGGCGGTGCCGAGCAGCGGCCAGATCATATCGGCAGCATCCGACTCGAGGTCGTTTGAGTGCCTGTCCTTGAGGAGGCGAACCCTCGGGCTGTCGATGAGAGAGGTCACCGAGATGTCAGCATTGCCCTTGCTGTACCGGTCAGCCGTGGCATAGTCCACGAATGCCTTCGGAAGGCCGTGCTTGTTTGTGATCTTCATTGAGTCTCCTCCTGATCCATGTCATATACTCTTAGTCCAGAGAGGTCAATACATGTCTCAACATGTCACGTTCACTGTCCTCGGTGAACCAGCGTCAAAGGCTAACAGCCGGAAGATTGTCACCTTCGGCGGCAGGCCTGCCATCATCAAGTCTGCCAAGGCGAGGTCGTATGCCGACGCCTTCCGGCTTCAGTGTGCCGCCCAAGTGAAGACGATGATCGAGGGCGATGTTAAGGTCGAGGCGGTCATCTACTACAGTTCCAGAAGACCTGACCTAGACGAGAGTGTGATCTTGGATTGTATGCAGGGTATCGTTTACCAGAACGATAGACAGGTAAAGATCAAACACATCTACTGGTCTCTAGACAAGAACAATCCAAGGTCAATCATTAGAGTCTCTAGTATAGAAGAGGTAGTACTACCTACTCTAGTATAGGTAGGTATAGGTATACCCAACCTATAGTACTACACAGAACTACAAAGAACCTACATGTAGATACCTCATGTATATACTTCATACATATACTACTTGTGTAAGACATGTGTGGTCAATGTGTCGCACGGCACAACCCTATTGACACTTTCAGAGGTGGTCATGTAGGCTGCTTCGGTCAGAGTCAGAAAGAGGAAGCCGTGCTGATCGAACACAAAGTTCGCGGCGAGGCTCACAGGTTGGGGACCGGACAGCACAAGATCGTCTGCCCATCATGTGGCCCGGAGCGCCGCAAGAAGGGAGAGCGTAGTCTCTCCATCCAGATCGAGACAGAGCGGGCACTGTTCAAGTGCTGGCACTGTGGGCAAGAGGGGATCGTTCCCCTCGAGGAAAGAGCATCTCATGTCAGGAGAGTCATCGTGAACGCAGTGCCGAAGCATAACTGGAATACCCTTTCGGAACAAGCACTTGGATGGTTGAAGAGTAGGGGTCTATCCCAGAAGACTGCTGAGACGCTGAGGATCAAGGAGACGCGGGCATTCATCCGCGCGGTTGGCGAAGAGACGGATTGCGTCGTCTTCCCCTACTTCAACAACGGGCACGAGTACGCAGCCAAGGTTCGAGCGATTGCCTCCAAAGGCTTTGCTTGCCAAGGCGCACCGCAGACCTTCTTCAACATCGAGAACGTCGAGCCGAACGACTGGATGATCATCGCCGAGGGCGAGGTCGATGCGGCAACCTTCGTCGAGGCTGGCTATCGCAGTGCCGTATCGATCCCCAATGGGGCACCGATGAAGGTGGTGGATGGTGCCGTCGATCCGAAGGAGGACGGCAAGTTCAAGTTCGTATGGGACGCCAAGAAGCAGATCGATGCGGCTGAGAGGATCGTCATCGCAACGGATGCCGACGGTCCGGGGCAGGCCGCTGCCGAGGAGATAGCCAGACGCATCGGCAAGGACCGCTGCTGGTACGTCGAGTACCCAGAGGGATGCAAGGATGCCAATGACGTATGGCTCAAGTACGGTCAGGATGGCATCGACAGGTTGCTATCCGACTGCAAGCCGTGGCCGATCTCAGGCCTCTACGACTCCTCCCACTTCTTCCAGCAACTCGACGACATATACGACAAGGGCATAGGGAGAGGCGAGACAACAGGCTACCCGACAGTTGACGAAATCTACACCATCGCACCGGGCCAACTGACCATCGTCACAGGTCACCCATCATCCGGCAAGTCAGAGTTCGTTGACCAGTTGATGGTCAACCTCGCGCAAGAGAAGGGATGGCGGCACGCCATCTGCTCCTTCGAAAACGAACCCCGCCTCCACATCGCGAAGCTAGTCAGCAAGTACCTGCGCAAGCCGTTCTTCGACGGGCCTACGCCTCGCATGACCAAGCGGGAACTTGAACAAGGCAAGTCGTTTGTTCAATCGAACTTCTCTTTCCTTTACCAAGCAGACGGCAGCCTCGCATCTCTCGACAGCATCTTGGAGCGGCTGCGTGTTGCGGTGATGCGTCATGGCATCAGGGGCGCCGTCATCGACCCCTACAACTACATCGCCAAGCCGAAGGACGTTGCCGAGACAGATTGGATTTCCAACATGCTGTCTCAGGTCAGGCTCTTCGCACAGGCACATGAGGTTCATGTCTGGTTCGTTGCCCACCCGACGAAGATGATGCGCGGCACCGATGGCAAACTGCCAGTGCCGAACGGCAATGACATCTCTGGTTCTGCCGCATGGTGGGCAAAGGCAGACTGCGGCATCAGCGTTCACCGCCCCGATCCTGCCCACTCCCCCGTGTCGGAAATCCATTCATGGAAGTGCCGCTTCTCGTGGATCGGGAAGCAGGGCAAGGCAGCGCTGATCTATAGCTTGGCAACATCGACCTACAGCGAGAACGGAGACGACCCGTTCTCTGGTCTGCTGCCAGTGAAGGCCGAGGACTCAGAAGAAGACGAGGAGGAGGAGTTGCCATTTTGACTGAGCAGATCGATCTCGAGGACTGGATCGAGCAGAATGGCGGGCCAAAGCGCCCGCTGCCTGACAGGGTCTCTGTCCTTGCTGAAGCAATCAAGATCACCGGCATACATAGAGAGGCTCAGTATGGCGATGTGGTCAGGAACATGGAGAATGCAGCGATCCTGTTCTCCGCGTGGATAAAGGCCAAGTATCGCATCACTGTGCCGCTCGATGGAGAGGACATCGCCAAGATGATGACGATGGTCAAGGATGTGAGGACGATGCAAGGCAAGACACACAAGGACAACTACGTTGATGCTGCCGCCTATGAGGCCATAGCGTATGAATGCAGGATGTCACGAGACAGACATGGACAAGGTGGTTGACCACGGTCTGAAAGACTCCTATAAGGACATTGGTTCTCTGACCTGACCTGACATCTGACAGTGGACTTAGGGGGGGGTGGTTATCCACCCCCCCATTTTTTAGTGCACTTGAACTTTTTCGCGCGTCATGATGCCGGTGTTGGGATCAATCGCAACGCCAGCCTCGCGCAGCAGGATCACGGCGTAGGACAGGATGGCCGGTGTCTCCTCGATCATGTCGTATGAGTAGATGATCGAGGCCAGTAGCTTCGATACATCGACGGGACGGAGTTGCTTCGGTATCGACTCCATGATCCTGTCGAACTGCTTTTCGGTAATGCCTACATCGGCGCTACGCTTCTTCGACATGCGTCTGCTCCCCTACTGTGTGCCATGTGATGTGGTTGCCGCGCACCTCCTTGATGAGAAGACCACGGCTGGAAAGCCTGAG
>Ga0315903_10004525_pt1 | contig 18568 bp, 35 predicted proteins | sample LakEriMetagenome_7_FD_203524 | JGI IMG/M metagenome (GOLD analysis project Ga0315903, IMG submission 203524) | Freshwater fungal communities from buoy surface, Lake Erie, Ohio, United States - Buoy 2 MA119 | ecosystem: Environmental > Aquatic > Freshwater > Lake | place: USA: Lake Erie, Ohio...
CCGCGCAAAACCAGTTTATCTATGCAGCCTCCGCTGACAATACTGCAACCTTTGCTGGTAACGGAACATCTGGATACCACCTGTGGGGCGCTCAACTCGAAGCAGGCGCATTTGCTACCAGCTACATTCCCACAACTACGCTTGCCGTATTACGCAACGCTGATGCTGTGAGCATGACAGGGACTAACTTCAGCAGTTGGTTCAACGCCAATCAGGGAACATTTGTTGCTACAACTAGCGTTTTAAACTTAGCATTAAATCGGCCTATTATGCAGACCACCACGGCTGGCCTATCAAACGGCAGCCAATATGTTTATTACAACCCAGCAAGTTCTCGGTTTGGTTACCGCGTCTATGATGCCGCCGGTACTGCTGTCGGCGCTGTAAACTATACCAATGCAGGAACGCCAGTCATCAACACGCCCTATTGTGCAGCCATAGGCTATAAGACTGACTCCTTTGCCATCAGCGTAAACGGTGCGGCGGTTGGGTTGGATACACTTGGAACCGTATCAGGCACGGCGGATACGCTTTTGATTGGCAGCGATACTTCTATTACTTATTTAAACGGACACGCAAAATCGTTGAGATTCTATCCGTTGCGATTGACCAACGCTGAAACACAAGCGTTTTCGAAAGGCTGACAATGACACTGACCAAAGTCACTTATAGTATGATCCAAGGCGCACCTAAAAGCGCATTGGATTACGGTGCAGATAGCACAGGCGTTGCTGACAGCACGGTTGCATTGCAAGCCATGTTTGACGCTGGTGGCTTGGTGATGATTCCACCTGGTGACTATAAGATCACCGCACCTGTTACCATTGACAGCGGCGTTACGGGCGTTCTTTGGTATGGACGCGTTGTATCAACCTATGCTGGCATTCAAGACACTGATGTGCATCCATCAATTATCTTCGACACGTTTAGCGGATTCGTTGATGGCTTGTTGCATTTGGAAAACGCAACATCTTCAGGTGCTTCAGCTTCTGATGGGGTGCAGTTCTTAGATTGTGACCGCATTTGGGTTTCAGGCATGAGACTAAAGAACCAGCGTTTTGGTATTATCATGACTACAACCGATAACTTTTATATTGGTTACATTGATGCCGACACCATGCGTGGATGGCAGGGTGGTTCCAATGACAATGGCGGTTCTATTATCACAATGTCTGGAAGCCAGCACGGACAGATCGCTCAAATCAACGGCGTCAATATCTACAAAGCTGCGGTCTATTTTTCTGTTGATGGCGTTAGTGGCGATAACTTTGATATTCATATCGGTGATGTTAGCATAAGTTTGAACAACCCTACCGCGCCAGTTTCTACAGCAGTTACTTTCCGGTCTGCGGTCAATGTAACTGTAGGCACGCTTCGCAGCACTGGCGGCGCTTCCGGTCTATTCATTGACCGAGCGGAGGTTACATACAACATTGACCAAATCAAAGTGGGTAGCGTCTATGTGGTAGACAACAATCAGGTGAGTTCCAACAGTAGTTCTGTTACTGTGCAGGGCACTGCATCCTACCCTGTGGGAAGCGTTGAAATTGGGTCTGTTTACGCAGAGAATGCCAACAAACATTCAGTCTTTGTTTTTTACGTCGGCAGCCTAAAAATTGGTTCTCTGAAATCTGTTAGCCCTATAGAACGCGGTGTTTTGGTTACAGGCGTTAATGGTTTGGTGCAGATTGACAATCTTGATATGACAACCGCTGGCAATCAGGAGATTTTTGTTAGCGCAGGAACGACAGACCAGCTTCATTTAGGCAATGTAATTATCCGAGATCGTGGCGCGGTAAGTGTATTTGCGCCGCTTCAGATCGCAGTAGATACCGTTGCAGATATTCAAATCGGCTCCATTATCGACGAAACCGCAGCCCCCGCCTATACCGCTCCAACAGTTTTTGGCGCTCCTGCCGCAACAGTCAATCTAGCGATTGGTTACGTCAAGACAGCAGCGACTTATGCGTCGTCTGTGCGACTAGCGACAATAGATGATATTATCGACGGACGCTTCTTTCACGCTACGTTACCTGCTGACAGCACATGGCCTGTTGGAACAGAAATATTTAAATCATCACCAACATCAGGCGGCCCTAACTCTTGGGTAAAAACCACAACTGGATTTAAGGCATCGGCTAACTTAGCGTAACCAAGATTGCCAGACTGCATAAGATAAAGGAATAAACGATGTTAAAAGCAGCACCAAACCAAACAGTCTTTCCAACGGTGGATTCTAGCGCCTTTATCCTAAGTGCGGCTGGTATCATTACTGAATCTGGAACAACCCGCACGCTGTCGGCTGGAGACAACGGCAAGGTGATCTATTGCACCTCTGGCTCGGCGGTAACGATTACTTGCGCTGCTGGCCTTGGCGCTGGCTTCTCCTGCACTATCATTCAGGGCGGCGCTGGTAAGGTCACTGTAGCGGCTGGCGGACAAACGCTTGTCTCTTATTCCTCGCTGTTTAGCACTATGGGCACTAATGCGGTCATCTCTGCGATATGCCCCATTGCAAATACGTTCTTGCTTGCAGGGAATCTTGGATTGTAACATGATAACCCAAAGCCGCACCCGTGAACTATTTACCTATGACGATGGCAAGCTCATTCGTGCGAATGGTGCTGTTGCGGGAAGCGTGAACAAGCGCGGGTATCGGGTTATCTGTGTTGATTATAAATTACACAAAGCTCATCGGTTGGTGTTCCTATATCATTATGGTTATCTGCCGCTCCAAGTCGATCACATCAATGGAGACAAAGATGATAATCGCATTGAAAACCTTCGGGCTGCGGATAACTCGGTCAACATGATGAACCGCAAATCAATGCGTAACAATACTTCTGGTCACAAGAATGTTTTTTGGGACAAAGAATCTGGGAAATGGGCTGTCAAGGTCAGATTGAACAGAAAGTTGCATCATATTGGTAGATTTAAGAATATCGAAGATGCTATTGCAACTGCGTATACTGCAAGAGAAAAACTACACGGCGAATATGCCAATCATGGAGTCTGAATATGGCAAGTAATTCACAAATCGCATTTGCACCACTTGGCGAGACCATCGCTATCACTGCAAACGCAACTTCACCTAACGGCGTTCAAGCTTTGGTGTCTGAGCGCAATAAAGCGCACTCGACCGGACAGTATCGCGTTGTCAATGCTGGCACTGTGATTGTGCATCTTGGCGTTGGCCCGACTGTTGCAAAGGCGAAGGCTAATGCTGAAGCTGCTGTATCTGGCAACCCTGCTGCTGGCATCCCATTGCTCCCTGGCGCAGTTGAGATTCTTCGCTTCAGTGATACATCTTATTTCAGCGGATTGGCTGCAAGCGCACAAACGCTTTACATCACACCTGGTCAAGGCATTTGATCGGTGGCAACCATAGACGAAACGCAAGCGCAGCTTAACACCCATGAGCAAGTCTGTGCGTTTAGATACGAGAGTATCTGTGCGCGAATGAAGCGGATCGAAAGCATTGGCATCACTGCTTGTGGCACAATCATTATGCTGCTGATTGGCATATTGTTGAGCGTCTTACAAAAGGGTGCTGTGTGAGCACTGCGATTCCAGAGTGGATGCGGATAGCTAACTGCTGGATTGGATTGCGCGAAGTTATCGGGCCTGGTCATAACAAGATTATACTTGGATGGCTTGAAAAGCTGAATGCTTGGTGGCGTGATGATGAAACGCCTTGGTGCGGTGTATTTGTCGCTCACTGCATAAAAGAAGCTGGGTTGCCGTATCCTAAGATGTATATGCGTGCAAAAGCATGGTCTGATTACGGATCATTGCTGAGACGCGATAGACTAGCACCTGGTGCTATCTTAGTCTTTGATCGCGCTGGCGGTGGTCACGTTGGCTTCTATGTTGGAGAGGACGCTGGTCATTATTTTGTTCTTGGTGGAAATCAAGGCAACGCTGTCAATGTGATGAAGTTAGGCAAGACACGCCTTGTTGCGTCACGCTGGCCGAAGGGTGAACCAGTAATAGGCAAGCCCGTATATATGAACGGTGGTTCTGTTTCCACCAATGAAGCGTAAAGGAAAACGACATGAAGAAGGAACAATTGTTTGGAATCGTTCGTACAGTGGCTGCGGCTGGCTTTGGCTATCTGGCAGGAAAAGGTCTCATCGACGGTGCGACGGTTGACCTGTTGGCTGGTGCGGTAGCAACCATTGGCGTTGCTATCTGGTCGTTTGTCAGCAAGCAGCCTATCGCTGAGGCCGCTGAGTAATGAAGTTCCTGACGCTCTTGCTGGGTGTTTTGGACAAGCTGTTGGGAGCTTGGGCGGAACATCGTTGGAAGCGGCAAGGGCGTCAGGAAACTGTCAAGGAAATGAACGAGGCCATCAATGAGCAAATTGCACTTGGCGAAGCTGCCATCGTTATTCCTGATCCTGAGCGCACTGAGCGGCTGCGCGACCGTTTCGACCGAAGCCGTACCCCTAAATAGCTATTGTGCTATTGCAAAACCTATCACCTACGACGCAAAGCAAGACACGCCTGAAACGGTAGCTGAAGTCGAGCTGCATAATAGCGTTTTCACTTGTCTCTGCGAGCAGGACTGTCCGAAAGACAAGTAAATGGGACTTCCATTAAAAATTGATGAAGCGTTGCTTGCATACGCTACGCCTCGCCAGCGCGAAGTGCTAGAAGCAGTCAACTTGCATGGAAGCGCAATGGCTGCGTCACTTGCATTAGGTATTAATAAAGGCGCTGCCAGCGATGCCTACAACGCAGTCATAAAGAAAGCTGCCCGATCTGGTTACTCACCAGAACATGACTTCACCAGACCCGTTCCTGAAGGCTATGTAGCCAAGGGCGTCAGCACCTATTACAACAAGGAAGGCAAGCCATCTGGTCAATGGGTTAAAGCGTCACTAAGCCACGAAGCGCTTGTAGACGCGATTAGAGAGACCATTGACGGCTTTAAGGATGACATACCACCCTCCAGTGCTATCGTTGCTCCTGACGCTTCTGAGGAGCATCTGTGCAACCTTTATACGTTCACTGATTACCACCTTGGAATGCTGGCATGGCATAAAGAAGGTGGCAGCGACTGGAATATATCAATCGCTGAACAAACCATCATTGCAGCACTGGAAAGGATGATCGACCAAAGCCCTAAAGCACACACGGCTGTAATAAATATTCAGGGCGACTTCCTGCACACAGACGGAAAGACGCCAGTAACGCCAGCCAGTAAGCACGTTCTGGATGCTGATAGCCGCTTCCCCAAGATACGGCGCTCCGCGATTCGCATCATTCGATCACTGGTAACAATGTCTTTGCAGCGTCATCAGGAAGTGCATCTGATTATCGCTGAAGGCAACCACGATGAGGAAAGCGCTGGATGGCTGGCTGATCTGTTCTCCGTGCATTACGAAGAAGAACCCCGCGTAACTGTCAATGACAGCGTGCTTCCGTTCTATGTTCTGGAATGGGGCAATACGATGCTAGGCATCCACCACGGTCATAAGGTCAAGAATGAGTCCCTCCCGCTGCTGTTTGCCGCACAGTTCCCGCAAGCGTGGGGTAATACCACCCGCCGCGAGATACACTGCGGACATCGCCACCACAGGGACGAAAAAGAGTATAATGGCGTAACGGTGGTGCAGCATCCAACTTTAGCAGCGCGTGACGCTTATGCTGCGCGTGGCGGATGGATTGCGGATCGAGCAGCCTGGGCAATAACGTATCATAAAAAGTACGGCGCTGTCGGGCGCGTGATGGTTACGACCGAAATGCTAGAGGTCGATTAATCTTTTCCGCATATGTAAGCAGCGCCGATGATAAAGGCAAAACCTATGAACAGCGTCATTTGCTTAACTCCTTCAACGCACGGACTATCTCAATAGCACGTTGCGACGTTATCGACTTCCATTCACACCAAGCGCCACAACCGCATTCGCCCTCATTACGAGCAAAGCAATCGCACTTCTTGGCGTCAGCTTCTAGCACCATAGCGGATGCCTCAACGCCAGCTTCATATCCTGCTTGCCATTCGGCTGCTGTGTCTTTGGTCAGTTGCTCTATTGATTGGCGTAGGCGCTCGTTGGTCATCTTCTATCCTAACCTAGTGATGAACGTCAGGCCTTTGACCACATCCGTGCGGCACTTGAACGTCTTGCCGTTCCTGATGCCGTATTGCGAGACGTTGCGGCTTGTGCGCTTTGGATCACCCTTGTTAGTGGCTAGCATGGTTCCAACCTCACCAACTTCCAGTGTTCCCATTGGATACGTCATTGGTCGGCTCATTTACCCCGCTCCTGTTCTTTGCGGCGCTCTGCAAACGTCTTGCCGTCTGCGCCCCTCAAGGGCCATGCGCTGTCTGAAGATACACGATGCGTCTTGCCCATAGGGGCTGCTTGTGCTGGCTTAATCATGACCACACCGGATTTTCTGTAAGAAACATAGTTATGACAATAACTAGCCATATTGTGACCAGCCAGAATTGAGTTTTTGATACCTTTTGCATTTTACGCCTCCCATTCAATTTCTGGCTGCACCAAGCTGCATTTTTTGGGAGCAATCCCATCTTCAAAAATGCGCCAGATTGAAGCACCTCTCGCTCCCATCACATCAACCCAATTTCTAGCCAAGTTCATGGCATTGGATATGTCTTCTGCATGAAGCAAGAACCACTCGCCACGGTCATTTTCGACCGCAACGGTGAAGTTAATGCCTTGAGCAACCAAGGCCTTGCAAGCTGTTGGTGTTGCAGCTTCAAAGGCCTGCGAAAGAGAAAAAGAAAACATAGCGACCTCCTTTTGGATGGGCGAAATTGCCCGTGCGCTGTTTGCTGATGCCCTCTTATAAAAAGGCTATAATTATATGTAAAGCACTTTTTTCATAATACATAAAAAAAGACGGGCCGCTAATGCAAACCCGCCCTTTTCTGTTATACCAACAAGCGTGCTGGGACTTGTAATATCCAGCCATAGTCGATTGCCGTCTGCACAAAGCGATCTTTGTCTAGTGCGTGCTGACCAGTTGTCAGTTGAGCCTTCAAAAGCGCCTTGCTGGATAGTGCCACCGATTCGTTGTGATGCCGACTGAGCCATTCCTGGCGGCTACTCATGGGCGGTGCTTTGCGTCGGTGGTCTAAGTTAAGTCTTGAGCCTCGTGCCATGTTTTATCTCCAGATTAAAATGGGCAATCCGAATCAAGATCATCATTCAAATCTTTTGTGGCATCCCATGTGGAGCTGGAGACACGTAGGCTATTGACTGCTTCAGCTTCAGATCGTGGAGCTGTATCAATGCTGCCAACGCGGACATTGAATTGCGGCTTGCCTTCGTATTCGTCGTGCGTCAGCTCACCAGAGATAAAGACCTTCGTGCCTTTCTTGATGCTACCAGAGAATGCCTCTGCTGCCTTGCCCCACAAGCTGCACCGATACCAAACGCTGCCAGCATCTTTGCCGAATCCGTTTTTAACGCCAACGTTGAAGCTCAGAACCTTGCTGTCGCGGGTGTCGCGCAACTCTGCATCTTTGCCGCAATTCCCAGAAATTGTAATTAACTGCATAAATATTCTCCTATAGTCCCAAGGCGGTTAGGTATGTGTCGAGAATGGCTTGATATTCCGCACGTTCATTTGATTCCATTGCACGAAGGCGGATCACTGCACGAACAATCTTAGTGTCATAGCCATGTGCTTTGGCTTCATTGTAAACATCGCGGATGTCATCCTGGATGCTTTTCTTATCTTCGTTCAAACGCTCGATGCGCTCAATCAAAAGGCGTAGCTGTTCACTGTGTGGTTCACTCATGTTCTTCACTCCATTGTACGTTATGTTGCGCCCCATACGCATACACAAACTCGATTAAATCTGACATCTGAGCCTTGGTTAGCTTTGATGTTTTAAAGCCTACTGGGAAAGGCTGGTCGTTCAGGCCCATTGTGAACATCACTTCATGCCCTAATGCTGCCATAAATATGCACTTCCAAACTTCTGGTATGTGATGCCTATCCTCTGGTGCTGCCCGACTAATGTCTGACAGCATGGCCCACATCTTTGCGTTCTGGTCGTCACTGCGCTTGGCTGCGCTAATCTTAACGACTGCATCCTGTGGAGCCTTGTCGATTAACTGGTGAGCCAATCGCCTTTGATATTCACCACGAAGCCAGACTGTCTGCGTCACTTGTCTTGAGCCTCTTTGATCTCACGCGCCTTTGGGCTGGCTTTGCAGAACGCTTCGATCATGGCCTCAATGTCGATGCCTTTCCAGAACGTCTGCTCACCTACGGAATGCTGTTGATGGTGGTGGTTTTTGCAAAGCGGAACTGTTCGCCAATCGTCTGGCTTTTGCCCCATCCCTGCACCGCTGCCTATCCTGATGTGCGCGACTTCGATAGGCATATCCTGGCAGCCATTAATGCAGCAATGAAACGATCGAATAAAGTTCATATGCCCCTGTGACCGCCACCGCGATGAACGCTTTGGCTTCTTGGCAATGCGATTAGGCAGCATCTTCAAGTTCCAGGCTATACTCAGCGATATAGGTGGATTCACCCCAGCGATTGACAACCTCGACCTTTTTGGTGTTGATTTTATGCCCAGCCTTTCGCAGATCATTAATCCGCGAGGCAAGGCGATAGATTCCAAGATCGTTCCATGCTGTCATTGGGCGGATTGTTCCAACGTTACGCAGGTGGTCTAAAATTCTGTCGTTCTGTGACATTACTGGTCTCCTAGTTTTGATAACGCCTTTACGTCTTCATCAACTTCTACAAGAAATGCGGCAACCTCTGATTCCAAGATAGCCAGCATATCGTTGTCGCGCTGCACTCGCTGAATGTAAAGCATAAGATGGTCTGGCATCCGTGGATCAAAGCTCACGAAATCGCACCACTGCCTATCAGCGCAAGCCATTTGCCATTGCATTTGGAGCAGATATTTGTGTGCAATCTGGTTTGTTTTGAGCACTTCTATGTGTGTGGCAGAATTAGGGCATTTAATCTCAATGCAGCCATCATCGCCTACAAGCCCATCAGGGCTGGCGTGAGAGCCAATAATGGTCGGGTGCTTATACAGCCCTACCTCAGTGACATCGTGGCCCGTAACGAAGCTGTAGGCGATTCTAGCTTCTTCCTCCTTGTCAATTCCCCACTGCATAGCTGCACTGCGAACAAAGCCTTCTTCCTGCTGGCCTGTGAGCCGTTCGACTACAAGCGTGGCACGAAGGTTAGCGCGTGACGCTCCCCAGCCAGATTTAGTCTTGGCTAGTGCGTCTGCTAGTTGGGAAGCGCCAAGGCTTCCACAACGTGCTGCATACCATTCAGGGCTGCGCTGGATAATAGCTGCGTCTGTCATGCCAGCTTCTTTTCTAATGCAGCCTTGACCGCATCGAAGCGGGTTTCCTGCAATTCCTTGAGTGCGGTGATTTTGTAATGCTTGCAGAGCAAAGCCAAGTCAGTCTTGGTTGCGTCCACCAAGGCTTGCAATTCAGCAAACTGTTCGTCGCTGATAAACTTGGCGCGTGGCGCTGGTTCGCTCTTGCCTGTGGTAGCATCCAAAGCGTCATGCTCGACGATGCAAAGGGCTGCTGTCCAAAGGTAGCGGGTGGAATAGGTCTCACAAGCGCCAATGTTCTGTATCTCGTGGCAGCCTTTAAGATTGGCTGAACCCATTGGGCTGTGAATGATTACCTGTGTCCCATCTTCGACATCGACAATGTGCATCGACGCTGTGGTTTCCGAAAAGCTTATGATCGCGCACAATCCGACATCGTTAAAGATGCGAAGGGCTGGAATCACAAAGTCGGAAAGCTCGAAATACTTGTATCCAGCAAACGTGTTATGGCCGGACTTTTTAAGCGGCAATGCGTGGAAGGCAATCCGCGCTTCGTTAATCTTTTTATGCACTGGCATTTGGTATCTCCTTTTTTATTTGCCAAACCCCTTGTAAGCAATTCAACAAAGATTAAAAGCGTTTTTTATTATCAATCGAAAGAAAGTTTAAAATGACAAATGTAGACCAAGCGATTGCAGAGTTTTACGACCTTGCCAGGACGCACAAGATCAGGGCTTATCAGATAGCGAACGAAGCTGGTCTGACCCGCGTCACCCTATCTAATTGGAAAAGCAAACGCAACGAACCGACGCTTGGTGCATGGCTGTTGGCTAATGAAGCACTAAACCGATTGGTCGAGCAGAAACTTAACGCATGAAACGCTTCGGCAAATACCGCGCTGTTAAATCGCAGTGTAGGGCTGGCCACACCCATGACAGCAAACGGGAGGCTATCAGATGCAACGAGCTTCATGATCTGCAAGCGGCTGGAGCTATCAGTGACCTTGTTATACACAAACAATATTTTTTCGTAATCAACGGCAAACAGGTGAAGCACGCCAATGGTCGGCGCGTTGGTATAAACATTGATTTTGAATATACCGAAAATGGCCGAAAAATTTCGGAAGATATAAAAGGGGTGATCGTTCGGGACTGGCCTTTACGCAGTGCTGTCTTTGCCGCGCTATTCCCTGACCACCAGCTTCGTGTGACCAAATGAAAAAAGGGTGACCGAAGCCACCCAGTTCGTCTGGTAAGGAGTACCAATCCGCGCAAGATACGCTGATAGCGTATTGCTGGTCAATCAGTCGCAAAAATTATGTTTTACTAATGCGCGTTTTGAGTTATGTAAGAGCGAGCGGGGAGTGCCCAAGAGAGGAAAGGCACTCAACCCGCTCTAACAACGCCTATCTCAAGGAGGCACTGCTATGTTGAGTAATACACGCCACAGAACCATGATGCAAGAGTTTGCGTCGTGAGTGGCTTACAATGGTTCCGACTATATCACCGAATAGTTGATGACGAAAAGCTGCGCTTGTTAGCTTTCGAAGATCGCTGGCACTTTGTTGCCTTATGCTGCCTCAAGGCTGATGGCCTTCTGGACTCGCCAAATGATAATCTCAGATCGCGTAAAATTGCCGTCAAGTTAGGCGTCCAGTTGCGTGAACTAGATGAGATCGGAAGGCGCTTGCAAGAGGTCAATCTGGTGGATGAAAACCTTTCACCAGTGGCTTGGGATGAGTTGCAATACAAGAGCGACAACAGCACAAACCGTGTAAAAAAATACAGGGAAAAACAGCAGCATAACGCTATGAAACGGGAACGAAACGTTTCAGTAACGGGCCAAGAGACAGATACAGATACAGATACAGAAGTTAATACTAACGTATTAACAGCAAAACGCAGGAGCGTTTCCGCTTCTAAGCCTGATGGATTTTGTGACCAGCTTTGGAAGGATTGGAAGAACCATCGGAAAGCAGCCTTTACTGAAACCGCATTGAAAGGCATTGAGCGTGAAGCTGCTCTGGCGGGATGGACGCTGGAGACTGCAATCACGGAGTCCATTGAAAGAGGATGGCAGGGTTTCAAAGCAGAGTGGGTAGAAGGAAAGAAAAATGGCACAACAAATCGGACAACTGGTAAGCCTAGAAACCAAAACGGCTTTGCCGCAGCGCTTCGATACGTCGCGGATGGACGACCTGATGACCCGTTCTGATCTCACTGTAGCAGAATGCGATGAGCTACGGTCGATGGCGTTAGCGATGCCTGTTGAGAACATCCCAGTCGAAACCAAGGAGCTTGCCAAGCAGCTTCAGTTTATTGAGGCAACCCTGCCAAGCAAGAACACCGACGAGCAAAGCGGGCAGATGCGAACAGCAGTCTATGCACGGATTCTTGGCGGCTACACGAAAGAAGCCCTTAGCTACATGACTGAGCGCGTCTGCAAGGAGCTTGATTGGTTTCCAACGCCTCGCCAGTGTTTAGCGATATTGGAAGAATACACTGCGCCGACCAGCAAAAAGGACAAGGCGCTGCGAATATGTTTAAATCATGCAACGGAAAGGTTTGATGATTTTATTGGAAAGTTGCATTGCAGCGAACCTGTAGAACTATCAGATAAGCCAGAGCGTTGGCTGCGTATTGCTGTAGAGCGTGGATACCTTCGCTTTGTTGACGGGGAATATATAATCAGGTGAGCGCAGCTACCAACTTGATGTGCGACCTAGCAAAATATGACCTCGGAAGCATATCTCTGGATGATATACGAAAGAACTGGGCTAAGGGGCGATACAAAGGCGCACCCGAAGCCTGGGCGCTTGCCGCGATTGAACACGCAAAACGACAAAAAGCGTAATTAAATGAAAAAAACGCTTTACAGAATAACCCACCCTTTTTATAAGGGGGCATCAGCAAGGGAATCATCCCGCCAACAAGGAGACTGATATGACTAAGAACCTCACAGAATTAGCCGAAGCCGCCATCGACGCACTGAAGGCATTCAACGCAGAGCGTGACCGCCAGCAACGCGAATGGGCAATGTCACGCTTTGGTCAGAACTTCCGTGGCAATGGCCCCGACATACATGAGCATCAGCACATTGAGTTGCGCCAAGAGATGGTTCGCTTTGATGAGCAGCCACTGGAGACGTTGGAAGAACTGGTGTGGCTCAACGATATGGTAGAATCATAAGAGGCTTCGCCTCGCTTATATGGAGACTGAAAATGACATTTATTACTCAAGCAATCGAAACAAAATATCTTAAAGCCACTGACAGAAAAAACAGTCGCATTAAAGCCACTGCATGGGGTGGAAGCGTCACAGTCAATTATGATTATGAGTTGAATGTTGATGAAAACCACGCTGTAGCCGCACTTACTTTGCGCCGTAAAATGGGATGGAAAGGCAAATTTGCCCAAGGCGGCAACGTCAAGGGCGATGGTTATTATTTTGTAAATGTAGAGGGGGCATAAAATGATTTACGCAGATTTAATTCGCCAATGGGCTGAAGACCGTAACCTTATCGAAGGGAGCGACCTGAAAAGCCAATTCGTCAAACTGATTGAAGAAGCTGGAGAGCTGGCTAACGCTATCGGCAAAAAGAACGACATAGAGTTTGCAGACGCTATCGGTGATATGTTCGTTGTTCTGACAATCATGGCTGCACAGAACGGAATGCACATTGAAGATTGCATTGATGGCGCATGGCAGGAAATCAAAGACCGTAAGGGCAAGATGCTCGACGGAATTTTCGTAAAGGACGCATGATGTTTGAAAACGATTTTGATTGGGAAGATAAAGAAGAAGAAATGGTGCTTGTTGACAGCCGTGGCATGACGCCAAGGCAAGCTAATCTGCTGGAAATTGAAGCCATTGCTAAAGCGCACTGCTTCACTCTAGAGGACATTTTAGGCCCACGTAAGTTCAAGCCATTGGTAGCAGTGCGTCGCAAGTGCATTGTCATGCTGCGTGAAAAGGGACACACCACCACAGGGATAGGGCGTATTATGAACCGCGACCACACAACAATCGTCCATTCTCTACAAAAAAGCAAGGCAGAGGCATGACACCTGAAAAGCTAAAGCTTGCCCGTCATTACATGGGCTACAGCGTAAATGAAATGGCGGACGCACTGCGCCTATCTCCAGCAAGCGGAGGAACAACCATTCGCAAGATGGAAGCTGGCAAGGTAAACATCACAGGGCCTATAATGGTTGCAGTAGATGCTATGCTAAAGGGATATGATCCATTCGGATATGATGATGACACAGAATCGCTCTAGTGCTGTTATGCAGCAACGGTCTGAGCCTCACGACAGCTTGGATGACTTCCCAACCCCACCTTGGGCAACTAGGGCTTTGTGCGAATGGCTGCGAGATAATCTAGATGAGCCACTGCACGCCATGACTGTTAGAGAGCCAGCGGCTAATCGGGGCCATATGGTAAAGCCGCTATCTGAATACTTTGCTCACGTTGAGCCATCTGACGTTCACGACTATGGAGTTGGCTATCCAGTTGCTGATTATCTATGGGGGCCTCTCCCTGAAATGCATGACTGGACAATAACAAATCCACCGTTTCGCTTGGCAGAGCAGTTTATACAACGAGCATTGCAAAGCAGCATGGAAGGTGTTGCTGTCATTGTGCGAAGCGCATTTCTAGAAGGCAAGGCGCGATACGAAAACCTATTTAAAAATACGCCACCATCGTATGTTCTGCAATTCGTTGAACGTGCGCCAATGTGCAAGGGCAAGATTGACCCGAATGTTTCTAGCGCGACTGCCTATAGCTGGATTATTTGGTTTCCAGCATTAGATGAAGTTGACACACGCCTTCGCTGGATAGAGCCATGCCGCAAGCGCCTTGAACGCTCATCTGATTATGAAGTGAGGGATGAACATGAATCAACCGAATAGCTATCAAGTAGGCGGAGACCACTACGCATCAAAGGACGTTCAGCCCTGGGACGCAATGGAATCGTGGATGACGCCAGAAGCTTTCTCAGGATATTTGCTAGGCAATTGCATAAAGTATTTATCCCGCTATCGTGAAAAGAACGGCACGCAAGATTTAAAAAAATGCGAGCATTATCTCGCAAAGCTTATTGAGGTCGAAATCCGCTTAGACTTGGTGGTTGAAGGAAATGATTGAAGTCGTAACAAAGTTTTCTTGCTATTGTGGTTTTCAATGTGAAGGCCAAGGCGATGCACCTGATTGTAATAGGTGCGGGGACAAGATGCACTCTTGGGGAACGCGAGAAGTGACAGTTAAATCATTTACCTTGATTGGTGAGAGCGCCGACAAGCGCACAATTAACGGAGGCTATTGATGAGCGTTAAGATTGAACAGGTCAGCATTGCAAAGCTGATTCCATATGCAGCTAACAGCAGAACGCACAGTGACGCACAGGTGGCGCAGATCGCAGCCAGCATTAGAGAGTTTGGATGGACAAACCCTATTCTAGTGTCGGATAAAAACGACATCATTGCAGGACATGGCCGACTGTTGGCAGCACGCAAGCTAGGCATGGAAGAAGTTCCAGTGATTGTGCTGAATCACCTGAGTAAGTCACAGCAACGCGCCTTAGTGATAGCGGACAACCAGCTTGCCCTGAACGCAGGGTGGGATATGGATATGCTGAAGGCTGAAATCGAGACATTGAACATTGAAGGTTTCGAGTTAGACATCCTTGGTTTTGACGATAGCGAGTTGCAACGCATATTGAATGAACCTAATTTTGATGCTGGAACTGAAGACGATCAAGGTAAGTTAGACCAACTTGAACCTAAGATGGTGACTTGCCCGAAATGCCAGCATGAGTTTGATAGCCGTGAAGCCGCAGCTTAAAATAGATTGGGCAACGCACGAGGCCGCAAAGTATGCTTGCGTCAATTGGCATTACAGCGGATGCTTGCCTGTAGGAAAGCTCGTTAAGGTAGGCGCATGGGAAAATGGCAAATTTATCGGCGTTGTGCTATTTGGTAGGGGTGCAAATAAATCCCTTGGTGAGCCTTATGGCTGCGACCAGACTGAAAGCTGTGAATTAGTTCGTATAGCTTTAACTTCACACATAACGCCAGTTAGCAAGATCATGTCGCTTGCTTTGAAATGGCTTAAAAAAACAAACGAGAAAATTAAACTTGTGGTATCGTTTGCTGATACCGAAGTTGGTCACCATGGCGGAATATATCAAGCAACAAACTGGATTTATGATGGTTTAACAAATTCTGCGGATGAGTATCTATATAAGGGCAAAAGATGGCATGGTCGCGCTTTTAGAAAGTCGCATGGCTCTCACTTAAATTATATGAATAAGGGATTGCAAATTGTCAGAGGGGCGCAAAAGCATCGTTATCTCATGCCCCTTGACGCAGATATAAAACAGCGTATTTTACCACTGTCAAAACCATATCCTAAGCGTGTGAAAGATCAGGCTTCAGAACACCCTTCTGAACTGGGCGGCGAGACTCCGACCCACACGCTCCAAATTAAGGTGGTTAATGATGACGCAAACTAAACTTACCGCAAAGCAGGAAGCATTCGCTCAAGGCATAGCTGATGGCTTAGGACAAGCAGACGCTTATCGCATGGCTTATGACGCTGAAGGCATGAAGGAGAATAGCGTTTACGTCAACGCATCTAAGCTCATGAAAAACGCTAAGGTCACGCAAAGGGTTTCTGATCTGCGTTCAGAAGTGCAGGAGAAGCAGCTCTGGTCGCGTGAAATGTCCGTTAAAGCACTGGTAGCTGCTTATCGTGAAGGCTCTGGCTCGGTAAAGGTATCAGCAGTCAAAGAGCTAAACGCAATGCACGGTTATAACGAGCCTTCGAAACTAAGCATCAGTGGAAACATAATTACACGCATTCAGCGGGTAGTGACTGATGACAACGCTAAAGATTAAAACCCCGCGCTGGTTCAAGCCATTCCTAAAGCCTAGCCGCTATAAAGGCGCACACGGAGGACGGGGAAGCGGCAAGAGCCATGCCTTTGCGGAAATGGTTATCGAATCTCATGTCATCGACCCAAAGCGCCGCACTGTCTGCGTGCGTGAAATACAGAAGTCATTGAGCCAATCAGTCAAGCGCTTGCTGGAGCTAAAGATTGAGCAGCTTGGCGTGCAGGATTATTTCGAGGTTCAGGAGTTCCAGATTAAGTCACGGCATGGCGACGGACTAATCATCTTCCAGGGAATGCAAAACCACACAAGCGATTCCATTAAGTCGCTCGAAGGCTATGACTGTGCATGGGTGGAAGAAGCGCAGAGCCTATCGCAACGCTCGCTCGACCTGCTGCGCCCGACAATCCGTAAGCCAGAGTCTGAGTTATGGTTTACTTGGAACCCCAGCAAAGACACAGACCCTATCGACCTGTTGCTGCGCGGTGAGAACCCGCCACCAGACGCAATTGTTCAAGAGGTAAACTACAGAGATAACCCTTGGTTCCCTGATGTCCTACGCGCTGAGATGGAATATGATCGACAGCGTGACCCTGACAAATACCAGCACGTTTGGCTAGGCGGTTATCTTTCCAACAGCGAAGCACGGGTGTTCCGCAACTGGAAGGTGGAGGACTTTGAATCTCCAGATGACGCAACGCATCGCTTCGGCGCTGACTGGGGCTTTGCATCTGACCCTACTGTGCTTATCCGCTGCCATGTTGTCGGCAGAACAATCTACGTCGATCATGAAGCGTATCAAGTCGGCTGCGAGATTATGGACACGCCATCTCTATTCCTCACTGTTCCAGAGTCGGAGAAGTGGCCCATAATAGCTGACAGCGCCCGTCCTGAAACAATCAGCCACATGAAGAAGAATGGCTTTCCAAAGATAATGTCGGCAGTCAAAGGGCCAAAGTCTGTTGAGGAAGGCATCGAATGGCTCAAGTCTCATGACATTGTTGTGCATCCGCGCTGCGTTCACACGATTGACGAACTAAGCTGCTACAGTTATAAAACTGACCCCTTGACAGGCGCAGTCTTGCCCGTGCTTGCGGATAAGGACAACCATTTGATCGACGCACTTCGCTACGCCTGTGAAGCTTCCAGGAGAGCCGCTCCTCCGAAAGTGTTTGATGTTATGCCTATAGCTACTGTAAGCAAGTGGTAGATGGATTACGCATGAGCAAATACAAACATTGTCAAGAGCTAAGATTGGTGTTAAGACAGGTTCATGTAGTCCAGTGGCGTGTCCACATTGCGGCAAGCATGGAGCTGGTGGGGATATGAACTGCTGGCGCTTTGAAAGATGTAAGGTGGTAAATGGCGCGATTGAATAAAGAGCAACGGCTAAACAACGTGCATCAAAACGCGCTGAACGAGTTTGATCGTTGCCAATCTTCCATGCGTGATGAGCGCTTGCAGTGTCTCCAAGACCGCAGATTCTATTCTATCGCTGGCGCACAATGGGAAGGCCCCATCGGTGAGCAGTTCGAGAACAAGCCTCGCTTCGAGGTAAACAAAATCCACCTTAGCGTCATTCGTATCATTAACGAATATCGCAACAACCGCATCGGCGTTGACTTCGTATCTAAAGACGGAAGCCCTGACGATGGCCTCGCTGAGACTTGCAATGGTCTTTACCGTGCTGACGAACAAGACAGCGTTGCAGATGAAGCTTTCGACAATGCTTTTGAAGAAGGTGTTGGCGGCGGCTTTGGCGCATGGCGTTTACGCACTACCTATGAAGACGATGAAGATGATGAGAATGAAAAGCAGCGCATTCGGTTCGAGCCGATATACGATGCTGACAGCTCGGTATTCTTTGACCTAGACGCAAAGAAGCAGGACAAGTCGGACGCTAAGTATTGCTTCGTTCTGTATTCCATGACCCGTGACGCTTACAGAGCCGAATGGAATGATGACCCATCAACATGGCCCAAGGAAATCCACCAGTACGAATATGACTGGGATACGCCTGACGTTGTTTATGTGGCAGAGTATTACCGCGTTGAAGAAGTGCGTGAGACCATCCGCATATTTGCTACCATCGACGGTGAAGAAGAACGCTACACGCAGGCTGACTTTGACGCAGACGAAACACTAGAAGAAACCTTGATGGCTGTTGGCACTGTGGAAGTGCGTCAGAAGCGGGTTAAGCGCCGCAGGGTTCATAAGTACATTTTGAGCGGTGGCGGCATCCTTGAGGACTCTGGATACATCGCTGGCAAGAACATCCCAATCGTTCCTTACTACGGCAAGCGTTGGTTCGTTGATAACGTCGAACGTTGCATGGGCCATGTGCGCCTAGCCAAAGACCCTCAGCGCTTGAAGAAT
>Ga0315903_10004529_pt1 | contig 18562 bp, 13 predicted proteins | sample LakEriMetagenome_7_FD_203524 | JGI IMG/M metagenome (GOLD analysis project Ga0315903, IMG submission 203524) | Freshwater fungal communities from buoy surface, Lake Erie, Ohio, United States - Buoy 2 MA119 | ecosystem: Environmental > Aquatic > Freshwater > Lake | place: USA: Lake Erie, Ohio...
CCGCCTCGTCGCCGCCGCGGTCGCGGAGGGCGACCAGTTCACCGGCCACGTGACCGATCAGCGGACCTTCGGGGCTCGCCACCAGGGCGTCGAGCTCCTCCTGCGAGGGCTCGATCGTCACGGCCCGATCGAGCCGCAGGTCGAGCAGGCCGGCGTCCCAACTGCGGAGCATGGCTTCGAGTTCCGCGTGGGCCGCGAGGCTGACGGAGCCGGACAGTTTCAGTTTCAACAGCACCTGCCCGCGGCCCGGCTCCTGCGTGACCCGATTGAGGAAGTCGTGGAGCAGCGCCGGGCCCTTGTCGCCGGAAAACGTCTCCTCGTGGACGAGCCAGCGGGTGCGGCCCGTCGGCACGGCCTCGACCGCCGGGCGCACGCCGCGACCGACGCGGACGACCGCCACGTGCCCGGTGGTCTGGCCCGTCTTCGGGAAACGGTCGGTCTCGTGGCTGCCCGAATACCAAGCCTTGTCGCCCGCCTGCACCAGCCCGTGCCAGTCGCCGAGGGCCACGTAGTCGAGGTCGGCGAGCGGCAGGTGCTCCAGGTGGATGAAGTTGGGCTGCCCCGGCAGGTCCTCCTCGTCTCGTTCACCCGAGAAATCCCGCGTGCTGCCGTGGGCGACGAGGATCCGCGGCGCCGCGCCGAACGCGGTCCAGTCGAGGTCGCGGAGCCAGCCGCAGGGATCGCTCGCGGCCTGGCGGCGGTGGAGGGGGCAGGGGAGGAGGATGCAGCCGGACTCCGCCACGGGTCGGGCTGCGAGGTGCACCCGCAGGTTCGGCGCCCGCTCGCGGCTCTCGGCCACGAAGAAGTCCTGCTCCCACACGCTCCCGGGGCCGGCGTGGTCGTGGTTGCCGGGGATGACGTGGACGGGGACCCCGATCGACGCGATCGCGTCGCAGGCGTCGGAGATCGTGCGGTTCGTGGCGTGGTTCGAATCGAAAACGTCGCCGGCGACGACGACGAAGGCCGCCTGCCGCTCCCGGGCGAGGTCGCCGATCCGCCGCACTGCGGCGATCCGCTCCTGCCGCAGCCGCACGCGGCTGCCCTCGTCCGCCACACGCGAGAACGGCTTGCCCAGTTGCCAGTCGGCGGTGTGGATAAAGGTGGTCATGCTGCTCGGCGGCGCGGGGCGTGTCGCAGGCGGAGGGCGCCCGGCGCCCGTTCCTGCGGCCGTCCGAGGTCGGCACTTCGCCGCGGCCGGGACGGAAACCATGTTTTATACCGCCGTGGCTGGATTCGCCCGCCCTCGTGGGCTGCCTCGCCGCCGTTGGGCAGGCGTGGCGGACGATTCGCCGGTTTCGCCGGCTCGCCGACCCGCCGATGAATCAGGCGGGCACCGTCGTCGTATAACCTCGGCTGCCGCGCGTGGAGCCACGGGGCAGGGATGCGATCGGGGGAGGTTGCCGGGATGATCGAAGCAGGATCGATGCACGACCGGGCCCGTGGGGCGCTCGTCGGGCTCGCGGCCGGCGATGCCGTGGGCACGACGGTGGAGTTCGAGCGGCCGGGGGCCTTCGAGCCGGTCACTGACATGATCGGGGGCGGGCCGTTCGGGCTCCTGCCGGGGCAGTGGACCGACGACACGTCGATGGCGCTCTGCCTGGCGGAGTCGCTCGTCGAGTGCGGCGGCCACGACGCCGCCGATCAGATGCGACGCTACCTGCGCTGGTGGCGGGAGGGGTATTTCTCGGCCACGGGCCGGTGCTTCGACATCGGCGGCGCGACCGCGAGCCAGCTCGGCCGCTTCGAGCGGACGGGCGAGCCGATCGACCGCGACGTGGACGAGGAAAGCGCGGCCAACGGGTCGCTGATGCGACTGGCGCCCGTGTCGATCCGCTGGGCCCACGATCCGGCGGCGGTGGTCGAGCAGGCGGCCGCATCGAGCCGCCCGACGCACGCGGCCCGCCGGCCCGTGGACGCCTGCAAGGTGCTGGCGGCGATGACGGCCGCGCTCATTCGCGGCGCGGCCGCGGAGGAGGTCTTCGACCCGGGTTTTTGGAGTCAGGGCGAGTTGCACGAGGCGGTGGCTGCGGTGGCTCGGGGGAGTTGGCGGGGCAAGGAGCCGCCCGCGATCCGGGGCACGGGCTACTGCGTGGCGGCGCTCGAGGCGGCGATCTGGGCGGTGGCCGGCGCCATGGACTTTCGCGACGCGATCCTGCGGGCCACGAACCTCGGCGACGACGCCGACACGACCGCGGCGATCGCGGGGCAGCTGGCAGGAGCGCTGCACGGCGCCAGCGGCATCCCGGCAGCGTGGCGCGACAAACTGGCGCTCCGGTGGCGGATCGAGTCGCTGGCCGACGCGCTGCACCGGGCCGCGATGGGGAAGCGACTCGTGTGGGAGCACGACGGGGTGCTTCACGGCTGGTGGGCCGATCCGGAGGGGCGGGTGCTCGGCGGGGAGTTTCCCGGGCACCGCGACGACGAGCCGCTGGCCCGGCGGAAGCTTTCCCTGCTGGCCGGCGCCGGCATCGGCACGATCATCGATCTCACGGACGGCGACGACTGGCTCACGCCCTATGAAAAACATCTGCCGGAGGTGACGGCGGAGCGGGGCGGGGAACTGCGGCGGATCCCGCATCCGATCCCCGACCAGGGCGTGACGACGCCCGAGCACTACGACCGGATCGTGGCCGACATCGAGCGGTCGCTGGCGGCGGGGCGGAAGGTGTTCGTGCACTGCTGGGGCGGCATCGGGCGGACAGGCACGGTGCTGGGCGTATGGCACGTGCACCGCGGACATTCCCCCGACGCGGCCCTCGAGCGGATCGCCGCGGCCCGCAAGGGCTCGCTGAAGGCCGGCCGACCGGCCCCGGAGAACGCCGAGCAGGTGGAGGCGATTCATCAGGCCCACGCGCGGCGGCAGGGTCGGGGCCGTGATCAAGGGCCTTCCTCGACGTGACGCTGCGAGCATCGTGCCGCGCCGGGCGGACACCGAGTCGCTTCTCCTTGACGGTCGTGAACTCGCCGACGACGACATCCGGCTGGTACGCTGACGCGGTCCCGCACTCTCCTCGATGCCGCATGACCGCCCTCCGCCGCACCGCGCTCGTCTACGACTTCGACGGCACGCTCGCGCCGCGAAACCTCCCCGAGCACACGTTCCTGCCGGCCCTCGGCATCGCCGAGCCCGCAGCGTTCTGGGAGGCGGTCAAGGAGGAGGCCCGGGCCACGGACGGCTGCGAGATCCTCGCCTACATGCATCGGCTGCTCGCCGTGGCGAAGGCCGCGGGCGTGTCGGTGACGCGGGAGCTGCTCCAGGAGCACGGCCGGAGCGTGCCGCTGTTCGCCGGCGTGGACGACTGGTTCGCCGAGATCGAGGCCTACGGCCGCACGCTCGGGCTGGCGATCGAGCACTACGTGATCTCGTCGGGCATCCTCGAGTTCATCGAGGGCTGCCGGATCTACCCGCGGTTTCGCAAGGTGTTCGCGTCGGCCTACGCCTACGACGACTCTGGCCAGGCGAAGTGGCCGGCCAGCGCCATCAACTACACCAACAAGACGCAGTTTCTCTTCCGCATCAACAAGGGGATCGACAACGTCTGGGACAATTCGGCCATCAACGCCTGGAAGCCCAAGCGGGACCGGCCGATCCCGTTCGAGCGGATGGTGTTCCTGGGCGACGGCGACACCGACATCCCGTCGATGAAGATGGTGCGGCAAAAAGGGGGCCAGTCGATCGCCGTCTTCGACCCCGAACTGTTCGAGCAGCGGAAGTCGCAGGGCCGGCTCGAACGCCTGATCGCGGAAGACCGCGTGGACTACGTCGCCGCGGCCGACTACACGAGCGACTCGCTGCTGCGGGTCGTCGTCCGCGGGATCCTCGGCCGGATGTCGCTGCGAACGGGGTGAGCACCGCGGCCGCGTCTAGCTGTCCGTGGAAAAAGTCTTCCATGACCTTTTTCCACCTGGCCGACCGGTGGAAACGCCGAGGGTTTCCACGGTCGCCGATCGTCGCATCCTGCTTCGGCAGACTTGTTCAACAGTCTGCTAGGCCTCGGAGTCGCGGCTGCCCCCGGACAGGAAGCTCGCGTAGTAGAGCAGCGTGAGGATGCTCTGCAGCGTGCCGGCCACGTACGTCCAGGCGGCCGCATTCAGCACCTTGTTCACGGCCGGCATGCTCGCGGCCGGCACGATGCCGAGATCGAGGAGTTGGGCCTTCGCCCGGTTGCTGGCGTCGAGTTCCACCGGCAGGTTCACCAGTTGGAAGAAGACCGTGCCGGCGAACAGGGCGATCCCCAGCCAGGCGATCGGCTTCAGGGCGAACCCCAGCCCGATCATGAACACCAGCAGACCGAATCCGCTGCCGATGTTGGCCACGCCGACGGCCGCATTGCGGATCGCCATCAGCGAGAAGCCCTGCGCATCCTGGAGGGCATGGCCGGCCTCGTGCGCGGCGATGCCCACCGCCGCCAACGACCGGTCGCCGTACACGCCCTGCGACAGCCGCAGGACCTTGGATTGCGGGTCGTAATGGTCGGTGAGGTGGCCCGGCAGCGGCTCGATCTCCACGTCGGTGGCACCGGCGGAGTCGAGGATGTGGCGGGCCGCCGCGGCGCCCGTCAACGGGGCGGGAACCTGGGCTGCCGCCTGGAACGCCGCATGCACCCGCCACTGGGCCCACATCGCCAGCAGCACGGCCGGGGCGATCGCGAGCATGTAGTTCGGGTCGAAGTAGAAGAAGGGCATCTGACGTCGTGTCTCCGCGGGAACGGGCGGGCCGGCCGGGTCGCAAGTATTCTAGACCCCTGGCCCATGCCGGGCCGTCGCAGGTCCGCCGATGTCGTACGCACCCGGATTCCATGTTGTTCTCCGCCTCTGGACGCCGCTGCTTGCGGCCGTCGCGATGGCCTTCGCCGGCTGTGCCGGAGAAGGGTCGGCCGATCCACCTGCCGCGCCGGCGAGCCGGGAGGCCGACGGCCGGCTGTGCCACCGGATCGACGCCGTTCTCTCCCAGGCCCGCGAAGGCCGGCGCCTGGATGCCGCCGTCCAGGGTGCCTGGCAGGTCGTGCACGGCATCCTGGCGTTCGGCCCGCAACTGCCGCTGGCGCACGACGGTGCGGTATCCGGCGCCCTCGACCACCTGCTCGGCGGTGGCCCGATCACCGGGTGGATGCTGCGACCGGGCACGGTGGGCGTGCTCGCCGTGGTCGAGGAGGGCAGCACGATGGGGCAGGGGCATCCGGACCAGTGGCTCGGCTACCTGGCGCAGTGCGGGGTCGTCGCCGGCCGGCCCGGAAAGGTGCCGCTCGACACGCCAATCACGGTCGCCGGCCGCTCGTTCACCGTCGCGGACCTGCTCGCCCAGGCCAGGCATGACATCCGGCCCGGCCAGGAGGCCACCTGGACGCTGATGGCCCTCGCCTCCTACGTGCCCCCGGACGACACCTGGGTCGCGGGAGACGGCTCGCGGTGGAGCGTCGAACGCGTGGTGCGGATGGAGGCCGAGGCGGACATCGTCGGCGCGGCCTGCGGCGGGGCCCACCGCCTGTACGGCCTCGCCGCGGCCCTGGCGTCCCGGCGGGCCGCGAACCTGCCCATCGACCCCGGCAGCGGCTGGGCCCTGGCCGAGACGGTGCTCGAGGATGCCGTGGAACGGGCCCGCGCGTTCCAGAATGCCGACGGCAGCTTCTCGGTCCATTCCTTCGAGCGGCCGGGCACGTCGCCCGACGTGTTCGCCCGACTCGGAACCTCGGGCCACGTCTTCGAGGTGCTGGCCCTGGCGCTCGAAGACGATCGCCTGCGGGAGCCGTGGGTCGAACGCGCCGCCGACAGGCTGACGGCGCTCCTCGAACAGACGGCCGACGTGGACGTCGAATGCGGCGGCCTCTACCACGCCGCCCACGGGCTTGCGATCTATCGGCAGCGGCTCTGGCCGAACGACGCCGGGCAGTGATTCAGCCCCGCCGCGTCGCCTCCGTGAGCGCCCGCACCGCATCGACCAGCACGCGGTGATCGCCGTGCCAGTCGATCACGGTGCTCGCCTCGGTGAGCATGTTCTTGAACTGGGCCGTGCCGGCGGCGAACTCGTCGCCGCCGAGGATCAGCGCGGCGGGGAAGCCCCGCTTGGCGGCGAGCTTCAGCTGCTGGCCGACCCGCTTCGGCTCGGGGAAAAACTCCACCGCCAGCCCGCCGGCCCGCAGGGCGGCGGCGATCCGCAGGTAGTCGTCGAGCCGCGCGGCATCGAAGTTCACGAGAAACACCTGGGCGGGTGTTTCCACGGCCTCGAGCCGGCCGAGCTCCTCGAGGCCGGCGAGCAGGCGGTCGATGCCGAGCGACGCCCCGACGCCGGGCAGCGGCTGCTTGGTATACAGGCCGGCGAGATTGTCGTAGCGACCACCCGAGCAGACGCTGCCCAAGGCCGGAAGGTCGTCGAGGAAACTTTCGAGCACGATGCCGGTGTAGTAGTCGAGGCCGCGGGCGATGGACGGATCGATCGTGAACCGCGCCTCGGCGATGCCGGCGGCCGCCGCGCCCTGCACGATCCGCCCGAGGGCTTCGACGCCCTGCCGGCCCGCTTCCACGTCGCCGACCAGGCCCTCGAGTCGCCCGAGCACCGCCTCGGCCGGACCGCCGAGGGCGGCCATCTCCAGCAGGGCGTCGATCGCGGGCCTCCCGATGCCGTGGGCCGTCAGTTCGGCCGCCACCGCCTCGGCGGTCGCCTTGCCGAGCTTGTCGAGGCTGCGGAGCACCGTCGCGGCCCGGTCGGCGAGGCCCAGCCTGGCGAGCACGCCCGCCAGCACCCGCCGGTCGTTCAGCCGGATCGTGAAGCCGCCGACGCCGATGGCAGCGAGCAGGTCGTGCACCACGAGCACCATCTCCAGGTCGGCCACGGGGCTGGTCGTGCCGATGGTGTCGAAATCGCACTGCATGAACTCGCGATACCGGCCGCGCTGGGTGTTTTCCCCGCGCCACACGGTCGCCATGTGATACCGCTTGAAGGGCAGCCCCAGCTCGTGCACGTGCTGGGCGGCGAACCTCGCGAACGGCACCGTGAGGTCGAACCGCATGCCCACCTCCCGGCCGCCGTGGTCGGTGAAGCGGTACATCTGCTTGTCGGTCTCCTCGCTCCCCTTGCCGGTGAGGACGTCCAGGTATTCGAGCGCCGGCGTGTCGATCGGCGCGAAGCCGTAGGAGCGGTAGACCCGCCGGGCGACGTCCAGAATCCGCTCGCGGGCCAGGGCCTGCGCCGGCAGGTGGTCGCGGAAGCCCTTCAGCGTGCGCGGCTCGATCATCGATGAATCCCAGCGACGAAAAAAAGACCGACCGGAAGGCGGGGCCGACCCGGCCCCCGAGCCGTCGGCCGGCGTCCGGCCCTCCTAGAGGACCGGCAGCAGGGGTGGCTTGCGGCTGCGGATCGACTTGCCGCGGTTTTTTTTCTTGCGGCCGTCGCCCACGTGCTCACCCCCCGGGCCGAGGACGGCATCCATGTATTCCTCGACCTGCTCTGGCGTCTCGAAATACTGGTCATAGACCCAGTCGTCCTCGTACTCGCAGTCCTTCGTGGTGTACTCACGACAGATCTGCGGCCGGGTCTCGTAGATGCCACACCGGTGATCGTCCTGCAGGTGCTTGCAGATCGTGTGCACGCACACGTACCAGTCGCCGTCCTCCGTGAACACGGTCGCCTGGTCGTGCAGCAGGAACCAGCGGATGTACTCGAACTCCTCGCGGGTCGTGGGCGTCTCCAGCGGGAGGGCGAAGTAGCGGCAGCACTTGGCCGTGCAGAACTCGCAGAGCACCTTGTCCTGGGGCACGGCGGACCGCTTCGGCTTGGCGGCGAGCACGGGCAGCGGCAGGTCGGCGATGGGCACGGCGACGGTCCTCCGAAGGGCGGGCCGCCAATATAGCGTGTTTGAGGCGGATTTTCGGGGCCGATATACTGCGGCGCGTTCCGTCGTACGAGGAAGGGAGTCCCGCCGTGCCCAAGCGCTGGCATGTCCGCCCCCACGACCGTGCGGCGGTGGAGCGTTTGGAGCGTGCCGCGGGCGTGCCGAGCATCGTCGCGGCACTGCTGCTCGCCCGGGGGCTGACCGGCCCCGAGCAGGTGCGGGCCTTTCTTGCCGGCACGATGGCCGATCTCCGCGATCCCGAAGCGCTGCCTGGGGTCGCGGAAGCGGCGGACCGCATCCTGGCCGCCGCCCGCGCGGGCCGGAGGATCGTCGTCTACGGCGACTACGACGCCGACGGCATGTGCGCCACGGCGATCCTGATGGGCTGCCTGGAGGCCATCGACGCCCGACCGGCCTGGTACGTTCCCGACCGCCTCGAGGAGGGGTATGGGCTCAATGCCGCCGCGCTCGAGTCGCTCGCGGCCGGGGGCGCGAGCCTCGTGGTCACCGTGGACTGCGGCATCGCCAGCGTGGCCGAGGCGCGACGGGCACGCGAACTCGGCCTCGAACTGATCGTCACCGATCATCATTCCTTCACCGACTCCCTGCCGGACGCCGACGTGCTCGTCCATCCGCGACTGCCGGGGGCGGACTATCCATTCGGCGAGTTGTGCGGCGCCGGCGTGGCCTTCAAGCTCGCCTGGGCGATCGCCACCCGGGCGAGCAACGCCAAGCAGGTGACGCCACGGCTGCGGGAGATGCTCCTCCGGGGCATGGGCCTGGCAGCCCTGGGCACGGTGGCCGACGTCGTGCCCCTGCTGGACGAGAACCGCATCTACGTGAAGCACGGCCTGGAGTGCCTGCGCCGGCGGGGCGGGCCCGGCCTCGCCCGGCTCATCGAGCTGGCGGGCCTCCAGGAGAAGTCGGCGCTGGACGCCGAGGATCTGGCCTTCCGGATCGCGCCCCGGCTCAACGCGGCCGGCCGGCTCGGCCAGGCCGCCTGCGGCATCGAGCTGCTCACCACCGCCGACGCCGCCCGCGCCGAGAGCCTGGCCAACTACCTCCACGAGCTCAACGCCCAGCGCGAGACAGAGGAGCGGAGCATCCAGTTGGCGGCGACCAAGCAGGCCCGCGAGCACTTCGACACCGAGAACGACGCGGCCTTGGTGCTGGCCGAGCGGGGCTGGCACGCGGGCGTGATCGGCATCGTGGCCGGCCGGCTCGCCGAGCGGTTCCACCGGCCGGTGGTCATGATCGCCCAGGACACCCATCAAGGGCGGCCGGCGATCGGCAGCGTCCGCAGCGTGCCCGGCTTCGACGTGCACCAGGCGCTCGTCGCGTGCCGCGAACACCTGCTCACCTGCGGCGGACATGCGGCTGCGGCCGGCCTGCGGATCGCGGACGATCGCATCGAGGATTTTCGCGCCGCCTTCGTCGCCGCGGTCGATCGGACGCTGCCGGTGGAGCTGCGGCGGGCCCAGGTGACCATCGACGGCGAGACCACGCTCGGCGGCCTCACGCTCGACGCCGTCGAGCAGATCGAGAAGCTCGCGCCCTTCGGCCAAGCCAACCGGCGACCGGTGCTCTGCGCCTCGGCCGTCGTGCTCGCCGGGCCGCCGCGGGTGATCGGCGCCGGCGGCAAGCACCTGTCGATGCAGCTGCGGCAGCACGGGGCCAGCATTCGCGGCGTCGCCTTCGGGGCCGCGGAGTGGCTGCCCCATCTGCCCGCGCCGGGCCAGCCGTTCCACGTGGCGTTCAAGCCAAAGATCAACGAGTTCCGGGGCCGCCGCACGGCCGAGATCGAGGTCATCGACTGGCGGCCCGACGGCATCGAAGTCGGCCGTGATCTGCCGCAGCCCGCCGCAGCCGCGACCTGATTCTCCGGAGGCTCATCGTGCGTCACTGCCCGGCCCTCGTCAGCTTCATCTGGTTCGTGCTCTGCCTGCCGGCCGCACACGCCGATGACTGGCCGCAGTGGATGGGTCCGCGTCGCGACGCGACCTGGCGTGAGGCCGGCGTGACGAAGGCCATTCCCGCCGCCGGGCTCCCCGTGAAGTGGCGGGTGGCCGTGAAGGGCGGCTACTCCGGCCCGGCCGTCGCGGGCGGCCGGGTGTATCTCATGGACTACGACCGCCGCGATGGCGCTCTCGCCAATGCACCCAACGACCGGACGCGACTCGCGGGCAGCGAGCGGATCCTGTGCCTCGACGCCGCCACCGGCGCGGAGGTGTGGAAGCACGAGTACGACTGCCCCTATTCGATCTCGTATGCCGCGGGGCCGCGGTGCACGCCGACGGTGGACGAAGGCAGGGTCTACGGGCTCGGCGCCGAAGGCCACCTCACCTGCCTCGACGCCGCCTCCGGACGCGTCCTCTGGAAGAAGGACTTCCAGAAGGACTATTCCGCCCCGGTGCCGATCTGGGGCTTCTGCGGCCATCCACTCGTGGCGGGAGGCTTGGTCGTCTGCCTCGTCGGCGGGCCGGGCAGCGTGGCCGTGGCATTCGACAAGACGACGGGTGACGAGCGGTGGCGGGCGGTGTCGGCGAGCGAGAGCGGCTACTGCCCGCCGACGCTGATCGAAGCCGGGGGCCGCGAGCAGCTCCTCATCTGGGATGCCGATAACCTCAACGCGCTCGACTTGGCGAGTGGCAGGGTGCTGTGGTCGCGACCGCTCAAGCCGATGTATGGAATGTCGATCATGGCCCCGCAGGTCGCGGACACGAAGCAGGGCCGCGTGCTGTTCGCCAGCGGGATCGGCAGGGTGGCCGCGCTGTTTCGGCTTGCCGCCGACGCGCCCGGTGCCGAGGTCGTTTGGCGAGGCAAGCCGAAGTCGGCGGTGTACTGTGCCAACAGCACGCCGTTCATCGCCGGGGACGTGCTCTACGGCTGCGATTGCGACACGGGCATGCTCACCGCGATGGATCTCGCCGACGGCCGTCGGCTGTGGGAGACCGCCGGCCCCACGACCGGCGACCGCCGGGGCAAGCATGGCACGGCCTTCCTGGTGCGGCAGTCGGTGCCGGTCGCCGGCGACCCACCGGGCACCACCCGCACCTGGATCGCCAGCGAGACCGGCGACCTGATCCTCGCCCGACTGTCGGCGGAGCGGTACGACGAGTTGGGGCGCATGCACGTGCTCGACCCGACGAACGAATGCTTCGGTCGTGAGGTCGTGTGGAGCCATCCGGCGTTCGCCGGTCGGTGCATCTTCGCGCGGAACGACCGCGAGATCGTATGCGTGGATGCGGCCGAGTGAACGGCTGGGGTCCGGCGGCTCCGGCTGCCGAGGGCGGTTTCTGCGGCTGGGGCCGTGAGGCGACGGTGACATTGTCCCGCCGCTTCGATCCGTGTATTCTCTGGACATCTCTCCCGCGTGTGGCGTTCGGCTGCACCGCTCGGGGCGTAGCTCAGCCTGGCTAGAGCGCTACGTTCGGGACGTAGAGGTCGCTGGTTCGAATCCAGTCGCCCCGACTGACGTTGGATAACCGTCGTGCCTCTCGCGGCTGGCGAGGGGTTCCTGAATCGACCGGAGAGTGAGGCGCGGCGCCCCGTGGCCCACCCCTCCTCCGGTCAGCATGCCCTTTCCACTCGACAGGGCCCTCTTGGCCTCGGCTCAGCGACGCGCCTTGCCAGGATGATCGTCGTGGTGGCCGTGATCGCAGCCGCCTTCACGTGCGTGGTCGCCCGCTTCCGGGGTGCCAACGACGATCAGCCTCCCGGCGCCGTTTCGCAGCACGCACGGGAGCGACCTTTTTCCGCTGGCGATGTTGCCTCCGTGGAGCCGCCGCACCTTGAGTTTTCTTGGCACGGCCTTCGCACCCGCAGCCGTCCGTGAGAGCGAACACCCGCGGGGGCAGCGGATATGCCGCGGGGTCTTTCGCCTTCCGCTTTCCAGATGCCGACTGCCGGACAGGCACCGGGGGATGACGCGATCGCCGCGGGTGCCTCGTCCCTTGGCCTGTTATCATGCTTTCCATCGACCAAGCGATGAGCGCCGAGCCCGCCCGGGTCGAACGGGCACGGGGCATGTCCGGCCGTCATCTCCAAGGAGGCATCATGCGCGCGTGGGGTTCTGCTCTGGTCATCCTCATGCTGTCCGCCTTGGCGGCCCAGGCCGCGCCAACGGGCATCAAGGCCTTCTGCCGTTCGGGACAGACCTTTCTAACTTGGCAGGAGGACGGCTCGGACTGGTATTACATCTATGCCTCCAACACCCCCATCGACACGACCCAGGGGCTGACCTGGCTCGCGAAGATCCCCAAGGGATCGAACCACTTCCGCTTTCTTGCAGGCGGCCCGGGCAAGGAGGCCCAGCGAAAGACCTGGACAGAACTCCTGAAGGGCAGGAAGTGGGCCGAGCGCATCCAGATCGAGGACGACCCCGATGCCTCGAAGGGGCTGCCCGACGGCACCGGCCTTTTCGTCCGCACGATCAAGAAGGAGGCCACCACCTACTACGCGGTGACCTCGGCCGAGGGCGCTGAAGCGAAGAAGGGCGACAATGCCCTGGCCGAGGGCGTGTTGGAAAAGCCGGGAACGCCGGGCGCCACCCTGGCCTTCAAGGAGAAGAACCAGCACTGGTTCGTCTTTTTTACGGATTTCGAGGCGTGGAACCCCACGCGGATCGACGAGCACGTGGAGGGTTATGCCCATGTCTTCAACGCCTCCATTCCCGCCGAGGTAAGCGATCCGGCCCCCCTGTCGGTGAAGCTGCACGCCTATACCGCGTGGAAGGATGTCTTCATGCCGTACAGTTTCCCAATTGGCGACGGCGTGACCATCGCCATGTTCGACTACAACCTCACCTGGTGGTTCGGCATCGTCGAGGGCCTGAAGGACATCGACACCAGGCAAAAGGCGAAGGGGGAGCGGGTGGTCAACTACACCGAGCAGCGGCTGCTGCAGGCCATCCGCTGGGTGCTCTCGAACCCGGCCAATTTCCCGGCGAGGATCGACCCCCGGCGCGTGCATGTCTTCGGCGGCTCGATGGGCGGCAGCGGAGCCAATCACATCTCCCTGAAGAACGGCGACCTGATCGCGTCCAGCCATGCCTCCAAGGGGTATACCAACTGGGCCATTTCCAAGAAGGTGAATCCCTTCGCAAAGGAGTTCCGGGAGAACACCTGGCTGCGCGATTTCGAGGGCAAGTTCGGCTCACTGGAGGACAACCTGCCCACGAACCTCATGGGCGGCAAGAAGGTGTATGAGCTCCTCGATCTCAAGACCTGGGCGTGCGATCCCTCCCTCGAGACCCCCTATATCGAGTCGGGTCAGGGCACAGTCGATGCCGTCATCCCCTTCTGGGGCATCGTCGAGTACTGGGATGCCCTGGCCGCCGGCAAGCACCCCTACTCGGCCGGCTGGGACATGGTCGATCATGCCGGCCGCCAGGACTCGGGATCGAAGATGAACTGGTTCCAGTTGTACCGCGACGAGACCGTCCCGGCCATGAGAAACGCCAGCTGCGATTCCCCCTTGAGGTTCGGGGTGCGCATCAAGGGAAAGATCAGGAAGATCGAGAAGGACCACCTCGTGGTCGAGCCACCCGTCACGCATGACATCCGCGGCATGACCCTGGTGCTGGCACCCTCGACCGACACCCGGGAGTGGTTCCGGGTAAAGAGCTGCGAAGGGGATGTGATCACGGTGGAATCGGGAGATCTCGTCGCTTACATGCCGCCGGTGACCAAGTTCCAGCGGGAGCAGATGAAGAGCCGGCTGAAGCACGATCCCACGGAGGACGAGCTGGCCGCGGCCGCGAGCGAGAACAAGAAGGAGTACCTGGTCATCGACGGCGACCCTCGCGGCACACGCAACGGACACATCACCTGGTCCAGCCGCCTGCAGAACTACGACAAGGCCAACGCGGCCGACGACGTCGTCGACAAGGAGAAGCAATGGGGCATGAACTTCCGCTTGGAGAAGAACGGCATCACGGGGGATTGGCCGCAGGACACGGCCACCGTCGACATCACCCCGCGCCGCTGCCAGGCGTTCCGCCCTGCCCCTGGCGAGGCGGTGCATTGGGAGAATTGGGACTTCAGCGACAAGAGTAAGCCGGAAAAGATCGCCGAAGGCGATGCAGTCGCGGACAACGACGGCCTGGTGACGGTGGAGAAGTTCGCCGTCGGCAAGAAGGGCCTGGGAAACCGCCTGGTCATCAACCGCAAGTAGTCCGGCGGAGACCGCGGCCTCCGGGGCGGGGGAAACGTGGCATCCCCGCCTCGAACGCAGCCACGTCGCCAATGCATGGCGGGTTCCCGCCCGGCGCCGGCCTCCGATCCAAGCGGCCCGATCGACGGCACCAGGGTGACGACGCGAAACGTCACGCCCAGGGGTTCCGCTCGGGGCGGCTGCGAAAGCGGTTTGCCTCGTTGTCGGGACGGCCATCAGCCGTGACGAACAATTCCCGGACCGGGTCGAGCATCAGTTTCCGGCCGAGAATCCACGACGTCGCCGCGGCGTGACAGGTGATGTGGCTCTTCCGCATGACGTCCGCGTTGCAGACCGTGGACTGCCGCGACTTGATGCAATCGACGAAGTTCCTCGAGTGCAGTTTTGCCGCGATGAATTGTTCCGGCTTCTCCTCCGCCGCCGGCACCTCCGCCCGCAGCGACTCGTCGGACAGGTCGATCCGGCGGGAATCGCCGGTGGCAACCCAGGCCGACTCACCCACGAACTTCGCCGGACAGGTGCCGAGCTTGGTGTTGAACTTCGGCTCGCGAACGCCAAACGGCGTCTTCAGGTAGTCGAGCACGAGTTCGACGCCGTTGGCATAGCGGCAGACGATGCTGTCCTCGCGCGGCTCGTACTCCAATGGCGTCGTGCCGTCGGCTGAGTTCGCCCATTGACAGAGGTCGGCCGTATGCACGCCCCATTCGAGGATTTGGGCACCGGCGTCGAAGTCGTGCACGCCGCGCCATTTCCCTTGCACGTACTGAGCGTTGTAGGGCCGCCAGGGCGCGATGCCGAGCCACAGGTTCCAGTCGCACGTGTCCGGCGGCGGCGTCTTCTCCGCGGGCAACCAGTCGTTGGAGATTTTCGGCTCGTAGATCGACGCGTGAAGCGACTTCAGTTTGCCGAGCCGGCCGGTCTGCGCGAGCTTCACGGCGGCCGTCCAGTTGGGCACGCTACGGCGCTGTGTTCCAGCCTGATACACGCGGCCGGTCTTCTTGATCGTGTCGGCGAGCCGCTGGCAGAGGTCGATCGTCAGGCCGCAGGGCTTCTCGCTGTAAACGTCCTTGCCCGCCTCGGCAGCCATGATCGACGCCGTCGCGTGCCACCGGTCACCCGTGGCGACGAGAACGGCATCGATGTCCTTGCGGGCGATAAGCTCGCGGAAGTCGCGGTACACCATGCAGTCCTTGGTGCCGTACGTCTCATCGACGAGGGCCTTTCCCTTGTCGCGCCGCGCGGCCTGGACGTCGGCGATGGCCACGACCTGCAGGTCCGGCAGCTTCATCATCCCGGAGACCACATGGGTGGCCCGCGGGCCCATGCCGATCACTCCGAGCGTGATCCGCTCGCTGGCCGCCGCAGCCTCCCCGAGGCCCAGAGCCCGCGCTGACACGATCGTGGGGAGGGCGGCCGCTCCCACGGCGGCCGTGGCGGCAAGAAACCCGCGTCGCGACGAGGTTGCCGACCCGGAGACGTGCATTTCATTCCGCATGGGATGGCTCTGCTGAAAAGCTGTGTCGTCCATCGCCTGGAATATAGCGTCGCCATCCCGGGCCGCGGAAGATTAGGTCGGCCGATGGCACTTCGGCAAGCGTCCACCGACCGGAGCGGGTCACGAGGAGAAACAGTCGTGGCTTGTCGGGCTGGATGCGGCCCTCGCTTGGAGTTGCCGAGGAGTTTCCTATACACGCTCAAGGCCGCATTTTCCGCATCGGCGGAAACCGGCCCTGGAACCGCTCTGCTCGCAGGCCATCTTCAACCGCGGGCCCGCAGCCGCGATCTTGTCGAGAACCTGGGCTCACGACGTTCAGACGCCGGAAAATGTCGACCGAGGACTACTGGCGGCACGTCCCCTGGGGCGAGTGAAGGCCGTTCGGCGTCGGTGCGGGACGCCGTCGGAGTTCGCTCGCCCGCTCGCTGGGCATGCTCATCGAGCGCCCTGCATGCCTGACAATTCGGAGGGCATCGAGTTGGGCGCGACGTCACATCGACATTCCCGCCTGGCGGCTACATGGCAACGGCGTGCTGAAGCCCGATAAACGCGGCGTTCGGTGAACGGTAGCAATCAGCGGCTCGCGATCTTACGCGAACTACACCGACTGATTTTTATCGCGACTCCGCTGAATCACCTCGTTCGCGACCGACGCGCGCAACAGCTGCGGCAAGGACCTTCTTCAGATCTCCGGAAACCTGTAAGTCGCCTTGGCCGGCCGACCACACATCGCAACCACTGCTAGCAATGACTCGCACGCTGCTGCCGTCACGCAGGTCGAACGTGAACACGTAGGGCGGATCATACGCCGCAGCTACGTCGCTCTCCGGACGAGCCTGATAGCCTGGAAACAAAGACTCGAGCGACTGAATCGCCGAGGGGTCGGTGATCACTGAAGTGGCGACTTTCCCGGGATTGCTCGAATCCTCAACCGTAACGCGAGTTGCGCAAGTCTTTGATGTCGGCGGCAATGGCTTGGTGCAGCCAGCGACGACGACTGCGAAGACAACCGCCCTGATCAGCCTCATGGTGCCTCTCCTTTACGCAAACGGTTCAGCGGACAGCGGTGGACTCTACGACCATCCATACCGTTCGCCCTTATCCGCCGTCTGATCTGCGATTGATGAACGGGGTCGGCACGTGTCACTGGTTCGACCGCTCGGAGATTGCCGTCGCACCGCTAACGCTCAGTCCCGCTGGCACCATAGTGCTCACTCGCGGGCTCTGACGAATCATACTTGTCCAACTCGCTATAGATGGAGTGGCCCAAGGAGTTGCAAAAAGTGTCGACGATCAACTCGCTTGCTGCCTTGCAGCCAGCCAACGAGATGATGCCCACCGCGATCAGGAGCCCAAACATCGGACGCATGGACACGCTCCACGAAGACTTGGGGGCGGGGGTGGCAGAAGGTGAAAAATACCCCGCGAGGGCGTTTGGCTAAAGAGCAGTTGCGACGCTGATCGCGGGCGTTTTCGCAACGCGAACGACCCCGATCAATGACTCGCGGCCAAGTGATTATCCACACCGCCGGATTTCATCGCGAGTCCGCTGCATTGCTTGGATGCTCATCATGAGCCTCCTGCATGGAGGCGACGGAGTCCTATAAACCCGTGACGAGCATGAGGCTCGGCGGCATTTGTGCCGAAGCGTAGTCGGCAACGAGGCTGATCCGTCACGCACCAGCAGGAGGGCCATGATGAGGTTTTACGGAGAACAGCGGCGATTCTACTGCGGCATCGATCTGCACGCGAGCAAGATGTACGTCTGCGTGCTCGACGACCAGGGCACCGTCGTCCTGCACCGGAACATGTGGACCGAGCCAGACTCGCTGAAGCGGGCCCTGGCACCCTACCGCGAGAGCGTCGTGGTCGGGGCCGAGTGCATGTTTTCCTGGTACTGGGTGGCGGACTGGTGCCGGGAGGAGGGCGTCGAGTTCGTCCTCGGGCACGCCCTGTACATGAAGGCTATCCACGGAGGGAAGGCGAAGAACGACCGGATCGACTCCGAGAAGATCGCCAGGCTGCTGCGTGGCGGCACGTTTCCGCTGGCGCACGCATACCCGAAGGAGATGCGCGGCACCCGCGACCTGCTTCGGCGGCGGAACCTATTTGTGCGCAGGCGGGCCGAGCTACTCGCCCACGTGCAGAACACGTTCACGCAGTACAACGTGCCGACCACGAGCGGTAAGGGCCGGGACAGGCTTCGAGAGGGAGACGTCGGCTCGTCCTTCGAGGATCCGAGCGTCCAGGTCATGCTCAATGCCGACATCCAGGTAATCGAGCGGCTGGACGAGACGATCACGGACCTCGAGACGCACGTCCTCAAGCACGCCAAGGTGCACGACCCCGCCCGGCTGCATCTCCTCCGAACCATTCCCGGCGTTGGCAAGGTGCTGTCGCTCGTGATGCTCTACGAGATCCAGGACGTGAACCGCTTCGAGAACATCGGGCAGTTCGCGTCCTATGCCCGGCTCGTCGCCTGTGCCAAGGAGTCAGCGGGCAAGAAGCAAGGCTCCGGAGGGAGGAAGATCGGCAACGCCCATCTCAAGTGGGCGTTCAGCGAGGCGGCGGCCCTGATGATTCGCAGCTCCCCGGAGGCGAAGGCATTCATGGAGAAGATGACGCGACAACGGGGCAAGGCCCGGGCCGTAGCGCTCGTCGCGGCCAAGATCGGCAGGGTCGCCTACTGGATCATGAAGTGGAAGCAGCCCTTCGACGCCCGGCAGTTCTGGAAGAACAGCCTGCCGAAGGGAATGCCCACGGTGGAAGGAGCCGCCATGACGCCCTAACCGCACACGCGGGGCTGGTCGGTGAGCCGAGGCCTAACGGAGCAATGCGTTCGCGATGAACATGAACGCCGGTCGAGCACCATGCACGAGGCGGGAACGATTGCGGCAGGGGCAGCCCTGACCGCCCGAAGGGGGAGGAGCCTTCGGCTCCACCCCCTTCCGCCCCAGCGCAGTGCCACGGACCGCAGACTCACTTGCTTGGAAGAGCCACCGGCCAGCGCCCGCCACAACACACGAGCCCAGAGGGGAGACGAGCACGACGATCTGACCACACA
>Ga0315903_10004531_pt1 | contig 18557 bp, 17 predicted proteins | sample LakEriMetagenome_7_FD_203524 | JGI IMG/M metagenome (GOLD analysis project Ga0315903, IMG submission 203524) | Freshwater fungal communities from buoy surface, Lake Erie, Ohio, United States - Buoy 2 MA119 | ecosystem: Environmental > Aquatic > Freshwater > Lake | place: USA: Lake Erie, Ohio...
ATTTACTTATCCCCCTTTAAAGGCTTCTGCCCCCAAAGAAAGGAACATTAAAAAATCACCCTAGAACCGAGTTTTAAGAATTGAGCAGGATTAACTGGGTAAGTCGCAAGAAATGTTTAGCCCTTTGTGAGGGAAATTGTTTCAAAAGTCTCTATTTTCTTAACAACACCGGTTCTTTTAAAGCACCCAAAGACGAAGCTGACTCTTCAGCTGCCTGCATCACAGCCACCACATCACGAGATTGTTGAGCAGTCACACTCATCGGGGTTTTGTTCAACAAATAATTAACCAAGCTCTGATGGAAACTAAATGGTGTTGGTTTCAAGTTATCCACAGTTTGTTTGGTTCCATCTGGTTTAAAGAGAGAAATAATGGCTGGAAGATCTGTCACAGTTTCACTTGTTTGATCCCATTCACCCACAATTGAGCCAAGTGTTCCTAACACAAAATATTTAGGTTTTCTAGCTGCTGCTAAATCAGAATTAGTAAAGACCGCTTGTACACCATCATTAAAAGTCAAAGTCACTTGGGAGTGATCAGCATTGGTGACATGATCCCAAACTCTTTTTTGGTTTAAACCTGAAACTGATTTTAAAGGAGATGAAATAACTGACATTATTTGATCAATGAAGTGGCTGCCCCAATCAAATATGGCACCACCAGAAACTTCTTTGTCTGAATGCCAATATGAACAAGGTTTGGAATAGCCTCCCACAAAGCTTTCAAAGTAGAAAACTTCTCCAATTGCGCCTTTTTCTATTAAGTCTTTAATGGTTAAGAAGTCAGAGTCATATCGACGGTTCTGATAAACCACAAGGAGCAAATCTTTTGCTTTAGCTAAGGCAATTAGTTCATCACATTGTTCTGTTGTTAAGGCCATTGGTTTTTCTAAGACAACATTTAGGTTTGCATTCAAGGCTTTCTTGGCCCATAAGTAGTGACTATTTGGTGGGGTAGAGATAACTACTAAATCAATTTCTCCTGATGCGATCATTAGATCAGCATCAGTGAAAGTTTTGGCATCAGGAGAAATCTCTAAAGCAACTTTTAATCTTTCTGGATTAGTGTCACAAACTGCTGCTAAAGATAAACCTGGGGTGGCTTTAATTGCCTGATTGTGTTCATCCCCAATTGCGCCATAGGCAAGAAGACCAACTCTGATGTTTTTTTGATTCAAGATGATCTTTATTCTCCATTGATGAGGCAAACAAACTTACGCCTTGCAAAGTCTATCTAGGGATCAAAGAATCCACACTTTTGATGAGGAAAGTGACTATATATATAGAGAAGAAAAGTACTTATTTCTTTAACTTAACGACCATAATCTTGCCACTATCGATGGAGCCAACAAGGGATCTGTTCTCATCAATATCAAGGTCTCTGATTCTTGGTAACTATTTGTTTAAGAATATTTAGGGCAGATTCAGGATCTTTTTCATAGTAAACACTGGAACCAACCACAAAAAAATCAGCACCCGCATCTAGTACGATTTCAAGGGTTTCAAGTCCAACTCCACCATCAATTTGTAACCAGATATCAAGTTGTGACTTGTCAATCTCGCTTCTAACTTCTTTTATTTTTTCAACTTGATTATGAAGAAATACTTGACCGCTATAACCGGGATAAACAGTCATGATTAATACCATATCTATTTTAGTTAAATACTTTTTAATATCGCTAAATGGAGTGTCTGGCTTAAGTGCGATGCCTATTCGTTTGTTACTTTCTTTGACGATGTCAATACATTTATCAATTTCTCTTGTAGCTTCAGCATGTATAGTTAAAGAATCAGCCCCAGCTTTAATAAAAGTTTTAAGGAAATTTTCTGGGTTTTCTATCATTAAATGAGCATCGATAGGGGCTTGTTTCAAGCAGGCAATTGATTTTAAAGCATCGGCACTAAAACCCATATTGGGAGCAAAATGATTATCCATAACATCAACATGAAACCAATCAGCGTTAGGAACACGTTTAACTTCATTAGCTATTTCAGATTGATTGGCAGCTAAAAGACTTGGTGCAAATTTATATTTTTTATTCGGGGTTGTGTTCAGTCTAAAGTCCTTCAGCAACAGATTTATTCAATAAAATATCACCATTACTAGTGATTTTTTCTGAATTAGAATCCGGCGATGCTTTTCCAAAAGCTTGGTAGATAGCATTTCTTAAATTATTTTTACCTATTCCATAATAACCAAACAAATAGTCTTGCGTACCGCCATGAGCAAAAGTGTCATCGATACCTATGGGAACAAGTCTTGGACCCGGGTTTTGTGCTAAATAAAGCGCGGTGGCTTTTGCTAAACCACTTGAAATAAGATGATTTTCATAAGTAATCACAATTTTTGCTTTCTTAAGTCTTTCAAACAACTTCTTATCCCCAAAAGGTTTAAGGGTATTAATACAAATCAAACCTAATTCAGGAAAATCATTTTTGAGCTCATTGATTTCGTTATAAGCAATTTCCACCATTGATCCTGTGGCAAGAATTATTACTTGTTCACCTGGAAATACATCCCTGGACTGACCCACTACTAAAGGTTCTTTGAAAAGTGTAGGAACTATTCCTCTTAAGCCTCTGGCATAAACTGGACCTGGAATATCTTTTACAGCATCTAAAATAGTTGCCATATCAGTTGCATCAGCTGCCTCTACGACAGTCATGTTTGGTAACTGCGTCATCAAACCTAAATCGTCAATTGCTTGGTGGGTTACCCCACCAGGAGTTGTTAACCCAGGCAAGAAACCGAATAATCTAACTTTTTTTGCAGGGTAAGCAATAGTTAACGCAATTTGTTCATAAGGTCGTCTTGTTGTAAACACTGCAAAACTTGGGTAAAGAGGATAAAGACCTTCATCACTTAGGCCAGACAAAGTAGCCATCAAAGCTTGTTCAGCCATTCCCGCAGAAATATGTCTGTCAGGAAATGCCTGCGCAAACAAATCTGCTTCGCAACTTGACGTTAAATCATTTGTGACAACCACAAGTTTTTGATTAACCTCTCCATGCTTTTTTAAGGCATGGGCAAAAGGTTTAGTTATTGTTTCTGTCATAAGAGAGATAACTCTTTAATCAAAATAGTTTTTTCTTCTTCCGTTAATCTAATAAAATGTAATTTGTTATTAATCCATCGATCATGTAGAAAACTGAACCCAGTCCAGGGTTTAGTTCTAGCTAAAATAACAGAAAGTTTTTCGTCACCTAGAGCCGATTTACAAGCTAATTTGATTTCTTCAAAATTATGTCCATCAATGTCATAAACTTCACATCCAAAAGCTTTTAATTTATCTTCAATTACACCAATTGGCATGACATTATTCATTTGTCCATCTACTTGCATTCCGTTATTATCTATAATAATTTTTAAATTTGATAAATTCATTGCTTTTGCTAATTGCAAAGCTTCCCAAGTAGCACCTTCTTGAAGCTCCCCATCACTTAAAAAGACCCAAATGAAACCTGGCTTATTAAGTTTTTTTCTAGCAATTGCCCGACCCACACACACAGAAAGTGCTGTAGCTAATGAGCCACTGGAAACCACCATTCCTGGTGAATGTTCAGCCCCAATCATTTCTAAAAGTTGTCCATCCTTACTACATTTAATGAGCGCCTCTTCGCTAAGTCGACCTGTAGCAACTAAAGCTGAATACATTGCCGTTGCGTAGTGGGCAGGAGAAATTACAAGTAAATCTGGACCATCACCTAACCATGTTTCACCACGAGTTCCTGGATTGCCAGGTTTTGGAACACCAATGAATTCATCGGGCATAAATGGGCCAGTGGATTTACCTAAATCTAAAATTTCGTTAAGCAAGGTTGAAAGAATTTCTGCAGATCCACAGGCTTGAGCTAAATACCCACCATTGGATCTAATCGCCCATTGAGCCGTGTGTTTTCTTATGTCTTTGGCGATATCTTTTGTCTGCATTGAATTTTTCAGATCCTTGAACCTGAAAAATTAATTGGAAAATTTTTGACAATATTGAAAGTTAAATCTTCCAAATTTTGTAAATCATTTAGGGAACAGGTTTCTACACCGGTGTGGGTGTAGCGAGTTGGCCAAGCAAGATCTACGCAAGGCACACCATCTTCAACAAATTGAACATATGACCCATCTGTGAGCATCCCTACACTTGCATGTCTTTGTAGATTCATTTTTAATTTAGTAGCAGAATCTTCCACAAGTTTTACCATTTTTGGATGTGGAATTAAACCATTTAATGTTCCACGTCCATGGAATGTATAAAGCCCGATGATTGGCCCTTTATCTAGAGCAAGTTCGTTCACACCTTTCATGTCAGGTGTGTCAGTTGCCACAGCTAAATCAAGTGAAATTGCTGCATCTGGTTTTATTTGCTGAGCTGCAACTAAAGCTCCTCTTAAATTAAACTCTTCTTGCACACTTCCCACGATATAAACATTTGCTTCAGGTTTACTAGTAGATAAACGCTCTGCAACTTTTACAAGTACGGCGCAGCCAGCACGATCATCAATACTTGTGGCAGCAATTCTATTGTTTGCTAATTTGGTGAATTTTGGTTCGTAAAATGCAGGTGAGCCAACTTCAACTCCAAGTGCTAATGCCTCAGCTTTATTTGATGCTCCTATATCTACATACATATCTTCTATTTTTGGTACCACATATTTTTTATCATCAGGAGTTAAATGATGAGAGATAGTGCCAATCACACCACTAATGGCTTTATTTGATTTTGTCTTAATTTGAATTGTGGCGCCAGCAAGAATTCTTTCTGGCACTCCACCCAGTCTTACAATTTTTAAGAAGCCCTCATCTGTTATTGCTTTAACAAACATGCCAATTTGGTCGGTGTGAGCAAAAATCATGAGCTTAGGTGCGGTTTCTGATTTGCCTTTTATTAAAGCAATGACGTTGCCTAAATTGTCAACTGAGGTTTCATCAACAAATGCTTTCAAGTCGTCATGTAAAGCCTTGATCATAAGGTCTTCATGCCCAGATATTGCGGGAGTCAGACAGTATTTTTGTACATACTCTTCTAGGATCATTAGGGTTTATTTTTTCTTAAAACTTCAACTTTTTCTATAAATTGTTTTACCCGAGATGGATCTACTGGGTTAAAAGTTTTACCATCAACTTTTAAACTACTTCCAATAATTACTCCATCGGCTACTTGTAAGGTTTTTTCAATATTTTCTAGGCGTACTCCAGTGTTTGCAAAAACTGGAACACCTTTACTAGTAGTTTTTGCCTCTTGAACATCCTTAACACTAAATTCTTCCCCAGCTACAGGACCTGAAACTAGTAATGCATCAAAACCAAAATAAGAGGCCGCTTGAGCTCTTTGCGCAACAGTTCTGCCTTCTAATGCGGTAGCAAACTCTGGAACAATATTTGTCAAAAGCGCAATGTGCTCTGCTCTTAAGCGCGTTCTGGTTTGCGCGACCAGTGCAGGATCAGGTTGTAGAATTCCCATTTCGCTAGCAAAAGATCCACACATTACTTCTCTAACGAAACTTGCACCAGTAGAAGCTGCCACTGCTATCGAAGCAATCGGATCCCATAAAAGATTTACCCCATATGGTTTGTCCATAATGGATCTCATCTCACCAATAAAAAATGCAGCCCAAGATCCAACTTCTTGTGAAACTTTTGTGGTGTAGGGCAAGTCGCTTTCATTACAAAAAAGTAAACCATCGATCCCACCTGCAATTAATGCTCTAACATCTTTTTCTACATCTTTAACAAGTTTTTCTAAAGGTGCTTGATTAAAGGATTGAGGTTGACCAGGGGAGGCGGGCAAATGAACCATGCCAATTACTGGTTTGATATCGCCAAAAATTGTTTGAAGTCTTGTTGGGGTAGTCATTTCCGAATACACCTCTCTTTAGGAACAAAATATTACACCAAAAGTGTTACTAGATGTTATGGGGAGGGTGATTAATTTGAGGCAAGGACCTCACATTGGTCCTCACATTCAGACTTAAAAGCAGCTTGGGCGTCTTGGGTGGTGATGATTTCATCAACTTCATAAAGTGAACAAACTGCGAAATTTGCTTTAACTCCAACTTTAGAGATATCTGCTAACACAAAAACTTGTTCGGCCTGGGCCACCATCAAATTACTTAACTGAGCAATTTCACTGTTGATATCTGTTATGCCTACATCCTTTGAAACACCCCTGGTGCCGATAATAGTTTTTGTTGCAAAAAATCTTTTAATATTGTCGTGGGCAATATAACCGGTTTGAGCAATATCATCTGTGGCAACTTCACCACCTGTACTAATAACTTTAAAACCTTTAGCAGCAAGAAAAGAAGCATGAGGAATAGAAGCAGTTATTACTGTTAAATTTAATTCAGGCTTTAAAAATTGCACAAATTGTGCAGTAGTAGATCCTGGTCCAATGAAAATAACTTCACCAGGTTCAATCAAAGTGGCAGCAAATTTTCCAATTATTGATTTTGCTTCACCTTGATCTTCTGCTCTAGGACTAAGTAAAATATCTATTGATCTTGTAGTTTGGGCGTAAGCGCCACCTCTTGTTAATTTTAAGTAGCCTTGCTTTTCTAATTCTCTGATATCGCGTCGAATCGTCATAACGGAAACATTTAATTCTCTAGATAAAGTTGCAAAATCTATAGATTCTTGCGAGGTGACTCTTTCAACAATTCTTTGTTGACGTTCAATAGAAAGTAAACGACGACTCATGATGTTTCTACTCTTGATTTAGGATCACTTTCATTCTCTAAAGGAGTCGCCACATAGGTAAAATTCTCTGTGACTAAATCAGGAACGGCCTTCAAGAAATTTTCCACATGCTCTGAGTTCACGTGGTCATCAAAAGCTTTCTCAGAGGAATAAATACCTACCAATAAATAGTGACCCAATTGCTTATCAATAAAATTTATTAAATATTTTTCTACACCTATTTCTTGCCTAGAAGCATGAGCTGTTTTTACAATCCAGTCGTGTAAGGCTTGCTTGGCATCAGGCTTTGCCAAAAAGGTTGCCGCAACCACTTTTTTGGTCATTTTGTCTCCCAAATTTGACTAGTAAAACAATAGGTTAGTCCTGCTGCTCACAGACTTATCAATTGGTTTGTTAAAAACAGGGTTTTTGAACAAAAAATAACAAAATATAGGGCCTTTCCAGGGGAAATGACCCCTACTGTGAACGATTTGAGCCCCTCGTAACAAAAAATAACACAAGAATAGCCATTTATAACATTATGGATACTTTTTCATGATAGGACTTGATATTTTATGGCCTTAACAGATAAATTCAGGTAACTTCAAAACCTGTCCGCGCCGCAAAAGCTACATTTCTAATGTTGGGAGAACAAGTTGGTGAAATTAGTTGCTGGCGTTGACTCTTCTACCCAATCTTGCAAAGTGGAAATAAGGGAACAATCAAACGGCAAATTAGTTTCCGTAGGAGTAGCTCCACACGAACCAACGTTTCCACCAAAAAGTGAACAAGAGCCAGACCACTGGTGGAATGCATTTTTGCTCGCATTCCAAAAAGCCACCGAAAATCAAGCTGTAGATAAGAATTCAATTGATGCAATTGCGGTCACCGCCCAATGCCATGGCATGGTCACACTAGATGAGCAATTAAATGTGATTAGACCCGCAAAATTATGGAACGATACCCAGTCTGCCAGTCAATCACAAGACTTAGTTGAAAAATATGGACGTGATTATTGGATTAATCAAGTCGGATCCTTAATTGGACCATCTTTTACGTTAACAAAAGTTTTATGGTTGAAAGAAAATGAACCAGAAAATTTTAAAAAAACAAAAAAGTTTTGCCTGCCGCACGATTTCTTAACAGCACGTTTAAGCAACAGACTTGTCACAGATAGAGCAGGAGCAACATGCACAGGTTATTACTCAATAAAAGATGGTCAATGGATTAATGAAATATTAGAAAACATTGACAAAACAAAAGACTGGAACAATGCATTACCCGAGGTATTAGGACCACAAACAGAAGTTTCAAAAATTTCTGAAGAAGTTGCCAAACAATTAGGGCTTAATAAAACTGTACAAGTTGGACCCGGTACTGGCGATCAAATGGCTTCTTGTATTGGATTGGGAACTCGTGAAGGAGATTTTGTCTTTTCGATAGGAACTTCGGCAGTTATTTTTACAGTTTCAAGTAATCCAGTTTATGACCTAACCGGATTAGTTAACGGAATGGCCGATTCAAGTGGAAAATTTATGCCAGTCATGGTCGGTTTAAATGGAACCAAAGTCACTGATTGGGCTGCAAAAATAATGAACTGCTCTATTGAAGAACTAGGAGAATTAGCATTATCAGCAGAATTGGACGAAAATTCTGCGGTTATGGCAGCTTTCTTTGACGGAGAAAGAACACCTAATCTTCCTTATGCAACTGGCATGATCGCAGGATTAACCTCACTGACAGATCGAAATAAATTTGCAAGATGCATTTTTGACGGGGTGCTGCTACCACTAGTAAAAAACTATAAATTCTTGAAGAGCTTAGTAAAAAAATCTGATGGTCGCATAATTTTAACTGGAGGAGCTGCCAAGGGAAAGGCGTATCGCCAAATCTTGGCTGACTTACTACAAAAGGATGTTTATATTCTCGATGTTGAGGAATCTTCAGCTAGGGGCGCCTGCATTCAGGCAGCAGCAATTGCGGGGAAAACCACAGTTACCCAATTAGTTGAGCAATGGCAGCCAGAAGTACTACAAGTTGTCTCACCTAGAAAAGGCCTAGACTTAACAGATTATTTTCAGAGATACGACGAATGTGCCAAATGGCGCGGACTAGATAGAAAAAAGGAGAAAGTGGGAAAATGAAGAAAATATCAATCCCCCAAGAAGCAGGAATATTTTTTGTCTTCTTAACAATGGTTTTAATTTTTTCTTTATTATCTGAAAACTTTTTTACTTTAACAAATGCAAGTGTTTTGTTACTTAATGGTGCAATCATTGCCTTGATTGCGTTGGGACAAACATTTGTATTACTTACAGGTGGAATTGATCTCTCCACCGGAGCAAATGTTGCCATGAGTGGAATTATTGCCACTGTTCTGATGCGTTCAGGTTTACCTTGGTGGATGGCAGCACTTGGAGCAGCTTTTTGCGGAAGTTTACTTGGAGTAATAAATGGATTAATTATTCATTACATTGAGATACCACCATTTATCGTAACTTTTGCGGCAATGGGTGTTGCTTCATCAATTCCGATGATTATCACTCGAGCTGAATCTATTCAAATTACTCAAGCAGAATTTGCTTGGATTGGGCAAGGAAATGTTCTTGGTGTTCCGGTACCAGTAATTTTAGTTTTTCTTGCTGCAATTGTGTCTTCAATTTTATTAAAAAATACAGTTTTGGGAACACATATATATGCACTCGGTGGAAACAAATTAGCTGCACGTCTTTCAGGAATCAACGTAATGAAAACAACAGTTTTTGTTTATGCTTTTAGTGGCTTTTTAGCAGGAGTTGCAGGAGTTGTTGCCACTTCAAGATTAAATGTTGGTTACCCACAAACAGGAACTGGTAATCAATTGTTTTATTCAATTGCAGCAGCAGTAGTTGGTGGGGTAAGCCTTTTTGGTGGCATCGGAACAATTAGAGGTGCGATATCAGGAGTGCTTTTGATCTCCACAATTAGTAATGGAATGAATGTTGTAAACGTAAGCAGTTACTGGCAACCGCTGGTAATTGGTTTAATTATTCTTGGGGGAGTAAGTTTCGACAGCAAAAGATCCTCTCGACGTGAGGGAGCTAGGTCTAAACCCAGGGGTAAACCTCAAATTTTAACTCGAATAAAAAAATAGGTAACAAAAAAATAGGTCTAGCAGGAAATTTCTCCTCTAGAAAAGAAAGGGGCAACAAATTATGACCAAAGTAATTCCTGGTTATAAAAAGTTAGCTGTGATACTTGCTTCAGGCGCACTCTTGCTTGGCGCATGTTCATCTGCTAGCGAAACCGATACTGCAGCTGGAGACAGCGCAGCAGCATCAAGTGTTAGAGAAGGATTGCCTGAGAATTGCAGCACTGCAACACCAAAAATTGGTGTAGCTTTGCCAAACTTGAGCAACCCATATTACGTAGAAATGAAAAAGGGTGTTGAAACTGCAGCAGCAGAAAATGGCTTCGAAGCAATTATTTCAATTGCAGATGATGACATTGCTCAACAACAAAGCCAAATCGACTCCTTCATTCAAGCTGGAGTTTGTGCTGTTTACCTAAATGCGATTGGTTCCGAACCAGGAACTGGTTTCGCAGTTAGCTTGTCAAAAGCTGGAATTCCAGTTTTTGCTGTAAACGTGTTCGTTGATATGGCAGCTGTTGAAGCAGCCGGTGGTTCAGTAGTTCAGAACCTAGGTGCTGACCAAGCAGGCGGAGGAACTCTAAGTGGCGAACAAGCTTTAGCTAACTTAGGTGCCGATGCAAAAATTGTTGCAGGAATTGTGGGCGTTCCAAGTAACGTAACTACAAATCTTCGCGATGCCGCATTTACTGCAGCACTAGAGAAGAATCCAAATGCAAAAGTTGTTCAAACAGTAGATCATGAAGTTAAACCAGACGTTGCTCAAAAAGTAACAGCTGAAATGCTTCAAGGTAATCCTGAAATGAATGTGATTTTTGCTGATACTGGCCCAGGCGTTGTCGGTGCGTTGCTAGCAATCAAACAATTGAAACTTGAAGACAAAGTTCAATTGTATGGTTTCTGTGCAGACAAAACCGTTATCGAGAAGCCATACATGGGTTGCGTTGGCCAAGCTCCAAATCAATACGGTCAACTAACAATCGCAGAAATCAAAAAGTACATATCTGGAATAGATGTGGAAAAAGAGGTACTAGTCCCAACACCAACATTTAATATTGGCGACGAAGTTCCATCAGATATTATCGGTTAATTTAACGATAATTTAAGAAAACGAATCGACTGTGAGTGATCAAATGAATAGCACTAAAAGCGCTTGGTCGCTCACAGTCAATCATGTAACAATGAAATTTGGTAGTTCAAAAGCCTTGGACGATGTTTCCATAGAGTTCAATCCAGGTGAAATTCATGGAGTAGTTGGACATAATGGAGCCGGTAAATCCACCCTGTTACAAATTTTTTCCGGTGCAATATCCCCGACTAGTGGGGAAGTTTTTCTAGGAAATCAAAAATTAGAGTTTATGGAACCACGCGAAGCATTACTTGCAGGAATTGCTTGTGTGTATCAAGAATTATCTTTACCCTTGAATTTACCAGTGTATCAATGCATGTTTTTAGGTCATGAAATTAGTTCTAAGGGATTTGCAAAGAAAAGAAGTATGAAAGATGAAGCTAAAAAGCTATGTAAATTAGTTGGGCTAGATATTGATGTTAGTGCTGTTCTGGGGACCTTATCGGTAGCTCAAAGACAACTTCTAGAAATTGCTGCTGCGCTGGGACGTAACACGAAAGTATTATTACTTGACGAACCAACCACTGCATTAGAACCAGCACAGGTAGAAATCTTATTCGAAATAATTAGAAAATTGGCAAAAGAACAAAACTTAATCGTTCTTCTTGTCGATCACAAACTTGATGAGATTTTATCTGTTTGCGATAAAGTTACTGCTCTTGCTGATGGCAAGGTAATTTTGAGTGGAAAAACTTCAGACATAAGTTTAACTAAATTGACAGATGCCGTTGTGGGAAGTTCTAGAGCTAGCGAAGAAAATAGTGCTAAGAAAGAATCAAAAAATCAATCACAGAATTTAAATATCGTAAAAATTGAGGCAAGAAATATTGAAGCAGAGGGATTACATGACATCTCATTTTCTGCTAACCAAGGAGAAATTCTTGGCATTTATGGTTTAAATGGCAGTGGCAGATCAAGGCTTCTCAGACTCCTTTACGGAGACTTAAAAATTGAATTAGGACAATTAGTAATTGATGGAAAAGTCATGCAATTTCATAACCCACAAGATGCCTTTAAAAACGGAATTGCCTATCTTTCAGAAGAAAGAAAACGTGATGGATTTATACCATTGATGAATTCTGGAGAGAATATAACACTTCCAATCTTAAAAATGTTTAGAAGATTAAGAATTATATTAAATCATCAATTAAGAAAAGATTTCGCCGAAAAAGCTATTTACAAATTAACTGTGAGAGGAAATCTTAAAGGTCCAATTTCAAGACTTTCAGGGGGAAACCAACAAAAAGTTCTTTTTGCAAAAGCACTTGCTCAAAAACCAAAAGTTTTCTTATTAGATGAACCAACGAAAGGAATAGATATTGGGGCGAAAATAGAAATCTACAGAATTATTAAAGAAGCGGCGTTAAATGACAATATAACTTTTATAGTTGTTTCCAGCGAGGAAGAAGAGATTTTAACTCTTGCAGATAACGTTTTAATTATGAAATCTGGAAAAGTTGTTAGTGAAAAAGTATCAGCAGAAGGACTATCAATCACCGATTTGAGAAGATTCTCATTAGTACCTATAAGAGGAAAATAAGATATGGAAGAACAAATACTTACCCCGATCATCGGCAGTGAAGATGGTCAAGCTGTGTTATCAACCTGGGCTGTCAAGGTAGGGGATAAAATCAGTGTAGGTCAAATTCTTGGAAGTATTGAAACAAATAAAGCTGTGCTAGATCTTGAGTCTACAAAAAATGGTGTCGTAAAAGAATTACTAGTTGCCATTGGAAGCGAAATAGCAGATTTGCAGCCGCTGATAACCGTTGATGTAGAGCAATAAATTCAGTGGTAAAAATATTATCAGTTGACCCACTAGAGGTCAGAAAAAGTAAAGTTATTGAGCTAGGGCAAATCCCTGTTAATTCATTTTCTCGAACTTTTGAAGAGTCTTTAGAGGAATTAGGCAAAGATAAAGTTATTTTTTCTTTTAAAACTATGTTAATCATCAGAGAATTTGAATTGATGTTAGAAGAGATAAAAAAACTTGGTAAATATCAAGAAACAGATTTTAAATATGCAGGCCCTGCCCATCTTTCAATCGGTCAAGAGGCCTCCGCCGTAGGGCAAGCTCTTGCACTTGACTCAGCAGACATTATCTTGGGAAGCCATAGAAGTCATGGGGAAACTATTGCTAAAGGTCTTTTTGCAATAGAGAAAATGTCAGATCAGGAACTAAATTCTATATTGAACTCAGTAGAAACTAAACACATAGTTGAAAAATTCAAATCAAATAAAACAAATATTAAAGACAAGGCCATTGAAGTATTTCTCTTTGGACTAATTTCGGAAATTTTTGGTAAGCAAACAGGATTCAATAAAGGTTTAGGCGGCAGCATGCATGCCTTTTTCACACCTTTTGGGATATATCCAAATAATGCAATCGTGGGCGGATCAGCACCTATTGCCACAGGGATTGCTTTATACAACAGAGTAAATAGAAAAAATAATATTGTAATTGCCAATATTGGAGATGCTTCCAGCGCATGTGGACCGGTATGGGAATCAATGAATTTCGCCGCAATGGGGCAATTTAAGAAAAATGAAGAAATAAAAATAAATGGTGGATTACCGATTATTTATTTCTTTGTCAATAATTTTTACGGTATGGGAGGTCAACCTATAGGTGAAACTATGGGATATGAAAATTTAGCAAGAGTAGGTTCAGGCATAAATTCTGATAAATTACATGCCACTGTTATTGATGGTAATAATATATTTGCTGTTTATGATGCGGTAGTCAATGCAAAAAAAATAATTGCCCAAGGTAAAGGACCTATTTTAATTGATTGTCAAACATATAGATTTTCAGGACACTCACCAAGCGATGCATCCTCCTATAGAACAAAAGAGGAAATAGATTCATGGCGTAAAATTGATCCAGTAGTAATACTTGAATCTAATATTTTAGACAATAATCTATTGTCATCTCAGGATATAAACGAAATGCAAAAACAGGTTAAGCAGTTAACTTTTGATGCTTTCATAAAAGCAATTAATGATGAAATATCTCCAAGATTACCTCTACACTCAAACCCTGAGATTGTAGGTAATCTCACTTTCAATAACACTATAAAAGAAATAGATTTTGATAACACTGCAGAGATTTTGATAGATCCAAGTATGATTCAACGTGTCCAAAGCTTAAGTAATAAATCAAGACTAGGCAAAGATGAAACAGGCACTTTGAGTGGTGTTAAAGCTGTCACATTTAGAGACGCACTTTTTGAACCAATTTTAGATCACGCTATCCACGATGATTCAGTAGTGATTTACGGTGAAGAAAATCGTGATTGGGGAGGAGCCTTTGGAGTTTATCGAGGCTTAACTGAAATATTACCAAGTCATCGTTTGTTTAATTCTCCAATTGCAGAAGCTGCAATCGTCGGAACTGCCGTAGGTTACGCCATGGCGGGGGGAAGACCCTTAGTTGAATTGATGTATGCCGATTTTATTGGTCGTGCTGGAGATGAAATTTTCAATCAATTAGCAAAATGGCAAGCGATGTCAGGTGGAATTATGAAATTACCAGTCGTTTTGAGAATATCTGTTGGTTCTAAATATGGAGCCCAGCATTCTCAAGATTGGTCATCACTTCTTACCCACATTCCTGGATTAAAAGTTGTCTATCCAGCAACAGCATTTGATGCAAAAGGACTTATGGCATCAGCATTAGAAAGTAATGACCCCGTTGTTTTTGTAGAAAATCAAAGGCTCTATGACAATGTAGAGACTTTAAATCCCAAGGGTATTCCAAAAGATTATTACACAATTGAAATTGGAAAACCAGCAATCATTCGGGAGGGAAAAGACATAACCATTTTTTCTGTCGGAGCATGTTTAAATAGAGCAATCGAATCCGCAGAAATACTACAAACCAAATGGAATATTTCCGCTGAAGTAATCGATGCTCGCTCATTAGTGCCATTTGATCCAGACTTATTAATCAAATCTGTATTCAAAACAAAAAAATTAATATGTATTTCAGATGCATGCGACAGAGGAAATTGGTTGCACGGAATTGCTAATTTAATTTATGAAAAAAACAGTAAAGTTTTGAGTAGTAAAATTTCGTTGGTAATGGCACCTAACTGGATTACCCCCGCAGCAGAACAAGAGTGGAACTACTTTCCAAGTGTAGAAAATATCTTGGATGCAGTAATAGAACAAGGTATACCTCTAGAGGCAAGAGTAGTTTCCAGACAAAATGATAATTTCAATAATTTCAAAAAAGGTATATAGAAAAGAGAAAAATGGAAAACAAGGCAGATAAAGAAAGAGCAATCATCACCGAAAGAATAACTTGTTCAAAGGATGCTATTTCGGCTCTCTCAGGAAATATTGAAAAAAGTGTAGTAGAAGTTGCAGATATCGTTGAAAAAATTAGTGGAAAAATTGTCATTTCAGGTTCAGGAACCTCAGGAACCACAGCTAGGCGCTTGGCCCATCTTTTAAACGTAACTGGTAATCCTTCTTATTTTCAACATCCAACAGATGCATTACATGGATCGATTTCAACATTAACTAAGCAAGATGTTCTTCTGGCTATCAGTAAAGGTGGAGGCTCAGTTGAAGTTAATAAAACTTTGGAACTTGCTCAAAACCTAGGAGCTTTCACTATTTTACTAACGGAGAACCAAAATCCCAGCGCAGCGCCATTTTGCAACAAAGTAGTGGTACTTCCAGCAGTAGGCCAACCAGGCGAGCCAGGTGGGATGATTGCAATGGCATCGACACTGGCGAATAGCACTTGGGGAGATGCCTTGTGTTTGGTGTTAATGAGTAGAAATGGCCATAGTTTTGATCAAGTTTTGAAATCACATCCATACGGGGCAGTTGGAGCTGCAGCTAAGTAGATTAAGGAAAAAATAACCGTGAAAAAAGTTGTCTTAGGTGTTGATACTTCAACTCAATCCTGCACGGTAGTTGCTCGAAGTGTCGAGGACGGTTCAATTTTACAAATCAGTAAATCGGCGCATCCTGTTACTCATCCGCCAATTAGTGAACAGCACCCAAATGATTGGTGGATTGCTTTTAAACAGTGTTTGAAAGAAATAGACCTAGCAAACGTTTGTGGTGTTTCAATTGCTGGGCAAGGTCACGGCCTTGTTGTAATTGATGATAAAGATAATGTAATTAAACAAGCAAAATTGTGGAATGACACCACCTCAAATGAACAATCCGACAGAATAATAAAAAAATTAGGCGCAAATTATTGGTCTGAAAAAATTGGAACACTTCCTTTGGCTTCTTTCACTTCTACCAAATTACTTTGGCTACAGGAAAATGAGCCAGAAAATTATGAAAAAATAAAGAAAATAATGTTGCCGCACGATTATTTTAATTACAAGTTAACAGGAGTTGCTTCCACAGATCGCAGCGAGGCATCCGGCACTGGATTTATGGACATTAAAACAAATATTTTTGACCGACAAATATTAAAACAAATTGGATTAGAAAATGTTGATAATTTTGAATTCTCAAAAATACTCTTACCAGATGAATCAGCCGGTTATTTAACCAGTCAGATAAGAAAAGAATTAGATTTGCCTAACGAAGTAATAGTGGGAACTGGTGCAAACGACAATCCAGGAAGCGCCTTAGCTTATGGAGCCATAAATGAAGGTGATTTAGTAATTTCGTTTGGAACTTCTGGAACTGCTTTTGCTCCAAATTCAAATTCTGTGCATGATGAATCAGGAACAATCTATGGGATGGCACATACAGTATCTGGCTTTATTCCATTGGTTTGTACATTAAATAGTGCAAAGGTAACTGATCTATTTTCTAAATTATTAAATGTATCTTTAAAAGAATTTGGGGAAATAGCTTTAAATGGTTCCAGTAGCGCAAATCGACCAATTTTAATACCTTGGATTGACGGGGAAAGAACGCCAAATAGGCCTAATGATCGAGCAAGTATTATGCAAATTGATAATAAATTTTCAAGAGAAGATCTTGCAAGGGCAGCATTTGAAGGTGTGATTTTTGGAATTGTTGCAGCGCTTGAAAAATTCACTGAATTCAACATTCCAATTAAGCGACTGATAGTAACTGGAGGAGGTTCAAACTCACCTGCCTATTTACAGTTTCTAGCAGATGTTATGGAAATGCCCGTATATGGGGCGGATGTAAAAGATGCGGCAGCTGCTGGAATCGCAATACAGGCAGCAGCTTTAATCAGAAATCAACCAACACGTGACTTGGTAAATGACTGGGCTCCTGATCTAGTTTTATTTGCAGAACCGAGAAAAAATCAAAATATGAAAGATGTCTTAAAAAGATTTATTGAAAAAATCAACGCCTAGCAAAATTTGGATTTAAAAGCAATTTAGCGGATTAAATTCTAAATTAAATTAGCTAGTTTATTTCTTTAACTTAACAACCATGATCTTGCCACTGTCTGTGGTGGCAACAATGGATCTGTTCTCATCAATATCAAGATCCCTGATTCTTTCGCCTACTTCAATTCTTTCTTCACCGATAATCTCATTTTTAGCATTCAAGGTCATAAACACTAATGATTCTTCTCTTAAAGTTCCCATCACAAGTTGTTTAGAATATTTGCCCCAATTATCAGGCAATTGCACCAGTTCGGTGGGAGCAATGGATGGAACCCAATATTTAATTGGTTTTTCATAACCATTGTGAGTACCAGTTTTGGAAGGTTTCACGTAATCAGAAGAATTATAGGGTTTTCCAAAAGTAACAAAAGGCCAACCATAATCAGTGTTTGGTTTAATAACATTTATTTCATCCCCACCGCGAGGACCATGCTCAGAAACTAACAATGCTTTATTAGCAAGTAACACTATTCCTTGCGCATTTCTATGACCTGTGGAAATTTTTTTAACACTGGTTTCAGTTAATTGAAACACTGAACCTAAATCACCACGGGCTTGTAAATCGTTGATCTTGGTGAAACCAAGATCACCAATTGTTAAATAAACACTATTGGCATCTATCTTTTCCATACGACCTGCTGCATGTTGCACAGCTTTAATGGGCACACATGGTTTGGAAACAAACCAGGTTTTGTTCTTTACTATTTTGTTGGTTCTAAAGTTGGCATCAACTTGGTCAACTACTACTTCCACACATTTTTTACCAGCACCTAGTCTTGGATAAGAAACCAGTAACTTGGCTGAGTTTGAACCTTCACTTAAAACTGCGATATCGGTGATAGCAAATCTGGAATCTTTTTTACGATCTGATTGCTTAATTAAGTCACCTAAAGTGATTACAGCACGTTTTTTACCATCACCTAGAAATAGTGTGCCCCCGTTATTGCCCCCACCAAGAATTAGATTGCCATTCTTCAAAACCGCTAAAGCAGGACCACGTTCGCCATTGCCAGCTCTAGTTGCAGATTTAGAAGCATTCATGGTTTGAATATCAAGATCAATTTCTGCAAAGGCAGGAGTGGTGGCCGAAAAGATAAAAACTAAAGACAAAAGCAATGATTTTTTTATCATGTTAGTTTCACCCTTTTCTATAAAAAATAGGTCTATTTTCAACTTAACATGATAAAAAAACTATGTCATTTTGGGTTAAATCTTGGTGGTTTAGGCCTTTTTCCAGAGGGAAAAAGGTGGGCTTTGTGCTTAAGATGGGGTTAAGAGAAAG
>Ga0315903_10004532_pt1 | contig 18555 bp, 28 predicted proteins | sample LakEriMetagenome_7_FD_203524 | JGI IMG/M metagenome (GOLD analysis project Ga0315903, IMG submission 203524) | Freshwater fungal communities from buoy surface, Lake Erie, Ohio, United States - Buoy 2 MA119 | ecosystem: Environmental > Aquatic > Freshwater > Lake | place: USA: Lake Erie, Ohio...
CAAGGCAGCTAAGGAAGCGGCACTTCAAGGGATCCCCATTAGCTTTTGTTTGTTCGATGAGCTACACCTTGCAAAAGAGGGAATGTGGTCTGCTGCTGTTCTCGGAACCTCGCAACGCAAGGACGGAATTGTTGTTGGAATTACGACTGCTGGAGATCAGAACTCGAAGACTCTAATCAATCTTTACAAGTCTGGCAAGGCTGCAGCTAACGGAGCTAACGATCTAGAACGCTTTGGTTTCTTCTTATGGGAAGCACCGGAGAACGCTAAGGTCGATGACCCGAAGGCAATCATGGCAGCTAACCCATCGGTCGCTGCAGGTCGTATTGGGATGGAGCAAGTTATCTCGGATCTAAAGACAATTCCAGAACATGAAGCCAGACGGTATCGACTCAATCAGTTCATCGCTGGATCTACAAACTCATGGCTACCAGGAGACATCTTCCGCGCTGCAACCGGACGCGGAGTTACCAATCTTCAAGGCGGAGTCTTTGCGGTAGACATTACTACAAACTGGGGACACGGAACAATAGCTTATGCCAACGACATCGAGGGAATCCATGAGACCGAATTAGTCATGTCTTTGGTCAAGCCTGATGAAGAACAACTATTCAATGAGCTAACATCGCTTTATAGCAGACACAGTCCGCGAGCGATAGTGCTAGATGATCGCCAGCTAACTGGTTTAGCCAAGAGACTAAAAAACTCCGGGCTACCAGTCTGGAATCTATGGAACAAAGAAGTTTCGTCAGCATGCTCAACTGTCTTCGCTATGTTTAGTAACGGCTCCGTTAGGCATAACAGCGATCCCCTCCTGGTTGCTCAAATGCCTAACGGGGTCGCTAAATACACCGGGGAGAATTGGTTTATAAGTCGTAAAGAATCACTCGGAGACATTGACGCAGTAATGGCAACGGTCTTCGCACTCTACGTTTCTTCTCGCGCACCACACGCAACAATCGGAGTCTATTAGTCGGTGGTCTGTGGTATCCTTGACTCCAAATGGCAACTATCCTTGACAGGCTCTTAGGTCGCAAACCAGAAGTTCGCGCGTCCCAGCCAACCATCCCAACTAGACAACCCTCTATTGTCACGCCTAACACAGCTCTAAGTCTCACCTCCGTCTATCGCGCTATTCAGATTATCGGAACTCCGATTAGCAAGATGACAATCAACACTTACCGATTCGCAACTGGAGTCGAACTAAAAGTCGAGAACCCGGTTCTAGTAAACAACCCTTCACTAGATCAAAACCGCAAAGACTTCCTATTCCAGACGGTATTAGATTTAGCCTTACATGGCAACGCTTACTGGTATAAGCAGTATTCTTCCAACGGTCAGGTAAACAACCTAACCATTCTTCCTGCAGCTTCGGTTATGCCTTCTTACCCAAAGACCATCGATGGAGCGATTGACTATTCAACAATCGTCTATGACTACTTAGGCAAGAGTTACACTAAGCGCGAAATCGAACACCTTAGAATCTTTAGCCAATCCGGTCAGCTACTTGGACTCTCCCCAATCGCTTCCTGCCACAAAGACATAAGCGCAGCTTTAGATCTACGTGACTACGCTTTGAACTGGTTTACCGCTGCAGGAGTCCCAACCGGAGTCCTAAAGACTAACCAGATGTTGAACAAGGCAGAAGCCGATGAAGTTACTAACAACTGGCACAACAAGCAACAGAACCGTCAAGTTGCAGTTCTTGCTAATGGTTTTGACTACCAGCAGATAGCACTCTCACCTAGAGACGCACTATTCACCGAAGTTCAGGATCAGCAGACACAGGCAATCGCCAGGCTATTTGGTATTCCTCCAAGGTTGCTAATCACTTCGGTTCCAGGATCATCCGACACTTACACAAACTTACAAGATGAGAACCAGGTGTTCTTCCGTCATACTCTTATGGCTTACACGGACGCAATCACCGACGCACTTAGCAACTGTCTACCAAGAGGCAACCGGGTCGAGTTTGACTTTGAGCACTTGTTCAAGGCAGATGTCGCAGCACGTTACAACTACTACCAGACCGCAATCGCTGCAGGTATCCTAACCGCCGAAGAGGTCAGAACGAAAGAAGGACTAGATGTCTGAAATGATTACACGCGAGTTCCAAGCGCGTTTAGTTGAGACCGAAGAGAGAACCATTGTCGGACTTGCAGTTCCATACGGTCAGGAAATTGACCTAACTGGCAACACCAAAGAACGCTTTGAAGCCGGAGCCATCCAGAGCATTGAGGACGTTAAGTTGTTCTACGGCCACGAAGAGCCAATCGGTAAGGTCACGGAAGGCCGAGACACCGAAGAAGGCTTCGAGATTGTTGCAAGAATCAGCGATACGGTTCGCGGTAACGAAGTTTACACATTACTACAGGACGGTGTCCTAAATCGATTCTCGGTTGGATTCTTCCCGGTCAAAGACCGGAAGGAAGGCCAAACGATAGTTAGAGAGCTAGTGGATCTCAAAGAGGTTTCAGTAGTTCCCTTCCCAGCCTTTGAAGGCGCAAAAATAACCGAAGTCCGTAGCGAGTCCGAGACCGAAGAGGTCGAAGAGGTAGCAGAGACTCCTAATGAAACAGAAAGTGAAACAATGGAAAACATTGAACTTGACGTTCGCACCGTGCAGGACGAGGTTGCAGAATTGCGCCGAGTTATCGAAGCAGGTCAGTCCGTCGAAACAGCAACACCAGCAACACACAAGTTCCGCTCACAAGGCGAGTTTGCTAAGGCTCTAGTAAACGGAGACGAAGACGCAAAGGCTCTAGCCCGCGCAGCTTCAACTTCCGCAGACACCGTTGCCCTACCAGGCTTCTTGGGCTACATCGACAACCTAATCGACACCAACCGCCCAACTCTATCGGCCTTCTCCCGCGCTGCACTTCCAGCTGCAGGTCTAACCGTTGAGTATGCACAGGTATCCGCTAACACTCTTGCAGTTGGAGTTCAGTCTCCAGAGAACGAAGAGCTATCCTTCGGAAACCTAAGCATTGATTCAGTATCAGCTAACGTAGTAACTTACGGTGGCTACACTTCAATGTCCAAGCAGACTATCCAGCGTTCATCCGTAAACTACCTAGACACCGCTCTTCGCGCTCTATCAATTGCTTACGCGAACACAACCAACAAGGCAGTAGTAGACCTAGTGGAAGCACAGGACTACACAGGCAAGCGTTGGGACGTTTCAGCTGGAACTTCCGAGGCTCTTATCGGTGGTCTAGCAGATGCATCTTCTTACATCTTCAAGGAGACCGGACTACGTCCAGAAGCTATCATGTGTGGAACCGGAGCTTACAAGTTCCTTCTACAGGTAGCTGGCGAAGACGGCCGTCCAGTAGTGCTAGTAAACGGCGCTGGAGTAAACAACATCGGATCAGCTAACATCCCAGGTCTATCTGGTCAGCTATTCGGTCTTCCAGTTATCGTAGACCCACAGATTGCAACTAACCGTTGCTTCGTGGCTAACAGCGCAGCCATCCAGACTCTAGAGTCCGCTGGCGCTCCTGTAAGACTATCTGCAGATGACATCACAACCTTGACCGACTCAATCAGCGTTTACGGCTACATGGCAATTACCCTGCCATTCGCAGATGCTCTAGTCGTTCTAGACGTCGTATAGTAGGTCTATAAATGGCACACGGCGGTGAACCAAGTCTCGAAGACTTCAAAGCGTATGTTGGAACCGATGAGGATTCTGACTTCGTAGAAGAATGTCTAGAAGCTGGTAAGCAATTAGTTAACAGTTACATTGGGGAAGTGGAAACAGTTCCGCACGATGTTCACGTTCAGGCTATTCTTATCGCTTCATCAGAGTTGTTTCACCGCCGTTCCGCTCCTAACGGAGTTGCTCAATTCGCTAGCTTCGATGGTGCTCCAATCCGGGTTGCCAAGGATCCAATGAACGCGGTTTACCCGTTGCTTCAAAGATTCGTAGGCTATGCAGTATGAGCGAGATCAACGCCACTAAGGTCGAGTTCAAACTTGAATTAGCGGACGCAGGGTTGAATGTTCTGGAATACATCCCGGAGCGAATAACCCCTCCAATCGTCATTATGAACTCCGCGCAGCCTTACTTGCAGACCGCACAGTTTGGTGAATGGAGTCTAGGACTTGAACTAGTTTTGGTAGCAGCTACCGCGACTAACAAGAAGGCAACGGAGAATCTAGACCAGCTTATCGAGGATGTTCTGAATGCTATCGAACCGTTGAAATACGTTCGGATAACTTCGGTCAATCAGCCTTACAATCTACAAACAAATAACGCCGAGTATCTAGCAGCGAACTTATTCGTTCAGCTAGACATCACACTTTAGAAAGGTAGCCACCATGGCCGCTTCAACAAGAATCAAAGCACAAAACATTGTATTTCAAATCGGAGGAACCGACTACGCATGCGACGCGAACATGGTTGATCTATCTCTAGGTGACGCACCTGGCGATGTTCAGACCTTTTGTGAAGTTCGCGTAGGTGGAGAATGGGCATTACAGCTAGACGGAATTACTTCCGGAGACGCTACAAGCCTATACCGCATTCTTTGGGACAACTTTGGAACCGAGGTCGGATTTAGAATTAAGCCTAACGGTAACGCAGTAGCTACATCCAACGAGCCTCACTACGAGGGAGTTGCAATCTTTAACGAGCTTCCTCCTCTAGCTCTTACAAGCAACGAAGTAGCAACCTTTAGCGTGACTCTAAGAGTAGTAAACACTCCTCACGATCCAGCTGCAAGCCAATACTTCGGAGTAGAGATCGTAACAGCCTAACCATGGCTGAATCTGGAATTAAGGTCGTTGGTCTTAATGAGGCCATACGAGCTCTCCGGGCTATTGGGGTTCCATCCGCTGAAATCGGAGCGGCATCTCAACAAGCAGGTGAGCTAGTAGCCAACACGGCACGATCCTTAGTTCCGGTAAGAACCGGAGCACTTCGAGCAACTATCAAGGCTAAGAAAATAGCTAGAAAAGTAGTAGTGAGCGCGGGTAACAACACAAAGGTTCCCTACGCTAACCCGATTCACTTCGGCTGGAATTACGACAAGGTCAATCTCCAGGCAAAGAACATCAGACCTAGACCATTCTTTAGCAACGCTTTAAGTAGGACTAGAACACAGGTCTACACTTTGTTCTTTGATAACATGGAAAAGCTATTCCAGAAGTATTCAAACAAAAAACCATAAGGAGAACACAGAATGAGCAAGTTTGATTTTGAGAGTCTAACTCTTGAAGAAGTAGAACTGATTGAAAACTTAACAAACAGCAGCATCGACGAAGCGTTCGGAGACGGCAAGCCTAAAGGCAAAGCCTTATCAGCCTTTGTTTGGGTAGTTCAGAAAAGAACCAACCCTAACTACAAAATGGAAGATGCTAAGAAGCTAAGTCTCAAAGAAGCCCTAAGCATGATCCAGGGTGACGAAACAAAAAAAGAATAAGAGAGCTATCTGCCAAACGAATGGCGGAGTTCTGCCGGGCGATGAACATGCAACCGTCGGAATACAAAGCTCTCACATTGAGCGAGTATCAAGCGTTCATAAAAGACTTTAGTAAAAGAGGGTAAGTAAATGGCTGGAACACTAGCTCTAAACGTCGAGATTCTTGGGCAGTTTAGCAAACTAACCGCTGCAACCAAAGGTGCAACTGGTCAGCTTACTGGTCTAAGCAAGACCGCTCAATCTATCTCCAGCACAATGAATAAAGCCTTCGGGGTTATCGGTATTGGATTCTCTCTTGGATTCTTGAAGCGTGAACTAACCGAAGCAAGCAAGGCTGCCATCGAGGACGCTAAGTCCATGGAGATTCTGTCTATTGCCATGCAGAACACAGGCAAAGCCACAGCCTTCACCGTCAAAGAAGCAGAAGATTCTATCCGGGCGATGTCCCTGGAAGCAGCCGTAGCGGATGACGTTCTTAGACCTGCATACCAGAAGCTATTTATTGCAACCGGAGATGTGACTAAATCTAACCGTTACTTACAGATAGCTTTAGATGCGTCTGCTGCAACTGGTAAAGATCTAGACTCCGTAACGCAAGCTATGGCTAAGTCCTTGGCAGGTCAAGACACCGCACTTCTAAAACTTATACCTTCACTTAGAGGAGCAGTTGATCCACTAGGGCAACTAGAAAAGACCTTTGCTGGAGCTGCAACCGCAGCAGCTAACCTAGATCCATACCAAAGAATGAACGTTGCCTTTGGTGAGATTCAAGAGTCTGTTGGAATAGCTCTAATGCCAGTCCTAAACGATTTCGCTGATTACCTGGTTGATTCAGTTCCAAAGATTCAGGCATTCTTTGAAGAGCTAAACGACCCGACTACAGAGCTTGGAGATGCTTGGGCTGATCTAGGCGCTACATTCAATCTGGCTGCTGCAGAGTTCAATAAGATGCTGGCAGTCTTTGGTCTAAGTGAGATTTCATTCAAAGATGTTCTTCAATTCGTAACCATGCTAACCGCTGGCTTTGGTCAGCTATTCTTTATGGTTGGTCGAGTGGCTGGAATTATTGGCGCTCTAATCAACTTAGACATCCAAAGAGCATTCCAACTTGCTTCTACTTTTGGAGCTGATTACAACGCATTCGTAGCATCTCAAAACAGGGCTATCAACCCGTTGCAACAGACCAACATTAGGCAAGCTGATAGAACTTCCAACGTAGTAATCAATAACTACAACAGCAACCTAACGGCGCAACAGATAGCAGATGCAATCAATAAAGCCAACAAAAACTCTGGAACTAATCTTTTCGAGTAATCATGATTCCTAACTTCCAGATTGATAACAACCTAAAGGTCGAGTTTCTAACACCGGACATCGATGGCAACTCATTCATTCTTGGAATCAGCTTGCTTGGTTCGGACGATGTTCTTGGTGGCTTCGGAGAGTTTATTCTTGGAGTATCGCTACTAGGTGGAGACGATGTTCTTGCTCCTAGCACCGGTCTAAAGTGGCAAGAGGTTCAATGCGAAACTTCTAGAGCAAACATCTCCATTGGTGGACAGATCAATAACGCTATCTCGTTTCAGCCACAACCAGGAGAAGCCCAACTAACTCTTCAAAGCTATGACTTAGATCCGACGGTCAATAAGAACATTCGAGCTTCAACAAAGATTCGAGTCAGACTTCAAAGCGACGAAGTAGATCGCATTCTATTCCAGGGGACAATCGACACTATAGACGTGACTTACTTCCCCGACGGATTGAACCTAATCGACATCGTGGCAATCGACGCCTACAAGCAACTTGTAAACTCTAGGTTCGCAACATTCGACACGACTCCGCTAGGAGCTTCTGCAACTACTGATGAAGTCCTAGAGCTAATTGCAATTCAAAGCGGACTAGGTCTATCTCCAGATTCAGTAGAACTTGGTGGACTTATCCCAACCGTGAATGAAGTAGACGTAGTAGTTGCCGAGCTAATCAATGACGCTCTTGAAGTCGGACTTGGAATAGTTTGGATAGATCAGCAGACTTCTGAACTTGCTTACATCCCTAGACCAGCTACCGCAACTGGAACCGCAACGACCTTTACAATCGGAAACGACCATTCATCCGACCCTTACCATCTATGCCTATCGGAAATCAATGTCTTTTCAGACGCAGACGCGGTCTATAACTCTTTGAAAGTAACTCTCCAATCGGATGACACCCAGGTTGTAGTGCTAAAGGATCAGGACTCTATCGACCTCTACGGCGAATCCGCAATCGATGAAGTAATCAATACTACCGACGCAACCGAACTAGCGAATTGGGCCGTTAGGGTATTCAACAATAGACCAGCAAACTTAGTCAATAAAGTAGCAACCCCGGCTAAGGACAGACTTGGGACTTTGACAAACGCAGCGGTGTTTACACCAGGAATGACGGTAGGTGTCAGCTATACTAGAGACCAGCTAGACATCGTTGGATTCTACACTATAATCAAGGTCTCTCACCGCATAGACGTAGACAACTGGTTTACGACTCTTGAACTATGGAAGGAAGCCTAGTGGCTTACAAAGTATTTACTAACGGAAGCGTATTAAACGCATCCGAGATCAACGATAACTTGATGAATCAATCTGTTATGGTATTTAGCAACGAAGCTGCTAGAACGGCTGCAATCACTTCTCCTTTGGCTGGAATGGTTACCTTCTTGGAAGACACTTCGGCTTACGAAAGCTATGACGGGGCAGCTTGGATTGGCTTTGGTGGTGGCTCTGGAATCTTGCAAGTTGTATCCACTACTAAGACGAATATTTTTGTCTCTTCTTCTATTGCTTCGGGAGGAACGGTTGCCATAACTGACTTAGAAGTAACAATTACTCCTAGCTCCATTGATAGCAAAATTCTAATTCAAGCCTCTATTTTTGGAGATACTGCCTCAACGGAAATCGCTTATATCTTGTTAAAAAATGGTTCAGACCTTACAGCTGCTACTGGCGATGCAGATGGAGTTAGAAAAAGAATAACTTCTGCTGCTATGAATAGAGCCACAACTCCAATCTTATTTCTTGATTCTCCAGCCAGCACTAGCCCAGTGACTTATTCAATATCAGCTTTCAACCGTTCTGTGAATGCCAATGTTCTTTATGTTAATAGAAGCGCAGCCACGGATAATATTGCTTCTCAAATTAGAGGTATTTCTACAATTACAGCTATGGAGGTAATAGCCTAATGGACTTTTCACTAATTCTTGCAAGTAAATATGTTGGTTCTGAATGGACTTTAAATGGAGATTTATACGAAGGGCTTACTTGGCTAAGTGACACACCGAAGCCAACACAAAAAGAACTATCTGATCTATGGCCAGAAGTTGAGGCTGAACTTGCAGCCAAGGCACAGGCAAGAATTGACGCTAAGGCTTCGGCTATTGCAAAACTAGAAGCTCTTGGTCTAACGGTCGAAGAGGTCGAGGTAGCTTTCGGGCTAAGAGCATAATGGCCGAGGAAACAACTTCGGTTCGCATTACGCAAGCTGACATCTACAAGAAGCAACTCGAACATGGCGAGATTCTAGTCAAGGTTTTACAAAAGCTAGATCACCTGGACGATGTTCCAGACCGTCTTCGCGAGGTTGAACTCACACTTGCAAGATTATTTTGGATTGAACGTGTCGCTTACACAGGACTAGGAGCAGCCGTTCTAACAATGATTGGTCTAGTAACTACAACGATTGGAGCCTACTAATGGCAAGCGTTCAAGATAACTTCACCGTAGACGCAGGTGGCAGCTTTACGAGATTGATTGAATATAAAGTCGATGGAGAAGTCGTAGATCTAGAAGGCTACGTTGCTAGGGGACAAGTCCGGAGCTCTACATTCTCTCCATTAGTGTTCGAGTTTATTCCAACAATTGATGAGGAAACTTTTGAAATTACAATGAGCTGGACTCCAGAGCAAACAGTATTACTTCGAGACTCCAACTATGTTTACGCAACACAGGTTTACAATTCTGCAACCGAGGACGTTGCAATAGTAAGACATGGAGTCGTAACAGTAAACCAAAGGATCGTTAGATAATGGCAACTTGGATCAGACCAGTCGAAGGCAAAATAACAGACAGCTTCGATGGACATCGAGGACGCACTAACCCGCCATCGCGTAACCCTGGCACAGACTACGGAGTTCCTTTTGGAACTGTAGTAGTTGCTCCCGCGGATGGAATTGTTACCGGAATCGTTCCAACCTTCCGCGGTTCAGGTGGTCGCATGATCTTTATGAGCTTCCCTGGAGGCTTCAACGCAGACTTCTTGCATTTACACACCATCGAGGTTATTGAAGGTCAGCAAGTCAAACAAGGTCAAAGAATCGGTCTATCGGGAGCTTCGGGTCTAGGCTCCGAACGAGGCTACGGCGCTCACTTGCACTTCTCGTTCCGTAAAGGTGGATCTCCAACCATGGGAATTGGCAACTTAGACTTCGAGAAGTTTATTCAAGAATCAAGTGTTGCACCTGCCAAACCTGCTGCACCTGCCAAACCTAAAGCTCCTGCAAAACCTAAGAAGGCAAAGAAGACTTACACAGTAGTCAAGGGTGACAACCTAACCAAGATAGCCAAAGCACATGGAACTACAGTTGCAGCCTTGGTCAAACTAAACGCAATCAAAGACAAGAATAAAATCTCTATCGGTCAAGTATTGAAGGTGAGCTAACTATGTGGCTAGACATCATTCGCAGAACAATCGCGGTCATCATTCTAAAAGTGACAGGTATCTTCGTCGGTGGAGCTGCCATCGGACTACAAGTTAGCCAGGCTATCGCTATGGCTGCATTCGCTGGAATCATCGACGTCGCGCAGGAGCTATCCCGGTCTTACCTGGCAGACGGCAAGATTGACGCTAACGAGATCAACAAGTCCTTTGGCAAAATAGCAGACGCGAAACTCCCTAAACCTAAGAAGTAAATGTCGCAATCATCTATTAGGATGACGGCATGGAGATCACACAGAAAATCGAGGCTTTAGGCTTCGCAAAGTATCTAGGCACTTTTGAGCCTGGCAGTCTGGAATGGCACGAAGCCCGCAGGGGAATCGGCGGTTCAGACATCGCGTCCGTAATGGATAAGAACCCTTGGAAGTCCGCTTACACCTTATGGACTGAAAAGTCCGGTAAGAACTGGCAAGACCTTCCAGCAACTATGGCTATGCACATGGGCACAGCGTTTGAACCCGTCATTAGACAGCTATTCGTAGATAACAATAAAGAATGGCTAACCGTTCATGAGACCGGAACTTGGGCAAGTATCGAAGACCCTAAGTCCGTAGCTAACGTGGACGGCATAATCGAATGGGCAGATGGATCTCTTGGAGTCCTAGAGATTAAGTTCTCCCGGATGTATTGGGATCAGCTACCAGAACACTATAACCTTCAAGTTCAACATTACCTATCCGTCCTTGGTCTAAAGCGCGCTGTGGTCGTAGCGGTCGCAGGAGGCGATTGGAAGGAGTTTGAGGTCGTTCGGGATGATTCCCTTGTCAAGGAGATGAAAACCCGCCTACAGGCGTTCTACGGCTTCCTAGACACGGATACGGCTCCAGACTACGATGGCTCTGAATCTACCTATGAGACAGTTAGGCAGCTATCCGATGGTCTCCAGGAGGGAGAGATTGAGCTTGGATCACTATGGTCTAACTTGCTCCAGGCTAAGTCCGAGTCCGAGTATTGGGAGAGTCAATTCAAGGCACATAAGTCCGCAGTTCTTGCCTTCATGAATGGCGTCAAGTATGGTCTATTCCAAGGCGAGAAGGTCATCAACTTACAAGCCCGTAATGGCAAGCCGTTCATTACGTTCACTAAATAACAGGAGGCAATAAATGGGTTTCGACCTAAGCAATTACGAACCAGTTTCAGAACGTATTCAGAAGTTCTGGAAGACCTATCCAAACGGTCGTATCATCACCGAAATCAAACTAATCAACGAGACGGAAGTTGTAGTTCAGGCTTCGGTCTTTACCGACCGGGAAGACCCTAGACCAGCTTCGGTTGATTGGGCACATGAGACCAGGGGTTCCAGCAACATCAACCGTTCGTCATTCTTGGAGAACTGCAGCACTTCGGCTATCGGTCGAGGACTTGCAACTCTAGGTCTATCCGCGTCTAAGAATCGTCCGAGCCGTGAAGAGATGATCAAGGCAACCAGGGACTCCCGAAACTTTATTGAAGAGGCTTCGGAAGCTGCAGCCAACAAAGACATCGAGAGTCTTCGGGTGATCTACGCAACCGCGGTAAAATCACAGGTTGATAACGATGTTCTGGAAGCAATCAAAGCTCTCGCTGATTCACTAAAGTCCAAGTAAATTGGAAAGGGCTAGAAGCCACAGAAAACTTCTAGCCCGACGCGAAAGCGTCACCCAACCACGATGGGCAATCAAAGTATAGCCCAGGAAGGCACAGAATGAGCATAGAAGCCGTTGCAGCCGTCCTGCACCATTCAACAAGCACCGCGACCGCTAGAAGCGTCCTGACGGCTCTGGCATGGCATATCGGTAACGACCCGGAAGAGGGTTGCTATCCATCACAAACCCGCCTGGCTAAATTAGCCGGATGTTCCGTTAGACAAGTTCAACGCAATCTTCAAAAGCTGGTCGAGCTAGGGGAGATTGAAATGTCGCAACATAACGGCGAAGGTTATCGGTTCGACAGAATTACCAATCGATACTGGATCACTCTAGACTGTCCGGAAGGTTGTGACGGTAGTCTCAGTCATAATCAACGGGGTGTCAAGAAAGGCAGAACGGGGCGTCATCTACGACTTATCGGGGTGACACCCAAGACGTCACGGGACGGCGTGGATGTCGTGTTAAAGGTTAATAATAATTAACTTAAACTTAAAGAACACTAGAAGGAGAAAACAGAATGGCAATTACAGTAATCTATGCAAAAGTAGCCGAAGTAGTAAACGAGGGATACCCAAGACTTCGAGTTTGGGAGACCTACGACTTCAAAGGTGAACCACGCAACCGACTCTGGACAGCTTGGCTAGACAATGCCAGCAATTACAAGAAGGACGATGAAGTCAAAATCGAAGGAGCACTAGGAACCAAGGTTGGAACCTATAACAAGCCCGGTCAAGAGACTAAGCAAATAGTCGAGCACTCTCTCAATAATTGCCTAGTGGAGCTGGTAAGAGCTGCAGAACCTAGAACCGCTTTGGAAGAAGTAATCAACATCGTGGCTCCAGGAGAACCCAAGGATCTACCCTTCTAAATGTTCCAACTATTCGTTGCTGGAGATCCTAGACCGCAAGGCTCTAAGAAGGCATTTAACCGGGGCAAGCACATCGTCCTAGTGGAAGCTAACAAGGATCTCCCTGCCTGGCGAGAAACCATGAAACGCATGTTTGAGCTGAAAATGCTTGAACGTGATAACCCGTTCATCACGGCTATCTCGGTATCTATACAGTTCTGGCTTAAAAGACCTAAGTCAGTAACAAGGCAGTATGCAACCGGAACTTATGACATCGACAAACTAACAAGGGCAGTTCTAGATTCGCTGCAATCAGCTAACGTAATTGTGAACGACAACTTAGTCGTGGATCTAAACGTTCGCAAGACTTATGCCGATGACCATGAACCGGGCATGCAAGTAACGGTTATTCCCTATGATAACGAAACGATAACGCAAGGCGTGTCGGACTTAGATCGTAAGCGTAGAGGGCTAGTTTGAAGCCATGAAGATACTATTTTTAGATCTCGAAACATCGCCGAACTTGGCTCATGTTTGGGGACTATGGGATCAGAACATAGCAATCAACCAATTAGAACGCACGACGGAAGTTATCTGTTGGGGCGCTAGATGGCTTGGAAGTGACAAGGTCATCTTCAAGTCAGTTCACCATCATGGCAAGAAAACTATGTTGGATGAATTACATAAAGTCATGGACGAAGCCGATGTTCTAATCGGATGGAACTCCGCAGCCTTTGACTCAAAGCACATCAAACGAGAGTTCGTAGAGAACGGCTATCTACCACCTAGCCCATGGATTGAACTAGATCTAATGCGAACCGTAAAAAACCAATTTAAGTTCCCATCTAACAAGCTGGATTATGTCTCACAGAAGCTAGGAGTCGGATCTAAAGTCAAACACACCGGGTTCCAACTCTGGCTCGACTGTATGGCTGGCAACGCTAAGGCTTGGAAGCTCATGAAGGAATACCAGATTCAGGATGTGAACCTTCTGATTGACCTTTACTACATCTTGTTGCCATGGATAAAGAATCATCCACATGTAGGGGTAAGCGAAGGCAACCCTTTATCATGCCGTAATTGTGGATCCGATAACCTGCAACGCTACGGATTCAGATTCACCGGGAACACCAAGTATCAGCGGTATCTATGCCAGGAGTGTGGAACTAGCCTTCGAGGCGAGATAGTCCTAAGCGGTAAGAGATCGTAACAGTTTGATAACAAAGCCACGACACGGATTGACACCGAAGTCAAAAGTCTAAAATTGAATTACCACAACACAGAAACAGGAGGCAACATGTTAGACGTAATGAGAGTCTTTATGGCTCTAGGTCTATTCGTATTCGCATGCTTCGGAGCTTACATCGTAGGCGAACCAGCCGTTGCATTGTTAGCTGCAGGAACCGCGTATCTATACCTAATCGCGGAATGGAGCAGTAAATGAAACTATCCGGTGAAGAGCGCAACGCTATCTTGTTTGAGGCTATGCGCTTACTCATGGATGACAACCTGGTATGGAGTAACGATTTTGAGGAGATTCGCCCGGCACTTGGGTCGCTCTTCTTGAAAGCCATGTCAGTTCCACAATTAGCAGAAATACTAACCACTCTCGCAGTAAGGATCGTGAAGACTTATGGATAACTATGAAGAAGAGAAACAGAACCTAATTAATCGTCACGCAGAACAGCTCAAAGACATTATGGTCAGAACTAGCGTCGAGCATTACACCAAAGGCTGGCAAGGTGCAGAGAAGCACTTGAAGGATGAGATCATCAAAGGCATCGTAAACGACGCAGTCATTAGCACTAACGTCGATGTCAATCACTTAGAGCGAATCGTAAGAATAGTCGAGGAGACTCGATGAGATTTAGACCTAATGCTGAATGCTTATATTGCAACGAGGTATACAAGATTGAAGACCATACCACTTGCCCCAATTGTGCAGTTAACACAGACACAAAAGGTATAACCGTAATCGTTCTCGATAAGGAGGAAGAATGAAGACATCATACACAAAAGGGTATCTAGCTGGAGTTGAATACGCCCGGAACCAACTACTAGAGTTCCTTCATGCTCATCATGATCTAGGAGACATCCTTACACTTGAAGAAGTAATAACAGAATTAGATCGATGGGACACTAAAGACATCGACACATTGAGAGGATTAGCAGATGGCAGGTTGGCACGACACCGCAGCATGGCGGAATGCAAGGGCTTATGCGAAGACTGTTTTGGAACCGACCTGTGTCTCTTGTGCGAAGGAGCTTGAAGGTGAAGACTGGACAATCGATCACATCGTCCCGCCAGGAAACGGAGAACCTAATCACGACATCAACAACCTTCAATCTCTATGCAGATCATGTAACGGACGTAAGCAAGATCGGGTGCTGCAACGAATCACCTGGAGGAACGAACGCTTCAAAGCGTAAGGGCATACTAAGACGGGTAGGGTATGCACTCAACGATTTATTACCAGTCAGCATTAGACCAATCAAGTCCAAGAGAGCCTGGAGGAAACATCGATGGCCCCTCCGGGAGAGAGTCTTTAGCTTCCGAATGTATTGGCACAGCCACCTTAGAGACAAGGTGCAAAGGAAACTCCGACTAACCAAGTAACATAAACAGACGCCCAGTTTTTTCTGGGTGCTCCGTTTCACCCCACGCTTCTCCAGGGATTTACGCAGAACAGTCAAATTATCCAGAAGGATGCAACGAATGATTGAAGAATCAATAAAGAACTGGCTTGAAACGCTGGAACTTAACCTTGAACAAAAAGTGTTATCGGGTTTGTGCCTACGTCTGGCCCAGTCCTTTGACCAACAAAGCAATACAAGCACGGCTGCAGAGCTTCGGAAGACAGTCCTAGAGTTACAGCGTTCCCTCGGCGCTTCTAACGTGGATGTCGACCCGCTGGAGAAGTTACTCACTCGCTAATGCTCCAGCTCCCGACTACTTACACGCCTCCTCTATCGGATGACTTCATAACCGACGGGGATAAGCTCATTGAGTTCGCTAAGATCGCGTGGAGTAGCCCGGAGAGCCCAGACGGCTTAGAGTTAGACGAATGGCAGAAGTGGTTGCTTCGAGCTATCCTCGAACGTTACCCGGCTAATCACCCAACCTATCCCAATCGACTCCGGTATCGCCAGGTAGTCATCTCCGTTGGAAGGCAAAACGGTAAGTCACTTATTGCAGCCATGCTGGGACTCTATGGCTTACTCCTTCATGAGATTGGCCCACAGTGTATTAGCCTGGCATCCTCGACGGATCAGGCGAACATTGTTTACAACCGCGTTCTTTACGTCATCAATAGCAACCCATTCTTGAAGAAGCGATTCAAACGCGCAACGGAGACGCGCGGAATTGTGACTTCGGATGGAGGAGGACGCTACGATGTCAAGGCAGCTAAGGAAGCGGCACTTCAAGGGATCCCCATTAGCTTTTGTTTGTTCGATGAGCTACACCTTGCAAAAGAGGGAATGTGGTCTGCTGCTGTTCTCGGAACCTCGCAGCGTAAGGACGGAATTGTTGTTGGAATTACGACTGCTGGAGATCAAAACTCGAAGACTTTAATCGACCTTTACAAGTCAGGCAAGGCTGCAGCTAACGGAGCAACGGATCTAGAACGCTTCGGCTTCTTCTTATGGGAAGCACCGGAAAACTCTCGCGTGGATGACCCAAGCGCAATTATGAAGGCTAACCCTTCTATTGCTGCAGGTCGTATTGGCATGGAGCAAGTCATCTCGGACTTGAAGACAATTCCAGAACACGAAGCTAGGCGTTATCGACTAAATCAATTCATCGCTGGATCTACTAACTCATGGTTGCCAGGAGACTTATTCAGAGCTGCAACCGGACGCGGAGTCACGAACCTAACCGGAGGAGTCTTCTCCGTAGACACTACGACTAACTGGGGTCACGCGACAATAGCTTATGCCAACGACATCGAAGGCATTCACGAAACTGAATTGGTCATGTCCTTAGTCTCGCCTACGGAGCAACAACTATTCAATGAGCTAACATCACTTTATAGCAGACACAGTCCGCGAGCGATAGTGCTGGATGATCGTCAGTTACCTGGTCTAGCCAAGAGACTAAAAAACTCTGGGCTTCCGGTCTGGACACTATGGGCTAAAGAAGTCTCGTCGGCATGCTCGACTGTCTTTGCTATGTTTAGCACTGGCTCCGTTAGGCACAACAGCGATCCCCTCCTGGTTGCTCAAATGCCTAACGGGGTCGCTAAATACTCCGGAGAGAGTTGGTTCATCTCTCGTAAAGAATCACTCGGAGACATCGACGCAGTAATGGCAACGGTGTTCGCACTCTACGTTTCTTCACGCGCACCACACGCAACAATCGGAGTCTATTAGTCGGTGGTCTGTGGTATCCTTGACTCCAAATGGCATCTATACTTGACAGGCTCCTAAACCGCAAGCCAGAAGTTCGCGCATCGCAGCCTACAATTCCAACCAGACAACCTTCTATTGTCACGCCTAACACAGCTCTAAGTCTGACCGCGGTCTACCGCGCTATTCAGATCATTGGAACTCCGATTAGCAAGATGACAATAAACACTTACCGGTTCGCTACCGGAGTCGAGCTAAAGGTTGAGAACCCAGTTCTAGTAAACAACCCATCGCTAGATCAGAACCGTAAAGACTTCCTATTCCAGACTGTCGTAGATCTAGCCCTCCAGGGTAACGCCTACTGGTACAAGCAATACTCTTCCAACGGTCAGGTAAACAACCTAACTATTCTTCCGGCAGCTTCGGTCATGCCTTCTTACCCAAAGATGCAAGACGGGACAATCGACTACTCGACAATCGTTTATGACTACATGGGTAAGCGTTACACCAAGCGCGAGATTGAGCACCTAAGAGTCTTTAGCCAATCGGGTCAGCTAATTGGAATCAGCCCAATCGCTTCATGCTACAAAGACATAAGCGCAGCTCTAGATCTACGCGACTACGCTCTAAACTGGTTTACCGCTGCAGGAGTTCCAACCGGAGTCCTAAAGACTAACCAGATGTTGAACAAGGCAGAAGCCGATGAAGTTACTAACAACTGGCACAACAAGCAACAGAACCGTCAAGTTGCAGTTCTGGCTAATGGCTTCGATTACCAGCAGATAGCACTCTCACCTAGAGACGCACTATTTACCGAAGTTCAGGATCAGCAGACACAGGCAATCGCCAGGCTATTCGGTATCCCTCCAAGGTTGCTAATCACTTCGGTTCCAGGATCATCCGACACTTACACAAACTTACAAGATGAGAACCAGGTGTTCTTCCGTCATACTCTTATGGCTTACACGGACGCAATCACCGACGCACTTAGCAACTGTCTACCAAGAGGCAACCGGGTCGAGTTTGACTTTGAGCACTTGTTCAAGGCAGATGTCGCAGCACGTTACAACTACTACCAGACCGCAATCGCTGCAGGTATCCTAACCGCCGAAGAGGTCAGAACGAAAGAAGGACTAGATGTCTGAAATGATTACACGCGAGTTCCAAGCGCGTTTAGTTGAGACCGAAGAGAGAACCATTGTCGGACTTGCAGTTCCATACGGTCAGGAAATTGACCTAACTGGCAACACCAAAGAACGCTTTGAAGCCGGAGCCATCCAGAGCATTGAGGACGTTAAGTTGTTCTACGGCCACGAAGAGCCAATCGGTAAGGTCACGGAAGGCCGAGACACCGAAGAAGGCTTCGAGATTGTTGCAAGAATCAGCGATACGGTTCGCGGTAACGAAGTTTACACATTACTACAGGACGGTGTCCTAAATCGATTCTCGGTTGGATTCTTCCCGGTCAAAGACCGGAAGGAAGGCCAAACGATAGTTAGAGAGCTAGTGGATCTCAAAGAGGTTTCAGTAGTTCCCTTCCCAGCCTTTGAAGGCGCAA
>Ga0315903_10004537_pt1 | contig 18538 bp, 18 predicted proteins | sample LakEriMetagenome_7_FD_203524 | JGI IMG/M metagenome (GOLD analysis project Ga0315903, IMG submission 203524) | Freshwater fungal communities from buoy surface, Lake Erie, Ohio, United States - Buoy 2 MA119 | ecosystem: Environmental > Aquatic > Freshwater > Lake | place: USA: Lake Erie, Ohio...
ATCCGCACGACGAGGTAGAGCCTCTCAAGCCGGGCCGGGTCTACGAGTTTGATATTGAGGTCGTTCCCACTTGTATTGTGGTGCCGGCAGGCCATCGCGTGGCTCTGAGCATTCGTGGCAAAGACTATGTCTACCCGGGGCCTGCAGGCCATCTCTCCAACATGAAGTATCCGATGACCGGCTGCGGGCCGTTTACGCACACGGACCCCAAAGACCGGCCCGAGAAGATCTTCAACGGCGAGGTCACGCTTTATTCCGGTCCGGGGAAGGCCTCGTATGTGCAGATCCCGGTTATTCCCTCACGTCGCAGAAAGTAGGGCTCGCTTATGAAGATGTATGGTTTTTGGCGGTCCCTGGCCGCCTACCGTGTACGCGTCGCTTTGAAGCTCAAAGGTCTCGCCTGCTCCGAAGAGGCGGTGAATCTTTTGGCGGGAGAGCAGCACGACCCGTCCTACCTCAAGATCAATCCTCAGGGTGCAGTCCCCGCACTCGTGCTTGACGACGGAACCATTCTGTCGCAGTCGATGGCCATTCTGGAGTACCTCGAGGAGGCATACCCGCAGCAACACCCCTTGCTTCCTGCCGATGCGAAGGGGCGTGCGCGGGTGCGGTCGCTCTGCCATCTGGCGGTCTCCGACAGCCATCCTCTTCTGGTGCCGCGCATTCGCAGTTACCTGAGTAAAGACCTAGCGCTGGGTGATGCGGTCACCGCGAAATGGCTCAACCACTGGTCAGACCGCTCGCTTGCAGTCTTTAACGAGCGCCTGAGTCAAGAGCCGCAGGCAGGAAAGTATTGTCATGGCGACACGGTAACGATTGCTGACATCTGTCTCGCTTCGCAGGTGGTCGGTGCCACAGGATTCTTCGGCTGCAGCCTCGATGCCTATCCCAAGGTCCGCGCGGTCTATGAGGCGCTGAGCCGTATCGATGCCTTTGAGGCTGCCCTGCCAAAGAATCAGCCTGGTGCTCCGTCGGCAGCGCATTGATTTACGGGGCCAAGTCATTGCATCCGTCAGAGCTCTCTTGAGAAAGGACAGACTGTGAAGATCGGATTGATCGGGACCGGAAGGATGGGTAAAGCCATTGTTCTGCGGCTCTTAGATAAGGGCTACCAGGTACTGGTATGGAATCGCACGACTGACAAACTCAAAGATCTTCAGACTGCGGGGGCGGTACTGGCGCAGACACCCGCCGCCCTGACGCAGGGATCCGACGCCGTCATTTCCATTCTCACAAATGCCGAGGCCCAGCAGGCCGTGTTCGAGTCGCCGGGCTCGGGCATCCTCTCCACAGACATTCGTGGCAAGTTGTTCATTGAGATGAGCACAGTGCGGCCAGAGTCTTCCAAGGCGCTTGAAAGAAAGGTGGAAGCCCTGGGGGGGCGGTTCGTTGAGAGTCCTGTCGGTGGCACCACAGGCCCCGCGCGTGAGGGGAAACTCTTTGCGTTTGTGGGGGCGACACCCGAGGCCTTTGCTGCTGCTCAGCCTCTCCTATCCGACCTTTGTCGCCGGGTAGAGCATGTGGGGCCGGTGGGCGCAGGCAGCAGCCTAAAGCTTGCGGTCAATCTGCCCTTACTCGTATTCTGGCAGGCCTTCGGGGAGGCACTCTCACTGGTGTCACACCTGAACATCCCGCCGGAGCGGCTCATCGATATTCTGGCTGACACCCCCGGTGCCTCAGGCGCATTTAAGGCACGGTCTCAGCAGTTTGTTGCCCGTCTGCAAGGTCAGCCGCCGTTTAACGCGTCTTTTAATTTATTTTCCATTCGAAAAGATCTTCAGACCATGAAGGCAGAGGCCGAGAGCCTCGGTATTTCTGTTCCTGTTGTCACCGCAGCCATTCAAGCGTACGACGAGGCGGTGCGCTCTGGTCTAGAAGACAGCGACAGTATTGAGCAGACTCTTTATTGGCGTTCTAAAGCCAAGAAGTAGCAAGCAGATCAACCTGAGGAGAGAGTGGTTATGGATCCGATTGATATAGGCCTTATTGGCTCCGCAGTCTTTGTACTCATCACATTCTTAAGAGTGCCCATCGCCTACGGAATGTTCATTGTTGGTCTCGGTGGACTGATGTTTATTTATCCGCCAGGGAGCTCTTTTCAGTTCCTCCCCACAGGACTTTTTTCCTACACTTCAAACTTCTCACTCGCGGCGCTTCCGCTCTTTATTCTGATGGGGCATCTTGCCTTTCATGCAGACATTGGTAAGGATGCCTATGACGCTGCCAAGGCGTGGGTAGGTCGCGTACCCGGAGGGCTAGGGGTAGGAACGGTCTATTCCTCCGCCCTATTTGGTGCCGTCTCTGGTTCAAGTCTTTCTGAGGTGGCTGTCTTCTCAAAAATTGCCGTGCCGGAAATGATCAAGGCAGGCTATAGCAAACGGCTGGCTACCGGTGTCGTGGCCTCAGCAGGCTGCCTCGGGGTCCTTATTCCGCCAAGCATTCTTTTGATCTTTTTCGGAATCTTGACCGAGACCTCGATTGGACAACTTTTTATCGGCGGAATTGTCCCCGGCATTTTGTATGCCGTCATTATGGCCACCACCTTGATGGTGGTTTGCACGATCTTTCCCAACATTGCACCACGCTCGAGCATGTTTGATACGTCATGGATTGCCAAGGTTCGTACCTTTAAGAATCTCTGGGCAGTCCTCCTGCTGTTTCTCATCGTCCTTGGCGCCATCTACACGGGATGGGCCACGCCCGATGAGGCCGCCGCGGTGGGTGTCGTAGGCTCTATGTTTATTGTTTTCCTTCGCGGAAAACTCTCCATTCAGATCGTCAAGGAGTCAGCCATCGACAGCGCGAAGGGTAGCGCGATGATCTTCTTGCTTCTTGGCGGGGGCTCGATTTTCGCGACTTTTCTCTCTTCCACCGGCGTAGTAGGGGCGTCTACCGCCTTTATCACCGGGCTTGACGTTCCTTTCTGGGCCCTCATGCTTGGAATCGTGCTGCTCTACCTCGTGCTTGGTTGCTTTCTCGATGCCATCTCCATGATGGTGCTAACGATGCCCTTGATCACGCCGCTCATCGAGGCGCACGACATGAGCCTCGTCTGGTTTGGTGTGGTGGTGACCATGATGATGGCGATCGGTGCAATCACTCCACCCATGGGGCTGAACTGCTTTGTGATGAAAGGCGCCCTGGGAGATCAGGTGGAACTAAAAGAGATCTTTATTGGAGCGACCCCCTTTGTCTTTCTCATGCTCTTTACTGTAGGTTTGTTTATCGCCTTCCCAGAGATTGTGCTCTGGCTTCCCGAATTAATGCGGTCGATGCGCTAAGGAGCAAACATTATGGAAAAGATTATTGAAGCCTACGAGCAAATTTATCGTCGATGGATCCCGGCGGTCATCTCCCTTCCGCTGGCGTTGATGACCGTCATTATTTTCTGTAATGCCATTGGGCGAAAAATTGGCATTCCATTTCCCCTAACCGTGGAGTCCGTCGAGGCTCTAATCGTTGTCTCTGTCTACTTTGGTGTTGCCTTGGTGGCGCTTGAAAATGGCCACGTGAACGTAACTTTTGCAACGGAAAAACTGGGCCCACGCGTGAACCGCTACCTGGATGGCTTCGGACACCTATTGGCGTTTGCTACCTTTGCCTTTCTCACGGTGGCTGCTTGGTCGATTGCGATCGACTCCATCAAGATATTTGAGTATCGGCTGGCTGTCGCCCGGTTCCCGCTCTGGCCCTTCAAGACCTTGTTTGCCTTGGGTCTCACCTTTATGTCTGTCCAAGTATTTTTTAATGCATACAAATATCTATTCCTCAACAAAGCCCCAGGGCCGGAGGAACCTGCCCATTGAGTACGCTAGACTGTGATGAAAGGCTGATACTCGGATGAATCTGGTCAACGAGTTTGTTTTGAATGCGCCGCGCGGTGCCGTCTGGGCTGGTCTCACCAATCCAGAGGTGGCTGTACCGTGCATGCCTGGCACAGAACTCAACGAGCGTGTGGGTGAGAAGGGTTTTAAGGCAACAGTGAGTCTGAAGGTCGGTCCTGTGAAGCTGCAGTTTCGCGGCGAGGGAGAACTCACGAATCTATCAGCCGATGGCTCCTATGGAGAGGTGATTGCCAAGGGAAGCGACAGCAAAGGCCGCGGGGGGTTTAAGGCGGAGATGAAGTTTCGTCTGGCAGAGGAGGGCGATCAGAAGTGTCGGGTGCAGGTGGACACCGAACTCTCTCTGACAGGCTCGGTAGCCCAATATGGTCGAGGCGTTGGAATTGTCAAGGAAGTCGCGGCCCAACTCACCAGCGATTTCACGAAGAATTTGGAAGCCCGGGTTGCGATCTCACCAGTCAACGCCAGCACCGCCGACGGTGCGGTCGCCACCGAAACCCACGGCATCGAACTACCCAGAGAGAGCCTTCCCCAGGGCTCCTCTATAAACGTATTCTCGCTTGTATTCTCGAGCTTCTTTCGCTGGATTCGTTCCCTCTTTGCGCCGAGGTCTTAGCCAATCATGACGCTTCTAAGACTCTTTGATAAACCCATCCATGATGAGATCGTGTACACCGAATGAAACCCGCCGCCTTCGAATACCATCGGCCACAGAGCCTGACCGAGGCCACAGAAATGCTCGCCAGCCTCCCCGACGCAAAACTCCTCGCGGGGGGGCAGTCACTCGGCCCGATGTTGAACTTCCGTTACCTCATGCCGGAGAACCTCATCGACCTCAACCGCGTCACCGAACTCCAGGGGCTTTCGCGGCTGCCGGATGGCGGGATTCGTATTGGAGCCATGACCAGGCAATACCAGCTTGAGCAGGACGCAGCGCTGCATCGCGAGATTCCTATCTTTCGTGAGGCGCTTCGCTGGGTCGGTCACTATGCCACGAGAAATCGGGGCACCATGGGAGGAAGCCTTTCTCATCTGGACCCCGCCGCGGAGCTCCCAGGAATCTGCGCGCTCTTGGATGCCGAGATCGGTGTACAGAGTAGCTCTGGTCGACGCACGATCAGCATTCATGACTGGCCGGTGGGATTTATGCAGGCCAATATCGGTGAAGACGAATTGCTCACCGACATTGTCGTCCGTCCGTGGACACAACCGCATGGGTTTTCTTTTTTAGAGATGAGCCGCAGACACGGAGACTTTGCGATCGCAGGGGTCGCCTGCCTTCTCGCTGTGGATGCCAAGTCACACATAGAAAAAGCCGCTGTCTCCGTCATTGGCGTCTCCAATGGGGCAGCCCGGTTGCGCCAGGCTGAAAAAGCCCTCGTAGGCTCGGCCTGCACCGACGATCTCGTTCGGGCTGCAAGCCAGGAGATTGAGCAGCTTGAGGCTCCCGCCGATGCGCACCATTCAGGAGATTTCCGTAAACGTACCGCCAAGACACTGTTCTGCCGCGCAGTACAAAACGCCTATGAAGATGCAATCAAAAGGAGGTCTGCTCCATGAGCACGCTGCATGCCGTAGAAATGACCATCAACGGCCAGTCTTATCAGGCTGACATCGAGGCAAGAATCACGCTCGCCGATTTTATTCGTCATACCTGTGGGCTGACAGGTACGCATGTGGGCTGTGAGCACGGTGTCTGCGGGGCTTGTACGCTGAAGGTTGATGGAAGAGCCGTCCGGTCTTGCACCATGTATGCGGTTCAGGCCGACGGCGCCTCGGTAACGACCGTGGAGGGGCTCGCCCAGCCCGATGGAACCCTTCATCCCGTGCAGCAGGCATTCACCGACTGCAACGGTCTGCAGTGCGGCTTCTGCACGCCCGGCATGCAGATGACTATCGCCGCCTATCTTGAAGAGAACCCGAATCCCACCGAGCGTGAGATTCGTGAACTGATCTCTGGAAACATCTGTCGCTGTACGGGATACCAGGGGATCGTGCGGGCGGCGCTTGACGCAGCCCAGAAACTGCGGGAGGCACAGTAATGGGCGTAAGAAATCTTGGTGCGGCGGTGCACCGTATTGAAGATGGCAGACTGATTACGGGCAAGGGAAAATATGTCGACGACATTAAGATCCCGGGTACGCTGTCCGCCGCGTTTCTACGCTCTTCCGAGGCCCACGCCCGGATCAAATCCATAGACCTGACAGCAGCGCGGGCAATACCTGGTGTGATCGCTGTCTATGCCTTAGAAGACCTCGGTCCACAGGCCGCGCAACGTATGGTACAGGCCTACCCTAACCCAGCGATTAAGACAGACATCACACCCTATCCGCTTGCCAAAGATGAGGTCTGTTATGTCGGTGAACCGATTGCCATCGTTATTGCCGAGAGTCGTTACCTTGCCGAAGACGGTGTGCAGGCGATTGACATCGATTTAGAAACGCTGCCCTGCGTGATCGACGCCCGAGATGCCTTAAAACCGGGGGCGCCTGCAGTGCAGACGTCATTTGCCTCTAACCTCGCTGCCACGTTGAACTGGAAGTTTGGTGACATCGACAAGGCCTTCGCCGACGCCGACCATGTCTTTGAGGAAGAGTACTTCCAACATCGCGGTGCACCGCATTTTATGGAGTGTCGGGGCGTACTCGCCCAGTCGGATGCGGCCGGTGGCAGGCTTACCCTGTGGAGTTCAACCCAATCCCCCTTTCTGGTACGCCGCTATCTGGCTGCCTACCTTGAGCGGGAAGAGTCGAGTATTCGCGTGCTGGCCCCCGATGTCGGGGGGGGATTTGGGCCCAAAGCCCTCCACTATGCCGAAGAGCTCGTGATTGCCATGGCCGCAGAGAAACTCGGCCGGCCGGTCAAATGGATCGAAGACCGGCGCGAGAATTTCGTGGGTACCACTCAGCAGCGCGATCAGTGGTGGCAGGTAAAGGTGGCCTGCAAAAAAAATGGCCATATCCTGGGAATTCGTGCACAGTGTATTCACGACAACGGTGCCTATGTGCCCTACGGGCTCTTGCTACCCAACACCTCCGTGGTTCCGTTTCCCGGCCCTTACGCGATCGGTGCCATTGATGTACAACTTCATTCGGCGCTGACGAATGCTGTTCCCACAACGCCGATTCGCGGGGCGGGTCGTCCGAATGCCACTTTTGTCATGGAGCGTACGGTTGATACCATCGCCCGGGAGCTTGGTCTCGATCGGGCCGAGGTGCGCAGCCTAAACTTTGTCCGCAAAGACCAGTTCCCCTACGAGACGGGCGCCAAACTCCCCACAGGGATCACCGTGCAATACGACTCGGGGGACTATCACAAGACGCTGGAGATGGCGCTTGAAGCCAGCAACAAAGACTCGTTTGAGGCCCGCCGCCAGGCGGCGGCACAGACCGGTAAGTGGCGCGGCCTGGGGATTGCCAGCTACAACGAAGATTCGGGGCTGCCGCCTTACGAGGGGGCAACCGTGAAGATTCTTCCTAGTGGTCGGGTGGTGGTCGAAGTTGGCTCCTGTGCCCAAGGCCAGGGATTAGAGACCATCGTGGCCCAGATTGCCGCAGACTACTTCGGTGTGCAGACCCATGACGTCCTGGTGCGTACTGGCGATACAGACCTTCCAGCGCTGGCTTTATCTACTGTGGGAAGCCGGGTGGCCGCTACGGTGGGCCCCAGTGTGCATCTGGCAGCCGAACAGGTACGCGAGAAGGCACTCAAGCTTGCAGCCCGTGATTTTGAAGCTTCCGAGAATGATCTTGAGATTGTGGATGGACGGGTCTCTATTAAAGGCGTTCCCGGTAAGTCCATAAAGCTCGGCGATCTGAGTCGCCGGCTAATTGCCAATGTGAATATGCCCGTACCCTCGGGCTTTAGCCCGGGCCTTGAGGCAACCGCCTACCATACGACCAATCGTCCGGTCTATGCCAACGGCAGCAATGTCTGTGAGGTAGAGGTCGACATCGATACCGGTGAGGTGCATCTGCTCGACTATTGGGTTGCCCATGACTGTGGCACCATCATTAATCCTAGGCTTGTCGATGGGCAGATAATTGGCGGTGTGGTCCACGGCATTGGTAATGCGCTCTTTGAACATATGAAATACGACAGAGAGACAGGTCAACCGCTGTGCAACAACCTCGGGGAATATCTCTTGCCGCTGGCTACCGAAATGCCTCAGATCCACCTGCAGCATATGGAGAGCCCATCACCCGTGAATCCCCTAGGCATCAAGGGTGCGGGCGAGGGCGGTACGATTCCTGGAATTGCCTGCATTATCTCTGCAATCGAGGATGCGCTCAGGCCCTTGGGCGTGAAGATTAACGAGTACCCCCTTTCTCCTGAGCGCTTATTGGAGTTGATTGATGCAAAACGCCACCAGAAGGCGTCGTAGTTCCCCTCTGTTTTTTTAACCAAGGAGACTGTTAATGAAGCGCGCGTTTATGAAGACCTGCATTGCTGCGGGCATCGGCCTGATGATGGGCGGGGCCGTTATGGCCCAGACGACACTGAAAGTTGCGACCCCCACACCTGAGAAAGGCTGGTTTGGTGACATCCATAAATGGTGGGGCCAAGAAGTTGAGAAGCGGTCTAATGGTGAGATTAAGGTTCAGTTCTTCTGGGCCAACTCACTGGTGAAATGGCAAGACTGCCTGCCGGCCATACAGTCGGGTATCACCGACATGTGCTGGGTCAGCAGCAGCTACCACCCTGCGAACCTCGCAAACTACATGATTCTCGATAACCTGCTGAACTATGGAGACGACTACGTTGCCGCAGTGAAAGCCGCTATCGACACCGTGGAGCAGCAGCCAGACATGGCAGCCGAGATGAAGCGCGAGGACATCGTGAAGATGATGTCGCACATAAGCGGTCACGGCCCGATCGGCACCAAGAGGCCACTGAAGTCTCTCGACGAGATGAAGGGCAAGAGTCTGCGTACCTATGGCGGCGCGCGTACCGACTTCTACAAGGATCTCGGTATGAACCCCATCTTCATGACATTCCCAGAGATGTATAACGCCATGGATCGCGGTACGGTCGATGCACTGGGCGAAAACGTGCTGATGCTCGCCAATTCCTTCAAGCTCAATGAGGTGATCGGTAACGTACATATGGCCAATCCCCCAGGCGCTAACGGTAATGGCGGTGTGGTGGGCTCAGCCTTCTTTATTCGGGGTGAGAAGTTTCGGAGCTTGAAGCCCGAGCATCAGAAGATGCTGCGCGATCTTCGCCTTGAGTACGCTATTAGGTACGCATCAAGCCTGATGGACATGGAGAAGACCATTCGGGCAGACTGGGCTGCGAAGAATAAGATTAACTTCCAGACCTCTAGCCCCGAAGATGCCCAGAAGATTCTGAAGGCAGCAAATGCCGCCAATGAAGTCTTCTTCAAAAAGCAGGAGGCCTCTGGTGCGAAGAATGTTCGGGCGGTCTACGACCATTACCTGAAGGCACGCAAGAAGTACGAAGACCAGCACAAGAAGAACGGCAACTTTAATTAAGCGTTGCTCATGCACCATGAAAAAAGCCCGCTAGAAGCGGGCTTTTTTCATTCCTTAGGCGTGTTGCGCTCGCCAGCCATAGTAGTTATCAAGCGTCGCGTGGGGGCTAATCATATCCATGGCAAAGGCTACGGGGGGCTTGCCTGCGAGAATCTTCTTGGCCCAGTGGGGATCAGCCAGTGCGCCCTTCCCTATGGAGCAGAAATCCCCCTCACCCTGCGCCAGCGCAGACTCGGCAAGGGCGGGATCGTGTAGCTTGCCATTGGCAATGATGGGTAGTCGCGTGTACCTCTTGGCGAGCCCGCTGAGGGACCGATCGGTGCCAAACACTGGGCTCACGCCGAGATGGGCAGCGACATGGATGTAGTCGGCACCTGCAGCCTCCAGTGCGGGGAAGATCACACGTGCATCTGCCTCCCCTCCAGGCCAGCTGTACTCGAGATCATTGACTTTGGTCTGGGAGATCCGCACGCCGATGGTGAACTCCGGCAGCGCCTTTCTCAGGGCCTGAAGCACCAGAACATGAAAGCGTAGCCGGCTCTCGAGTGCCCCGCCAAACTCGTCAGTGCGTTGGTTGGTGTAGGAGGTGAGAAACTGGTCTGGAAGATAGCCGTTCGCACCGTGCAACTCAACGCCATCAAAGCCCGCTGCCTGTGCGTTCTGCGCCGCGCGTACGAAGCTCTCTACGACCGCAAAGATCTCTTCTCGCGTAATCTCTCGAGGCATCTGGAAAGGACCCTGGCTACCGCGGTATCTGGCGATCTGTTCTCCTTTGGGCTGTATCGCAGAGGGCGCGACGGAGCCCGTGATCCAGGCGTTTCCTTGGTTCACTGCACCGGCATGAAACAACTGGGCAAGGAATTTTGTTCCTCGCTGATGAACTGCCTCAACGACGCGGGACCAGCCTGCTGTCTGTGCCGCATTGGCAAGCCCGGGCTGAAAGCGGTAACCCTGGCTATACTTTTCGTCAATATAGATGGCTTCGGTAAGAAGCCCGCCCCAGCCGCCCTCCGCAAACTCGCAGTAATAGTTCATCATCTGATCGGTGACCAGGCCTTTTTCGGTCGCGCTGGCGCGGGTCAGAGAGGAGACGAGGCAACGATTAGGCAGTCTGAGCCTGCCAAGCTGGCCTTCGGAGAAGAGATGAGGGAACTGGACCATGTAAGACTCCTACCGTGTAAGTTTTTTTCGCTTTCGCTACCATGCGCCTTGGCCTGGTCAGGCGCAGAGAACATGGAAAGCGTGCAAGGATTTATTGAAAGACCGATCAACAAATAATAGACTACTGCACATGGCTATTAAAGAACTAAACCACTACCTTATCCGAGCTGCAGACCTGAAGGCGAGCAGAGATTTTTACGTCAATGTCCTTGGCCTTTCGGAAATGGACCGCCCGAACTTCCCGTTTCCGGGCTACTGGCTCGGTGTCAATGGCGCTGTACAGGTACACATGGCTCCAGACAATATCCCCAACCGGGAGCTTTATTATCTCGGCACCCCGCCTGGGGCTGTTTCTGGTCAGCCAGGTACAGGCTCCATAGACCATGTCGCCTTCATTGCGATAGACCACGAAAACTTCCTCAAGAAACTGCGAGCGTCAGGGGTCAGTTATCGCCCTCGCTATCTCAAAGATTCACAATTGTTCCAGGTCTTTATCAAAGATCCCGATGGCATCACCATAGAACTGAACTTTTTCGGGGTCGATCAGAGCGCAGACTGGGGGGGAGAAGACTACGACCAGATGGCCCGCGTGTCAGAAAAGAAGCCCTCCGCCTAAGTTAAGGGCACATTGACCCACTTTTTAAAGCCGGGTTCGGCCTGTAGCCTTCCCATCCATTGCTGTACCCCAGGGAGCTCGGGCGTAATAAGGTTAAGCGCCTGAGCTCGATAGACCGTGGGCGCAAGCCCAATGTCTGCAAGCGTGAGCACATCGCCGGCGAGAAAGGCGGACCGACGAAGGTTCTGGTCTGCCACCGCAAGATGGCCGCGTGATTCTTCTTCTGCTTTGGCGATACGGGCGGAGTCTTGCTGCTCGGGCGCCAGACGTACCCGTTGCTGAAAGACAACCACCATGGGTGCACTAATGCCCCACAGCGTCCAGTCAAGCCATTGATCGACATGTCCCCGTCTCTGGGCATCGGCTGGATAGAGACGCTCTGCAGCCTCTGCCGCCGATAGGGACGTCTGCCGCTTATTGCATAGGTATCGGCAGATGCTGTGAGACTCCCAGATTTGATACCCCTCATCTTCCAGCAGCGGTACCCGGCCGTTGGGATTCTTGGCCAGGTAGTCTGCTGATTTGTTGGCAGTAAACTGCAGTCCCGCCTCTTCTCTCTGGTAGGCAAGCCCGAGGATGTCTAATACCCAGAGTACCTTTTGAACATTGATCGAATTGACGCGTCCCCAGAGATTAAGCATTTGGGTCCCCGTGGTCGGGCATGAGGCCCGCTGCCTTAATACCGTCTACCGCGCATATTTCGTCATTGGGTGAGGTCTCCCCACTGATTCCAACTGCCCCGAGAAGGGATCCGTCGGCATCGCGAATGAGCACCCCCCCTTGCACCGGCACCATATCGCCCTCGCTGAGGTGCTGCACGGCATGAATAAAGAACGGCGCCTTCTCTGCACGACGCTGTAATTCACGATTGCCAAAGCCAAGCCCCAGGGCACCCCGTGCTTTTCCGGTGGCGATCTTGAAGCGGTAGAGGGAGGTTCCCTCTTGTGCAAGGTGTACCTTTACCTCGCCACGAATATCAAGCACGGTAACGGCCAGCGGCAGAAACTGATGCTTCTTGGCGGATTCGAGTGCCTTTTGGGCAATAACCAATGCGGTATCGAGAGAGACGGTCTTTAGGTGTACGGTAGACATAGGGCATGGTTCCTTTCTTTCGGGGTGGCCGGTATGGGGTTGGTGCGTGGTTGCTTAGACCTCAATGGGCTCGACCTGCCCCGAGGTCACAGCCTTCATAATGGCCTCTAAGCAGGCGACGGTGTAGCGCTTCTGGTTGCTATCGACAGGGTAGGGCGTCTGCCCACGTACGGCCTTGCCAAACGCTTCCAGATTCTCTCGAACCGCGTGGTGGGGTTCCACAAACGATGTCTGGCGGTCTTGTCCGCGTAATACCTTGGTAATGTCCCAGCCGGTTGGGCTCTCGGGGTGGGTCCGATCGCGAATCTCGCACCAGCCCTGCGACCCATAGACTGCGAAGCGGCCGTCGAAAGGGGTGGCCAGAATGGCACTGATAAGGGAAACCGCCCCCGAGGCGAACTCAAGGAAGATCGCCAGGGTGTCGCCGTTCTCAAAACCTGCGCCGCGTGACCCGAGTCGCGCAGTGACAGACTTCGGCTGACCAAAAAATGAAACGGACAGATCGACAAGATGGATTCCTGTGGCAGTGAGGGGACCAACAGGCGCAACTGCGTTAGATAGACGCCAGTTGTCAGGTGGCAGCTTGAGGAACTTGTCTTGACTGAAGTTGGCCTCAATCTGCAGGGCAGTACCGTAGAGGCCATGGGCGACTTCTTGTCGTAGGACCTCCATGGCAGGCTCGAACCGCCGTTCGTGCCCTACGCCAAGCACCAGCCCACGGGCTTCGCAGGCCGCAATGGCCCGGTTTGCATCCGCTAGGTTCAGACACAGCGGCTTCTCACAGAAGACATGGAGGCCGCGATTGGCCGCGGCAACAATCTGATCTGCATGCTGGGGGTGGGGCGTACAGATGACCACGGCTTCGAGGCCAGGTTCCTGAATGAGACTGTCGAAGTCGGTGCAAAAGCGAACATTCTTAAGGCTGCCTTCAGGGCTTGTGGGATGCAGTGAGGCCAGAGGCTCGGCGATGCATCGCAGCGAAAAGGCAGGAGAGTCGGCCAGAAGAGAGGCAATCACCTTCCCCCACCACCCATAACCCGCAATACCTATTGCGATTGGCTTTTCAGACGCCATAGTCGGTCACATCCTTATTCTCGTTAGTGAATAGTTGATTACTAAGCAGGCACGCTAGATTCTACCGAACCCGACCGCTGAAATTCGACTCGTGGTTTCCCGATTAACTGCGCTATAGTCCTCGCGTGGCACTTGCAGACTATCCCCTAGGCTTTTATCTCGGTGCGGTCTTTGCTGTCCTGATTACCGGGGTAATCAAGGGGGGCTTTGGCGGTGCGGCGGGCGGCCTAGCGGTACCTTTCATGTCCCTCTGGATTTCTCCCGTCGTCGCTGCGGGAGTTATGTTGCCCATCTTGTGTGCCATGGACATGATTGGCGTGAAGGCCTACTGGAAGAAATGGTCGTGGCCAATCCTGCGCCCGGTCTTTGTGGGTGCCTTTATCGGCATTGGCATTGGCAGCCTCATGTTTCAAAGCCTCTCGGTCAAGCAACTCAAGTTCATTGTGGGCGTGATTGCCGTGACCTTTGTGCTTAACAAATGGCTTTCTCTTGCTGACCGTCTGGTGCAATTGTTAAAGCGCAAGAGGTCTGAAATGGGGCCCGTGGGTGGTGTCTTTTGGGGATCTGTATCGGGCTTTACGAGCACGCTTGCGCACGCCGGCGGCCCACCCTTCTCTGTCTATATTCTTGGTCGCCAGATTGACAGAACGACAGTCGTGGCCTCAGCGTCGTTGTATTTTCTCTTCATGAACTACACCAAGATCATTCCGTATTATTTCCTGGGCCAGTTAAGCTCGGCCAACCTGCAGCTCTCTCTGGTATTTGCCCCATTGGCGCCCGTAGGGATCTGGCTCGGTATCTGGCTGCACAAGCGCATTTCTGAGCGCATCTTCTACCAGACAAGCTACCTGCTTTTGTTTTCTACCGGGCTCAAACTGATCTGGGACGCAGTCTCCTAAGAAGCCCCCGGGTGAGGCGCGCCCGAGGGCAACGGGTCAGTCAGGATGTAGACCTCGGTAGAATGATTGTTCGTTCAACACAGAGGCTCACAAGCCCTTTGACTCTATAAAGCGAGAGACACACCATGGCCACTGCAGCCCAACCCTATCTGTTCCCACCCTGCCCTCAGCCTGTTTTGCCTATTCGCGGCCGGGCCGAGGTCATGCCGGTACATCGTATCTACTGTATCGGCAGAAACTATGAGGCCCATGCCGTAGAGATGGGCCATGACCCCAACAAGGAACCCCCGTTTTTCTTTCAGAAAAATGCGGACAGCCTTGTGGTGCGTGGAGATTTCCCTTACCCACCCCAGAGCCAAGATGTGCATCACGAGGTAGAGCTTGTCGTCGCCATTGGCAGGGCGGGCTCCAATATTCCGGTTGCGCAGGCGCTTGATCACGTGATTGGCTATGCCGTAGGGCTCGACATGACCTGTCGTGACCTCCAGGCCGAGGCAAAGAAGCTGGGCCGCCCATGGGAGCCGGGCAAATCGTTTGAGCACTCGTCTCCGTGCTCAGAGCTGGTCCTCGCTGCCGATATTGGTCATCCCGCAGAAGGTGAGATTTCTCTGAAGATCAATGGCGAAACTCGGCAGGTCGGCGACCTCAATCAGCTCATCTGGAAGGTACCCGAGTTGGTGAGTGTGATGTCTCATTTCTATCACCTGCAGCCAGGTGACCTGATCTTCTCAGGTACGCCTGCAGGTATTGGCCCGGTGCATAAGGGCGACCGACTCGAGTGCTTTATTGCGTCTGTTGGATCCCTCAGCCTGAAAGTAGCAGGCTGAGGCGCAGGACTTAGGCCTTAGCGGGTGGTACTTCTGAGAAAACGGAAGTCACACCCGTCCTCTGCTTGCAGTACTTCCTGGCTGTGAAGCCGCCCGTAGCCGCGATCCTGAGCAACCGTCGGTAGGCGTTTGTGAAGCGCTTCTGCCTGGCGCGTCTGCAGGGTTGCCTCGTCGACGAGCATATTCAGCGTAGCGTTTTTTACGCTGAGTTGAACACGGTCACCGTTGCGTACCAGGCTTAGCGGCCCACCATCAGCGGCCTCGGGGCTAATGTGCAAGACGATGGTGCCGTAGGCTGTTCCACTCATGCGGCCATCAGAGATGCGCACCATATCGCGTACCCCCTGTGCGGCCAGTTTTTTGGGAATGGGAATAAGGCCCGCTTCAGGCATACCGGCCCCTTTGGGTCCGATACCGCGAAGCACCAAAACATCGTCGGGGGCGACATCCAGGTTGGGGTCATCGAGTCTGCGGGCCATATCTTCGAGCCCATCGAAGACCACCGCACGACCGGTGTGTTCCAAGAGTTTCTCGCTCGCAGCCACAGGCTTAATGACAGCGCCCTTGGGCGCAAGGTTGCCAGAAAGCCAGCGCAGCCCCCCGTTGGGGTAGATGGGGTTATTGCGGTCTCGAATCACCTCGCTAGGGCTGTTGGCTGAAAATCCGGCAAGGCGCTGGGCTAGGCTGTCGCCATAAATGGTGGGAAAGTCCACCTCCAGAAGATCGGTCAACTGCGAGAGCACCCGGATGAGACCGCCCGCCTCGTGGAAGTCGGGCATATAGCCCTCACCGCCGGGCTTGAGGTCCACCAAAACAGGGATCTGGTTGGCCAGTTGGTTGAAGTCGGCTGGATCAAGCGACATGCCGACACGTCCCACCATCGCGGCAAGGTGGACGAGGGCGTTGGTCGACCCCCCAATCGCCAGAAGTACTGCGAGCGCATTGTGCAGTTGCGGCTTGCCAAATTCGGGCATAGAGACCTCGCCTTTGGCAAGCCGAGCGGCCGCGTAGCCCGAGCGTTCGGCAATACGAATGCGATCGGCCGAGACTGCGGGAGCGCTCGCAGCACCAGGCACTGTCAGACCCATCGCCTCGACGATACAGGCCATGGTGCTCGCAGTACCCATGACCGAGCAGGTACCCACCGAAGGCACGAGATGATTGTTCGCGTCATCGATCTGTGCCTGGGTGAGGCGTCCTGCGCGAAAGTCGGCCCAGAGGCGTCGGCAGTCTGTGCAGGCGCCCACCCGTTCTCCTCGCCAACGGGAGGAGAGCATCGGCCCGGTAGGCAGGACCACGAAGGGCTTCCCGGCCGATAAGGCACCCATCACCTGCGCGGGAATCGTTTTGTCGCAGCCACCAATCACCACGACGGCATCCATGGGCTGCGCCTTGATCATCTCCTCTGTGTCCATCGACATGAGGTTGCGCAGGTAGAGGCTTGTGGGCGCAGCAAATGACTCGTGCAGCGAAATCGTGGGAAAAACGATGGGCAGGGCGCCTTGCATCATCACACCGCGTTTGACGGCCTCGATGAGTTGTGGCGCATTACCGTGGCAGGGGTTGAAGTCGCTTCCCGTATCGATGATTCCCACAATCGGCTTGGAAAGGTCTTCGTCGGAGAGCCCAGCCCCTTTAATAAAGGCACGACGCAGAAAAAGGGCAAACTCCTTATCACCGTAGTTGACGGTACCAGCAGCCAAGCCCTGCGCAGGTTTGATCGGTGTTGTACTCATATCAGCCCCTTCCGACAAAAGGCATGTTGGTCGCCATGAGGGTCATGGTCAAGACATTAGCCTCAAGCGGAAGCCCCGCAATATAGGCGACCGCATCACCGCAGTAGCCGGCGTCGATTACCGGTTCAACCATGATCTCTCCGTTGGCCTGCGGAACCCCTGCCTTAAACCGCTCCCCAATAGCGGTGTCCGCATTACCGATATCAATCTGCGAGGCGGCGATCTTATAAGGGCGTCCATCGAGTGCGAGAGACTTTGTGAGGCCTGTAATCGCATGCTTCGTGGCCGTGTAGGCACAGGTATTGGGCCGTGGGGCGTGTGCCGAAATAGATCCGTTGTTAATGATGCGGCCGCCCTGTGGCGACTGCTTCTTCATGAGGGCAAAGGCCGCCTGGGCGCAGAGAAAGGAGCCCGTGAGATTGACATCCACCACGCTGCGCCAGTCTTCTTCGGCCAAGTCCTCGAAGGGCACCCGAGGCGCACCCATGCCTGCATTATTAAAGAGCACATCCAAGCGACCAAACCGCGTCTCGATTTCCGCGAAGAGTGCCTTGACCGCCTTCCCCTGACTCACATCGGCAGCAATCGCCAGAATGGGAGGCTGGCCCGCGACGCTGCCAGCCGCGGTTTCGGTCAGTGGATCCATCCGCCGCCCGGTGACGATGACCTGGAAGCCCGCCTTCTGAAGGGCATGGGCGCTGGCTCGGCCGATTCCGGTGCCGCCGCCTGTGACCAATGCAACTCTTAAACTCTGGGACATGGGAAAGGAGTCCTTTCTAACAAGGGGTAAAAAATCGAGGGCGGAAGGGTCAGACGTTCTAAAGTTTAGCGCTTATGATGACGGTCGCCTGATCAATAAGGGTTTTTGTAGTGGATCGACGGGAGGCTCTCGCCTCTGCAGACTAGACAGGAGATTCGCATGGCAGAAGGTCGTCGTGTTTCATTTGAGGCATTGCAGGCATTTATTGCTCGGGCCCTTGCCACCCAAGGATTGGCGGAGGCCGACTGTGCAACTGTGGCTCGGCTGATGGCGCAGGCCGATCTGCAGGGCTCCGATGGCCATGGCGTCATTCGACTAGGCCAATATCTCCAACGCATCCAGTCCGGCGGAATGAATATTCATCCGCAGATTCGCGTGATCCGTGAGCGAGCGGCTATGGCGCTGGTTGATGGCGACAATGCCATGGGCCATCTGGTGGTCTCAAAGGCGGTCTCGCTCGCAGCCGAAAAGGCGCGCACATCCGGGGTGGCCTGGGTTGGAACCCGTATGAGTAATCATGCGGGACCTGCCTCTCTCTATGTACGCGCCCTAGCCGATCAGGACCTCATCGGCATCTACTATGCCGTGGGCAATGCCAACCATCTTCCGCCCTGGGGGGGCATGGATATGCTTCTGTCCACTAATCCGATTGCGATTGCCTTTCCGCGCGGGCACGTGGAGCCTTCCGTGGTCTTGGATATGGCCACCACAGTGGCTGCCTATGGAAAGGTGAAGGCCAAAGCCCGCAAAGGGGAAATGATGCCCGAGGGCTGGATGATCGATCGCCAGGGGCGGCCGTTGCTTGACCCCCATCGGGCCGCCGAGGGCTTTCTCTTGCCGATTGGCGGTCACAAGGGCTATGGACTGGCGCTCATGGTTGGTCTGCTCGCCGGGAGTCTCAATGGCGCAGCGATGGGCAGTGAGGTGATTGACTTCAACATGGACAGTCGATCGACCACCAATACAGGGCAGGCGGTCTGTGCGATTGACCCAGCCGCCTTTGACGATATTGACGTGCTGCGGGATCGTCTGGATA
>Ga0315903_10004538_pt1 | contig 18534 bp, 20 predicted proteins | sample LakEriMetagenome_7_FD_203524 | JGI IMG/M metagenome (GOLD analysis project Ga0315903, IMG submission 203524) | Freshwater fungal communities from buoy surface, Lake Erie, Ohio, United States - Buoy 2 MA119 | ecosystem: Environmental > Aquatic > Freshwater > Lake | place: USA: Lake Erie, Ohio...
GGACGTGATGCGCGGCATGTCCACGGATTCGGTTGATGCTGTTGTGACGGATCCACCATACGGGTTGTCATTCATGGGGAAGGGTTGGGATCGTGCCGTGCCGGGGCCGGAATATTGGGGGGAATGTTTGCGCGTTGCGAAACCCGGCGCACATTTGTTGGCGTTTGGCGGAACGCGGTTGTTTCATCGGTTGGCGTGTGCCATTGAGGATGCGGGTTGGGAAATCCGTGATTGCATCATGTGGGTTCACGGCATGGGGTTTCCGAAATCGTTGAACGTTTCAAAAGCTATAGACAAAACCGATTCACGGGTTGAACAAATGGCGCGACGGTATCGATTCACGGAATGGGTGCGATCAACGGGAATCACATTGAAACAAATTTGTGACGCAACCGATACAAACATGGGACAACACTACACCACGAACGTTTCACAACCCGCAATCATGACGCGGGAACATTTGGAAATGTGCCGTCATTTGTTGGGCGATGTGCCGGAATGGGTTGAACGTGAATGCGACAAACGTAGTGTTGAAAGTAAAAACTTCGCCGAACGTGCTGTCGTGGGACAATACACGTGCGACATGGGCGGTCTTGGTGGGGAACGATTGGGATCGGTGGGTGGCAACATCACCACCCCCGCAACCGATGCCGCGAAACAATGGGACGGTTGGGGAACCGCGCTGAAACCCGCATGGGAACCCATCATCGTTGCACGAAAACCATTCGCCTCCACCGTTGCGGAATGCGTGTTGCAACATGGCACGGGTGCGCTCAACATCGATGCGACACGAATCCCGATGGGTGATGAATACAACCCGGATTTGGTACATCGACAACATCGCGCAATCGGATATTCCAACATCAAAAGCGTTGGAACAACGTGCGGCGCGGTGCAATTTGGTTCATCGGGTTTGATCGGAATCGAAATTCCACAGCAAAACGCAAAAGGCCGTTGGCCCGCGAACGTTGTTCACGATGGTTCGGATGATGTGGTGCGGTTGATGCCCGACGATGGCAACGGTTCAGCGGCGCGGTTTTTCTATTGCGCGAAGGCCGACAAAACGGATCGTGACGAAGGGTTGGAATCAATGCCGTTGCGCGAATGTGGCGCGTTGGATGGTCGCGCCGATGGTTCGCCCAATGTTGATGGAATGCCGCCAATCGGTCGCAACAATCACCCCACCGTCAAACCAAATGATTTGATGCGTTGGTGTTGTCGATTGGTCACCCCGCCCGATGGCATCGTGTTTGATCCGTTCATGGGTTCCGGATCAACAGGAAAGGCCGCGATTGCGGAAGGGTTCCAATTCATCGGCGCGGAATTGGATGCGCACTTTTGCGACATCGCCGCGGCCCGCATCGGTTCAGCGCACAACCTGTTCAACGCGTGATCGGATGCCAATGCCCACGCGGGCAACGTTCCGACGCAACGCAAACCTTTCCGGCTGGTTCAATCGGGTTCCCGTTGTTGGTGATCCCAACCAAACACCCGCACGTTGGGCCGGATGCCGTCGCAACGCCCGTTCCGCAATACACCGCGCACAAACCCGCCCGCGACGTTTGCACCGTGTCGGCAGCATCGCAAGCCGCGCACGTGTGCGCCCGCCCTGTGGCCGTTGTGGTGTCCGCCACGTCACCCGTGACCATGGCCGCGACGTACCGCCAACCACCGCGCACCGCGGCCCACATCCACCGTGATTCCAACCGGCCCTCACGCGCTAACCCAATCACGCGATCCAATCCAATTTGTGTGAGCGTATGTGGATCCAATCACAACCCCGGCTGTTGACGGCATGCGCGACACGTTGGGAATGCGCCGGGCCGATCATACGGTTGCAACACTACCAATTTGTCATCGGGGCCGGGTCGCCCCAATTCGGAACATTCCCGCGCATCGCAATCCGAAAAATCGACATCATAAATCGACCAATCAAAATTCCAACGCATGCGGGTGTTTCGGTAATGTCTGACACCAAACGCATCGATTCCATCCAATTCCTGAACATCATAACCGTATGTTATTGATCCGCCGAAACATTGGATGTTCCCGCGCACAAACCAATCACCGATATTTTCCGGCGTGCCGTCCGAATCCAAATCCTGCTCAACATGAATGAACCCATCACAAATGGAATACAACGGGCGCGGGTTCGGTGTCGGCACACGTTCCGGCAACCACAATCCGAAATAACCACCCGGAACAAAAAGATCAACCCACACGGGAAACAACGGATCCGGCACATATCGATCACCCGAAAACCTATCGGCATCATCGGTGACAAATCGCGGGTTGCGCGGAATCAGAAAATCATCAATGACTTCCAATCCATCGTTCACATAAATGGTTCTCGTGCGTGCTGATGTTTGCCGCCCGTAATATGCGGCAGTGCGACATTCGCCGACCTCCTCAACATCATATGAATTGGTCGCATCTTCACGCACCAATGGCGCGTTGATGTCAAACAACCGCGGCACATAGGTTGACACACGCGTTGATCCGCCCGCGCCCCATTGCACGAAATACGCTGTTTCGTTCACGCGGATTCGATGATAATTCCCCAACACGCAACACCGCGACTCTTCAGACTCAAACGGAGCATTCGTGATGGCATCACGTCGGCACGGCCATTTGGTGCGTTGAATGCAACAATCACCCGTTGGCGGTTCGCAATCCGGACAAAAACCAGCGGCCGCCAGCGTTGCGCACGCACCGTTCAACAAACGGAAATCGTTTGTCAATTCACCAAACCACGCGACGTTTTGAGAATCCAAATCGGTGATTGATGCCGTTTCGTTTGTCCGAATGAAACACGTTCCGCGCCAATTCAACGCCGAAACAAACTCATTCAACAACGATGACAACAACCAAATGGTTTGGTTTTCATTGCAACAACCACGGAACAACGTTGCCATTGTGTCAGAACCGCAACAACAATGGCCACCATTCGTGTTCAAAACCAAACGGTTGTTGCGTGTGTTCAACCGCGTTTGTGTTTTGATCAACCTGTTGTTCATCAAATCGGGCCGATGTTGGGGTCACGACGATACGTGTTGGTAATGGTCAATGGCGCACCGTTCGGGCGTGCGGTGAATTGCGCACCAAAGAAACGAACATATGTGGTGATCGTTGTATCGACCCTCAACCGCGACGGATCAAACAACCCGCCATTGTGGTTATATGTGGTGATTCCGTTGTTGCCGTGCGCCAACAACACCACCGTTCCGCCAAATTGGTTGATGGTGGTTGTTGCGGCCGATGCAACCGTCACGTTGATTGTGATTGTGCCACCATAAACGTTGATGGTTGTAAAAGGCCGCGCCACCGTCACCGATCCGTTGTAAACGTTCAACAACGTACCCGCGCTGTTGGTTGGTGATTTGGCCACGATGTTTGCGGTTCCGCCTAACACCGTGCAATTGGTCACCGTTGCCGCGCCGGTACACTGAAACGTCCCGCGTTGAACGCGCACATATGTTGCGGTTCCGTCGGTGAGTAGGATACGGCCCGCGCCGTTTTGCAACAGATTGTCTAACCCGTTGGTATCGCCTTTGATGAACAACGTTCCGGTTCCGTTGTGTTCAACGCGGCCCTCCGTGTTGTCGGAACGCCATTCGGCCGCGGAACCGTCGGACGCTTCGGTGATCAACGGGGATGATGCATCACCAACGTTGCCCGAAAACGATTCCGCTAAAATCAAATATCGGATGCCCGTTGACGTTGAGGCCGATTGATCCAAACCCGCGGTGATCGATGCGCCACCACCAGGCACGATCAATTCCGCGGTGTTCGCAAATCCGGAACCCGCGACACCCGCCGCGTCTTTCCATGTTCCCGTGAATGATGTTGCGCCGTCGTTCAAATATTCGATTGCCATTGTTCACCCCGTTTGCATTGCCATTCGGCCCGTGCCGACGTTGGCACATGCCCAATATACCGCCCCCGTTCAATCATGCCCCGGACAAATGCGACACCAACAAATCAATTGCTTTGTGTTCCGCTGGCTCAATCGCGGAATATTTCGCACCCCACGCGACCGGATCGGCCCAAAACTCATCAACGAATGGTTGTGATGAATCGTCAACCAACGAATGATCACGCACGCACGCAATGATCCACAACACGGGCATCATCGTTCCCCCTGAATGTTTGCCGCGAAATATGTGTAATCGATCACCAATTGCCTCAACGTTGTTCCAACGCTTTTGATGTTGGAATATCCGATGCCCGTTGCGCGTGATGAACCCGTCGGGCCGGTGTTGTGCGTTGCCACCGTTGTTCCGTCAATGCTAAACACAATGCGTGTTCCCGATGCTGACACGTCAATACGGAACACCGAATAGGGTTCCCCGGATGTCAATGCAACCGCGGCAACGTTTGTTTGTGTCAATATCTCAACCGAATTGTTGCGCGTTGCGCATTGCCATTTCCCCGAATTTGCTCCGTGCGAATATCGGAAATAATGGCCGTCGGTTGAATCACCCGTGCCGGAATCCATGAACCCGAACCGCACCGTGAACGTTTGGCTAGCATCGGACAAATTCAACAACCCGGCGCGTGATTCAAACGTGTACCGTGTTGACCCGAACCATAACCCATCAACGTGCGACAACACCGCAATTCGGCCCGTTGACGTGTTGCCCGTTGACAATGAGATTGTTCCGATGGTTTTGTCTGACACCGCCGCGCCGGATTGCAACACCGCGCCACCCGATGCGGTTTGCGAACCCCACGCCACGGTTGTTGACAAATGATCGTCAAACAAAACCGATGCGGTGCGGCGTGTTGCGCCGGGCGCGGAATCGTTGGGAATGCGCGGCGTGAAACTCAAACCAACACCTCCTGACCAATCGCGGATTTGCGCGTGTGTATTTGGATATCAACGCGACATTCAGCACCCGTAACCGTTGTAACCTCAACGCGAACATATCGTCCGACATGCGCAACCAATCCCGTTGTCCGATCCGCGCTGTTGAATCGCAAATTGGTTGTGAAATCAACCCACGGCCCGGTGAGCGCATTGGCATAATGAATGTGCGCCACCGCGGTTGACCATGAACCCGTAACCAATTCAACCGTGATGTTGAACACATCATCGGTTCCCATGTCAACAAACACCAACCGTTCCCCCAAATCGCGCATCCAACCAAAGCGGTTCAAATCACATGCGGTGAATTGATAATCCATTCAAACCTCCCCCATGTCCGGCGCGGTTGGTGTTCCCGTTCCCGGTTGCGTTGGCGTTGCGGGTGGTTCAACAATTCCAACGTTGCCGCCCTGCGATGCCATCAACATTGCCTGACTGATTCCATAACGTGCCAACGGCGCACCGCATGCGATCAACGCGGGCGGTTCAATGAATTCCCAACGCACTTTGTTCAGCACCAACACGCCGATGATTGAACAACCAACCAACCGTTGTGAATCCAATTCCATTGATCCAACAAACAACCGCGTTTGCGGCAATTGTTTATCCATGCGGATCACGCCCTGTTTTGGGATGTGCGCATCGATATCGTATGTGACGGATTCCGCGGTGTAAAAACCGTCGGCGTTGCGATCACCGCGCACCGCAACGATGCGGCCGACAATCACCACCGGCGTTGAATCCAATGTGTTTTGAATCGTCATCATAAGTTTGGCATTCCCGGCAACGCACGCCATCCCAACGGATCAACAAACAATTCAGACCATTCAATGCAACGCGGCGACAACGCTACGTTTTCGTTTGCGATCAAATCCAAACGATAATACGGGAACCGCAACAAAACGCCGCCATCCTGATCCGGAACCGCGCCCTGTGTCAACGGGATGTAGGCCGTTTGATCCATCACCGCCAAACGTGCTTCACCAAACGGAATGAATTGCGTTTGCCCGTCGGCTGGCATATATGTTCCCTGATCCCATTCCCATGTGTATGTGATCACAAACCGCGTTTGGTCTTTGGAATCCTGTTGAACATCCGCGCCGATGAAATGATACCGTTGACCCTGAATGACATGCACGTTATCTTCCTGCTCCGCAATGATGTCCAAATTGCGCGTGTTCGATGTTTGATATTCCACTTTCAACGTGCGGCGCACGCGGCGTTCCGTAACTTTGCGAACGCCCGCACGCCAAATCGGAACACGGTTTCCCGTGTCCTCATTCGTTGCGGGCAATATTGTTTCAACCCAACACCACGGAATTTCAACCTCAACCTTTGCCTGCGACCAACCGAAAAACGGTTCCGCCGGAATCGTGTTTGGATCGGTTTGCCGTCGGCCACCTTTGAACGTGGAATATGTTGCGTTTATGATGTAATGCGAACCACCGCCGCGGCCCTCAATATCGATGCGATCCAACACCAAACCGAAATCTGTTGCGCCGGGGAATTGCCGTGAATCCGGGTATTCCTCAAACGCAACACGCGCCGAATGTTCATTGGCCGCGTTGAGACAAATAAACGTTCGCGATGCCGCAACGGTTCCGTTGACATCGCGTGTGTATTTGCGTCCGTCTATTTTTTCGGTAATGGTTGCCATTATCGACCATCTCCGGTTTTCTGTATCAACACTTCCAACAATCCGCCCAACCGATTGATGCCAACCTCAATGTTGCCCGCGTTGAACAACGAATTGATTTCACCGCGCAATTGTGAAAACTGTTCCGCCATTTGTTGCATTTGTTGGCGCACCACGTCGGCATCGGCCTTCTGTTTTTCCGCGGCCTCACGATCAATGTTTGCCAACGCCTGCGTGTGCGTTTGTCGCAACAAATCCAATTTTTGATTCAACGCCACTTTGGTTGCGTGATCGGTTTCGGCCGCGATTTCCTGCTCCAATTTGCGTTTGCGCGTTTGGAATTCGGCCTCAGCCTTTTGGCGCGGATCGGTGATCAACGCGTTTCGTGCGGCCTCATTTTCTTCCCGCAAATTGTTCAAACGATTTTGATACGTTTCATCGTCGCGCTTTTTCTGTTCAGCGGACGCCTCAATTTCCGCGTCCTCTTTTTCCTGTTGTGCTTTGGTGATTGCGTCCTGTTGGTTTCGATATTCGGCATATAGGAATTGCTTTTGCTCTTCCAATTGCGCACGTGCTGCATCGCTGTTTTCGGCCACAATCCGTTTGTTCAATTCACCGATGCGTTGCCGAAATTGCAAATCCAATTTGTTGGATTCGTTTTCGGTCGATGCGATTTGCGCCCGCATCGTTTCGTTTTTCAACATCTCAACGCGTTCTGATTCGGCCGCCTCTTTTTGGCGTTGCGCCATGGCGTTTGCGGCCTTTAGGTTTTCGGTCAACCGCGGCAACAATTCCTGTTGCCGTTGTTTCAATTTCTCAATCGATTGACCCTCAACCACCATCAAACGAACGGCCTCCCGCCGTTCATCAACGTTGATTGCGTCTAGGTTGAATGGATCGGATTTCAAATCCTCCATCTTTTGCAACAACGCCATTTGTTGCGCGATTTTGTCTAACTCTTCCTGATACGCTTTTGCGCGTTCCGCGGGCGCGGTCATCGTCAACGAATCGGAGAAGTTTTGCGCGGCCTCTTTTCCGCCGGTCAATTGGTTGTTGATGATGGTTCCAATTGCGTTGCCCAACGCGTATGCGTCGTTGGCAACCTGTTTGAAAATTGCCAATTTGCCAAACGTTGAAAACAGTTTGGTGGCCTCTTTCAAATCACCGTTGAAAAATTTCATGAACCCGTTTGGCCCACCAACCGCCTCACCCTCGGTTGCGATTTGTTCAACCGCGTTGGCCGTTTGTTGCGCCGCGACCGTCGCCTCCTTTTGCGCGGTCACGCCCTGCTTTTTCCAATTGGCAATCGACTGCTCATCCGTCAATTGTTGTTTGCGTAATTGGAACAAACGCCGCTGATATCGTTCCTCTTCACTTAGCGTATCAACCTGCTTTTGGCCCGTGCGGTTGATGATTTCTTCTAATAATTTGCGGCCGTCCAATTCCGCACCAACCAACGCAACCAATTCCGCCGCGGCATCGCGCCGGAATTGATCCATTGCACCGCCACCCGGCGCGGCCGATGCCTCAATGGTTTTGGCCTGATCCTGAACGGATTGTTTGGCCGCGGCCATGCCCGCATCCAATTTGGACGTGTCAACGCCCAATTCGATGTTTGCCGCACCGATGGTTCCGCCGCCACCCGTTGCCATTTCGCCCCCGCTGTTATGTCACGGTGAATGTGGTTGCGTCATTCAAACGCAATTGACCGGACACTTTGATTGGTTGACCGGGTGAAACCTCAATAGATAACGATTTGAGATAGGCCGCGGATGTGTATGCGTGCGTTGTCCCACCAACAAACGTGTTGAACACAACCTGCACATCCGGCACACCATCCGCGTTGGTGTCCCAATCCGGCGCACCAATCGTTCCCGTTGTCGCACGAATCAACGGTGGCAACGTTGCCCCAACGGTTTCGGTCAATGATCCCGTGCCGTTGAACGTGTATGCAATGGCCTGTTTTTCAGGTTTGCGAATCGGGTTTGAAATTTGCGTGACAAACGCGGAACCGCTGAACGCCGGATCGGACGCGCCATCTTCCGTAACTTTCAACGTCATTGTTGCGGCCGATGCGTGCAATGCCGACGGCAACCGATACGTTGCGGTTGTGTTGTCGTTCACCGCGTGCGCGGTGTATGAACCCGTCCATTCGTATACACCACTCGGCATGTAACGTTTGGCCGTCGGTGCGGTCGCGTTGAACGCGGTGATTTCGATTTCTCCGAAATCGATATCCAATTTCCAATCTTGAACGTATTGAGCATACCCCAACGACGAACCCCACGACACCAAACCGCTGTTGCCCGTGCGCGGCGCGGTCTTCGGATAATGTCCCGAAAACGACATCGTGCCGGATTGCAAACCCATCATGCGCTCAACACCCGCGCCCGATCCGGACAATTCGGTGATGTCGAACGATTCGTTTTCGATGGCGTATGTGACTTCCTGAATTTTCAGCGCGGTAACCAACAACCGATTCAAATCGGTTGCGGATGTCACGCTCGCCAATGTCGATGTTGAACCCGTAATGATGTATGGCATTTCTAATTCCTCACACGTTCACGGCCTGATTTCCAACCCGGCCCGCGAACGTCACGGTTGCCGTGTTCACCTGCAACGATTCCCCGGGCGCGATGTCCGAACCAACCAACGTCCAACGTTCCGACGTTGCGCCCTGCACGTTGGTTGTCCCGACATTCGGCAACACCAACAAATGATTGTGGAACCCATATGTTGGGGTTGATCGGTTGCCGCTGGCAATCATTGAATCACCAATCAACCGATCAACCAACACTTCGATTCGATCCAACCCGCGTGCGTCCTCATCATAAACCGAAAACGTCAAATTGCACGAACCCTCAATGCCCGTAAAATTGTTGTCGGCCGTCCACGTGATCCCGTAGACAATGAACGGGAACACCAACGCGGAAGGGTTGCCGCGGTTGAACGCGACACCGCCCGCACATGCGGCCGTCCACGCCCCGCCGGAATACAACGTAGAATCGGCCTGAATCCGCGACAACACCGCACGCGCAATCACCGCACCGTTCAATCAACCCCCCGAATCTTTGCCGTGAATCCGGCGCGTTTGAAACCCTCATTCACACCGCGGATGAACGATTGACGCACCGCGGGGTTGTTCATCGACCATTTCAACGCCGGGGCCATGAATGGCCGTTTGGGCATGTTCACCGTTGGTTTCAGCACAAACACCGGAAGATCGGAACGCGACAACACAACGCGTTTGCCGTCCGGCATTGTGACATATTGACGCGACCGGACGCGATCAACACCAACCGCCATCAAATTGCCGCGTTTGGATTTGAATATGCGGAACGGCCCAACCTGTCGCAATGATTGGGTTCCAATTTTGAGATTCAATTCTTTGGCCTGATCATTGACCGCAACGCGCAAAAACTTTTTCGTTGTCGGCCTCAACGTCCCACCGAATTCGTGCAACGCACCATATTTGATGGTTGATCCGATTCGCGCCACAATCGGCGTGCGCATGTTGTACGTGATTGAATCGCGCAACGCGCCCGATTTTTTCGCGGGTGGCGTGAACATCACCGATGGTGTGTATTTGCCCTTTGCCGGGAAACTTTCCTGAACGTATCGCACAACCCGTTCCGCCATTCGTTGCACGCCCAACCCCGATGCGTTTTTGGTCGCATCGATGAACGGTTGCCATTGTGCAAAATCGAACGTTGGCATTTAGGTTTCCCGAAACACGTTCAATTGAAACACGCGCCCGGCGGAACACAAATTGAGCGGTTCACCGTTGACCTGATAAACCACACCGTCAACGGTCAACGTCGCAATGTGGTTCACGATTGAACCCGTGTTGGTTCCCGTTGATGTTGTCGGAGCCAAAAATATCGTGATTTGTGTCGATCCCGTTTCGCGTTTGTATATCGCGGAATCCGATGAACCAGACGGTTGAACGAAACAACGCACGGTGTACGTGGTCGATGCCGTCAATTCAAACGCGCCCGATGTTTCCTGCCCGGCGGTGCGTGTTGTCACCGTTGCGGTTTGTTGCAACATGCCCCACGGAATCGGCATCGATGCGCCGGGTATCGGCATATCAAATCACCCCCGCGCCGCGGAACGTGCTGAACAAATGCATTTGCGCACGTGCGGCCTCATCCGGTGTTGCATACGTCACCGAATACGCGCCAACCGATTGCGACCGCAACGCGGAATCACGGCCCACGGATGAATATAACCCATCAACCATTCGATATATTGCGCCCTTCACATCCGCCGCGGGCGCGGCCGAAATGTACACCACGCGTACGCGATTCCATCGCGGAACCCAACCCCAATTTGAAAACACTTCCCGATCCGCATCGGCATCACGCACAACGCGCCCGTTTTGCGTTCCATTATATGTCACAATTCCGAACCGCAAATCAACGCGGTAGGTTGTCGAATCAATCGCGGAACCCAACGTGTTGTCGTCATTTATCGGCGTGATCGATGTCACCGATGTCAACGGGAATTCACGCAACGGCAATTCCCCGGAATCGGAAATATAATCTTCCGTCCGCGTTGCTGATTCAAACCCGTTGGACAAATCGCGGTCACACATGCGGCGCAATGCCGCGTGAGCCTCATCAATGATGTTTTGCAAACGGGTATCGTCCGCGGTTCCGGTGATGCCCGCGTGCGTTTTGTATTCCGCCAACGTCACGATTGCCACGGTTCACCCTCCGATCACGCAAACGGTGCGTAGGCCATCGGAACGTAATTGATGAACGCAATTTCCAATTGCACGGTTGAACCCGTACCCGCAATGGTGGCCGCGGCGCGTGATGTCAACGGCAACACCCACGAACACCCGCGCAAATCAAAACCGCAACCCATAGCCAAATTGGTCCCCGACGCATCGCCCACAATGGTGGAATATTTGTAAACAGCATCGCGGATGTTATTTGTTCCGTCTATGCTGAATTCGCTTCCTGTTGTCGATTGTGCCGCCGAATCAATCCGCGCAAATCTCATCGTTCCATCGTTTGCAAATGCGCCCGTTGATTCGGTGTAGCCGGATTCCGGCCCGTACACACCGTACAAACAAACCTGCGGCGCGGTGGTTATTCCCGTGATGCCGACGGAATAACGTAGACGCGCCAACACGCGATTTGCCCACGGTGGCACGCGGCATGGTTTCACCGCGCTGTTGGAATATGTCGCGGGTGTGTTCAGCACCGTTGACGTTTGCGCGGTTGCCGTCAAATCCGAATGAACAACAACCCAATCGGTTTGAGCATATCCGGCATAGCACACCGGGCCGCCCGTGATGTCCCCGCCAATTCGCACGCCCGCGCCCATGTGATTCCCCTATGTTGCAATGTGAAACGTTGAACGAATCCCGTGCCGCGATTCTCACCGCGGCAACGGGCGAAAGAAAGGGAATGGTTCACACAATCAATTGTTCATCAATGCCACGTTCGGTGGCCGATGTCGGCGTGACTTCCGCACGGCTCAGGATGCCAATTGCGGAAATCAACGTCGCGCCCGCGCCAGCGGTCGCAACAATCGAAATGAATCGTTTACGTTTGCGCAAATCCACAAACGCAACCAACACGTCATTGTCACCCGCCGCGGCCGTCGGCGCGGTGAACGCACCGCCCGTGAAATCGGCCTCACCGGATCCGGTGACATCGGATTCCTGCAATTTCAGCGCGGTCATGTTGGCCGCGACGTTGCCCAATTGCACGATGACGGTGAGATAATCATAACCCAACGTGTCAACCTCAACATCGGTGGCGGTCGCGCCCGTGTTGTCAATTGGCACAATCATCTTTTGAAACTTCACATTTTGCATATCAATCATGGCTGAAATCCTTTCATGGAATTACGATGTGGCGAGACACACAACCGCGCCCGGCACGCGTGCCGATGCTGTGGCCGATGCGTTGCCGACATCGTGAACGGTGATGCCGAAACGGTTGACACCGCGGAACGATGTGACATCGGATTGGAAACCAACCGATGCATCGGACGCAATTTGCATTCCACCGCCAACCTGAATGGCCTTTGCGGCCAAATTGAACGCACCATATAACGCGCAAATTTGCGTTCCGGCCGACACACGCGGCATGACCTGACTAAACACAACGGGTGCGCCAAGGAAAATCGGTTGACGAATTCCGTTTGCAATCTCAATGGATGTGACACCGCCAGCGGCCAACGCCAAACGCGCCATCACATTCCAATAAAATTCCTTATGCACAACCCACACCGGGTTTGCGGTGTCGGTGTAACTCGGCGCACGGCCAACGACGGCCTCAAAATCGGCCAATGCCAACGTTGCGTAGGTTGAACCCGAACCGACAACATAACCCGCGATGTTTGCAACCGTTCCCGAAAGGCTCGCAATCTTTGAACGGAATCCGGTGTGGCCACCATACGTGGACGTCCCGTCACCGTTGAAAACGGCCTCGTCCTCTTTGTCGGCCATGGCGTATGCGTGTTCACGCGCAACGAAATCCGCAAATGAGATAGCCGAATCATTCAACAATTCGTTTGAAACCTGCGTGAACGCGGTCATCTTATTTGCGACAACCTGAACGTTGTTCAGCGTCGGATCAGATGCCGTGATGCTACCGGCCTCACCGGGCCAATAAACCGTGACACCACCCGTGCGCCGCGGCATTTGCACAACATCCGAACCAACCGTCATCACGTCCAACACCTGACGCGCCGCGCCGCGGGTTTCGCGCAATTCGATCAATTGCGGCACGAAGATATCCGGAACCGTCGCACCGCCCAACGTGTTAGTGGTGGTGATTCCGGCCTTTGCGACGATGTGCCGATCGTCCGCGGTCGCAACCTGCGGCATAACCGCACACTTCACCCACGCGCCGAACAATTCTGCCTCGTCGGATGAACCAAACGCGGTGCGCTTCAACCCGGCATAATCGCGGCCTGATTTGGCCTCACGATCATACTTTTTGCGGGTGGCGTTGCCAATCGCAAACGTTGCGGGTGATTCGTTCGCATCGTTCATCGTCGCGGTGTGAACCGCGGCCGCGCCGCGTGCGCGGGATTTGATGCGTTCAACCTCAACCGCGATTTCGTCAACGCGTTCATCGGTCACGTTGATTTCACGGACGGGGCGGGCTTTGTGCGCCTCGATCACATCAACGGTGTTGCCGTTGTGTTTGATCACGATGTTGTTTGACTTCACAAACGCGGCAACCGCGGCCGCGTCATCCGTCGGCCCGGTGTACCCTTCGGCCGCAACGGCCTTCACAATCATGTTCCAATTCATTGGTGCAACCCTCAACACGTTTCATGTTCGCGCCGGGTTGCGGTTGCCGTCGGAACATTCGGACGGCAACGGGTGACGGGGCCAACGATTCAAATAATAATCACCGTTTTAGCGGGTGCAACGTCCGCGGCCTGCGGTGTCATGTCCGATTGACACGCGCCGTTCATCGGCATGGCGGTATAGGAAACTTCCAACAACCGCCATTGACGGTGAATCATCCGCGCATCGGGGAACGCCTTTTGTTCATCGGGCGTTGGTGGCCCGTAGTCCACGGCCTCAAATCCGATTGATTGCCCGATGTTCCCAGCACGCGCCAACGCCTCAATTTGATTCCGCAACGGGTTGTCCGGGTTTTGAATCAGCACCGATTCAACGATCACACCCGATGTGTCAATGATCATGTTGCGCAATTTTCCAACGGCCGACATCGCTGAATATTCGTGATCAACAAACAACGTGCGGTTTTGTTTGAAATATTCCGCGTTGATCCCACGCGGCAACACAACGTCACCCTCCAAATCCACCGTTGGCCGGGTGGCATATGCGCGGATTTGCGTTGGTTTGTCCGCGGGTGTCGGCACGATGTACCCGCCAACGTCCGCGGTTGATTTCATGAACAACCGCCCGCTTTTGAATGCGCGGTAGTGTTTCCGCGCCAATCGTTCAAACGCCAACGCCGCAAACTCATTCATGCTCATTGGTTCAACCCTCATCAATGCGAATGGTTCCGCAACGGCATTGCGGGTGAATTTCCGCCGCAACCATCACGTTCATTCCCATGGTGTATGTCACGCCATCGGTTCCGTTGATCACATCGCCCGCACGGAAAAACGGTTGACCGATTGGAACCGTTTGACCCGCCAACGCGGCGTTTGCCCCCTCGCACAATCCGCACGGATTGCCCGACAAATTCCACGCCTTTCCGGTGATCCCAACCTCTTCCGATTGTTTGACCGCGCCGTGTTGATATGCTCGCGGCGTTTCGGTGTTGGCAATCACACGCGCCCGCGTTTGTGACATTTCATCGACACGTTGCAACAAACGTTCCTGAATTTCGGCGCGTGTTTCACCGGCCTCAATTCCCCTGCTGATTTCCGTTTGCAATTGGTTTTTCATGGTGTCGGTGACATCACGCACCAAACGGAAATTGTATTGTTCGATATATTGCCGCGCCGCGTCGGATTGCAACGGGACCACATCCGTCATGCGCATTGATTGCAACGCCTCCGTTGCGCCGCGGTTGAACGCGGCCTCAATGCCCACGCGCATTGCGTCGGCCAATTGTTGGCGTGACAAATCATCAATCGACAACACCAAATCCGCGCCGATGTTGCGCACCTGCTCACCCAATGATGATTCAACCCACGTTTTGATTGCATCGCGGATACGGTTGCCAATTGCATCGTCCGTGTTATCGTCCGCCGCTTTGGTCACACAACCGCACGCGGGGCCGTGCCAATCCCAACGCGCAACGTTCACCGATTTGGTTTCGGTGTCGGCCTCATCCGTCATTCCGCCGCGCAACAACGGACGCAACAAACGCGCCAATTCATCCAATTCCGCGGGTGTGAGTTTGCCCGGCGGTTTGATCTTCTCACCCGATTCCGATTCGGCCTCATCAATCAACGCGGCCATTTCGTTTGCCCAATCGCGGCCCGCATCACCGCCCCACAATTCCCACGCGATCCGGCCCGCGGATGGGAACCCCTGCTCACCATCGCGGAACCCTTCCGCCTCTTTGTCGATTTCGTGGCGTGCGAAATAAGAAACCATCCGCCCGATTGTGTCGGCCGACAACGTGCGCCCGTTGGCCAAATCACGCGCACGCGCAACGCCGACCGCGGTTCCGCCCCGCCCGTATTCTTCCCGCCATTCCAAACCCTGCGAGGCCGCATCACGCACCGCCGCGGGTGGTGTCAAATCCGGCAACGCTTTGTTTTCATGTTCACCGCCGCACGAATCCGTTTCGTGTGTGCTGATTCCCGTTCCGCACGCACGGACGATGCCGACACGCGCACGGCCTTTCGTCGTTTCATTGATCGCAACCTCCGGGGTGAATTGTTCCAACGGATTGAACACCGCATCCAACACCGCGGCATCAACCGTGGGAAATGCCGCGCCCGCGATGGCCCGCGCCGATTGCATCGGCAATTCACCATTTGCAACCGCGGTAGCCAAACCCGCCAACGCCTCAACCTGCGCACCGGTCAACGCGGTTGCCGCAACATCGACACCGCCTGCGGCCGCGGCAATCGTCGCATCAACCGCGGGCATCGATTCACCAACGCCGGATTCAGGCGCGACCTCACTCGCTGTTTGCATTTCCGATTCGGCCACGTCAACCGATGCTGATTCCGATTCCGTTTCGGTTTCGGGCAATTCGGATTCCTCAACGTCAACCGATTCCGATTCCGCACCCGCGCCCGCTGGCAATTCCGATTCCGCAACATCGACCGAATCGGATGCGCGTTGACGTGGTGGCAAATACAAAACCCGGCGGTACTCATCTTCCGACACCACGCCCGCGACATATGCCGCGTTCATAATTTGCGCCTCAATCTGTTGGTCTTCAATGTCCGGGTTTTCGTATCCGAACCACATATCACCGGGTTGTTCACCGAACATCGGCAACAGAAATACCGTCAAATCTTCCGCAACGCGGCGCATGCGTTTATAACACGTGCGCATCAACAAACGTTCGCCGATTTTCGCGCCCGCCAAATTCGCGTCGTTCAATTTCCAAATTGCTTCTGGAATTCCCGCGGCGCGGTATATCGCCTTTTCGGCCTGCTCAATTCCCGTGATGTATCCCATTTCGTGCGCTTTGGCCGATGCCTGAACCATTTCGGCATCACGAATGATGAGCGCACGGCCCGCGGCAAACGGGCCGGATTTCGCACGCAACGCGGCCTCGGCCTGTTTCATTTGCGCATCGGTGTACGTTGACGGCACGGATAAAATGAACCCCGGTTGCCCCGCGTTTTTCCATCGTGAAACTTCCGTAACCAACGCCGCGTTTTCAGCGTCGGCATATTGCTCAACCGATGACAACCACGAAACGCCATCCCACGGGCGGAACGGGTCGCGTTGATACGGTGAAAAGATAACCTGATCGGCCGGAACCGTTATGATCCCCGATTGTTCGCGCCCGTATCGATAACCCTCAATGAACGATTCACGCGACAAAATCGGTTGCGTGAATTGCGGGTGCAAAATGTATAAACCCGCCGGGCCATCGCGGGTTGGTTCACCCGTCCACACGTAGCATTTGCCCGCGGTTTCACGATACCAAAACAGCATCGTTAGGAAATCCGATGCCGTGGTGACCGGATCGGGATCGGCCAACAATTGCAACGCGGGATGGTCAATGACCTCCTCAATGCGTTCCGCGGATTCCGCCATGTTCGCGGCCTTTGCCGTCGGCCTCATCCCCGAATATTTGCCGCGCAAAAAATCGGCCGTGCGCGGTGACACATCACGCGCCGATTTCACCAACCGCCCGCGACCGGCGCGACGATACAACCGCAACGGTTGCGCCGCGCATTCCGTCGCAATGATTGACGCGGCGTTGTATATCGATCCCGCAACACCACGCGCAACACGGTTGAAATCAACCGCGTTGATTGCTGACACCGACGATGCCGCGTGTTCCTCACCATATCGAATCGATGCCGCGGTGTACCCCGCATCATTTTCCGATGGGTCGCGTTTGCGGGCTTTGAATATGTCGAACAATCCCATTGTGTCACCCCGTCGCGGCGTCCCGCGCAATCGTCACCATTCAACACACCCAATATATGTTCCGCCCGTGGCGTTGCAATCAACGCCCATGATGGCATATCTCAACGCGTCCAACCCGTGATTGTCGCGGTCAACGGGCATGTCACGCACCGCGCCATCACGCCGCGTTGCCCACACATACGAATCGAATTCATCCCGCGTTGATGTCGGCCGCCGGGATTGTTCCAACCTGCGATCACGTTCAACCAACGCGGAACGCAACACGTACAACCCGGGCCGCCCGTTCGGACGCACGCGCACCCGCGCCCGCACCGCATCCAATCCCGCGTCAATATCCTTTTGCGCCGGAATCGTCATCACCCCGTGACGATGCAACGTTTCGCGGTCTTCCCGGTCGTGATCCGCCACGGTGAATTCGTATTGTTCAGCACCGGACAACGCAACAATCGTTCGGGCGTGATCCTCAACCAATCGACCCGACATGTAAACTTCCCGGTACAAATACAACGATTCTCCGTCGTCCGCGATCCACAAACACACGAACGGATCGTTGAACCCGAAATCGATTGCGCGATATTTCCGCCACGATTCCCAACCATCCGGCATTGCATCGATGACATGCGCGGCCGCATCGAATTCATCGAACACCACGCCCTCCGCGGAACACCATCGGCCGTCCAACAACCGCGCCCGCCGATGACCCGTCAACGCCTCAACAGATTGCATGAACCTTCGGCCGTCATCCGTCAACACACCGTCAACCATGAACCGCGGGTTGTCCGCAATGCGCGTTGTGATCCGGCGGAACCAACCCTGTTCAGCACGAACGTTCAACCAATGCCGTTCCGCCGCGGGGTTGCAATCGCAAACCAATTGTTGCCACGGCATCCGCCCCGAACGCAACGCACGCAACAATTGTTCAATGTCATTTTCGGTGCATTCGGTGGATTCAAACACCGTGACGGTATCATATTCCGCGGAATACGTGCGCTCCGGCCGATCCAATCA
>Ga0315903_10004539_pt1 | contig 18532 bp, 25 predicted proteins | sample LakEriMetagenome_7_FD_203524 | JGI IMG/M metagenome (GOLD analysis project Ga0315903, IMG submission 203524) | Freshwater fungal communities from buoy surface, Lake Erie, Ohio, United States - Buoy 2 MA119 | ecosystem: Environmental > Aquatic > Freshwater > Lake | place: USA: Lake Erie, Ohio...
CAGTGCTGTGCCTGGCTAGAAGTTCCATGACCAATCTTGGCATTGCCTGGCAGATGAGACAGGCAATTGAAATTGGATGTAAATTTTTATTGTATCATAACACCTGGAGTTACAGACTGAACTTGTTGATCAATGATAATTTTCAAGTTGAAAAAGGATTGAAGAATTTCATATATCCATTCAAAGATGATGAAAGTTCTTATACCAAGTATGTTGGACACAACGCAAGATGTACATCTTCAAATGGAATACCAACTAAGTTTGTATTTCATAATGGAGTACCAACCACTGACAATGATGCACCCATACTGAGTACAGTACCACATGGTCTTGAAAACAATCCCACCTTGATACTCACCAAAGATCAACACAAGGCCATTGAATATCATTTCAAATATTTTTTCAATGAAGAGTTGTACCAAGAAGTTGACTCTTGGATCCTGGCACACTGGCATCATCAAGCAGAAAAAGCAGGAATAGTTCCCATAGACATGAAACAGTCATTGGGACGAGCTATGTTTGATTATCAACTAAAAGGCAAGATGGTAGGTGATACTTATATCATGCACCCAGATCATGATGACGATCGCCCTTTTCACACAGATCAAGCCACCCAACAAACGGTAGCAGATGCTGTGCATATGGAAATACAAAAACTATCAAATGCTTGACATTGTGTAACAAATACTGTATTATAACAACATGCGAATATTAACTCTAGACAACACCTATTACGATCTAAACCACTTGCCCGAGGAAGTGGATGACATGCGTTTTGCCATACTTGACAACTCAAATCCAGCAGACCCAGACTATCACTTTATTCCCTTGATCTTTTTAGAATCGTTCAATGCACCTGCCTTGGTGTTGCGTATCGGAACACAAACAATCAAAATGCCCATGGACTGGCAGATCTTGATTGGAGAGCCCGACATCGGTGACCTAGAAGTGCTACCCCTGACCTCAATCAACGACAGAGGGTTCAAGGTGTTTCAATTCAATCCACTAAGCAGTTATAGACCCAGTTTCCCGGATATTGAAATCCTAGATGTGTATCATGAAGTCAACTGGTACGCACCTAAACTCAAGAACGGTCAAATGTTGGCCGTGCCCTTAAACGATGAACCAGAACCTGACTGTGTGTATTTTGTGAAAGACGTCAGTCGCAACTGTGAAATCGTCAACTACAATCTAGCTTGGTAATGAAACTCAAATACGACAATTATGACATTGGCGGCGAAATCGTCAAAGACAACGAAACCTATGTGCTGAAGGATAATCGGACTCTGAACAATCTTGTGTTGAGTTCCACCAAACTGTATCGCGGGCAGGCCACACGTGGACATAGTCATCCTGGTCAAGAAGAAGTCTACTTTTTTGTACAGGGTACTGGCATGATGATCGTTGACGACGAAAAATTTCGTGTGGCGTCAGGTGATATTATTCTTGTGCCCGACGGAGCATTTCACAGAGTAATCAACGACGGAGAAATGCACCTGTTGTTTAACTGTGTGTTTGATGGAAAGCGTAATCACTGATGGGAAATCTCAAACCTGGTGCCACTTACATTTACGAACGTGCTGAAGGTATCATATATGCACGTGAGTCAGGTGCTGATCCCAGCACACGTCAGGTGGTAGGATACGAGTCCGGGGCCGAATATGATCCCATTAACGGTCACAAAATAGACTACGATTCAAGAACAGCAGATGGTAGACCCTTACGCGATCACATACAGGAAAACAAGATGTGGGGTGAGATACGTAGAGCCGCAAAGACCAATCCCACTTTACAAGATGCCCTGGAACGTGCTATAGTAATCTATAAACTAAGCAAAACAGATGAGTGACAAACTAAATATTGCCAATGAGATGCGACAGTTTGACCGCAAGAACAGATCATTCTACGACGAACTCACCGTAGAAGAAAAGAAAAAGTTTTCAAACTATCTCATGATACGTTGGGGATCAGCAGTGGAAGGCTCAAGAGAACTGCAAGAGTTTTATGTCATCAGTTGCAACGAACGACTGAACAAACACTTCTTTGACGTTAGCAAGCACCCTAAACTACATTGGCTCATGGCCACGAGTGTGAGTCCAGACTTGGGCACACCAAGGCATCCTTGGATAGCCCCCAAGAAAAAGGAAGCAGGGCTCAGTGGCAAACGCAAAGCCTTAATGGCCATATACCCCACATACAAAGATGATGAAATTGATGTAATGTGCGAGATCACTACCCAGAAAGAAATTGACGAATACAATCGTCGTGCTGGCCAGGACAAAAAATGAACCTAGTGGTCAACGGTTGCAGTTATATGGAATCGTATGCTGTGGGTCAAGGGCATGTTGATTTGGCTCAGCAGCTGGCGCTAGACTGCCCTGTGAGTCTTGCCATAGGTGGTAGCGCAAACAGTCGCATACTAAGGACCACACTCAAACACAGTTACACAGCACCGCCAACACTGTATGTGCTAGGCATGACATTTTTGTCAAGATTAGAAATTCCCATATGTGAACAACTAAATGACTTTGAAGGGCGTTGGGTCAATCCGCAAAATCAAGAGTTTAAATCTCGTTGGCAGTATGACTGGACACAAGCAGATTCAGATCAATTTGTAGAAACCAAACTCAAAAGCGAAGTGTTCAGTATTTTAGATCGTGTGGAAGATCTAATGTATCGTATGTTGAGCACTATTGCTGATTTAAAAAGTCGTGGACACAGAGTGCTGATGTTTCAACAAGCAGACAACTTGTACACAAATTTATTAAATGAACCTAGATTAACATTGTTTGATCAGCCCGAAATCGTAGGCGGGTTTGGCTGGCGGGCCACAGCCTGGCAAGCCGAACAAGGAGTCCAGGCCAAAGACTACGGACCCGGTGCACCTTACGTACCGCCTGACATGACACATCCGGCAATTGGACATCACCAAATGCTAAACGAATATTTGACAAACTACATTCAAGAGCGTAAACTGTTAGCATGAGTTTTGTATGCGATTATTGCAAGAAAACGTTTTCTAGAGAAACGTCAATAGCCGTTCACATGTGTGAACCCAAACGTAGACGACTTGCTCGAGATGAAGCAGGCGTCCGCATGGGATTTCAAGCCTACATCAAGTTTTACGAAACCATGCAAGGATCGGCCAGGAACAAAACACACGATGACTTTTGTGACTCGCCTTATTATCGAGCATTTGTCAAGTTTGGAAACTATTGTGTAAACACTCATGTGATTGCCCCTGCACGTTTTATGACCTGGTTACTGAAAGCACAAAAGAAGATTGACAATTGGTGCAGTGACAAGGTGTACACAGAGTACCTGATAGAATACCTGCGTGTGGAAGCCGTGGATGATGCCCTGGCTCGAGCAATAGAACACAGCATACGTTGGGCAGAAGAAACTGGCAACCCCCCACATGACTGGATGCGATATGGCAACACCAATAGTTTATGTTACGCTGTCACAGCCGGACGTGTAAGTCCTTGGATAATCTACAATTCAGAATCAGGACAAAAGTTTCTAAGCGAACTAAGCACAGAACAAGTGGCCATGGTCTGGCCCTACATTGATTCGGACGCCTGGCAAAAGAAATTCACAAACTATCCAGCGGATCAAGAGTATGTGAAAGATATATTGAACAAGGCAGGATGGTAATGAGCGCAGACATTGACATTGACTTTGCCAACAGAGAAACTGTGTTAAAATTGATTCAGCATGTTCCTGCACGACAAAGCAATGGACGCCGGCACAACTCGGGCATCTATGTAACAGACATACCACGTGATCCTATAGCAGACTGTGCGGCCTTGGATTACGAAACTGCCGAACAGCGTGGATACTTTAAACTGGACTTCTTGAACATGAGTGTGTATCAGTTGATCCGTGATCCTGCACACTATGAATCAATGTTGTCCGCAACACCGCCTTGGGAACGATTGTGGACTGATCGTGAATGGGCCAAGCAATTGGTGCATGTGGGGCAATATAGTAAACTATTAGAAAGTATGAAGCCCGACAATATTCAGAGACTTGCGGCATTCATATCTATTATTCGTCCAGGTAAAGCACATCTACAAAATAAACCATGGAGTCAAGTATTTGCGTCTGTGTGGGACGGAGATAATAGTGAAGGATTTATATTCAAAAAGTCGCATGCGATTAGTTACAGCGTGTTAGTTACACTTCATATGAATCTTTTAAACGACGTGAATTAATTTTTTTCTTGCATACATTGCCTTTAAGGATGCGGATCTTTTTGCAGTTGTTTCTGCTGAAGGTTTTTTTCCAAAATTTGGGTTAAGGATTCCTTGCTTAGTTCCTTTCTGAGTTAACCCACGCTTTATATTTGACTCAAGTGATTGTGTTCTACCACGTAAATGACTTACGATTTCACCAGTTTTCCATCTTGGATCATCTAAACTAATTTTTCCTAACAATTTTCCTGAAGTTGAATCCTTTGCAGTATGCATATTAGACATTTTTGTTTTAGTTAATTCTGTATGATTATATCCTGATGCACCTTCGCCACCATCCGTTTTATTACGCAATATACCAGTTTCGAGATCTCGTCTTCCATACCATCGTATTAGTTGGCGTTCAATGGCCATAGCACCAATTTCGGTTAAATTAGATTCTATTATTATGATTCGAGATTTGTTTTTTGGTATTGGAAAATGATGTGTGTCCCAGGCACGATAACCTTTTCCTTTACCGATGTAGTATGGAGTATTATCTGACTTTCTTACATAGGCATATACATAAAAACCAGATGGTTGATTAGAAAATGAATAAGTAGACATGCTGATTGCTCCTTTCAAGCATTAGAGTAGTTGGATATTTCCAGTATCGCGAACTACACCCTTATTTAGTCTAATCTTCTAACTAAAGTGATGCTCTTTCTCTTGCCTTTTCTTCGCACTATGTCCAGTAAACTGCATGCTGGGCCGTGCAGAATTTCCAAATCTTTGTTGACAAAAGTCTTCAAAGTGTAACGAAACTGTTCCCAATCATGTCTCAAAAAGATGTTGATGGGGATAGATCTATTGCTTTCCCACCACCACGTTGATGCCAGTTCCAAAAAAATTCGTTTGCTATCTTGATCTGCTACAGAGCCAAAGTCGTAGATTGTGGTCACAATATCATCACGATTTTGAACCACTCCTATGTATTCTAAATTAGCATAAACGCATAAGGTAATAAAGGGATATTTTTCTGTTAGTTTTTCAAAGATACTGTTACTCATATGATAATTATACTGTGTTAAGAATTTTTCCAATTAATTCTTGTTTACTTATACCAATTTATCATATGGTAACATCTATTATTTTTTTTCTAGCGAATAACATATCATGAAAATTTTTGAGTCAATACAAAGCATACCTCAGTTTGTTGGGCAAGGTGAAGCCATCAGCGAATGGATTGAGGTTACACAAGAACAAATAAATCATTTTGCAGATGCCACAGGCGATCGTCAATGGATTCATACTGATCCTGAACGAGCCAAAACAGGGCCGTTTGGAGCAACAATTGCTCATGGTTTTTTTACCTTGTCCTTGATGCCCCAATTTTTTGTCAAAACTTTTTGGATTAAAAATCAAAAAATGGGGATTAATTATGGTGTCAATAAAGTACGTTTTACTAGCCCAGTTTTGACAGGTTCCCTGTTGCGAGCTAGAATTTCTCTAAAATCTTGTACTACAATTGATAACGGTATGCAGTCAGTTTGGAGTGTCGTAGTTGAATGCAAGGACAGTGACAAACCAGTTTGCGTTGCTGAAACAATAACCAGACATTATGCTTGAAACAAATAAGTAATAGATGTATTCCACCACTCTTTATCTATATCAGCAACTTGTCCGAGTACTTTTGGTAGATACCAGTGGCGGGTATTTTACAGCGAGGTACGATCCTGTGTACGCAAAACAACTGACAATAAACAAGGGAGTGGACAATGTTCTACTATTTGAATTCATAAATCAAGACCAGAAACCGGTGAACATTGCAGGTTCTAGCTTTGTTTTTCGTGTGGTAAATCAAGCAGGTGATGAACTCTTGGTAACCAAAGACATGGAAATATTGAGTTCAGCACTGGGGCGAGTCAAAGTGGTACTCAACTCAGAAGATACCATCAATATACAAGCACAACCTGCTAGTTATAGTATTCAACGCAGTGCAGGAAACTATGTGCAAGCGGCTTATGTGGATGCCAATTCACAAGCTAGAGCAGATTGTAACATAGTAGACAGTGTATTTCCACAGTTTGTGCCCAGTGCAGTATGCACAGTGCCTGACATGTATGGCAAAAACAACTTTGTGGGCACGGCCCCTACACAATTTCCTGACTGGGCACTCACACCACAACCACAGAACTCTATTCAACAAACCGAATTCTACAGCAGTCACATGCCCACAAATGGTGCCAGCCTGACCACAGTAAAGTTTGATCTAGATACCTACACCGGCACGGTGAAAGTACAGGCTGCAGACAACTATGAATCAGTTTGGTATGATGTTACCGAAACTAGACAATATCTGAGTGAAACAGTGACTGATTATTTCAATGTAATTGGCTTTCATCCGTTGTTGCGATTGGCACTGAATAATTCTATTGGATACGGCGCATCGGGCAATGTACAGGTCACTGATGGCGTGGTCACTGGTATAAGCATTACCAACGCAGGTTATTACTACGTGGCTCCGCCTAGTATTCAGATCCTTGGAACAGGATCTGGTGCTGTGGCCACTTGTACCATTGGTGATAACAACCAAATTTCTGGAGTGACCATTGTGAATGGTGGTTCGGGCTACTTGCCAATTCAATTCCAAGGTTCAATTGCTGCAACCGCGATATTCACAAACGGCAAGATTGAAAACGTTCAATATCGTTGATCTAGCACAATAAATCTGTTATACTCAACAGATGCTAGACGTCCTTGCTTATCTGCCCGCAAAAAGAAAGCCCAGTCCACAGGGCTGGTTGAGTTTCAACGCGGTATGTTGTCAGCACAATGGTAACAGTGCAGACAAACGTGGGCGTGGTGGCATCAAAGTAACAGAATCAGGTTGGAGTTATCATTGCTTCAACTGCGCATACACAGCCAGTTTTATTCTAGGGCGCACAGTCAGTTTCAAAGCCCGAAGATTACTAGGCTGGATGGGTGTACCAGACAATGAGATTGACATGCTCAATCTTGAAAGCCTGCGCCACCGTAGCATACACGGCATACTAGAAGATCGACAACGGACATTCAACGCACTCAGTGCTATCGAGTTTGAAGAAGCAGATGACTTTCCTCCGTTTTCAGAAGTGGTCACTCCCGAGTTTCCGTTATACTGGGATTACATTCGCCGACGAAGGGTTCCGGAAGACTTTCCCATAATGACATCAATCAAAACAGATGGTGTTCATTGGGTCAGGCCGTTTGTGTTGGTTCCGTTCACATACGACAACCGGGTGGTAGGCTGGACTGCTAGGTTTTTAGATGACAAACAGCCCAAGTACATCAATCACTCACAACCGGGCTATGTGTTTGGCACAGACTTGCAACATGCCAACTGGCAACATGTGCTGGTGATGGAAGGCATATTTGATGCACTCTCAATCGGCGGCCTAGCTGTGATGCACAACACCATTAGTGATGCACAAGCAAGATTGATTCGCAGTCTTGGACGTGAAGTAACTGTGGTACCAGATCAAGACACAGCCGGTGTGGAACTGATTGACCGTGCTGTGGAACTGGGCTGGGCAGTGAGCATACCTGAATGGCCTGCGGGTTGCAAAGATGTCAACGACGCTGTGATAAAACTAGGCCGACTAGGGGCCTTGCTAACTATTATGGCCGCAAGAGAAACCAGCCGAATTAAAATAGAAATAAGGAAGAAACAACTTGTTAAAAGACTACGGACTTGATGTCCAAAGACTATTTCTAGAAATGATGTTGGAAGACGCAACAAGTTATGTGCGTGTTCAAAACATCTATAACCCGCAGAACTTTGACCGGAGTCTAAGGCCAGCGGCTGAGTTCATCAAAGAACACTCAGACAAACACAAGACCATGCCTGACAGGCAGCAGATTTCTGCAACCACAGGTGTCAAACTGCAACCAGTGCCAGACTTGAACGAAGGTCACTTTGACTGGTTCATGGGTGAGTTTGAAGCATTTACCCGACGTCAAGAACTTGAACGTGCTATTTTGAAGTCAGCAGACTTGCTGGAGAAAGGCGAATTTGAACCCGTTGAAAAACTCATCAAAGATGCAGTACAGATATCACTCACTAAAGACATGGGCACGGATTACTTTGCTGATCCTAAGGCTCGCATTGAGAAATACTTTAACTCGGGCGGGCAAGTAAGCACAGGATGGCCACAACTGGATAGATTGTTGTATGGTGGATTCAGTCGTGGTGAACTCAACATCTTTGCTGGTGGTTCGGGTTCTGGCAAAAGTTTGGTCATGATGAACATTGCACTAAACTGGTTGCAACAAGGCTTGAGTGGTGTTTATATCACACTAGAACTTAGTGAAGAACTCACAAGTTTGCGAACTGATGCCATGTTAACCAACATGAGCACCAAAGACATCCGCCGTGACATGGACACAACTGAACTCAAGGTCAAACTGGTGGCCAAAAAGTCCGGCAACTATCAAGTGAAAGGCCTGCCGGCACAGAGCAACATCAATGACATTCGTGCATATTTGAAAGAGTATCAAATTCAAACAGGCAAGAAAGTTGACTTTGTGATGATTGACTACTTGGACCTGCTGATGCCTGTTAGTGCCAAAGTGTCACCCAATGACTTGTTTGTGAAAGACAAGTATGTGAGTGAAGAACTACGCAACTTGGCCAAAGAACTGGCGGTGCTAATGGTCACTGCAAGCCAGTTGAATAGAAGTGCGGTAGAAGAAATTGAATTTGATCACTCGCATATCTCGGGTGGTATTTCCAAGATCAACACCGCAGATAACGTGTTTGGTATCTTTACGTCACGTGCTATGAAAGAGCGCGGCAAGTATCAGATACAATGTATGAAGTCTCGAAGCTCGACCGGCGTTGGTCAAAAGATTGATTTGGAGTACAACATTGAAACCATGCGCATTACTGATGAAGGCGGAGACGAGGGAACTGGATACAACAGACCCCAAAGCAGTATTATGGACTCAATCAAGGCCAAGAGCCAGGTCAAGGCTGCTGATACCGGAGTCGAAAGTGAATCATCTCCACCATGGGAACGAGCCACAGGAACTCCTGCCTGGGAAAAACCACCACAGGACACAGGCAAAGTCACAGCAGATGTTCAAAGTGCAAAACTAAAACAACTGCTAGGGCAGATTAAACAGTCATGAAGTTGGTTTGTTTCCCCCATTATACTTGTGGTGGGTTACTGTGCGACATTTTAAATAATACATTTAGTCGTGTAGGTACTAATGGAGGTATAAACAGTATACATCACTCGTTTGGAAAAATTGGAGATGTTGATACTGTACAAATAAATTTTGATCAAAAAAAATTAATACAGTCTATATTGCTAAAATCGTCTGATGATAATTTATGGATAGGTACACATTGTTGGCCAGGTGCATTGTCCGTAGATCAATTTGAACAAATAATATCAGTAACCACCAGCACATGGAAAAGTCGATTATATCGGTGGACAAGAGCATACCATCATTACTTTGCTCCACAGTGGACACACTTGAGCGGTATGACGCAAATTGATAAAATGAGAGAAACTGCAAAAAATTATCACATTTCATTTGACCCAGTTACAGCTGATAATGTTGTCAATATAGAATTCGCAGACATTGTGGACAACACACAAGAATTTAAACACATTGTGAAAGATTATTCAATTCAACATCATATAGAGCGTTGGCAATCGATCAACAATTTTTTGTACACAGATATCTGGAACGCTCAATCAACGCATGCATTTTATCAGGCCGAAGTGGAAATTAATCTGAAAAAATACTATCGATATGAATAAAATTTTTACCTTTGGGGACGGCTATGCTACAGGACACATATGGCCTGAATGGCCGCAAATTTTACAAGCATTGTTGCCAGAATATCAAATAGTAAACACAGCCGCAATTGGCGCAGGCGCAGAATTTTTAGTGTCAAGTTTGATTGATATTTTACCAACTATGCATCAACAACAAGCAATCATTCAATGGCCGCAAGCCGATCGATTTGACAAGTTATTGCAAGATCAGTCATGGCATACTACAATTTCAAATGACAGTGTTTATCACTTTAATAGAGTACACGATAGTCAAAAAAGAGAATGGTGGTTAAGTAGTGCCAGTGCCAATGACAACATAAAATTGTATCACGACCACTATGTACAAAGTTTACAAAGTCATCGTCGCCTGGAAATATTTAAAACTTTAATAAAACACACATTAAATGAAGTTGACTGTAAGATTTTGTACACCTCAACTCAAGATCAAGAATCTTACAGTAAACAAACAAAATTTATTACAAACAGACAGAATCAAATACAGCCCAGTCCAATAGTACATTTTTATTGGATAGTTGAAAAAATATTACCAAATTTATCAGTACAAATTGATCAATTAAGACTTGAAATGTTAGAAGACTCAATAAACAAAACTAATTGGATACCTTATGATCCTAACAGGAAATCAATCTGGCAAGGCATAGTTAAGCCACAGCGCCTTTGATCACTGCAAATCGAAGCACAAGTGCTTCACTGAGTGAACCTGCTGTTAAATTGCGAATTGAAACAACAGCCGACCCAGTGGTACAGTTGGCGTCTAGATTGTAGCAACATGGGGTAGCTGCACCGGCAACAATGTTCAACAACAGCAGGTCTCTAGTACCAATAGTCGAGTTGGTCAACGTAAAACTCACGGTTGTATCTGCACCCAATGCAGTGGCCTGCATGGTAATCTCACCAGTCTGTTTGTTAAGTGTAACACCTGTGGATTTGTTACCTGTTTGAGAGACTGTGCCACCGGCTCCGGTGGCGTATCCTACACCACCTGTGCCGCCTGTGACCAGAATATTGCCTGCTGTGGTGAAAACGTTGGCCGGGAATGTTGTGACGTTGGCAGTGACGTTGGCACTCAACGTTTTGGTCACAGCACCAATAGGTGAGGTATAAAACTTCAACGAACTACCTGCGTTGGCAGTGGTATAGTTTTCTAGAGCCACAAAGTCAATGCCTAGTGTGCCGATGTTGCCTGCGGCTAGAACATATCCTGTGTTGCCGTAACCCGAACCAGTTATCCTGGCCAGGATGTCACCAGATTGTACTGCTGTGGGTGCAGCCGCTGTGCCTCTGGCTGCTCGTTGTACAAATGCTGACTGTTGACCAGTACCAAATGTGTCAACAGTTACCCTGGCACTCTGACCATCATTGCCAGTAATGTGAAGCATACTACCTGCATTGTAAACAGGTTGATATGCGCCCCCAGCACTGCCCACAATGTTTAGAGCACCACCTGTGTTGGCTGCTACAGTAGGAGCATTGATTGACACATAGCCAGTGTCCAAGGCCTGGAATGCCACAGCATTGCCAGTGGTATAGGTGGTAAAGTTTCCGCCCACGTTCAAGTTGGCACCAATACCCACACCGCCTGCTACTGTTAGAGCACCAGTTGTGGTTGATGTTGATGGCGTGGTGTTGGCAATGTCTACATCGCTGTAGAACACGTTTCTGGGTCTGTCAAAGTCAGTGATTTGGATACTAGCACCACCATCCACTGAACTAAAACTGTATCTAAAGTTGCCAGTTTGATAGAATGTGATTGTTCTAGTACCACTATCCCAACCTGCCAGGCCCAGCAATCCATTCACAACAGATGCAGGCAAAGTCACTGTGTACGCAGTATTGGTTATGACCATTTCAATGTTGACCACACCATAAGATCCTGACACAGGCCAGTTGGTAAATGCCAGGCTCACGTTGTTTGTGGGAGACACAGTTTGCCAGGCTGCTGCGGCATAATCTATAGTGACTGTGCCTGCGGTAGCAGTTTGATCCAAGGCAGTAAAACTCACGTCATTCATTTTGACCGCGTAGATCAAATTATCCGCCATGTTGTTGTCAAGTGTGGTTCCACTCAGCGCACTCTTCAAAATTGCCTTGTTTTGCAGATCTGTGATTTCAGTTTCTGCATAACTAAAATTGGTTTTGATGTTGGTAAAGTTGTCCCTGAACCCCTGTGTGTTGTTGGGTTGTCCGGCAACTGGGTAGGTACCATCTACGTTGTTTGGGTTAATTTGACTTGTCATGGGGATTCCTGTATAATAGATATTTATTAGAATCTAAAAAGCACTAAATAATCCAAAGGCCCAGATCGAATGCAGAAAAAGACCCGAAGTTTACTAGAAGAACTAGACTCGTTGTATGTAGAGCGTGATCGCCGCCTGATAATCGAAACTCGGGCCGACAGCATTATTGCCAGCGCCATACGCTTGATAGAACAGATCGAAGCAGAGTTTGGTGCAGAACAAGCGGACAATCTCACACGTAAATTGCTCAATGCAATACGTACCAAAGATGCTGGCAAATTCTCGCGTTCAGTTAGGAGAACAAATGCAGATTCATGAATTAACACGACCACGCAAAATTAACGAAGTAGTGGGAGCCGCAGGAGCTGTGGCCAGCGGTATAGGATCCGCTCTGGGCAAAAGTTTAATGACTCAGGCGTTTGGCCAAGACGTGACACCACAATATGGTCCTACTCAAAATCGCGAACAAGGCTTTCAGGCATTGGCCAACAGCTCGGCGGCCAAAACACTGGCCACTACCATGCAAACTGCCTGGCAACAAACTGTGCAAAACTTCCTGGCCAACAGTAAAGATTCCAGCGGCAATCCTCCCACCAGTCTCAGTCAAGTGACACAGCCCAGTATTGCAACTCTCAAAATCAATCTTCAAGACCTAGTTAACAAAATGATCGGGCGTCAAGGTTCAGACTACAAAAACATACCAACCTTTGTCAGTGATCCCAACCAAAAAGACTATGCGGAAGACATCATAGTTGACATTGACAAATCTATAGATGCAATCTACAACGCTACATTAAATAATACTGACTCAAAAGCCATGGCAAATTTGTTTACTCAGTTGGTTGGCATGGGAATATTGCCAGCACAGAATATAATGGCCTATGATACTGGTCGAAGAGGAGTGGGTGGCGCAGGTGTTGTAACAATGTCCCCAGCAGCCACAAAAATAGCTGATTCGTTAAGATTAGACGACGGGGATATCGTGAAGATTAGACAAGCCATTAGCAACCCTGGCGGCGAGCAATATGCAAGAACAATTCTTGACAAGAGAACACCTGCAACAATAGCTTCTCCGTTGATTATACGATTTGGACAACAAACAAAATTAACCAATACAGAGCTTACATCACTGCTAGCTTTAGCACAAGACGCCGCAAATGATGCAGCCTTTAAAGAAATATTTGGATTACGAGCATAATGTATCTCAACGAAGGTGGCAATGTTTTTAAAGATGCACAAGGCCAGCCACTAACACAACGCATCAAACAAGCAGATATACCCAGCACAGTGGCCTGGTTGGAAGCAGTCACAGGTCTTGATTTGTCACATGATAAAGATGAGAACGGTGTTCCGATCAAGTGGTTGGGCTCAACAGGCAAGAAGCCTGACTCAGGTGACTTAGACCTTGCTGTGGATGCCAACGAAATAACCAAGGCCGAACTCAAGGGCATACTAGATGCCTGGGCCACAAAAAACAAACAAGATCCCAAGGAATGGTGCAGACTGTCGGGCGAAGCAGTGCATTTTAAAACACCCATACAAGGCGACCCCAAGCGTGGTTATGTGCAAACAGACTTCATGTTCATGCCCAATTTGGAATGGGGCACATTCTGGCTGGGTGGTGGTGCAGGATCAGCCTACAAAGGTGTATTTCGCAACGTCTTGATGAGTAGCATTGCCAAAGCACTGGGACTCAAAGCCTCGGCCAAGGGCATCATCAGTCGTCAAACTGAAAAAGTAATCACAATGGACCCAGATGAGGCCGCTGGCATATTGCTGGCTCCACAGTACAAACGCAGTCAGCTAATGACCGTGGAAAACATTTACAAAGCCTTGGCCATGGACCCTGATCGTGATGCCAAACTAGCAGACTTCCGTGAATATCTCTCACGTGAAGGTGTAAAAGAACCCGAAATGGGCATGGCAGAAAGTGATGTTAACTTCCTGGCACGTCTACGTGATAGAATTGTAAACCGTGGTTATGTTGCTCTTGTGGAAGCCGAACAGGCCGGTGTGGGCGGTAGAGCCAAGGGCATTGAACACCTGGAAGATCTTGTGTTCCGTCGTGGCACACAAGGCATCCGAGACGCACTAGAAATTGTCAGTCATGCCACTCAGCAACCCCGAACTGTCACAGCCAAGTGGGACGGCAAGCCTGCCGTGATATTTGGGCGCAAACCTGCCACAGGCGAGTTTGTGCTTACAGACGGGTCGGGATTTGAAGCCAAAGGCTATGATGGTCTTGCTACCAGTCCCCAAATGATGGCTGACATACAAAGCAAAAGATCCGGGGACAGAACTGAATTGATTCAACTGTATGCCACATTGTTTCCTGTACTAGAAGCCGCATTGCCCCCAAACTTCCGTGGCTATGTCAAAGGTGATTTATTGTACATGTCAACTCCGCCTGTTGAAGCAGGCAACTATGTGTTCCGTCCCAACACTGTGGAATACCGAATCCCAGTCAAGAGCACACTGGGACAACGCATTGGTGCCAGCAACATTGGCATTGCCGTCCACTCAATGTATGCGGATGCAGGCGATGCACGTCAGCCCTTGAGTGGAGTAGCGTTTAATCCAGTTCCTGGACTGATGTTGGAAAAGCCAGCAAGCCCTCGTCAACTAGAAACTGAAACCAACGCTGAAAAACAACTCAAACAGTTGATCAAGTCTCAGGGCCAGGCAATTGACACCTTGTTCAACCCCACAGAATTGCGGGCACACAAGATCACAGACCTGGCAAAACTGTGCGTGGACTTTATCAACACCAAAGTTGGAGCACCACTCAACGGTGCTACGCTACTGCCTGAGTTTGGCAAGTGGTTGGAAACAAAAGTTACTCCGCAAAAGTTCCGCAACATTGTGGAATACTTGAACAGTCCCACGTCAAATACTCCTGCCCTGGCAGCCGCATTCAATGCATTTAACTTGTTGCATGATGTCAAAATGCACCTACTACGCCAAGCAGACACAGAGCATCCTGGGCAAGAAGGCTGGGTCATGGCCACCCCTGTGGGATATGCAAAAGCGGTAAATAGATTTGATCCCAATGCATTTGCGGCTCAAAATAGACAGAGAAACAATCCGCAACAGGCGTGATTTTTCCAAACTGGCTAAATAAAAGCAGGTCCACCGAGGCCACTAACTTAAAGGAAATTTATCATGGCAGTATTTACAAAAGTAAACGGAACTACACAACCAGTATTTGCACTGGACGTGGCAAACGGTTCCATCGCAGGAACAGCTAACGTAGCAGCTCAAGGTCCAGTTCAGATCCAAGGTCCAAAACTTGACTTCTTCACGTTGACAGCTAACGCCGCGTTGACCAACGCTGGTAACGTTAACGGTTACTTGAACAACGTTTTGACAGCAGTTCAACAACTTGGTACAATCGCAATTTACCAAGCTGGTGCTACAGCTGGCACAATCAACTTGGCTATCTATCCAAGTGGTGCTTACACTACAACAACATTGGTTGCGGCCGCTCAAACAGCCAACGCCACTGGCGGCTTGAACATTGGTATCCCAACTGCCAACGTTGCTGCATCAGCTACATTCACTAACCTGTAATCAGTTTAGTTGACCACGCTGACCCTGGAATTAAAAACTCCAGGGTTTCTTTTTGGCATTAAATACTCATAGAATGAAGATCACATGCCGTACCCTTTTTGATTGCAGTCTCACTGGTGTAACCGGTCACTTCAGATCAAGTGAGATTCCTTTTGTGGATCGAGCCGGTCAGACCGTACACAACCAACATGACTGGAATCATTCGCGCAATCAGCAACGAAATTGGGAAACTTTGTTGCAGATCATTAGTCTTAGAACCCAGCCCCTTGCCCTCACAGTGCCCGAGAAAAAAGACACAGCCTGGGAGTTTGAGTTTAGATCTGAATCAGAAGGTGTGTTTGAAATGCATGGCAATCCAGACCCATTGGCCGGACTCAAACAAGATTGTGAAGGAGTCCCAATGATGTTGAATTTAACTGAACAACCAAGTCTTGCACCTACAATTACCACGTCGGGAGACAATCAAAATATTTGGTTCTCTACGGTAAATAATGCATTGGAGTAAACATGGCTGATACCACTGACATTGAAAAGAAAAGTCTTGAAGCACACGTTGAATTGTGTGCCCAACGCTACACTGCTTTAGAACAACGCATTGACGATGTCAAAACAGACACTGTGGAATTAAAAGCCACCATTCAAGAAGTGCATAGATTAGTACATAAAATGAGTGACAGTCGTAACACACAGTTGATTGGATGGGGAGTGGGAATCATTGGATTCTTGACAGCCGTCATAGGATACTTGGTTACTCACTACGTATTAAAATGACCCGAGACCAGAAACTAGAACAATGGGCCGAACGTGAGCTCAAACGCAATATCGATTCTATCATCCTGGATGATGGCACTGGGTCTCTTGTGGTTTTTGGAAAATATTGTATACAGCCGCAGGGCACTAGATATCAAGTGAGTACCTGGGACAAAACTATTCATTCATTCAGCACGAAAAAAACAGCCATGAGTTGGTGTACAACAGACCATCAACGCAATTATAATCTATCCAATCAGATTCTGGTGCTGGATCGTAAAAAACAAGTATTAGCGGCAGATATATACTGCCGACAAGTCATTGGAGAGCGCGGGCGAACAGAATCATTTTATGAAATCATAAACATGAAACTGCAACCCAAAATAGACCAGTACAACTCAGTCACAGCCGAACTAGAGAAATGTGTAAATCAGGCTAAATATATGCAAATTAAGGGATTCAATAATGAAACTGCAAGAACTATCGGCTCCGACGCCAAGTAAGCAAATAGCCAAAGTATTCGAAAGTTACTTTGGTAACCGCATTAGTTTTGACCAATTGACACGTGGTCAAACTCGAGCAATGTTGGGCAAAGTACGTGGCATCCTGGGTGAGCACCGTAAGACTTCTGCACGTCACAGCAGTGAGCAAGATCCACGTTATCTGCAATTGGTAATGATGGAACAGGCATTGAGCACACGTTTAAAAGAGAACGTCATGCCTCCCACTCCAGGTTCTACTCCTGCACCGGGCGCTACTCCTGCACCGGGCGCTACTCCTGCACCAGGTGCTGCACCTGCACCCACATCAGGAACTGCCCCTAAAGATCCTAAACTAGCCGCTGCACTCAAGAAGTCAGCTGCTGGCCAAACATTGAATCCTGAAGAACAAAAGTTAGTAGCTGGAGCTGCTATGATGCAAGCTGAAAGCCGCTTCCGCAGGATGGCACGCCGACTGAACGAAAGCGAAATTCAACAAGCTCAAGTTGTGTTGGCCGCTCAAGACATGGTTGACAAAATGCAAGCCATGTTGGAAGATGTGAGTGAATTACAGTTCAAAGAATTACCAGCCTTGGTTGACTCAATCAAGAACCAAGTTGGTGTTGATCAAGCCGCACAATTCAATGCAGACGCCACAGCCGCATTAACAGGCCTGTTACAAAACATTCAAGGTGCCAAGCAACAACTTGACGCCGCATTGAATGTGGTAACTGGTGCGGCTCCTGCTGGTGCCGCAGCCGCTGGTGCTATGGGTGCTGACATTGCCGCAGGTGCAGGCGACATGGCCGCCGCAGGTGCTGACATGGCTGCCGCTGGTGCTATGGGTGCTGAAGCCGGTGCTGACATGGGTGCAGATGCTGCATTGGATGCCGCAGCCGCTGACGCTGGTGCTGAACCTCCTGCCGCCGCGCTGGGCCGCGCCAAGAGATAATGAAAATATTTGAAGTTGACAGTAGCATGGGAATGGCGCCCACGCCTAACCCAGCGCAACTGTCAGGCTTGGTACAGTTTCTCGATGGTCGTGCCACAGATACCAATGCCAAAAAAGAAATCAGCCAGGATGCATTCATCAAACTGGCCAATGATTTGGACATCAACATCACTCCCCAAAATCTAGCCGATGTTGTGAGTCAAGAACCACTCAGTAACCTTTTGGAACCCATGGATCCAAACACAGGTGTTTTGGTATTCAAAGGTGCAGGCGAACCAAACGTCTCAATGCCAGTAAACAAAGCACAAGACATTGTAGCAGCCGCTGCCAAATCGGCAATGAACAAAGACCGCGGTGTTTAACCAATTTGGTCAACTAAAGGTTGACACAAAATGTTAAATAGTATATAGTGTATACACTAACTTCTGGAGAACTGTATGACTCGCCTGGCAATTTTGTTTACCCTGTTTACAGCCACTGCCCCATTGGCCATGGCCCAATACAACAGTTATGGTAC
>Ga0315903_10004542_pt1 | contig 18529 bp, 22 predicted proteins | sample LakEriMetagenome_7_FD_203524 | JGI IMG/M metagenome (GOLD analysis project Ga0315903, IMG submission 203524) | Freshwater fungal communities from buoy surface, Lake Erie, Ohio, United States - Buoy 2 MA119 | ecosystem: Environmental > Aquatic > Freshwater > Lake | place: USA: Lake Erie, Ohio...
TCTCGCCACACCATCTTTAATACGACAACCGCGTGGTAGTAGTAGTTGTGTCTTTCTTTGTCACGTTCGTGCATTTCCATGAGTACATCGCAACAACGTGCGAAGGTATGGCCGGAGACGCGATCGGCGAAGTCAGCGAGGGCCTCTGGCGTGATGGGCTCGTTGGCCGTGATCCCTGAGGCTTTAGCCATGTCGAGGATGTTGGGTTTCATGCGTGTCTCCTGAGTTCGTCGATGGTCTCTTGCAGGCGATCGATCTCGACTTGTAGGGCCTTCATGCGACGTTCGCGCTCGGCGAGGGTTTGCAGATAGTGGTTGAGTACTTCGATCTGTTGTTGCATGAAGTGCAGATCGGCGGCGAACTGTCCTATTTTGTTTTCCATGGCTTTCTCCTTTCTAGGGTGGGTCAGACTTTGAAGTCTATTTCATCTTTCTTGCAGTATTGGATCAACTCTCGCACTGGGACATCGGTCACGAGGTGGATGCGCAGAATGACGTGGGCGCTGATTTTGTTAGTGCCGCGTCGGATTTTGCTAATGCAAGAGGGTTGTACGCCGAGGATGTCGGCGAGGTCTAGGTCTCTGTCGAGTTCGAGGAAGTCTTTGACGGCGTCGAGAAGGCGATGTGAGTCAGTATGTGCGCGTGGCATTAGATTTTCCTTTGGCAGGAGAAGGCTTGGTGATCGACGCGGAAGGTCATGGCGTATTTGCAGTCACTCATGATCCGTGATTCGCTATTACCTGCACCGATGTAAAGGCCGATTAAAAAAGTAAACAGCGGCCAGAAGGAGAATGACCAAATGCGTTTGGCCCATGGCGCGACTTGCTTGGTGTCGAAGAAGTTTTCAAAGTTCATCTTTAGTGTCCTTGAGGGTTTTGAGTTCAGCCAGTAAGGTTTCATTTTCCTTCTCCAGTTGTGCGTATTTCTCTCCGAGTTCGGCCCATTTTATTTTGTAGATATTGTTGTTATCGATGGTATCGGCAGCGGTATACAGTAGGCTGGAGACGGTGTCGTTATTGTGATCTTCAAGGGTTTGTCCCACGTCGCGAAGTAGTTCAGTAAACCGCTTGTTCATGCTATTGCTCCGAGGAGGTTCTTGATGCGTTGTTTTAAATTAGGACTGGTCCGTGTTGCGCGAATCTGGCGCAGGTAATCGTTACCGTCTTGTGCGCAGCCGGTAGCGATGTAGAGTTGTTTTTGAAGCGATTGGATTTCTCGTACGGCCATGTCCCGTTGGCGGCGATAGCGCTCGGAAAGACGTTGCCAGTATTCGACGGTGTGCACTGAATTATTCATGTGAACTCCTCCATGCCTTGACGCGAAAGTAGTTGTCGATGAACTCCGGGGTGAGGATATCATCCTCGACGGCAAGTACCTCTGATTCAGAAAGTGCCGACAGGATATTAACGCGGCGAGCTTTGTTTTGTGAAGAGGGGACTTTGACAAACACGCCCGTGATGTCCACTTGCAGTGGGATGTCGGGGCCGTCGAGGGGATCGAGTATGTCGAACTCGACGTCTACCTCAAGGTTGATGTTGGTTTTTAAGTGCATCTGCTTTCTCCTTTATGCGTCTTCTGACTTCTTCTTGATACCGTGCGTAGGCTTCGGTTTCTTCCTTGTCTTTTTGTTCAACTTCAACCAACGTCTTCTTGAATGCCGCTTCGATGATCTTTTGTGTAAAGCTCATCATGGATATTTTGTAGTACATAGACAATTCCTTGAGCATCTGGTGCGTCAAGAGATTGATGTTTAAGACCTTGTACTGCGTCTTGCGTAGCGCTGAGCCGGGGCCGGGATACTTGTACTTTCGGGGCCTGCCACGTCGCTTCTTCTTGCTGCCCTTAGGACGCCCTACCGGCTTAGGCTTGTAATCCACACTTTCTCCTTTCTTACGTGCATAGTATACGACATCGGTGAAACATGCAAGGCGGAATTTATTCTAAAAAAAGGGCCTGCATGAACAGGCCCCAAGCCAACATAGGAGAAAGGAGGCTTCTCTCGAAGACCCCGAATCGATCATACTGCTTCTCCCCATGAACGTCCAATCTCCACGTCCACACGGCTGGGGACCTCGATGGATACGGCCTTTTCCATGATGGCAGCGGCCTCGCGCGCTTCTTCTGCCGACTTTACCGACATTGCCACCTCATCGTGAACCTGTAGTAACAAAGTAAAGCCCGCTTTGTGTAGCGCGATCATTGCCGCCTTGGTCTGATCCGCAGCCGATCCCTGAATCAAACGGTTCAACCCCTTGTAAGTGAACGCTCGCTTCACCTGCCGCCCGTATTCCACCACGGCCTGCTCATACGGCAACGCCTTGTTCACGCCCCATTGTTTCGGCTCCCACAATGGAAAGCGGCACTTTCTGCCCAAGAGTGTGCGGATCGCGCCGCCTGAGGCGGGATGGTCAATCCGCTGCATCACCGCGTTCACCGTCCCCTTCAAGTACGGCACCTTCTTGTGGAAGACTTCCAGAAGGTCAGTGGCCTCCTCCATGCCCATATCCAAGGATGCTGCAAGCTTGCCCTTACCCATGCCGTACATCAGGCCCAAACCGATCGTCTTGGCCTGCTTACGCTTAATCCCTGCCATATCCGCGACCATCTGGTGGAAGTCGGTATCGGGGTCTTGGTGGTAGGCCTCGACCATCTTCTCCGCCCCCGGCAGACTTAAGAGACTGGCGTAGTGCACCAAGAGCCGTGGTTCTTGAGAACTGAAGTCACAAGAAGCCCACATGTCGCCTTCTTCGGGCAGAAAGAGCGAGCGCACTAACGGGCCGATTACCTCATGCCGGGCCGGGACCTGCTGCAAGTTAGGGTTTGCCATGGACAGTCGTCCTGTAACCGTGCCGCCCTCATCACTACGTAGCTGGTTCACGTGCGGGTGGATACGACTGTCACCCTTGGAGAACTCAAGATACGGTTGTAAGAATGTCCCGTGGGTCTTGTTTAGTTCTCGGGCCTCCACGATCATCTTGGCAACCGGATGTTCGCAACTGTCGAGGAAGCTTTTTGTAAAGGACGGCAGGCCGTTGGTGGTCTTGGGATACGCCACGCCAAGGTGGTCAAAGCCCTTGGCAATCGACGCAGCGGCCCAGATATCCACGGGACTGTCACAGGTCTTGCGGATGTCCTTAATCAGCTTGGCTTCGCGGTCTCGATACTCTGAGATCACCTGCTCTGCCTTGTTCCTGTCAAAGCGAATGCCGCGCAGTGTCAGGTTGATCAGAATCGGCAGAAGCTCCGTTTCGATGTCGAAGATATGCTGGACTTCTTCCCGGATCAGGAGCGGCTTGAAGGCTTGCCAGAGCTTTAAAGTAAGCGCAGCGTCTTGCTCTGCGTACTCTCCGACGTACATAGCGGGGAGCTTCCAGAGTTCTTTCTTAGCATGTACGCCGAAGTCCCCAGCCGCGTCTTTAAGACCTTGTTCCGATTTGACCTCTTTAAGGTAGTCGAAGCCAAGCGCATTGAGGCTGTAGGAGAAACGATTTTCGTCGAGAAGCGGGGCGGCGAGCATCGTATCGATGAGTCGGCCATTGACTGTAAATCCGCTTGCAGCCAGCCATCCGGCATCGTAGGCGGCGTTATGCATGATTTTGTCTGCGGGGGTGGCGAGGACTTTTCTGATCCACCGCTCGACAATATTCTTATCAAGATTCCCGCCCCCACCATGAGCAACAGGAAAGTAACCGCTCCATCCTTCGACAGCAACAGCGTACCCAACAATGTACCCGTCCCGACGAGGCCAGCCGGGACCCATACCTTCCATGTGCGGATCACAGGTTTCCAAATCAATTGCAATCTCCTTTGCATCAGACAGATCAGGGAAGTGGGCCGGGGGCACCCATTCGGTCTTCACCGGAAACAGTGGCATGGTCCTATTCAATTCGAAATCCCCTCTCTAGGCTTTTTGGTTTGATGATGTGCAGTGTCTCTTTGGCGCGAGTAAGACCCACGTACAGCAGTCGATTCACGTCGTCCGCGTTATACGCATATTCTTTGGCAAACTTCGGCGAGAGGTCCGTGAGCAGTAAGACGTGATCCGCCTCCCCGCCTTTCGCGCCGTGGATCGTGGACAGTTTGATCGGCGCTTTGTCGTTCAATCTTGCCCCGCGTCGCAGGATCGAGATCATGTATTGGCGCTGGGCGTCGGATATTTTGGTCAGCACCTTGTGCCAAATGTCGTCAGTCAGAAGGCCGAACGACTCCTGCAGTTGCGTCATTGTGTACTCACCGTTCGGATCGATGTCGCGCAGTGTCTTGAATCCGCGTTTGACGAACTCAGCACCTAAGAAGCGATAGATCGTTTTGACCACGGGCATGGGCATGGCTTTGCCTTTGCGCAGCGCTTCCCAGCCGAGTACGGCGGTTAGGATATTCTCGGAGATGCTCCGTTGTCCGTGACGCTCGAACATCAATCCTTGCGACTTTAACCACTCATGCAAGTCATTTAGCATGTAGTTGGTGGACGCGAGCAGTAACCATTCACCCTGCGTGACGTTAACTTGTTCAAAGTCTTCGTAGTAGAAGATGCTCCCCTCTTCTGTGCGAGGATGCCACTTCTTCTCTTGCCGCGAGCGGATGCGACTGACTACTTTGTTTGCCAGCGCGTGAATCTTTGCAGGCACACGGTATGACTGTTGCAGTACCTTGACCTCGCCGTCTAACGAGAGGAAGGTTTTGACATCTGCGCCTGCCCAGTTATAAACCGCTTGGTCATCATCACCCGCGATGAAAGTGCGGTTTGCGCGTTCAGCGAGTTGGATGACCATCTCCCACTGCAGGCGCGAGAGGTCTTGTGCTTCATCGACAATCAACACGTCCAGCTTTGGCAGGTAGTCCGGCTCTTGCACGATCTGCTCTAGTAGATCGGTGAAGTCCATCAGATTGTTTGAATACTTGTAGTGACGATACGCGCGCTCGACGAATTCGAAGTGAAACCATTCGATACTAAGACCCGAGCGGTTGTAGTGTGTGCGTAGGTCCACGCCACGGATGCGGGCGAGGTTGATTTCGTTAAGGATGGGGTTATCCGTCTGAACGACAAACTCTTCGTCTCCGCTGCTAACGCTCATGTCAAGCCCTGCTTGCCGTGCAAACTCACGGTAATTCTCTGGCTTCATGATTTCATTGTTCGACACACGCAAGCAGCGATAGGCGAGGCTATGCAGTGTGCGAAAGTACGGGAAGTCCGTCTCGGCGTTGAGTTCGTTGAATTTGGCGATCGCACGGTCTCGTGCTTCGTTCGCGGCCTTACGCGTAAACGCGAAGTAACCGATGGAACGTGCAGGTACTCCCGACTCTAGTTCTTGCTCGACCAAGTTCAAAAGATACGTGGTCTTACCAGAGCCGGGAGGCCCGAAGATTTTATGAATCTTCATTGTCGTCGAAGTTTTTCCACAGGACGATGGGCTGCGTGTCGCCTGCATACTTGAACACGAACTCGCGTTCAATGTATTCGGCGGCTTCTTGTTCGCCCATGTTGTCTTCGTCCATTAAGATGCGGACCATTCCAATTGCGTCGTAGACGAGGCGCTCGACTAGCTGCTCGCCATGCCACGTTGTGCAGATACCTACTTCAGCCGCTTTGAATTTTTGCAGTTCGAGGATTTCCATTAGAACGGCGCTCCTTTCTGTTGTGGTGTTTCAAACGGTGTTTCTTGACGCGTGAACCGTGGTACGCGCCACGCTCTTACTGCTCTGCCCTTCAAGAACAAACTAATTGGCTCGCCCCCGAGGTCACGAATCTTCTGTGCCATACGAGGTGCGGTCATGCCGCTAAATGCACTGCGCTTTAAGTGTGCTTCGAGGTCCTTCATGCGAAAGTAAACGCGAGACTCTTCTTCGTCCGTCCAAGGACGGCCCATAAGAATTTCTTCGCGGTCCATCGCTTGTTGCAAGTGCGTGGTGAACTCCTCTAGCAAATCTTGGAAGCGGCCTGATTGACTGGTGTCTTCAGGTGCGTCTTGGATTTGTTCGAGCTCAACCATCTCGCGCAGGAGGCCGTTTAAGAAGCCCTCCCAATCCTGACGGCGTAGTGTCGGTGGCAAGACGTTCAAGCGTTCGACGCAGGCCTTCTGGAATGCAGGTTGGTTGAAGAGTTGATCTGTGTCTAGTTCAATGCGCCTGCCGTTGACATCCAAGAACCACAGTGGTGGCTCGGAGTTGTACTTGGTCAAGCTTGATACCTTCGGTGAATCTGGGCCGTCAGCACCGATGCCATGTCGGCGGGTGCGGCATAGACCGGAATTGCAAAAGGAGTTCAAGGGTGCGTCTTTGCACTTGTACTTGTAGTCCTTCTTTTGTATCTGCTTCGTGATCACCAACAGTTCATTTAAGGGCAGTGGTGGGCCCATGAACTTTTGGTTGTACTCCATGAGTTTGTCTTCCCAGTTGTTCGGGATGGACTTTTTGAGGTAGACCGCGATGTTAAATAGGCCGTTGTTGCGAGTGCCTTCCGGAAATCCCTGATTACATAACGCCTGCAGACAGGGCGGACCATCTTTGATGGGCGCGTCCGCATTTTTCTTTTCCGCTTCCGGATGAACGAGCGGCACTGGTTGTACATATTGTTCGTAAAGCCCAAAGAATTCGCTAAGGCTGGAAGCCTCGCCAGCATCATTGATCGCGTAACGCAGGGTTTCATCGCCCCCGAAATACGGAAGGTTAAGGAAGTTACCCGTGTCACCGCGCTCAACAAGGACTTCAGTTTGTTTCGGAAAAATTTCACGACCACTTTCTCCCAGTATGCTTGCACACGTGTTTAAGTAGCGCTGCATCTCTGCAGCGAAGATGGGTTCTTTTGTAAACAGGAATACATGCGCGCCGCCTGACTTACTACGGCAGACAACAAGCGGTAGGTTTAACCGACGAATCTTTTCCACCAGACCTTTATGGTCCAGAGGGTACTGATCAATGTCAATGCAACCCCATATGCAAGTATTGTCAGGACGAATAGGAATGATGCCAAGAGAAGGCTCAGCACCCTGTAGGTGACGTTCCCAAAGGTCATCGGTTGGCGGGTTCCGTACAACAACTGCCTTGCCTGCTTGTTTGCCATTCCCCGTCTCTCGCTCTATTTTGTAGGTTCCATAGGCGATATTCGACCCTTCGAATATCGACTTGAATTTGGCGATATCAGTCATTTCTGCTTTCTGTAAAGGGAAAAAGGGCCCTACTCCCTCGCGGTTTCGGGCCCGTCAATCAGAAAGGTTGCGCGCCTGCTGGTGCAGCCTGTTCGTCGCTATGAGTGACTTTCACATCACCTGCGTTGATTGAATCTGCAAACCTCTTCGCAGTCAGATACATACCCTCGTCTTCGACGCTGCTGTTGTGCTCAACTTCCCAACCAAACCACTGGCCCTTGTCGTTGCTTTCCTTGACAGTGGTCAAGCGATAGGTTTGGGAATACATCGGAGGCGTGTAAAGACCGTTCTTGCCCATCAGCTTCACGCTTTGCATCATGGTGTTCCACTTGCGCGACTTCTTAAGCTGCGTGGACTTCATGACGATTAGCGCTGGATGAGGGATGCCTGCTGCGTCGATTACCATGACGTAGTGGTTGGCGGTGTTCTCGATGTAGTTGCCGTTATCGAGATAGTCTTTGTTCTCGCCGGGTACGCGATGCGTTTTGGAGAGGATGTCGCTAGTGCTGGGGTAATACGCTATAGGTGCGCCAGAGCCGCTGCCACGCGGTGCCCACTCAATGTACTGACGTACGTAGGCACAAGGGATAACCAGAATACCCTTCTTGCCATCGAAGAGTTCCCCTGTAACGCTGTTATAGATCATACCCGGCATTGCGCCGTCTAATGAACCAACCTCTGGCGAAGTGTTAGTCAGTAGGCGGAGAAACGGAAGCGCAAAGTCATCCTGATTCATGCCAGCGAAACCGGACTGCGCATCCTCTTCAAAACGGTTCGTTAAGACTGCGACTGCATTAGTCTTGACTTCTGCTATTTCTGCTTTACCCATGATTCTTGCTCCTTGTGTCGTTAAACGGATTTGATTGTCGCTTTTTGGCCGATGTAAGCGCCGAACAACTCAGATGGAAATTCGCGACCTTTCTCCACCTGTTCCTTGACCCATGCTTTGAGTGTCATGGGCTCAACCTTTTCTGCTTGCTCAACGGGATAACCTGCGTCCCGTAGTGTCGCAACGGCTTTAGCACAGAGTGCTTCTTCACCACGACCAAAGCGAACAGAGACAGTATTCTTGATGATGTCGTCAAAGCCATGGTCCCGCAGCCATTGGAAGGCTTCAGAACGCTTTGCTTCAGTGATCGAGGCGCTGTAAAACGCTTTGATCTCGATGGACGAACCGTCTTCCATCTTGAAGCTTTTCATGCCTAGACTGGTCAATGCCTCGGGGATGACTTCCTCAGTCAGCTTGCGATACTGCTCTTTACGCTGCTTGAGTTCAGTCTCGTAGTCCTCGATCTCTTTCTCAAGAGACTTGGCACGACGCGCCATTTTTGCAATGCCTTGCAGATCGTTATCTGCGATCTGCAGTGCTGCTGCATCTTGCTCAAATATATTCGTCAAACTCATTTTGCATTTCTCCTTTCTTGAACGCGCTATTAAAGTCAATCTGTATTGGGATGTATCGTCGTTCTCGCTTATCCCATTTCAAACACTTGAAGCGTCCGTTGTTGCGTTGTGCTGCAACGACTGCGACGATCGACATGGCCGTCGGGTCACCGATGAACAGAAGATAATCTTCGTCAGAAAAGTTTTCAAGTACTCGATGTGCCCGACGCACTGTAGGTGCTACAGAAAATGCCACCTGTGCATTAGGGGGCAAGATCGTAACGATATCTCCGAAGTCCAAAGCAGACGATATATTGTGTTGCCCCGTTTCGGAAACGGCAAAGACTGTAGGCACTTCATTTCTCCTTTCTGTGTTCGAGTTTTGAGTATATACTTGACTCCGGGGATTTTGCAACCCCCACAGAAAGGAGAATCGCTATGGATGAATTTTTACAACGATACCCCTATAAGAATAAGCCCTTCCTGCATCAGGAGGCCTATCTGACTAGGTTTTGGAATAAGCAAGTGGCCGCTCTCTTTTCAGAGATGGGCACAGGCAAAAGCTTTATGTTGATCAATAACTTGGCAATGTTGTATGACCAAGGACAGGTCAATGCGGCGTTGGTGATTGCGCCGAAGGGTGTGTACCGTAACTGGATGGACACAGAGATACCCAAGCATATGCCAGAACACATCGTGTATCGAATGGCATTGTGGACCCCGTCTCCGAAGAAAGCAGAAAGAGAAGCGTTAGACAGAATGTTCGAAATCAGTGAGGACTTAAAAATTCTCATCATGAACGTGGAAGCTTTATCCACGGAAAAAGGCGTGAAATTTGCGAGTAGGTACTTACTTGCACATGACGCTTTTATGGCGATCGATGAATCGACCACGATCAAGACGCACACGGCGGCACGGGCAAAGAACGCGACGAAGATTGGCAAGCAGGCCAAGTACAAGCGCATCATGACCGGCTCACCCGTGACGAAGAACCCGTTGGACTTGTTCCAGCAGTGCGTGTTCCTTGATCCGCGATGCTTGGGGCATGACAGCTTCTACACGTTTCAGGCGCGCTATGCGGTGATGCAGGAGCGGCAGTTAGCGACGCATACGTTTAAGCAGATTCTGGGCTTTCGGCATTTAGAGGAATTAAGGGAGAAACTGGATCGCTTTAGCTTTCGGGTGACGAAGGATGAGTGTCTGGACTTGCCTGATAAGTTGTACGTAAAGCGGGAGGTGGACTTAACGGAAGAGCAGGCCAAGGCGTACAAGGAGATGCGGCTGATGGCGTTGGCGTTGTTCCGGGAGGGCGAGGTGTCCACGGTGAACGCGCTGACCCAGATCATGCGGCTGCATCAGATCGTCTGCGGGCATGTGAAGCTGGACAATGGGACGGTGCTGGACTTGCCGAACAACCGGATCAAGGAGTTGATGAGCATCGTCGAGGAGTCGGACGGCAAGATGATCATCTGGGCCAATTACCGGCATGACATCGAGGCGATCAAGCTGGCTTTGTCTTCTGTCTACGGGATGAACTCGGCGGCGGCGTACTACGGGGAGACGGAGACGGACAAGCGGCAGGAGATCGTCAACGACTTCCAAGACCCGAACAACCCACTGCGGTTCTTCATTGGCAACCCGACCACGGGTGGATATGGCTTGACGCTGACGGCGGCAAATTTGGTGGTGTACTACAGCAATTCGTTCGATTTAGAGAAGCGCCTACAGTCGGAAGACCGGGCGCACCGGATCGGCCAGACCAAGAACGTGACCTACATCGACCTGATCTGCCCCGGTACGGTGGACGAGAAGATCGTTAAATCTCTGCGCGACAAAATTAACATCGCCACTCAGGTGATGGGAGAGGAACTGAAATCATGGCTAATTTGATCCCCGTCAAGAATCTGTACACCTACGAGCGCCTAGAGCGCATCGAGACGCCCAAAGGACGCACGTATCGTCGGGGAGAGGAGACGCCGGTCTACAGCGTCACCAACATTCTTGACAAGACGAAAGATAAAACCACGCTGGACGCTTGGGTGGCGCGGGTAGGGGCCGAGGAAGCGGAAAGAATCAAGAACAACGCCGCTCACGTGGGAACCGCCATGCATTTCGTCATTGAAAGATTCCTAGAGGGAACGGCATTGCCCCCTGCGGAGGATTGGCTGCAGCTACGGGGCTATGAAATGGGCCACCGGTTGATCAATCAGCACTTCGATTCGTTGGAGGAGGTGTGGGGGTCAGAGGTGCCTTTGTACTATCCCGGCAAATATGCGGGGACGACGGATTTGGTGGGCGTGTTCCGTGGGAAACCGTCCATTGTGGACTTCAAACAAAGCCTGAAACCCAAGCGCTATGAATGGATCACGGATTATTTCCACCAGCTTGCCGCGTATGCCATGGCTCATGACATCCTGCACGGCACAGACATCAACTTTGGGGTGGTGCTGATCGCGGTACAGGATGGCTCGACGCAGGAATTCACGACCACAGGCCGTGATTTCGAGCGTCAGAAGAAGGAGTGGATGGACCGGGTGGAGAAGTTTCTGACTAAACTTTCCGAAACCTAGCGGTCTTCTTGGCAATGCGTTTTGGCTGCGCGACGAACTGCTTGCCAGCCTTCTTGCCTGCCCGTTTTGCCCGTGTCGTAGCAAGATAATCTTCTGGACTCAGGGCCTTGATGGCCTTCTCTGGCAGGTAACGCTCGCCGGTTACAGAAGAAGGCTTGCCACTTTTTGTGGTCCATTTCTGCTTGCCCCAAGCCTTCAGACTTAGCTGGGGCTTTTTCATCTTTTCTTCGCAGCGGGTTTTTTCACACTCTTTGAAACGGTGCCCCCTTTTTTGTATACTCCGCGTCCTTTCAAGACATCTGCGCGAGTTACTTTACCGTCTCCTGTTAAATCAGGAAATTTTTTAGCAGGAGCTTTTACCGCACCGCCCTTTTTCATGCCGCGTGTTTCTCGACGTAGCTCATCCCGCTCTTCTCTTGCTTTTTTCTTGTCCTCATATTCCCCCATGTCAAAGCCGTAGCTTTTACCAAACAGACGAGCAACATTACGCGCGTCCACTCCCGCCTCAAGAAGGGCGTTAGAAAGCTTTCTTTTATCTACACTAGCCACGATAACCTCCTCCAGATGATTTGTACTTCTTCGCTAAAAGCTGGGCCTTGCGCGCGCTCCATTGCCCGGCGGCAGTGCCCTGCACGTTTGATCCTTTAATTTGCTCGAACAGGCGCTTACGCAAAGAAGGCTTTGTGTAGTTGCCTGCCTGATTGACCTTCGACTTCGTCGGTTTGGTTGCCATGATCACACCTATTGAATGGTGGTGTCAAACGGGAACAAGCGCTGCAGCATCTCGCGACTAGTCCCGCCAGCGGCTGGTTTTGCTGGGGAAGGTAGCGGCGACTTTGTAATGTCAGGCATCGGAGGCACGTTCCCAGTCACTCCGGGCACACCCATTGTCGGTGGTGCGCTAGGCATTAGGCGTCGTTGACGAATCGGAGGCACCGGCGCTGCATAAGGTGGCTGTTGTGGGTTGACCGTTGGACGGGTATCCGATGTGGCGAAATTGATACCCGCATTAATCATCGAACTATTGAAGAGGCGAGCTAACAGGTAGCTCTGCTCCTCAGGCAGTTTGCCTGTTTTCTTCAGTAACTGCGCCATCATCACAGGGTCTTTGACCGCTTGCTCTAATATCTGCCGTGTTGCCAGTAGTGGCGTTTTGTCAAACATGTCACGCAAATACTTCGAACCCGCGCTTGCCGCGATCAGTGAACTAGAGTCGAAGGTTTTACCCAGTTTTGCACCAAGTACACGAAGCGCAAGTTCTTCGACAGCACCTGCGCCGGTTAGCAACTCGTTCAAAAGCTGCGGGCTTTTCATCGCGACTTCAACCTGATCCATACGGTTGATCAACGATTTGATGTTCTTTGCCTCGCTGATCGACATCATCCCTTTGTTGCGCATCATCGAATACAGGGATGGACCTTTCAGGTACAGGGGCTTAAAGATCGCGTCTTCAAACGCTCGAACGTTGAAGTTATCGATGCCGCCTGCTTTGGTGAAGGCATAATCCATGACGGTAGCCTTCAACCCGTCCAAGGATGCACCGGCGTCCTTTGCCTTGTTCTTGACCGCGATGTCCGCGAGCCGTGCAAAATCAGCAGCAGGCTTTTTACCGTTTAAGATTTGAGTCAGAACACGTGTTGGATTCTCAACGCCTTCTCCAACCAAGTCAGCAAAAGCGCGCTGCGATGCGACCTGCCTGTTAAAAGAGCTTTTCGGATCGAGGACAACACGTAGGGCATTCTCTGCGGTGACCGCGTTTTCCAAATCGTTGTACAACCCCATTCTGCGCAATGCATTTTGGTGCTGGTTGACAAACTTCTGCAATCTTGCCGGATTAACGCGCTGCGTGACAGGATCGATCGTCTCATTAGCCATCAACATTAAATACCGCTTGTGCGCGTCTTGAATAGATACGACCGCATCACCAGTGACCTCAGCGTAGGGCTTTAAGAAGCGCACCTGTGGGCTGTTCGCACCGAAGTCTCTGACAGCATCGTCGTACGCTTTTCTCAACGAACCTACGGCGTTTTCTATCTGCGACATACGCAATGACGTGAGGTCAGTCCCTCTGCCATAGGCTTGTTGGACCAATATCTCTGCAGGCAACTTCTCCCCTGCTGCAGTGGCTACTGCACGGCCACCGGCATACGTCGTGCCTTGCGTTACATCTGAGGCAAAGGTCCGTGAGAAAGTATCATTTAACATCCTTGAAAAGGAGCGCGCTCTGTCGTATGCAGGCAATCCCAGCGCGTCCAAGTCTTTTAACGCCGCCTCCGCCATTTTTCCGTAGAAAGCGGCAAAGGATGGATTGGATGTTGCCGCATCTCTAGCATAAGCCAACAGATCGCTGCGGATGTTGATTAAGTCCTGTACTGTCGTGTTGTCAAAGATCGATACACGCTTTTGCGTTCTCGGACCCGCAGGCTTTGTCAGATACTCCTCTGGCACACGTCGTGTGTCTAGATAGGCCCGCGTAGCCTTGCCCTGACGGTAGTTGTTGATCACGTCGCCATCAATACCAAGACGGCCCATGATGGATCGTATCTCGGCAGGCATCTTCGTGTTGAACCGTTCCGGTGTCATGGACGTTGCTACATCCAAAAACGCCTCGCCCAGATTGTTTGTCTTCGCTGCGCGGGGAAGAACGGTAGCCTCACCCTTGATCTTACGGGTCTTGAAAGCGTCTTTCTCAGCCTCTTCCCACAGCAGTCTTTCGTACTTGCGCATGTCATCTAGCGCACGTACCGTTTCGTTCTTGATCGTTTCACCGATCGACCGACGCGTGTCTTCAGGATTAGCAGCAAGACGCATCTTCGAGACTCTATCTGCCGCTGTCATCTCAGCGGCCATCAGCCGCTTGTTGATGATGTCGTCAAAGACTCCTCTTTCCAACTCTGCCGCCTTTTTAAGCGCAGCCGGAGAGCCTGCTTGACGAAGCTTCTCAATTACAAGCGCATAGACCTTTAGCGTCTCTTGTCCCTGCTTTAGTACAGCAGCAGATAGCTGTGGATGGTTACGAGCCATCGTGCTCTCAAAGCCCATCAGCGTGGCAGAGCCGCCTTTTTGTGCAGACGTAGGAACAGCGCCAGCAGGCAACTGTGCTTCGAGGGCCTTGATCAGTGAAGGAATGTCCTCGCCATTTTGTTCCAGTATGCCGCGCAGCTTGTTGGCAACTTCCAACTCTTTTCTGGCAAACGCTTGCTGGGCAGCGCTTTCGCTCGGGCGGATCATGTTCTTCAACTTGACGCCGTAATCCACAAGCGCATTACCTAGTGTCATGACCACTTTTCCGGGGGCAAAAATACTGCCGCCTACTTCACTCGTAAAACGTGCAAAGGCGTTGCCCGGAAAGGCCGTCTCGGCAAAGTAAGCGCCTGTACCCGCACCGGTGGCAGAAATACCCTCTCCGATCAAAAATTGAATAGGATTCTTTCGTGCGGACATACCGATGTCGGTGATGAAATTACTCACACGACCATACTGCATAACCGGCATGCCCAACATGAAGGGCGAATACATCAGCATTTCGCCAGTGACTTTTGCGCCCTCACGAAACGGAATCAGACCCTGTTTTTTAACCTCCGGGAAAAGCGCTTCGATTTCCTCTGCAACCTGCATGCCCCCGAGAGTACCTGTGCCAAAACCAAGTAACCCGGCATAGGGCTTGACTGAAAGTGGCACGGGGGCCATGAGCCCCCCACGCAGACCCGCATAGCCGCCTGCCGCAGTTGCCGCACCACGACCTAAACCAATCTGGAAGCCCTCTTTCAATGTTTGGGACACTTCCTCAGGCGACACCTGACCCGTCTGTTCTGCCATGCTAACGCGTGGTGCAACAGTAGGTTCCTCGGTAACGGGCAGTGCCTGCAAGCGGATGTCGGTAAGCTGTTCCGTAGTCAGACCTGCCGCAGGACGTGCAGGCGCAGCCTCGGGTTTAGCAGCCCCTTTACTGGACTGCGTCTGTGACTGGATTGCTGCAAAGTCTTCCGCACTAAGTCCCATGAAAATGTCCTTTAGCTTTAAGGCTTAGTAAGAATCTGTTCTGCGCCAGTGCTTGGATCAGCGACGATCCACATGCTTCCAGACGGCGCTTTATCCCACTGGTCCTTGCTCTGCAAAACCTTGGCGTTAGGCGGCGGGAGTCCCACCAGTTTTCTAATCGCGTCCACGTCGTTGATTTTTTCACGAGCCGCTCGAATCGTTTCAGGCGCTAATTTTTGTCCCCCGTAGCCCACCTTGTACGATTCTTTGCGAATGTTAAGCAGGAGATCATCCAACGAGCGCAGACGCAGTCGATACGCGCTTGGGTTGTCGATCATGTTAGGGCTGATCTCAAGCTTCGTTTCAATTGCTACACGTTCTGCATCGGTGAATCGCGGGTTCGTTCTAAGCGCAAGGTTGATTCGACCCTCTGCCTGTTTCAAGAAACTCGTCGCCGTGACCTGCTCTTCTTCACCCGCGATCTGATCCAAGCCGAAGGGCAACGTCTTAACAAATGCGCCAAAGATGTTAACGACACCCGTTCCTTTACCCGCCAAGTTATACAACGTCGGGTTACCCGAAGTGGGCGACTGCCAGAAGTAAGGAACATTCTGCTTACCTTGTCTGACGGTAATGGAGGGTTCCGCTGGCTCTGCTGCGCCCTTGGCTTCTGGAGGCGCGCCACCACCGCTCGGACGTGTTCCTCCACCACCTGTTGCAAAGTTAACGTCTGCGCCGATTGTCTTGAAGAAATCCGTGCCGGTGCGGTCCTTGTAGACCTTCGCGGCTTGCTTTACGTGAGGCGGCATATACACAGGCATCGTCACCGTGTACGGCTGGTTCGTGATGGGATCAGTTCTTGTCTCTACACGCGGTGTTGCAAGCTTGGTCAGCGCAGCCTCAATAAGGTTGTTCTGCTGCTCCGTGGTCTTGCCCATGGCCCAATTGGACAACGCGCCCGGCTCAGAAATGATCCGATACTCCCAGTCGCCTTTGCCAAAGAGGTTGCCAAGACCCGATTTGCTGAGGACGTTTTCAAAGCGCTTTCGATTGCTTTCAATGACCCTAGCGTTGTATTCCAAGGTGTTGCCAATCTGCTTTTCAGTCGCCTCAAGCGCTGCCAGATTGATAGCACGATCCTGCTTTTGTAATTCCGCTGCACGTGCGCCAATTAAAGCCGGTACGTTACGTATACCGGCTGCAATACGTCCAATTGGCGAGACGTTGCCACGAATGCGATTGCCCTCGGCATCCACGCCTGCTGCAACATTCAACGCGCCCTGCGCGATGTCAAATAGCATCTGCGCTTGCGTGAGTTCTTTTGAACCACCACCCAGCAACTGACGATAAGCCGCTGCCTTTTTTGGCGCGTCCACCGCTAGTTCAGGAACAGGCAGGGTTGATGATGGCGTCATTAACGCCTGTCTGGCTTGCGCGACCAACTCGGGGGGCAAGCTCATGTAGGAGGTCTCTTGGACTGGGGTCACGGCCTCCTCATCGGACCCATCCTTAAAACGTTGGACAATGCCGCCATTTTTCATGGCAATCGGCGCTTGTTGTTCAGCGGCTGCAGGCAACGATCCAATACCGCCCGGAGGGGGTGCCTTAGGCATTGGCATCGGAGGCGCGGTCTGTGGCCCTTGAGCCATGGCCGCTAAGTCGGCAACCCCGCCTGCCGGTGCTGCCATCGGATTCGCTTGTGCAGGCATTGCCATCTGTGGTGGCGGCTGCACCATCGCGCCTTGTTGCGCCAATACTGGCTGCAACAGCGCCAAAACCTCTGTCGGTGTTTCCGAAGCAGCGCGGTAGCCGACGAGGTCTGCGAGTTCTTCGACACGCGCATCTACTGAGCGCATGTCACCGCGAAGATTGTTCATGAGGATTTCAGGCGAATCAGGACGACGGTCCATCATCTTGCCCATCTCCATTTCATCCTCGTCTTCTTCCTCGCCTTCCATGTCGTCCATCATGGATACCTGATCCATGAAGCCCTGCATGATGCCGACGTTATTCACGTCCTCAGGGGGAACGGGAGGCCCTTTCTTCTTGAACATCGGCCTGTCAATTACTTTCGATTTCATCATTCCTCCTAGAACAAGCCTGCTTTCTTGGCCCCTGCAGCCGCAGTGATGCCCGCAATACCCGTAGACACTGCCGACATCAACGGACTAGGCGACGGCGACGTAGTGGACGTGAGTGCCGTCTGACTACCCGGCGTCTTCGACAAAATATCCGACTGGAAGGAGAGCAACTGGAACGGCAAGAAGGCTTCCTGTGTTTTCGTTGCCCGCAGCGCATCCAAACGTGCTTGCTGCAACGCCTGCTCCTGTGCGCCAATCTGTCCCATGAGTGCAATATCGCCTTGACCGAGTTGCTGCTGCAACGCTGCCAGATTGCCGCGCTGACCGGCCTGTTGCGCAAGCTGGGAACCCATTCCGCCCAAGGCAGAACCTTGCTGCAGACCAAACTGACCTTGCTGCAATCCGAGACTGCCAATGCCCTGACCAAGCTGGCTGTAGATATTGGCTTGGTTACCCAAAATGTTTGCCTGCTGCCCCGCAATCTGCGAAGGTAACAAACTCATCTGACCTAAGGCCTGCGCGGCAGCAAGCTGACGCTGCTGCTGCGACTCAAAGCCCTGTTGCGCGGCCTGTTGTGCTTGGAGGTAGTTCTGTGAGTAGTCCTGCAGGATGCGCTGGCCCATGACATCCATCAAGCCACGCTCCATCTCTGCGCGCTGGACCCCTTCACGCGTACCACCAAAGGCACCCGTACGAACGGCTTGTGCCGCTTGTCCTTGAGCCGCGATGTCTGCTTGGCGCTGCATTTCACTTAAGGCATTGGCCGTTACCTGCTGTTGGTACGGGTTCATGAAGGCCGCAGCTTGCGAAGGATCGTAGCCAGTTGCCGCACCGGGCAGCATTGCAGCCGCAGCGCCCGCCGCAGGCAAGCCCTGTCCTGCTGTGTTTGCCAACGCGCCTAAGTTACCTGCCGCACCAGCACCTGCCTGATATGCACCGTAAGCAGCGCTCAAGGGCTGGGAGATGTTGAGTCCAGCGATGCCTTGTGCAGCTTGTTGGGTCAGGCCCTGCCCGGCAACCATCCCTTTTTCTGCTTCTGTCAGAAGCGGCTGGTAAGCACCGATACCTTGTTCGGCTAGGGCCTTGGCCTGAAGCTGTCCTTCGCCTAGACCGGCAACCTCGTATCCCGGTATCGAGATCGGTTTGGATACCTGTCTTTCTGCCGTTTTAAGAAGGGCAAGTCGCGCCTTTTCTATCTCAGGCGCTTCCTGAATCGTTTGTACCTGATATTCAGTTGCCATGATTTACGCTTTCTTTTCCAAGGCCTTCATTAGCGCGTACATACGCTTTGCACCCTTGCGCCGTGAGCCGTTGCCCATGGCACGTACTGCTCTTGCGGTGAACACGAATTCGCCGTCCGAGAGCATGGC
>Ga0315903_10004543_pt1 | contig 18522 bp, 19 predicted proteins | sample LakEriMetagenome_7_FD_203524 | JGI IMG/M metagenome (GOLD analysis project Ga0315903, IMG submission 203524) | Freshwater fungal communities from buoy surface, Lake Erie, Ohio, United States - Buoy 2 MA119 | ecosystem: Environmental > Aquatic > Freshwater > Lake | place: USA: Lake Erie, Ohio...
GTTTGGCGCTGTACACATTTATGTGGCCGGCGCTGAATTTTTGGTAAGGCTTGGTAGCTCAGTTGGTACGAGCGAACGACTGAAAATCGTTAGGTCGCCGGTTCGATCCCGGCCCAAGCCACGTTAGATTTTTTTGATTTTATTTATTTTGTGTAACTAAAAAAATATTAACCAGCTGCAGAACCAGATGATCCAGACTTACGTTGGAATCTTCCTGGTGCACCGCCAGTTGCTTGACCGCCACTTACTTTAGAACCCGCAGAACGACCTTCTTTTGGAGCAGGTGCGTTCTTGCTCTTCTTCTTTTCAAGAGCTTCTAGAAACTTTGCGCGAGCATCATCTGCTGGTTTTTTATCATCGGCCATGGAAGAAGTTTACTACTTATCTTCACTACGCACGCGCAGGAAAAATACCAGCAGAGCAACCCATCCAGCGCCAGCGATATAGGCATAAAGTGAGTTCTGACTTTGATAGATGGCATAGGCCAATAATCCATAGACACCGGATGCGGCCCACAGAGTGATCGCTGCATATTTTCGGTGCATACCGATGCGCATCAATCGGTGTGACAAGTGATCGCGTCCGCCAGTAAATGGTGAGATACCACGATACAGACGAGAAGTAACAGCAACTGTTGTATCCAAAATTGGAATTGCAAGTAAAGCAACTGGGATAACTAGTGAAAGAGCTTGTGGTTTAACTCCAGGGTCTAGTCGAATAGTAAGAACGCCTATAACGATGCCTAAAAACAGTGCTCCGGCATCTCCCATATAAATCTTTGCTGGCGACTTATTCCAGAGTAAAAAGCCTACAGTGGAACCACAAACAACAATTGCGAGTGCGCTTACAAGTATTTGGTCTTCGCTATTTGCAATCAAAAAGAGAAAGAACGATGCGATAGCAACTGTGCCGGCGGCACCGCCATCTAAGTTGTCAAAGAAGTTTATGGAGTTTGTGATTCCAACGATCCAAAAGATAGAGACCGCGGCGTTTAGAAATTGATTGCCGAGCGCGAATCCCATTGTGTCGGTGGCAATCAAAATCAGCGCCATCACGGTGCCAACGGAAGTCTGTGCAATCAATCGCGGCCAAGGTTGTAACCCTCGTAAGTCATCCCATAAGCCCATTGCGGCAATCAAGATTGCTGGAATCAAAACAGAGCTAGCTAGTCCAAGGGACTTAGCGCTGAAATCTTTTGCAACCAGTGCGATGTAGGAAGTAATGACAACGCCAACGACGATTGCAACGCCACCTAAATAAGGCACTGGCTCTTTTTGAATCTTGCGCGCCATGTCCGGTGCGTCAACTGCGTTGTAGCGAATCGCAATCTTGCGCATTGGGCCGGTGATTACACCGACATAAACGAGTGCGACAGAACCTAGTAATAGGTACTGCGTAATTGAATAATTCATAAAGGCGAAAGTGTGAAGCTAATTGCCCTGAGTTGTCTTTAGTAATTCACGAACTTCTGATTCGCGATAACGGCGGTGACCACCGAGTGTTCTAATTGATGTGAGCTTTCCAGCTTTTGCCCAACGAGTGACAGTCTTTGGATCTACTCGAAAGAGGGCTGCGACTTCGGCCGGCGTTAGCAAAACTTCTGCATCTGTTAATCGATTCATAGCCACCACTTAATGCTCGAAGGTATCTGCAATACCTGTCCGTATTGCACCTTATGAAGCGAAGTATCCTTGTTTGGAAAGGGTAAAAGCAATACAACCAAAGTGAATTCTTGGCGTCACATGGCCGATTCGTATGCGGCAACTTTGCGCCAGCGCGATACCAAACGTTCATATCCCTGTCCCGCAAGGGATCCATTGCCCGCAGCAAGACCGGCAAGGGATGACAAGACATCTTCAACGGATGAGTCCGCATCCAATCCGCTTTCACCAGATTCGCGTAATGCGCGATCTAAATAATTAGCGAGCCCGCCGTAATCTAATTCGATGAGTGATTGCGGATGAAATAAATCTAGCCACTCTTCTAGCTCTTCGATTTCTGCTTCAACTGGTCCTGGACCAAATGCGCGTTGCACAGTTTCATGTGCGACTTGGCACCGTGCTTTGGCATCCGACAGTTTTGCGCGCATCAATGTGTAGTGACCGTCATCGTCGATTCCGCGAACTCTTTCTTCGGGTGCAAAGAGTGAAAACCATCGCGGCGGAATAACCCAGGTCTCGGTCAAAATGTGTGGGACTTTATCTTCGAGTTGTTCAACACCGGCTGTGATGACATCTTCGAGGGATTCGGGAACAAAAAACTTTGTCACAGAACTTGGCATCGAATCTTTAAAATCATCGAGGGCGGCCCAACAACGATTTGCTGTTGACCACGGCGATACATAACGAACGCCATCGACATCTAAGACGTGAGCACCATCTGGTCTGCCAGCTGGTGGCTCTGGAAAAATTATGCGGCGAAGTGCAAGAGATTGTTCTTCTGTGCGTGAATCATTTGTTGAATCAATAGATGTCCAACGCAGACGATCTACTGGATCGAATGCAGAAAGTGGTTCGTAAATTCGAAGTGATGCGACGTACGGAGTCGGACGCATATTTGATTCAGTAGTTACGCACGTGGAATGTAATTGCCCTCAGCATAAGGATCATCTTCCTCGTTCTGCTGAGTTTTTTCTTCGCCATGTAACTCTTTTGCTAGACGATCAAGATCCATCTCTTGTGAGTTGTACTTAAGATCGCGAGCAACTTTTGTTTGTTTCGCTTTTGCTCGGCCGCGCCCCATAGCGTGACCTCCTTACTTCAACGGTGTGTATGTTCAACCAGAGCCGTAGGTTATCGCTTTCGGTATGCGCCTTCCAAAGCAGAACCGGCAGCCCCAGGGGTTGTGGCGCTCACAGAGCCAGCTACCCACGCCTGCATTCCCCGTGCGGCAAGGGCTGAGATGGTCAGGTCAGCAGATGCTGAATCGACGATGGCGACCATGCCGACTCCACAGTTCCAGGTGCGTTCGTAATCATCTTGTGGAACCGCGCCTTCATTAGCCATGAAAAGTAATTCGTTTGGAAGTGACCATGTACTGCGATCAAAGTTTGCCGATAAACCATCTGGAACAACACGTGCAGTGTTTTCTGCCAATCCACCACCAGTGACGTGACTAAATGTGCGCAGATTCTCGCCTAATAATTTAATGAGTGCCAAGCAATCGAGTGTGTAAATCTCTGTTGGAGTCAAAAGTATTTCACCCAGAGATTTATCTAAGTCCGCATACTTTTTGGTCAGATCTAACTTCTTCTCTTTCAGAACATGTCTGATAAGTGAATATCCATTTGCATGAAAACCAGATGCTGGCATTGCAATTAAGGCATCACCGGCTTTTACTTTTTCCTTTGAGAGTTGCTTATCGGCATCGACTGCGCCAGTTGCAGCTCCTGCAATATCAAACTCATCTTCTTTTAATAAGCCGGGGTGCTCAGCAGTTTCGCCACCGATTAAAGCAGTATTTGCTTTGACACATCCACGTGCGATGCCAGCAACGATAGCTGCGATGCGCTCAGGGATAACTTTTCCAACTGCAATGTAATCAGTCATAAAGAGTGGTTCTGCGCCACAGACAACTAAATCATCAACAACCATTGCAACAAGATCTTCGCCGATGGTGTCATAAATTCCCATAGCGCGAGCAATCTCTGTCTTTGTACCAACTCCATCTGTCGATGTTGCAAGAAGTGGTTTTGAAAACTTTTTTAACGCGCTTGCATCAAAGAGTCCTGCGAATCCACCGATGCCACCTTGTGCTTCTGGTCGAGAAGCTTTTGCAATTGATGCTTTCATTAATTCTACTGCGCGATCTCCTGCATCAATATCTACACCAGCGCTTTTATATGTGGACATCAGTTGTGACCATGTACTTCTGTAATCTCAAGACGTGACTTACCTTCTGATAAATCAGCAGGAATAGCGATTGGATATTTGCCTGTAAAGCATGCGCTACACAATTTGTTTTCAGCGATTTCGGTTGCTTCAACCAATCCTTCGAGTGAAACATAACCGAGTGAATCGGCGCCGATTGATCTACGAATTTCTTCGACATCTAATCCGCTAGCAATGAGTTCTGCTCGCGTTGCAAAATCAATTCCGTAAAAACATGGCCACTTAACAGGAGGGCTGGAAATACGGACGTGAATCTCGCGAGCACCAGCTTCGCGCAACATTCGAACAATAGCTCGTTGTGTATTGCCGCGAACAATTGAGTCATCGACAACCACGATGCGCTTTCCTTCGATGATTTCGCGTAGCGGATTAAGTTTTAAGCGAATACCGAGTTGTCTAATAGTTTGACTCGGTTGAATAAATGTACGACCGACGTATGAGTTTTTAACCAGACCAGAGCCGTAAGTAATTCCAGATGCTGCTGCATAACCAATGGCAGATGGTGTGCCAGATTCTGGGACAGGAATAACTAAGTCTGCTTCAACTGGATGCTCTGCAGCCAAGCGTTTTCCAATTGCAACGCGAGTTGCGTGAATACCGCGACCAGCAATCGTTGTATCTGGGCGAGCGAGATAAACGTATTCAAAGATGCAGCCCTTTGGTTCGGGTGTTGCCCACATCTGCGAACGCAATCCATCAGAGTCAATTGCTAAGAATTCGCCAGGTTCTACTTCGCGAACAAAAGCTGCGCCAACAATGTCGAGTGCTGCTGTCTCTGATGCGACTACCCAGCCATTTTCTAGTTTTCCAACTACAAGTGGTCGCACACCGTGACGATCGCGCGCCGCGTACAGCGTGTGTTCATCCATAAAGACAAGTGAGAATGCACCCTCTAGTTTTGGCAATACCGCTAACGCACTTGCTTCAACATTCTTTTCATCTTGCAGACCAATTAGCGCAGTCATGATTTCAGTATCAGTAGTAGCGCCGCGTTCATCTTTGCCGTGGTCCTGATCTAGCTTCTGCACAAGCTCTGCAAGATCTCCGGTATTTGTAAGGTTGCCGTTGTGCGCTAAAGCCAGTGTTCCGTACTTAGTTGGGCGCAGTGTTGGTTGCGCGTTTACCCAAGTACTCGAACCAGTTGTGGAGTATCGGCAATGACCAATTGCAAGATCGCCTTTAAGAGTTACTAAATCACTTTCAGTAAATACTTGAGAAACCAAACCCATATCTTTATAAACAGTGATTCGTTCGCCATCACTTGTTGCAATGCCCGCAGATTCTTGTCCGCGATGTTGAAGAGCGTATAAACCGTAGAAAGAGAGCTTTGCTACTTCTTCTCCTGGCGCCCACACACCAAAGACACCGCACGCGTCTTGTGGTCCAAGATCTGCATCAAAGAGATTGTGATTGAGTAATCCATCGGGGCGGCGGGCCATATCTGATCCTAATTCTTATCCGTGAGAGGTAAGTACTCGGACAAATCGGCACGCGCACCTGAAGCGTTTATCTTTCCATCAGCAATTTCATCAGCCCACGTAGTGACACCTTTAGCTAGTGATAACCAAGTGTCTGCGTTCATTTCAATGACATTTGGTGGCGTGCCACGAGTATGAGTTGGTCCATCGCCACATTGAATAGCAGCGTAGGGTGGAATGCGAACTTCGATAGCACGGCCCGGAGCTTTTGATTCGAGCAGTGCAAGAGTTGCTTTTACTTCGCTCATAATCTGTGGGTCTCTGCTCATCCGAACAACCTTGGAAAAGTTTCGGTGTGCGCTGTGCGCAATTCATTTAGTGGAATTACCGTGTCATTTATCGTTAGCGAATCTCCACCACTTATGCCGATATGTGTGCAAGAAATCTTTGCCTCTGCTGCTTGCGCAAGCAGTGCATCCTTCTTGCTCGGATCAATTGCAACAACAACTCTGCCTGGAGTTTCACTGAGCAGATCAACTGCTGCGATTTTTAATGTCACGGTCGCACCAATACCGTGGCGCAAAACCATCTCGGTAAGAGCTGCAGATAAACCACCTTGGCTTAAATCATGTGCTGCTGTAAAAATCTTTTCCGTGCGACCAGCTACAAGTAGTGCGTTAAGGCGCATTGCTGCTTGTAAATCAGATTGTGGTGATTGTCCGCCTCGAATACCGTGAATAAACGCCCACTCACTTCCTGCAAAGTCTTCGTGAGTATCGCCGAGTAAATAAAGATCCAAACCAGCGCGATCAAAACTCATTGGTGTGCGAGTGCGCACATCGTCAATCACACCAAGCACAGCGATCACAGGTGTTGGCAAGATTGCAGTTGTACCTGTCTGGTTATAGAAAGAGACGTTTCCACCAGTAACTGGTAATCCCATTTCTAAACAACCATCTGCAAGACCACGAACAGTTTCGGCAAATTGCCACATAACGCCAGGATCTTCTGGAGAACCAAAGTTAAGACAGTTGCTAACAGCAAGAGGTGTTGCACCAGCTGTTGCAATATTTCGTGCAGCTTCGGCCAGTGCAAGCTTCACACCTTCGTATGGATTTAAGTAAGACCAGTTTGCATTTGCATCCGTTGAGACTGCAACGCCTAAGTGTGTTGATTCATCGACGCGCACCATTCCAGAGTCATCTGGTTGAGCTTGAATTGTGTTGCCTTGTACATATTTATCGTATTGAGATGTAACCCAAGATTTATCTGCCAAGTTTGGCGTGCCAGCAAGTTTTAGAACTGCAGCTTTAATTTCGGATGCATTAGTTGGAAGCGGAACATTTACTTTTTCACTATTTACTTGGCTGATGTAAGCAGGCTCTGCAAATGGTCGTTGATAGACTGGACCTTCATGAGCCACAGTGCGTGGTGGAACATCAACAATTAACTGGCCATGCCAGGTAATTTCTAAACGATTACCAGTAGTAACTTCGCCAATAACTGTGGCTGTTACATCCCACTTCGCACAAATAGCTAAGAAACGATCGATGTTTTTTGGTTCGACGATTGCGCACATGCGCTCTTGTGACTCCGACATCAAAATTTCTTCAGGAGATAGCGAAGGGTCGCGAAGTGGCACTCGATCAAGTTCTACAGACATTCCGCCCGTACCGCCAGATGCGAGCTCTGATGTGGCGCATGAAAGACCAGCACCACCAAGATCTTGAATTCCGACAACCAAATCTTCGGCAAAGATTTCTAGTGAGCATTCAATCAAAGTTTTTTCCACGAATGGATCGCCAACTTGAACACTTGGTCGCTTTGCAGGTCCGCTTGCACCAAATGTTTCTGATGCAAGAACAGATACACCGCCAATTCCATCTCCACCAGTTTTGGCTCCGTATAAAACAACTAGGTTTCCGGCACCAGCCGCTTTCGCTAATTTAATGTCGCTATGTTTCATAACGCCAATGCAGAGTGCGTTAACAAGTGGATTACCCGCATACGTTTGATCAAATGTAACTTCGCCACCAATATTTGGAAGTCCTAAACAATTTCCGTATCCACCAACTCCTGCAATAACACCTGGCAGTACACGACGCGTGTCTGGTGCATCCGCAGGACCAAAACGCAGTGGATCCATAACTGCAATCGGCCTGGCACCCATCGTCAAGATGTCACGAACAATTCCACCAACACCAGTTGCTGCCCCTTGATATGGCTCGATAAATGATGGGTGGTTGTGTGATTCAATTTTAAAAGTAACTGCATAGCCTTGCCCGACATCTACGACGCCAGCATTCTCACCAATTCCAACAAGTAACGCATCTGTCTTAACAGCCTTGTCACCAAATTGTTTTAAGTGAACCTTTGAAGATTTATATGAACAATGCTCTGACCACATCACTGAATACATTGCTAACTCAGAAGAAGTTGGTCTGCGTCCAAGGATTTCGCGAATACGTGCGTACTCATCTTCTTTTAATCCGAGTTCGAGAAATGGTTGTTTTGTATCTGGCGAATTAGATGCAATATCAACAGTATCTAGGGCCATTTACTTGCCCACCATTGCTTGCAGAACAGATGTAAAAAAACCAAGTCCATCAGCTGTTGGTCCAGTTAAAGTATCGATTGCGTGCTCTGGATGTGGCATTAATCCAACAACGTTGCCACGCTCATTTGTAATTCCAGCGATTAAATTACGTGATCCATTTGGATTCTCGCCAACATAGCGAGCAATGATGCGACCTTCGCTTTCAAGGGCTGCAAGGGTCTGATCATCGCATTGAAAAGATCCTTCACCATTTTTAAGTGGGATAACAATTTCTTGTCCCTTTGCAAAAGAAGAAGTCCAAGCGCTCGTTGTATTTTCAATTAAAATCTTCTGGTCTCGACATAAGAAGTGAAGTTCGTGATTGCGTGTAAGTGCACCTGGCAATAAGTGCGCTTCGCACAAAACTTGGAAACCATTACAGATTCCAAGTAGTGGCATACCTTCGTTGGCGCGCTTAATAATTGATTGCATAACGGGTGCAAAGCGAGAGATTGCACCGCAACGTAAATAATCTCCGTAAGAAAAACCACCAGGAAGAATTACCGCGTCGACTCCATGAAGATCTTCATCGCCATGCCATAGTGAAATCGCTTGACCCCCGGCAAAGCGCACAGCACGAGCAGCATCTCGATCATCGAGAGTGCCCGGAAAAGTTACGACGCCAACTTTCACTTACTTCTCCACTCGAACTATAAATGTTTCGATAACTGGATTAGCTAAGAGAGTTTCTGCGGCTTTTTCTACTTGTGCGAGTTGTTCGGGTGTGGCATCGCCATCAATTTCTATTTCAAATCTCTTTCCTTGGCGAACACTCTTTGCAAAAGTAAAACCAAGACGTGGCAATGCTGCACCAACAGCAGTTCCTTGTGGGTCAAGGATTTCTGGCTTTAACATCACATCGACCACGATCTTTGCCATTGGTGCGCCTTTCAGTAGATAGGTAGGAGGTGAATTTATCCGTTAAACCGGCTGCCGGTAATACGGAAATATGCTTCTTCATAGCGTGCTGCTGTCTTTTCGACTATTTCATTTGGCAGCTCAGGTGGTGGTGATTTTTTATCCCAACCACTTGAAATCAAATAATCACGGACAAATTGCTTATCAAATGATGGTTGCGCACCACCCGGTTTCCATGTGCTGGCTTCCCAAAAACGAGATGAGTCTGGAGTGAGCGCTTCATCACCGAGTGTGATTTCACCGCTGTCATCCGTACCAAATTCAAATTTAGTGTCAGCCAGAATAATTCCACGAGATTGCGCAAACTCCGCAGCTGTTTCATATAACTTAAGAGTGAGTCCGCGAAGTTCTGCTGCAATTTCTGCCCCAACTATTTTTTCGCAGTGCGCAAAATCAATGTTTTCATCATGATTACCAATTTCAGCTTTTGTCGCGGGTGTAAAAATCGGTTGTGGTAATTCAGAGCCATCTAATAAACCGGCTGGCAGATTATTTCCACAGACAGATGAGTTGTTTTGATATTCACTCCAACCGCTGCCAGTCAAATACCCACGTGCAACACATTCCACTTCAAACATTTCAAGGGGTGCGACGATGACTGCGCGATCTGCAACAGATGCTGGAACATCATCGCTAATGATGTGACTCGGGGCAATGTCTGCAAGTAGTTCGAACCAAAAGAGTGAGAGCTGTGTAAGCACTGCGCCTTTATTTGGAATTGGTGTTGGCAAAACCCAATCAAAAGCTGAGATGCGATCTGATGCGACTAAGAGAATTTCATTCTCGTCATTTGTATAGAGATCACGAACTTTTCCGGTACGCAGATGTTTCCACCCATTAATAATTGGAGCTGGCGGTGGGCCAGCGAGTCCGAAGCCGCTCACCGAATAGAGCCGGGTTTGTACTGCGCAGCGGCAGAGTGCGCGGATGTAATCGCGTCAATGCGATTAACAACTCGAGCAATTTGTTGGCGAGCATCGCCAGTAAATTCGATTGGGTCCTTAATTAACGCAGCAAGTGCTGCGGCATCAAGTGGAATACGTGAGTCAGCCCCGATTGCTGCGAGCAGGTTATTTGCTTTACCTTCGCGCATTTCTAGTGCAGCTTTAGTCGCGTGCTCTTTTATTACTTCATGTGCAACTTCGCGACCGACGCCTGCCTTAACCGCAGCCATCAAAATCTTTGTTGTTGCTAAGAATGGCAAATACTTTTCAAGTTCTGCAGCAATTACTGCAGGGAATGCACCGAATTCATCCAACACAGTAAGCATTGTTTCGAGCAAGCCATCGATTGCATAAAAAGCATCTGGCATTGCAACGCGGCGTACAACGCTGCATGAAACATCGCCTTCATTCCATTGATCTCCAGCGAGTTCGGAGACCATAGATGCATAACCACGTAATACAACTGAGAGACCATTTACTCGTTCGCATGAACGAGTGTTCATCTTGTGTGGCATTGCAGATGACCCAACTTGTCCTGCTTTAAATCCTTCGGTGACAAGTTCGGCGCCAGCCATTAAACGAATTGATGTTGCAAGTGAAGATGGAGCAGATGCAATCTGAACAAGAGTTGTGACTACATCGTAATCAAATGAGCGTGGATAAATCTGACCAGTTGAATCTAAAACATCGGTAAATCCAAGTTCTTTAGCAATCGCTTTTTCTAATTTCTGATGCGCATCACTGGAACCGAGCAAATCAATTGAATCTTGTGAAGTTCCGACGGGTCCCTTGATGCCACGCATTGGATAGCGCTCTTGTAATGAAACCAATCTTTCGTATGCAAAGAGAAGTTCTTCGGCGCTTGACGCAAAACGTTTTCCGAGAGTTGTAATTTGTGCGGGAACATTATGTGATCGACCTGCAATTGGTTGGTCGGCGTACTGCGCGGCTTTTTGTCCCAAGCGAGCAAGCAGTGCAATTACTTTGTCATTAACAATCTGTAAACCATTTCGAATCTGCAACGCTTCAATGTTTTCAGTTAGATCACGGCTAGTCATGCCTGCGTGTATCGCTTCATGGCCAGCGAGTGCGTTGAACTCTTCAATGCGGGCTTTTACGTCATGGCGACTCATCTTTTCGCGCGCATCGATGGATGCTAGATCTACTTTTGAAATTACTTTTTCGTAATCTTTAATTACTGATTCTGGGATTGCATGCCCCAGCTGTGATTGAGCACGCGCAACAGCAATCCAGAGTTTGCGCTCTGCAATGATTTTTGATTCTGGCGCGAAAATTTCGCGCATCGCGGCGGATGCATATCTATCTGCTAAAACGCTCACTGGTGCATTCTCTCTCATTTAGTTGCCCTTCTCAGCGACCGACGCATTGAGTGCGATATCAGTGCGATAAAAAGAGCCAGGCAATGTGATTTGAGAGATTGCCCGATAAGCACGGTCACGTGCCTCTGTCAGATCTTCACCAATTCCAGTCACACTTAATACGCGACCACCACTTGAAACGAGTCCTGCTGTTGATCTTGTTGTGCCGGCGTGAAAAGTAATCGTCTCTTTAACATTTGGAATATTGAGAATTACAGAACCTGTTTGTGCTGACTCTGGGTATCCACCAGCTGCAAGGACAACAGAGACCGCAGATTCTTCTCGCCACTGCAGTGCAACATCATCGAGTGAGTTTGTGGCTGCTTTATACAAAAGTGTTGCCAGCGGAGTCTTAAGTCGCGGAATTAATACTTGCGTTTCTGGATCACCAAAGCGAGCGTTGAATTCAATGACGCGAATTCCGTGATCTGTTAGTGCAAGTCCTGCGTATAACAAACCAATAAATGGTGTTCCGCGTGCAGCCATTTCTGCAATCACAGGAGCAAGAACTTGTGTGTATGTATCTTCAACGATGTCATCCGGTGCCCACGGCAGTGGAGAGTACGCACCCATGCCGCCAGTGTTCGGACCAAGATCGCCATCGTTTGCACGTTTAAAATCTTGTGCAGGTTGCATCGGAATAATGTTTCGGCCATCTGAAATACCAAAGAGTGAAATTTCAGGACCAACAAGGAACTCTTCAATAACAACTCGTGTGCATGAAAGCGCATGGGCCAATGCAACTTCGCGATCAGTTGTAACAACAACACCTTTACCAGCTGCAAGGCCATCATCTTTAACAACATATGGCGCACCAAATTCATCGAGTGCTTTCTCTATTTCATCTTTGTTTGTGCATGTATAACTGTGAGCTGTTGGAACACCAGCATCTCTCATAACGCCTTTTGCAAAGTCTTTAGAGCCTTCTAGTTGCGCAGCAGCTTTTGATGGACCAAAGACAGCAAAACCTGCTGATCGCAACGCATCTGCGGCACCATTTACTAGAGGGACTTCTGGACCAATAACAACAAGGTCAATAAATAACTCTTTTGCAAGTGCAACTATTGCTGCGTTATTTGTTATATCTAAGGGATGAAGTAATGCTAAATCTGCAATACCGGGATTGCCGGGTGCGCAATGAAGTTCGGTGGTACTTGGATCTGCCTTTAACCCTAGTGCGAGTGCGTGTTCGCGACCGCCGCTTCCGACTAGGAGGATTTTCATTCTTAGATGAAATCCTTTACAACAATTGTTTCATCGCGGCCTGGCCCAACTCCAATGGCGCTCATTGGAGCACCAGAAATCTTTTCTAAGAACGCAACATAATCTTGTGCGGCTTTTGGCAAATCACTGACCTTGCGCGCTTTGGAAATATCTTCTTTCCAGCCTGGCATGTATTCATAAATTGGTTTTGCGTGATGGAAATCAGATTGTGATGCTGGTAATTCTTCGACGCGCTTTCCATCAATTTCGTAAGCAACACATACTGGAATCTTGTCCCAGCCAGTTAGCACATCTAACTTTGTTAAGAAGAAATCAGTCAAACCATTTACGCGAACTGCATAACGAGCAATAGGTGCGTCATACCAACCGCAACGACGTGCACGACCAGTTGTGACACCGATTTCGCCGCCGATAGTGCGAAGTTTTTCGCCATCTTCGTCGAATAACTCTGTAGGAAATGGACCAGAACCAACGCGTGTTGTGTACGCCTTAACAATTCCGATAACACGACCAATTTGCGTTGGCCCGATTCCTGAACCTGTACATGCACCACCAGCTGTTGGATTGCTAGATGTTACGAATGGGTATGTGCCGTGATCGACATCTAGAAGTGTTCCTTGTGAACCTTCCAGCAGTACTGTTTTTCCTGCTTTAAGAGCTTGATCAAGTAACAAAACTGTATCTGCAACGTATGGACGCAGAATTTCTGCATAGCCCAAATACTCATCGAGTACTTCATCAACTTCGATGTTTTTGCGATTAAAGACCTTGATAAGTACTTGGTTCTTATCCTTTAGTGCGCCTTCAATTTTTTGACGCAAGATTGATGGATCAAACAAATCTTGTACACGAATTCCGATGCGATTGATCTTGTCTGCATAAGCAGGTCCAATTCCGCGACCTGTTGTACCAATCTTTGCTTTGCCTAAGAAGCGCTCTGAAACTTTGTCGATGGTGCGGTGATACGGAGTAATTAAGTGCGCGTTAGTGCTGATTACTAACTTTGAGCAATCAATACCGCGCTCTGTTAACCCTTTAATTTCTTGAAGCAATACACCTGGGTCAATCACGACACCATTTCCAATAACTGGAACTACGTTTGGACTAAGAATTCCTGAAGGCAATAAGTGCAACGCATATTTCTGATCACCAATGACAACTGTGTGACCGGCGTTGTTTCCACCTTGGTAGCGAACAACATAATCAACACGGTCGCCAAGAATGTCTGTGGCTTTGCCTTTTCCTTCATCGCCCCATTGGGCACCGAGGAGTACTAGTGCTGGCATTTATTTGGTTGAAGAAGTTCCGGTTGAACGAAGATCTTCACACGCATGTACAACACGAGCAGCCATTCCTGCTTCTGCTGCTTTGCCCCATGCCCGTGGATCATACGTTTTCTTATTTCCAACTTCGCCATCAATTTTTAATACGCCGTCGTAATTCTTTAGTACGTGATCAACAACTGGACGAGTAAATGCGTATTGAGTATCTGTATCGATATTCATCTTGATTACGCCGTAATCAAGTGATTCGCGAATCTCTGAAAGCAGCGAACCAGAACCACCGTGGAATACGAGATCCATTGGCTTACTTCCGGCAGGTAATCCTTTTTCTTTTGAGACTGCTTCTTGAAGTGTCTGCAAAATCTTTGGTTGCAATACAACGTTTCCTGGCTTGTAAACGCCGTGAACATTTCCAAATGTTGCAGCGACCATGTAGCGACCGCGTTCTCCCATGCCTAATGTCTTTACAGTCATGAGTGCATCTTCAGGTGTGGAGTACAACTTGGCATCGTGCTTTGCTTCTACGCCATCTTCTTCTCCACCGACAACGCCGATTTCGATTTCAAGAATTGTTCGTGCAGCCAGTGATTTTTCAATGAGTTCGTCGGCAATCTTCATGTTCTCTGGCATATCTACGGCAGAGCCATCCCACATATGCGAGCTAAAGAGTGGACCTTTGCCAGATTTGATTCGATCTGCACCAAATGCAAGAAGTGGGCGCATAAATCCATCTAGTTTTTCAACTGGGCAGTGATCTGTATGAAGAGCAATATTTACTTTGTAATTCTTTGCAACAACGTGTGCAAATTCGGCGAGCGCAACTGCGCCATCAACCATGTTTTTAACTGTCGAACCAGATGCGTATTCAGCACCGCCCCAAGAGAATTGAATGATTCCATCTGATTCTGCTTCGGCGAATCCACGAAGAGCTGCGATCAGAGTTTGTGATGACGAAACGTTAATTGCTGGATATGCAAAAGCGCCTTTTTTAGCGCGATCCAACATTTCGGAATAAATCTCCGGGGTTGCAATTGGCATTTTTAACTCCAATGAATTTAGCGTCGGCATAAATCTCAGAACGAGCGCTTCATTGGGCCGTCTCGAGGCTTACGGCTAATCCAACCACCTTTGGCCACTTCTGAAAAATCGGCGCTCGGACTAATCTTCACTATATGTCCGAGAATCAAGAATCCCTGGCCAACTTAGGTCACGAAGATCGCCTCTTCCCACCTAGCGCAGAGTTTGCAGCACAAGCCAATGCACAGGCGTCTATGTATGACGAAGCTGAAAAAGATCGTTTAGCTTTCTGGGAAAAACAAGCACACGCATTGCAATGGGATGCACCATGGACAACAGTTTTAGATTGGCAACCACCATTTGCAAAGTGGTTTGTCGGCGGAAAAATTAACGCAAGTGTTAACGCACTAGACCGTCACGTTAACGAAGGTCGCGGAGATCGCGTTGCATTCTTCTTTGAAGGCGAACCTGGTGACACCCGCACAATCACTTATTCGCAATTGCTTACAGAAGTTAAGAAAACCGCAAATGCTTTAACTGAACTTGGAATCAAAGATGGTGATCGTGTTGCCATTTATATGCCGATGATTCCTGAAGCCGCAATTGCAATGCTTGCATGCGCACGAATCGGCGCGCCTCACTCTGTTGTCTTTGGTGGTTTTTCTGCAGATGCGCTCTTGTCTCGTATCCAAGATGCAGACGCAAAACTTGTGATCACAGCAGATGGTGGCTATCGCAAAGGTGCTGCTTTTGCGCTGAAGCCTGCGGTAGATGATGCGCTCAAAGGTAAAACAAATGTAAAAAACGTTTTAGTTGTAAAGCGCACTGGACAAGAAACCAATTGGGATAACAATCGTGATGTGTGGTGGCACGAGATTGTGGAGCGTCAGAACTCAGACCACGTTGCGCAGTCTTTTGATAGTGAGCACCCGCTATTTATCTTGTACACATCTGGCACAACAGCCAAGCCAAAGGGAATCTCACATACAACTGGCGGTTATCTCACGCAGGTGGCTTACACACACAAGATGGTCTTTGACATTAAACCTGAGTCAGATGTGTATTGGTCGACAGCAGATGTTGGTTGGATTACTGGACACTCTTACGTTGTATATGGGCCACTCATTAATGGCGCTACACAAGTGATGTATGAGGGCACACCAGATACGCCACACAAAGGTCGCATCTTTGAAATCATCGAAAAATACAAAGTTTCTATTCTTTACACAGCTCCAACACTTATTCGCACATGGATGAAGTGGGGCGATGAATTTCCTAAAGCGCACAACTTAAATTCACTTCGTTTACTGGGTTCTGTTGGTGAACCAATTAACCCAGAAGCGTGGATGTGGTACCGCGAAGTTATTGGCGGAAATCGTTGTCCAATTGTTGATACGTGGTGGCAGACAGAAACTGGCGCAATCATGATTTCACCACTACCAGGAGTAACGGCAACAAAACCAGGATCTGCAATGCGACCACTGCCAGGTATTAGTGGAAAAGTTGTTGATGACAACGCAAAAGAAGTTGGACTTGGACATGGTGGTTATTTAATTTTAGATAAACCTTGGCCATCAATGCTCCGTGGAATTTGGGGCGAGGACGAGCGTTACAAAGAAACTTATTGGTCACGTTTTGACGGAGTTTATTTCGCAGGCGATGGCGCAAAGATTGATACTGATGGTGCTATCTGGTTATTGGGTCGAGTCGATGACGTAATGAATGTTTCTGGTCACCGAATTTCTACAACAGAGGTTGAATCCGCACTTGTGTCACATGAAGCAGTTGCAGAAGCAGCTGTTGTTGGGGCCGCGGATGAAATGACGGGTCAAGGAATAGTTGCATTCGTAATTTTGCGCGGTGGAATACCAAATGTTGGTGGCGAAGAGTTAATTAAAGAGTTGCGTGCACACGTCGCAAAAGAAATCGGCGCAATTGCAAAGCCACGACAGATTGTTGTAGTTCAAGAGTTGCCAAAGACTCGAAGCGGCAAGATCATGCGTCGTTTGCTCAAAGATGTCGCTGAAAACCGCGCAGTTGGAGATTCAACAACATTGGCGGATCCAAATGTTATGGCGTTGATTTCAGATGGATTGCATACTTCTAAAGACGAAGATTAAATCTTTATCCCTAAGTATTTCTCTGTCAGCGCTTCTAACTCTTGAACTGATGTAATCACGCCTATTTTTGTATAAACCGTTGCGCCTTTTGCATCAACAAAATAAGTCACTGGCACACCTGGTCCAATAATTGAAGCAGTGCGCCCATCTGGATCATAAAGATTTGGCCATGTGATGCCACGGGTCTCCACAAAGTGACGCCCGTCTGCAACTTGTGCTTCTTCAACATCAATACCGAGCAGAGTTACTTTGTCTTTTGCTTTGGAATAAAACTCAACCAATAAAGGCATTTCTTCTTTGCATGGTCCACACCACGAACCCCAAACGTTTACTACTGTTGGACCACGTAGCGCTTCTAGCGTTATTCCAGGACTGCCATCTAGACACTCAAGTTCTGTACCAGTAACTGTTGGATTAACAACTAAAGAAGAACAATCAACTAGTTCGCCCTTTGAAATTGCAGATGGAGTTGTTGTGCATCCAGCAAGCAGAAGAACACAGATAACAATACGAGATAAACGTTTCATCTAAAGTCCTTATCTGTCTTCACAAGCACCTTAGCTTTTTCTTTATCCATCTCACCAATTCCAACTGAAGGACAAATCTTTGCAACTGGACATGCACCGCATGCAGGTTTGCGTGAATGACATATGCGTCGTCCATGCCAAATCATTCGTTGTGACAAGTTGGTCCACTCTTTTTCTGGAATTAACTCTTGCACATCAAATTCTACTTTCACTGGATCATTCGATTTTGTCCATTCAAAACGACGAGATAAGCGGCCAAAGTGTGTGTCAACTGTTATGCCTGGAATATCAAAGGCATGACCCAACACAACATTTGCAGTCTTGCGACCCACACCTGGCAAGGTAATTAGCTCCTCTAGTGTTGAAGGAACTGTGCCATTGAAATCACTCTGTAATTTAACTGCTAGCCCTTTTATATTTCGAGCCTTTGCATGATAAAAACCAGTTGAGAAAATCAACTCTTCAATATCTTCTATCTTCGCTCGTGAATAATCTTTAGCGCTCTTGTACTTCTTAAAGAGCGCCGGAGTAACTTGATTGACTCGCTTGTCTGTGCACTGTGCGGATAAAACAGTTGCAACTAATAATTGCAAAGGATTGGTGAAATCTAATTCGCAGCGAATATTTGGATATGTCTTACACAAAATGCGGTAGATAGCCTTGGCCTGGCTTCGAGTTTCCCTATCCGCGCTCATGCGAGTAAAGTACCCTTCGTGACCCCAGAAGATGATGTCGTTCGTCGCGCACCACTATTTACTGCGCTAGATGAAGCGTCTGCCATTTCACTTCGCACATCAATGGATAGCGTCAAGATTTCTAAGGGAAATATTCTCTTTGCCGAAGGCGATGAAGGCGATCACCTCTACGTAATCGTCGAAGGCAAGTTAAAGCTCGGTACTTCAAGTGGTGATGGTCGCGAAAACTTGTTATCAATTCTTGGGCCCGGTGAAATGTTCGGCGAACTTTCACTCTTTGATCCAGGCCCACGCACATCGACTGCAACAGCTGTCACGGACGCCAAATTATTAACTCTTAGCCATGACAAATTAATTCCGTGGCTGCGTGAAAATCCAGATGTCGCACTTCACTTACTTGCACGTTTATCTCAACGCCTTCGCCGCACAAATGAAGCAGTAGGTGATTTAGTTTTCTCTGACGTTCCTGGTCGCGTCGCAAAAGCTCTGCTCGATCTTGGAGAGCGCTTCG
>Ga0315903_10004544_pt1 | contig 18517 bp, 46 predicted proteins | sample LakEriMetagenome_7_FD_203524 | JGI IMG/M metagenome (GOLD analysis project Ga0315903, IMG submission 203524) | Freshwater fungal communities from buoy surface, Lake Erie, Ohio, United States - Buoy 2 MA119 | ecosystem: Environmental > Aquatic > Freshwater > Lake | place: USA: Lake Erie, Ohio...
TTCGTGCCCCAGTTAGCAATCGCCCAGCCGTACCATTCGTTACCAATGTCATCGGGCATCGGCACGAACTCCTGCAGCAGCTGTCCCGTCTGAACCGCAGTGGTGACACGCTCCAACATTTTGGGATTGTCGTGAAACAACGTCGTCGTGTTCTCGCACCAGTTAGGCATTACTTGGTGACCTCCATAGAGTAGGTCAGCTGACGAATGATACGGGCTTCAAGCCAGGGGTCTTCCTGCCCCAACTGACGAATCCACGACGAAAAGTACCCAGCGGCGTAGCTGTCGTTCCCGTACTGCGCACGGGACTGGGCGAGGAAGGCGTCAATCGTGGTTTCCAGCTCGGTCTTGGTCTGCATTGTGTTCTCCATTTGAGTATATACTGAATATAACCCATTATTGAAGAAAGTCAAGGGGTCAGTTGCCGTTGTAGTAATTCCACTTGTCCCGCTCGGTGGCAACGTGGTCGTCGCCGTCCGCCCACGCGCACTTCCCAGAGCAGAAGTTGGGGTACTTGGACTTCCCAGTGGGAAGGGGGGTGCCGCACCAGAGGCAGTGCGTGTCGGTGTGCTCTTTGAGTTTGGTCATATATGCAAGTTACACTCATCTACTCCCAAGTCAAGAGGGAAGTTATCCACACGTTATCCACATTATAACGCCGGGGTTTTATCATTAGGCGCAAACTAAAAACCCCCGGAGCGGAGAGTGCCCCGGGGGTTCCCACTATCGCAGGGAGGCGTCGGAGTCTTTATTGAAGGGGACTCGGTAAGTAAACCCTTGTTAGCGTTAGGTGGTTCGGTGACCCATACCACAACGCCCGTATTCTATTATATTATAAGTATAACCTACCGACTACCAGAAGTCAAGGGGGTGATTGTAACAGAATATCCTGACTCCCTATAAAATGCCGCCACCCACTCTGCCTTCGTCTCACTCGTTGCGTGCTCGCTGATAATGTGGTCACCTTTCGTGCCCTTGATTTCAAATATCGGCATCCGCGTCCTCCATTTTGTTTGACCTCACGGCGAAAACCTTCATGCCCTTCTTACCCTTACGAGAATTGAGCCACGCCTTATACTCCTTCTCCGCCTCAATCATTGCGAGGTCGTACTCCATACCATCCTCGGGGTACAGTGGCTTACGCATTGGTAGTCTCCGTGAGCAGTTTGTAGAACTTCTTGTTGAAGCACCCCTTGTGGAGTGCGATGGTCGGGCGAAGGTACACCACCTTATAGGTATCCTTCGTCCAATGATTCCAACCGAATGCTGCGGTCCGCACATACGAGCCCTTCACATCACCATTGGGGAACTTCTTTTGTAGGATACTCTCAATGCGGTGACTGATGGACTTGTAGGGGAACTCCACGATGTAGAGCAACTTCCCGTGATTGAAGCCAGAGACAAGCATCGTCACGTTGTCTGCGAGATACTTACGGTGGCGTCTCCAAGTGAAATCCGAAAAGTTCCCACGACCATCCAACTTGCACTTCCCCGTGTAGTTGACCGGCTTCACCTCAATTGCGGCGAAGTCGTCGTCGTACCCGAGCTTCCCTTCGGAGGGACGCAGACCGACCATCAACTTCGTGATGTCCTCACGATACTTCGCAGAGTTGGAGTCGTTCGCAAACTCCTCAATCAGCTCGTAGATGATTTCCTCTGCGGCATCGGTCGGCTCTACTACGTCGGTCAGTGCATAGTGGAGCTTGTAGTTTTCAACAGACTTGAACATCGTGTTCTCCGTTTGGGTTGAATGTAATCTACTCCACATTACTCCCAAGTCAAGGGGTCAGACCAGCCGAGCGTCCGCCCCTTCGCTGTCAATCCGAACGTGCGGGGTGACGACATGCGGGCTGTCGCACCAGTACACCATATCGTCGTCCACCTTGCACTCGTACTCGTCGTTCATAGACATCCGAACAACAGCGTCCTGCGGGAGAGTCTGGAGCTTGGCGATGAGTTCAGCAACGGTCATACGTTCCTCTTGGGGTAGGTTGATGAATACAATCTACTTCGGATGCATCAGAAAGTCAAGAGGTCACCAGAAAAGCTCTGTGACATTCTGCAGAACATTATCCAGTGCGACAATCACCAGAAAGATGATGCTGGCGAGGACGACGACCTTGGCGATGACCGTGAGCGTGAGAAGCATTGTGTATCTCCGTTTAGGTTGATGAATACAATCTACTTCGGATGAATCAGAAAGTCAAGTTGTCACCCACACAGGAAGTGGCGCCAGATGGCGACCCGAATCATAAACCCCACCACCACCAGTCCGATGATAACAGCAACGATACCCAGGAAGATAAGGAAATCCTTGTCAAGCTTTTTCACTTTGTGTACTCCTTGGTGATGTAGTCCTCGGCGGCGTGGCGGGAGGAGAACCCACCCTCCACGATGAAGCCGGTGTGGGTGTCGAGGATGGCCCACCGGCGGGAGAACGTGTTACCCTGCGGGACGACGATGTACTGGTTCATCATTTTCTCCATTGGGGTGATATGTACAATCTACGTTGCTGCTCTCCCAATGGAAGTGCCAAAAAACTTGACACTTTACGCTATAACGGTGCTGCTGATAAAACGCAATTGTGTGGTGTTTTATCACGCCAGACCCCCACCGAAGTGAGGGTCTGGACATTCCCTACAGATTCACCCGTGACGGCTCCTCGTTCACCCACGACATCCACTCCATCAGAATCTTGCTGGCCTCACGCTTGGGGAGGTCAAAGGCACAGGCGAGGTACGGGGAGGCACCGAACATATTCGTCTCCCCACTCTCACGAAGGCGATTCAGGAACTCGAACTCAGCACGGACATTGGACGACATTGTTTCTCCTTGAAGGTTGATGAACGTAATATACTACATTGGGGGTGAAATGTCAAGAGGCAGTCTGAAGATTTTCTGCGTACAGGTCAATCCGTACAGGGTCCAACTCGTAGCACTCCCAAAGGCCTTGGTTCCACACATACCCATACTCGCAGTTGATATGGCGATAGTGCTCGACCATCTGGGTGAAGTACTTGAAGGTGACCGCAACTGCGTCCTTGTCACCCTGTACCACCTGATAGGACTCCGCCTTCGTCTCGTTCGTGTCCTCACGGAGTGAAGAGATGTCACCATAGGTCAGGAGCGTGTCAACGTGTCCGCTGGAGTTGTAGTGGTCACGGAGGGTCACACCGACACCTGAGGGATACCCATCCCAATGGCAGTAGATGGCGGTGTACTCGTCGAGGATGTAGTCATACTTAGCGATGAAGCTACGGGTGGCCATTTCTTTTCTCCTTACTTGGAAAGGTTCATAAACATTTCAGACTTCTGGACGAAATCGGTATAGGACATCCCCATCTCGTCACACTTGTCCTTGAAGAACGGACGACGCATAATCTCCGTCAGTACCGCAACACGGGCAATCTTCGTCGTCTTGTCCATCTTCAAACCGAAACCCTTGAAAGCATTGACCAACTCCATATCACTCATCATCTTGACGTTCATCTTTTCCTCTGGTTGGTTGATGTCTGTAATGTAACGTGGTCTACTCAGAAAGTCAAGTCCCCCTCTGAAGTTCGACGTACCCATCAGCCAACCCCGCCATCCGACTCAGCTCCGAATACATAATCTTGCGGGACTCTGGGGACGACTTGGGGTTGGTGATAACGGCGAGGATGGCGGGGAGTACGTCACTCCACGTGGGCGTCAGGTCAACGGTCTGCGTGGTCATTTCCTTTCCTTGTTTGAGGTGATATATGCAAATTACATCATCCTGCTCCCAAGTCAAGGGCGAAGTTATCCACAAGTTTTCCACATTTGCGACTCGGCTTGATAAAACGGAAAATCCGGGGTTTTATCACGCACGGACAAAAACAAAAGCCCCAGCTGTTGCTGGGGCCCTTGTCCCTACTCCTCCGAATAAGTGCCGTCGTAGGGAGACGGGTCATCGTCGTACTGCGCCATATGGTCCTCGTACTCCCACGTATGCGATACCGCGTCCTCCTGCTGGACCTCCTCTACATCGGTTGCGTAGTAATCGGCCTCGTCCTCGGTCCACTCGTTCATCGGTCGTCTCCGTAAAGGTATTCAGCTCGGTCAGCTGCCGCACTGGCGGCCCTCTCGTACAACTCCTCCTCCACCAACTCCTCCCACTCCGAATCAGCCACCTCGCAGTTGCAGGTCTGAGTCACGCCGTCCAGCTCCCACCCGTCCTCGTACATACCGCAGTCGTAGTCCACCTCGTAGGCATAGACTCCGATAAGGGCTTCCTTGTCACAGGCGGGGCAGGGAAGGTACAGGGTGGTCGTCCACGGAAGGTGCGGGTTCATCGGATACTCCGTTGTTGAGGTTGATATATACAACCTAATGACCGACCATCCCAATGGAAGTGTTAAAAAACTTGACACTTTACGCTATAACGGCGGCTGCTTGATAAAACGGAAAGTATACGAGTTTTATCATCCGCCGGACCCCGAAGGGTCCAGCGGTATTTATTAGGCGGCCCTCCGCAGGATGGTGAATCCGCTGGTGTCTTTCTTTGCCTTGCCCTTCGCCACCAGTCCGACGATAACACACTGCTCATCCAGAAACCGCAGGTCCGTCTCGGTCCCGTCAATCACCTTGACACCGGCCCACTTTTCGGGGAGCGTGTCAAAGACGACGGCCACGTTCATCCCCTGTCCCAGCATACGGATGGCATCGATTTCGTTCGTCTCGCTCCGGCTGAACGTCAGGTGATAGTTCGCAGGGATGTCCCGCCGGTTCGTGAGCTTCGTATAGTCATAGAATTGCACGTTCGGGAACATTTCCATAACGTTACGGAAGCCCGGCACCGACACCTTTTCCCAACGGATATCCGACGTGCCGTTGAGACGGAACACCGGCGTCATCCCCTCCCGTCCCGCCTTACGGATGGCGGCCTCTATGTCTTTCACCAGCTGCTGCATGAAAACGGAACGGTGCTCAAAGAAAAGCCGAGTCTTACGGATACGGGCCTCCTGCGTCCGCGTGAACCGGCCCCGTCCCGCCGTGTTCAGACAAGCCGAGGCACATCCCGCCGACGCCATCGGGCAGGTATTGTATCCCGACAAGGTAGACGGCGCGAGGTGCAGGATGAAGGTGAGAAAGCCCTGAGCCTCACCTTTCGTCGTCTTTGTGTTCCCTAACGTTAACAGCTTCATTCCGAGCTCCGCGTTTAGGTTAGTCATTCCCTACAAAAAGAAAGGTAACCTGCGCACATCCCAATGGAAGTGTGTCATTATGACACGGCTGCGGCCTGCGCATGATAAAACGAAAAATCTGGGGTTTTATCACGCAAGACGCAAAAAGAAACCCCACCTTTCGGCGGGGTTCCCTTTTCCTTTTAGTCGTCTACCTCGACCCCCATATCCCGTAGGGAGTCCCGTAGGTTGGACAGAGCCATCTCCAACACCACGCGGTCACGCTTCGTCATCTGAATCTTCCCGACCATCAGCTCGAGCGTCTCGAAGTCTGACGCGACCAAATCCACCCGTGACATCATTAGGAATACCTCCCGTCCTTGTAGGATTCATACGCCAGGTCAATGTACAGCTCCTCCAAATCCCGTTCAGTCACCTCGGCCAGTGCCTCGGGATTCCATGCTTCCGTCTCACACGACGACGAGCAGAAACCAGTGCCGTCGCGGAAGGTGAACGGGGCCTGCACCTCATTCGTGTCGCAGTTGTAACAGAGGGGTGCGTGCATCATCGTCTCCTATTCGGTCGGGGTCATTCCCGACATTTAGAAAGGTAGTCGGCGCCCGTCCCAATGGAAGTGCCAAGAAACTTGACACCGACGTCGGCTGCTTGATAAAACGGAAAAGTTAGAGTTTTATCACCGCATATGCAAAAAACTGGGGGAACCCTTTCGGATTCCCCCAGCGTACTATCAGACCCCGCAGGCCGTTCGGAATCGTTCGGCGTTGAAGCGAGGGTTCGTCGTCTTCAGCTTCGCCACCCACATATCCACCATGCGGAGCCACTCGGTGAACGCTGCGGTGTCCTGCGTGGAGGGGCGGAAGTGGTACACCTGCTCCGCGATGAGGACGAAATCCTTGCGCGACATCTTCGGCATGTTACTTGACCTCCTGCGGCCAGATGGTCACGGCATCAAGCTCGTGGTCGGGAAGGGTGCTGCAGAAATCCTGCGCGGCCTCCATCGTGAGGAATACCCCCACAACGTTAAAATCCTCATCCTGCTTGGTGGTCACGACGAAAACGCTGGTCATACCTTTACCTCACTTGGGTTTGGGTTATTTCCTACACAGAGAAAGGTAATCGGCCCCTCCCCCAATGGAAGTGCCAAGAAACTATACACCTGCGGCGGCGGCCTGATAAAACGGAAAATGGTGGGTTTTATCACTGCGCTGGGGTGGGGACGAAAAAGGGGGAGAGGATTTCTCCCCTCCCCCATCCGTCGTTAGTGAATCGGTTTGTCGTCGAGGTCGGTGGACTCCTCCATCAACTCTTTCGCGAGGTTGACGTAGTAGACCACCTTCTCCCGAACGTCGTGGTCGGTCGGGGTGGATTTGAACGTCCAGAGAAACTCCATCCCGTCGGTGTGTTCCTGTTCGTATCCACACACCTCGAGGTCGTTCCGCGCGATGACGATATCCTGATACGTCACCGACTCCGACGTGACCGCGGTGAACCATTCCCTCCACGTTACATCCTTCATCCAGACCTCCCAGACCCCGCGGAGAGAGTCTAACGTCTCAACAACTCGAGTTTCCATAGGTTCCTCGTTCGTATAGGTCAGAGTTCATCTCTGACACATAGAAAGGTAATCAGTAGTCCCCCCAATGGAAGTGTCAAAAAACGTGACACCTCGCAGTGACGCAGTTGCTGATAAAACGCAATTTTCTGAGTTTTATCACGGCGCTGAACAAGGGAGGGGGTCCGTTGTGAACCCCCTCCCCATTCGGTTAGTAGTCTGGTATCCCCTTCCACCGACACCACACCCTCTGAAAGACCTCGAGGTGCATATCAAGGGGGGTGGTCGGTGACTTACACCAACACCGACGAGTGTATTCGTTCAGTTCCTCCCGTTCCCCGTTCGGGAGATGTCGGAATACCATTGTTTCGTACTCCCCGTCGTCGTGGGGAATCGGGAGACGAATCGTACTGACTTGGAAATCCCCGACCTGATTGTTACCGACGACCTCTTGGACGGACATCTTACTTTCTCCCTCTCCCTGACTTGGAGAAATAGTGAAGGTACAGAACGAACGGAATCCATCCAAACAGGACTATCACGACACTCACTCGGTCACTTAACGTCACAGGTTCCTCTTTCGTATAGGTCAGAGTTCATCCCTGACACGTAGAAAGGTAGTCGGTACCCATCCCAAGGGAAGGGGTGGGGGCCGGTAACGTTAAATAACGTTATGTTTTATCACGGCGGCGGCGACCGCTGGGATGTGAGGTCGTGGACAAGGTACCCCCTCCCCCCTACCCCACCACAGTGAGACGCTAGAATTTTAGGGAATGGCCGGAACTGCTTTTTGAGCCGACGGTACCCAGACCAGTTCGAATTACGAGGCCAATTTTTTTGCCTATAGCAATTTCTATTATACATTATTTTCCTATGCGGGATTGCGTATGATATACCTCCGTAGGTGAAAAAAATTTCCGAGCATAATTTTTTGCCTAGAGTATCATTTGTTAAATACTATTATTTGTAATTTGATATCTACTTATAGTGGTATATAGTGGAGTATGTTTATGATATCTTTACGGGAACTCTTACAACAGATAGTAACGGAACGGGGGATGACCGCAGCTGCGCACCAAGCAAAGAGTGTGGGGTTGGTGCGGAAACCTGGCTTCGGAAACTGGGGCCCACCGAATAGTAAGTTGATTACACGCAGAACGATTAAGGGACATTTGAAGAGCGTTCCCCCGCATCGTGTCGGTAAGAAATCCAGTATGACCGGACAACCGAAACCGAATATGCAATTGATTAATCGGAAGGGGGTTCCCACGAAAGCAAAGCCTCCCGTGATTAAATTTCCCTTATGGCGGAATAAGTACTGATATGATATTTGGGAACCCCACCTATGAGAGTATGGTACAGGTCCGTAACAGTCGGTTCTTACCTATCTGGGAACAACTGGGTGTCTTTACGGACCTGAAGCAGATGCAATACCCGGATGTGGAAACGACGAAACGGGAACTACGGCATATGGTGAAACTGGCAGAAGAGTTGACACCCGAGCGGTATGCGTATTGTCAACGAGTGGACCGACATCTCTATACGGTCATGCACGAATTACTTGCAGCACATGGTATCAATGAACCAGTGGCCACTATCAAGAGTCGGGTACAGGAATACGAACCCGTCATTGATTATCTGAAAATGCATTACAATCGTCCCCGCCCGTTTCAGACCGCAGGGGTATATAACATTCCGTTATACCCGAGACTGAGCAGTGGTATGGCGAACAGCGCATCTTATCCGAGTGGACATACGTTACTTGCGTTGTTCTTTCGACATATCTATATGATGGAACACCCCGAGCTAGCGGAACCGCTGATGAAATTTGTGCTGGATGTGAAGAAAACACGCGAGGAAGGTGGTGTACACTATCCGAGTGATTCGGTATTTTCAATAAAGATATATAAACATATAAAAGAATATTTGTGATACCCCTTGACATTTTCATATTACTGATATAATATACTATGAAGCAAACAACATTTGACGAATTGTTATCATCATTCAAAGTACAACCAGACTTGAACAGAAAGTTCTGGATGAAGAATAACCAACTCAATCCGAGGATACGGAAAGCGTTGTTGTTGATTGCGAAAAATTTCTATGATAGTATTGATTTAAAGAATAAACCGAAAATCAAAGATATCGTGTTTATGGGAAGTTTAGCAAATTATAACTATTCTGAGTATTCTGATGTGGATATTCATTTGTTATTTGATTTCGGTGAAAAGAAGGACATTCTAGCACAATTCTTTTTATTAGCGAAAGCGAAATGGAATAACAAACACGATGTAACCATCAAGGGATATGATGTGGAAGTGTATGCTGCGGACCAAAATGACCCGTATACGGCAACTGGGGTATACAGCGTACTGAAAGATATGTGGATTAAGGAACCCAAGCGTCAAGTCCCCGTGGTGGATGTCAAGAATATACGTAATAAAGTTGTCTACTTCACTGCACAATATAAAGAATTGTTACATCAATTCCATCAAGATGAACTGGATGGACTTGATACGAAAGTAAAAAAGCTTCGTGAAAAAATCGGAAAATTTCGTCAGTCTGGATTATCGTCAGGTGGCGAATATTCTACCGAAAATTTAACATTCAAAGTGTTACGACGATTAGGATATATGGACAAATTAGCAGATTTACAGAACACGGTTACAGACCAACAACTTTCTGTGAAAGAGATGAATTATGAATAAACTCAACAAATATATTGTACCAGTAAACTTGATTGTATACGGGGAAACAGAAGCTGATGCGTTAGACTATGTGCAACACGCATTAGATATGTCAGACTTGTTGGACCAAGATGGCATCGTCGGTGTCAATTCGGACATTGAAGTGGATGACATTGAATTCTACGAGGAGTAAACACTATATGGTAAAAGGTTATGATTTGGACACCGCATGGGTACGACTGAAGAACACCTTTATGTATCTGACAGGTGCGTTGGTGTTCTTGTATGGGTTGTACACGTATGATAATTTTAGTCAACGTCGAGCTAGTGAACGACAGAATATTGTTTGTCCGTCGTTCCTCAGTATCGCAAGGTCAGCACGAGATACGCTGATAGTTATGAGAAACGAACCGTTATGTAACCGTTACGTCCTCGATAACCTACAGTAATTGTATTTCGGAGATATTTATGGTAGAACGTAGAAAAAGTGACCGACGTTCCGTAACTTGCGAAGCACACAATCCCGTTTGTATGACGATTGGATTTATGTTTGGAATGATTGTCGGGTCATTGATTCACACGGAACAATCAATTCTGGTTTCTGCCTTATCAATTGGATTAGCTACCGCAGTATTTCATTTTACATTTGTAAGAAATATTAATTTCTTGGAGTTATTTTTAAAGGTCATCAAAAAGGGTTCTTAAGGTTCTCGTAACCTTCTTTTTTGAGGACATACATGCCATTGACAGAAATGCTCGGGCAACTGAACTCAACGGTTACCGTAACAGTCGCAGGATTGTTGGTCGGTGTGTTGATGAAGTTTGCCACAAAGTGGACAGATAGAAGAAAAGACAATCTAACCGAACATCTAGAATTACGTAAAGAACTTCGGGAAGAGCTTGATACAGTGAAAGAAGAACTCCACCAACTCCAAAAAGAACTGGATGAATGGAGAGAAAAGTATTACCATCAAGTGGAAGTGACGACATTACTACAAGCAGAATTAGCGGCGTTACGTAATGAACTCGCGGAATATAAAGACCAAACTGGTGAATACTCTGCTTTAAGAGAACCCAAAGATGACTAATCCGACAGTCTATACCGTAACGGTTATAGACTTGAACACGGATAAAATTTTGGGTATCCGTAGAACACCAGTAATTTATACACAGTTTAAATACGCAGAGCATTCAGTAAAAAATAATAGTAATAATTTATCAGATGGATTGACATACCAATACGTTGTAATTGAAGAAAGCGTGTTGAACGTGATTCGTCCTTGTATTGATTTTATGAAACCGTATCAGTGGTGGTACAAATATAATTCAGCAACAGATGAATTTGAATCATGTCAGTGTCCAACACAACTAAGAAATCAATGTGGATTTGGTATTGGCTAAATAAAGTTTTCGTACATTTTAAATAAAACAAAATGTCCGATACTATGTATAAGTGTCGGACGTTTCTTTTAAGGTAGGTTATATGAATACATTTATTGTTGGTATTGCAGTTGGATTTGTGTTGTTCGGAATAATGGCGTCAGTGATTATTTTTAGTAGAATGCAATTAGAAATAGCACGACTCGCAAAAGAAACAGACAACATGAATAAAGCGTTACAGATGATGTTTTTAAAAATCAATAAGATTGAGAAAGTAACTCAAACAACTATGGATGCGGCAGAAAGTTTTGTAGACGGATTACGTGTATCCGCTGAACAAATACAACAACAGATGATGCGGCCACCAAGAAACGGAAAAATACATCCAGACTCGTTTGATGATTTAAGAAAATCATTTGAAGAAGGAATAAAAAATATAGAAGACGGTATGGATGAATTAGACGAGGATTCCGACGAACCACAGGAACCTTGGAAGTAACCTCTTGACAAAAGTTGTACCCACTAGTATACTGGGTCTAAGCGCTTAAAATATTTTTACTTCATTAAATTATGTTTATTGATGACGGGAAACGTGTGCTTAAGTTTATTTAAAAATAAAAAAGAAAAAGAACCAAAAAGAAAAAAGTAAAAATATGATTACTAAAGAAATAATTTTAAGTAAAATAGGTAAAGGTTGGTATGATACGGTAAATCTAGTATATGAGATATTACCACAACTACCATTCTGTTCTGGTGTTTATATGATAGAAAGAAAAAATGGAATGTTAAGTATTATTTTTTCAAGAACAGACTTGACAAACACGGCAGAAGAATTTATACTTAAGTCCATAGAGTATAAAATTGAACGTATGACTGCAAAAATATGTGAGGAATGTGGCATACATGGTCTACGTAGAACAGACTTACCAGAAATTAAAACTCTATGTACAAAGTGTTATGCATATGCATATAGCGAAGTACACCCCGTGCCATCATTGGTGGCGTATCCAAAACCTCAAATTGTTTGAGGCCTTATGTTTTATACAGAAGAAGATGTAACGCCGGCAGTACAAACTGCGGCAGAACTGTTCGGTCCAGTTGGTAATATGTTAAATGAAGGTCGATTTATTACCCGAAACGTTATCATCGGTACCCGTGAATTCGGGAAACTTTGGTATGGTGACGTTGAAGGAACGGTTGATTACGTAAATGAGTTGTGCGAAATTCTCAGTAAGCGTATCAATCAGCAGGTGATAGTCGTTGATGATAATTTCTAATAATATTGTTTAATAAACAACAATATTTTCAAGGGTCTTGACGATTTCATCAAAGTAGTATAACTTTAAAAAGTTGACTTACCCACATCGGGGTAACAACAAGTAAAAAACTCTATTATAGAGAGGTTATTTGTATGGCTAAGCGTAATCGTAGTCGCACCACCCGGTACAACCTTAAGAGCTACACCGAGTCGCAGTTCAATGCCACCGTCCGTCGTATTTCAAGCTACCTCCGTAGTCTTGCTTCGCGGCGTTCGACTGGTATGGTAACTGCCGACGATGTACACAACTACCTCACCCGCGAGGGTGTAAACGTTGGTCAGGTTCGTACTCGCCTTTCGTTCATCAATACCGTTTTCAGCAATGGTATGTTTGAGCAGATGGGTATGACGCGCTCCTCACGGCCGCAGGCTAAGGGACGTGCTATCTCAACGTATAGCATCGCGTAATACGGTTCTCCAAATAAAGATGGGGAGGGCCGTTTGGTTCTCCCCATTTTTATTGGATAAAGTTGTAAGTTAAATATATATTATTATGGACAGGTGGCAGAGTGGTCTATTGCAACGGTCTTGAAAACCGTCGAGCTGCGAGGCTCCGAGAGTTCGAATCCCTCCCTGTCCGTTTTTATTTGTTGAGGTTATATGATACACGAATTTAGAACACCGTTATCAGTCAAGACGCCGCATGGTGATGGTCAAGCAATCTTATTGATTGATTATGGTATCAATGTAAATACGGTGTGGGTAGTCAGACTTGACGGCGGTTTAGTAAAACATTACTATTCAGAAGATATTCGTATCTACGATAATCCAATGAATGGTAAGGGATGGGATGTAGAATAGTATTTGCGTTCATGGCGGAATTGGCAGACGCACCAGCCTTAGGAGCTGGCACCCTCGTGGTGTGTGGGTTCGACTCCCTCTGAACGCATGTTGCCACAATAGCTCAGCGGTAGAGCACTCGATTTGTAATCGAGCGGTCGTCGGTTCAATCCCGACTTGTGGCTCTGATGATGCATCCATAGCTCAATTGGTAGAGCATGTGACTCTTAATCACCAGGTTCTAGGTTCAATTCCTAGTGGATGCATACACGAAACTGTAGGGTACACGTTATGATTAATAAAAATATTATCCTTTTACCTGCCCATATATCAAAACAAGTTCACGTTCAAGCACTAGAACGCTGTATAAATAGCGTAAGAAAATATTCTACTTATCCGATATTATTAGTATTTTCTGGTGACATAACACTTATGAAAGATACTATTGGTATGGTAGATGAATATATCTATACTTCGGTTAATACGTTACTGGATGTGGACACACAATTATACGAGTTTTATAAAACTGATAACTGGAGACTAGAATATAAAATTCCTTCCCCAAGACGATACCATGGATATGCAAATATGCAAAAGGTGGCGCTAGGGTTAGAAACAGCATTAAATATGGGTTACAATAATATATTAAACATGAACTATGATACTATAGTTATGGATGCCGGATTCATAGACTATATGTTTTCTGAAGAAAAGTGTGTGTTTTTTAAATACAGAGAAGATGAAACATTTACGAGTACCGATGTATTTAAACTAAATGTAGAAGGCGCAAACATAATTAAACAACTGGGAAACTACGAGGTATATAAAAAGTTTTCACATAATGTACCTGCAGAAATGGTGGAACACGCAGTTACAGCATGGTTAAATGAATCTAAGTTAGATATTAGAAAATTATTAGCAAGTAATTTAGGTAATGCATATTTTCCGCTACAACCGTTTAATGTGGCAGTAAACACGGTTAGTAACAGTGATGTATTTGCGGTGTTAGTAAATGATATCGTACATATAGTAGTTAGTTCTAACGGCTCACCACGACACACAACAGATGGGAAAATAGAAATAGAATGTAATGGTACCACTACGGTATTTGATGTATCTTCACCAATGGTTACACTATTTCCATTAGTAAAATATGAAAACAAACCCATAGATATTAGTGTTGCGACCAGCATGGGAAAGTTTCCTGTTACAATAGGTAAACACATACTTGAAAATTCAAGTATACAGTTTTATACTTAATTAAGAGAATAATTATGATGATATATGTGTTATTAACCATTATTTCTGTTGGCATGATAATCTTTTCCGTTGGTGCGGCATTTATTGCAACTGAAGAACAGTCATATCGTTACGACATAAATTTAACTGACGAACACGAAATTTAATTAGGATTGCGGGTGTAGCTCAGTGGTAGAGTCCGTGCTTGCCAAGCACGTTGTCGTGGGTTCGAATCCCATCGCCCGCTTGTGGAGAATATATGCCAAATGACTATCAGTATCGTGGGTTTGTAAAATACTATCCACATCTTCAACGAACAGATTTATCGTATGAAGAACGAATGAAACTATATTACAAAAACAAGGAGAACACTATGTGTGGTTGTGGCCGTAGTCCCCGTGAGGACGGAAAGTGCGTTGGGTTCCATAAGTTATCTGAGGAAGTTTGGGAAGATACGAAGTCTGCATTAATTGAAAGTTACAGGAGACTTCAAGAAGAAATCAAAGAGTAATTTATGAAAGTAGCAGTATTTGGTTTTCTCTTTATCGCTATATCAATTGGTATTTCAACGTGGTATGTCGCACGATTCTTAGAACGAGGTGACTTTTGAAAGTTAACATCGGTAAGTTCCCAAAGAAGTTTACTACACAACGAAAGATTTCGGTACAGATTGATGATTTTGATACGTGGAGTCTTGACCACACACTGGCCTTGATTATTCATCCTGCGTTGGTGAAGTTTAAACAAGATAGTTTAGAAACAGGTCATCCATGTTTAGGTAGTAGTGATGTGGAAGTATGTACATTAGGTAAGTGTGGATGTGATATAAAATGGCAAGAAATGTTAGATAAGATGATTTATGCATTTAAAAGTATTATAGATGATGAGTTTTCTGAAACTGCGGAAGAAAAGAAAATACAGGAAGGACTAGAATTGTTTGGTAAATACTATAGAGGGTTATGGACTTAAGGAGGTTCTATGCGTGTATTAAATGATAATGTATTAGTAGAAGTACCGATGGAAAAGAAGCAAACGGCATCGGGTTTGTATATTCCAGAAACCGTACAAGAAGGTCAAGTAATTTATGGAACTGTTATAAAGGTTGGTAACGGTCGTATATTGGATAACGGTCAACGAACGATTCTTAATGTAACCGAAGGAGACACCGTATATTTTCCAAAGTTTAACGCAACAAAGGTTGATATTGATGGAAAGACATTGTACGTAGTTCCTGAACAACAAATCGTTTTGGTCAAGTGAGATTCCTTTCACGTAAACTTGTACAACCAGGCGATTTAAATGCAAATAATACGTTGTTTGGTGGCCGATGTTTGGCATGGGTTGACGAAGAAGCAGCAATTTATGCAGCAATAGAAACCAGACACAAACGGGTGGTCACTAAAAGTATATCTGCTATTAACTTCGTCGCAGCTGCATATCAAGGTGATGTAATTGAAATTGGTATTGCCTTAAAAAAGGTCGGTAAAACTTCAATTACATTGGAAGTACAAGTTCGTGATTTGACAACACAAAGAATTATTGTTAATATAGATGAGATGGTATTTGTCTGTGTTGATGAACAAGGTAAACCCGTTCGTCATAGTTTAGGTAGTTAATATTCCCAGTTAGCTCAGTTGGTTAGAGCATCTGACTGTTAATCAGAGGGTCGGGGGTTCAAGTCCCTCACTGGGAGTTTCAATTAGGAGAACATTATGCCAATTCGTAAGACGCAAGAACTATTAGCAATCAAACCAGTAACACTTACCGAAACCGGCGAACATCGTATTCATCGTCGTAAGTGGTGGGCAATATTGATATTGGTTCTTGGTGGTGTAATGTTAGCAGGAAAACTTCCTGTTCCGTATTCATTAGCATATCTGTTGTTGTTATTCGGTCATCTTGGAATGTTACACACGTTTTATGACAAGCGGGATATTCCAATGATGGTGGTAAATGGTGTTTGGGTATTAATTGATATGATTGGTATGTATCGTTGGTTTAATTAATGGAGTATTGGTCTATCGGTTAGGACGCTAGCCTGTCACGCTGGAAGGACGAGTTCGACTCTCGTATACTCCGCTTTAAAGGAGGATGATATGGATTACAGAGCACTACTTTTAAAATATATGGAGTATATTGCGGAGTCTGAGGGTTCTGATTTTACTGGACGTACTTTAGAATTTAGTAATTTATTTTCTAATGATGAAAAAACAGAACTTCGTAGTTTAAGTAAAGTTAATAGTTATAAAGATAATTCAAAACCAAAAATTCGTAAACAAAAATGATAGTCAATAATCAAACATATGGTATAGGTATAATGACGTATTCAAAACGTAAGACCTATATAGAAAATCTTTTGTGTGATATAAGATTACAGAGTAACATACCAGTCTACCTTGCTGTTAATTGTGATTTTAAACAACCCTTTGATGAAAACTATAGAAACTTCATTCTTGAACTATGTAGAAAACATCCAGCTGTTTTTGTTTCATTCTATTTGAAATTTAGAGGTTCTGCAAAACTATGGAATGATATGATAGTAAACACTTCATATGACAATTTAATTATAATGAATGATGATGTACGTTTACATAACAATTTTATAAATGATTTTGTTCAATACGAGGTAGATGTTATAAAAGAAAATCAAGTATTAAAGGTTAATAATGGATGGGCTTGTTTTTGTGTAAATAAAAATTTTATAAAGTCTGTTGGGTTTTTCAATGAAAACTATTTAGGTATTGGGTTTGAGGATGCAGAATTTGTACATAGAGTTAGAGATTTTCCAACATATATTACTAGTGACTTTGTTGATTTGGCGAATGAATCGTTTACCACGTTTCCAAATATGGAAAATATAAAAGAACAAAAAGATAAAAGATATTCGGGATATAACGATACATTATTTCACCAACATAATATTGACCGTAGTGTAAATTATAGACCCTATGAAGCAATTTATGACGAAAATTTTAATAATATCTTTTAAAAAGGCAGGGTAGCTCAGCCGGTTAGAGCGCGGCACTCATAATGCCGAGGTCGAGGGTTCGAGTCCCTCCCCCGCTATAAAAACTTGACATACGTGTTGATATGTGATATATTTAGTATATCCTAACTAAGCGATAAATTAATGATATATAAGTTTCTGAACATTAAAAATAGTCTACGTAACTTAACAGATGAAGAGTTTGAAACTCTACTACCACAGTTGGCAACAGAACTGGAGCAGGTATCGTTTTATAGTAAATATTCCGATGTTGAGTTAAAAACGGACTGGATGAAACTGGTTGCATGGGATGTAAAGTCGGATTCTATGGCATCTACACAACGTCTTGGAATGAAACTATGTGAACACTTCTTTCCGAACTTTTATGATATTGAGGATAAGAAAGGAAACTCATTCAAGTCGTTGTGGACTGCAAAAAATCTAGAACGTGTTTTACGGTGGAACAGAAAATCACATTCCACTCCGTACTTGTCTGAAATTAAACGTGGTATCTATTTTAATTTTGGATTACCAAAGTCTACAATGTATAGACCACAAATGGCAAAGATGGTTGTTACAAACCTTGGTGGAGTAAGTGTTTTTGACCCATGTGCCGGATGGGGAGGCCGCATGTTAGGAAGTATTGCGGCAGGAGCAGAATGTTATACTGCGTTTGAACCAAATACCGAAACATATGAGAACCTTTTACGGTTGATTGATTTTCTCTGTTTACACGACAAGGTTCGTATATATAAAGATAGTGCGTTGAATATGAAGAACTATGGGATTAAAGACATAGATGTAGTCTTAACTTCCCCACCGTATTTTGATTTGGAAGTGTATTCGCGCGAAGATAAACAATCTATCACTGGATGTTCTTCGTATAAGATGTGGGTTGATAAGTTTTTAGAACCATTAGTTAGTGGAGCTATTGAAACCTTGAAACCGAACGGATGGAGTTGTTGGAATGTACATAATGTAGGTAAAATGAAAATGATTGACGACATCGCACACATTCATACACAATTTCTATCAAAGAAAGTATTTAGTGTTACCTCGTCTCGTCGGCAGGCAAATCAGAACACAGTAACAAAAAATCAGAAGAACTCTGACGTAACTATTTGTTATTCACGACAAACTTTACCTCAAACAGAGAGGTTTTTCTAATGTATTATATTACATACAATGGTGTAGTTACACCCCATCCATATACAACACGAGAAGAAGCGTTACTTGAATTAAAAAATACCTTTGGTGATTTAGAATTAGATGAGCATGACATAGCATTCTGGCCAAGTGTATCGGCACGGGGTAACACCAAAATTGAAATTTGTAAGTATGAAGGGGAACTAGAATAATAGTAGGGAGTGTCGCATAGTGGCAATTGCAGGAGACTGTAAATCTCTCG